>OJDR01000002.1_pt1 | contig 164222 bp, 140 predicted proteins | sample 1593081 | NCBI WGS metagenome assembly OJDR01 (sample SAMN05416873, study PRJEB24817) | seawater metagenome | isolation source: Sea water | place: Canada:Atlantic | collected 2013-11
ATGTGGAACAACCACATGACAAAGGCTCTGCCTTGTATAAATACCCAACAAACTGATGCAAAAACAATCTCGAAAGATCAACAGACCCTAGTCCTTACCGGAGAAAAAGCGATTAGCATAGATAAAGCAGAACAATTTTCACCTGCTAAACTATTTGAATCCAAGGCAGAGGTAAAGCCTTAGGTTAGCGACCGTTAATTTCAAAAATCACTATATTTTCACTGCTTCAATAGAATGATTAACTTGGGCAACGCTTAAAATATTAAGTTAAATATTGGCGGTTACAGCTTACGCAATAGCGTTTAATGCCGGCGCGGATAATACTATTTCCTCTAAGCGAGTCTGTTGCTGACAAAATAGCTTATACAGCTGTAATTGGTTTTTAGCTCGGACTAAGTTGTGTGTGGCATAACTGGTTTTAAAGTATTTATCACCATTTAAGAAGTCAGTTAAGAACCTAATGCAGAGCATGAAAGGCATGAGTTTGACACCAAATAATAAACTTTTGTGTTCTGCTTCGCTTAATGAACCGTTAAAAGCAGCAATATAAGCATTGGCTAATGCGCTTAAAATATGAAAATTAATCGACATATCCGCTAATTCAGCACTATCTTCAGCAATAGATGAACAACAACTACGCACCATATCGCCAAAATCATGCATTAAATATCCTGACATACAGGTATCTAAGTCAATAACGGCGGCAGGCTTATTTGTTTCGCGATTAAATAATAAGTTATTAATTTTGGTATCGTTATGAGTGACGCGAAGCGGAAGCTGTTTAATTAATATCGCTATTTCACGGCAAAATGGCTGCTGAGAATCGATAAAGTTAAGCGTGCTTTGCGCTTGTTCAATACGCTCATTGGCGCTTGCTTTAAGTGCTTTTTCTAATTGCGCTAATCGTGCTGATAAGTTATGAAAATCAGGTATGATGTCAGCTAAACGATGGCTGTTAAAATCACTCAATGCGGCGGTAAATTGTGCAAACGAGCTGGCAACATCATGCGCTTGTTCGATGTTTTCAATCGATTCTAAGGTTTGGCAATGTTCGACATAGTGCAAACTGCGCCAGTATTCGCCTGCTACTTCTACATGGCTCTTATGTTCAATACTTTGGTGCTGCCAAATGGGTTGTAAGGCGTATTCATTTGCAAGATATTTTGCTTTTAAGTGCTCGCTGATGAGGTCAGCGTTATCAGTAACTTGTTGAGGAAATTTAAATACATGCCGATTAAGGCGTTGCAGTACAAAGCGTTTATTGTTTGATTGCACTAAGTATGTGCTGTTGATCAGGCCATATCCGAGTGATGTCACTTGACAGTTTTCTAAAGCATAACCAAATTTAGTTAAGACTAATGACAAAGATTTATTTTCGTGAGAGAGGGTCATTCTAATTGGATTTACTCTTGGCTGATTTTACACATACATGCGCCTAACTTTAGCCATATGGTAAGGCATAGCTAACCGTATGGGAAGTTATTCATTGCGGTGTTCACCAAAACTAACCTTCCTGTGGTTGAATGGGTAATGAAATAATGAAACAAGCACCAGACTGTTCCACCTGTTCAGTTAATTCACTTTCATGATTTTTTATGGCGCTACTTAATGGACTTTGGAAGCTGCAATCTGCTCTATTTTTTGCGTGAATAGTTCCATCGTGCCAATGAATAATTTTTGCGGTGATTGCGAGCCCTAAGCCAAAGTGTCCTAATTCTCGAGAACGATCGACGTCGAGTTTTACAAAGGGAGCAAAAATGCTATCGATACTTTCTTTTGGGATCCCTTTGCCGTCATCTTCGACGGTGATGTATAAATGATGACCTTTTTGATACGTTGCAATGACGACATGGCTTTGTGCATATTGCACAGCATTACCGAGCAAGTTCTGAATAGCGCGGTAGCACCAATGAAAATCTAACGACAAATTAATCGGTTGTTTGATAAATTCAGCACTGGCTTGATAGGTCAGTTCAACCTTATGCTGCTCAGCAAGTGATTGAAAGTCAGCGCAGAGGGTAGTGAGGAAATCATTAACGTTAATTAACTCACGTTTTAAGCTAAAACCTTGACGCTCCATACCGGCATATTCTAAAAATGCTGAAGTCATGTCTTCCATGCGGGTTAGCTCTGTTTCCATACGGGCAAGGTAGTGATTTTTTTTCTCAATATCTTGGGCGTCAATCGCGGCTTCAACACCGAAGCGCAAACAAGACATGGGCGTGCGGATATCATGCGACATACTGCGGGCCAGAATTTTGTTATCGGCGACTAACTTTTCAATTTGCGTTGCCATGCGATTAAAGCTGTTTTCTAACAAGCTAATATATGAAAAACGACTCAGTGGCATACGGGCGGTTAGGTTTCCTGCACCAATTTGGGCCGCGGTATTGGTTAATAAGTATAAGCGACGCGTTAATGGAAATAACCAGGCTAATAGGATAATGCAAACCCCTAAATAAAGTATCGTGGTAAGCAAAATATTAATATTTTGATTTTCGACTTCTATTTCGGGTAAGGATAATTGCAGGACATAATCTGGATGTAGCGATAATTTTTTTAATAAATAGGGATGGCTTTCTGATGCTAGCAATAAGCCGCCAGTTTGGGTTAATTGACGACTGAGTTCATTAGGTAAGGCAATGTTTTCGCTTTTATCTAACTGTAATGTTATTTGATAGGCTTGGCTTAATTCTTCGCTAAAAGCCATTAGGCTTTCGCTGTTAGTCGCTGAAAGTTGCTGATCAAAACCCTCTATTAGCTGATGATAAATGGCATATTCACTTTGTGCGTGTTCAGGCTCCTGCTTGGCAACAATTTTATCTAAGCCCCAAGTAATAATAAACAGTGAGCCGATAACGGTTAAAATAATACTGATGTATAAACGACGCATGGCTAGCTGTTTTTCTCTACTTCATCATCCCATGCATCAGCAACAAATAAATAGCCTTTACCCCATACTGTTTTGAATTTTTTTGGTTTTTGCGGATCGTCATTAAATATTTTACGCAGCGTTGATAGCATGACGTCAAAGCGACGATCTTGTCCGTCATACTCTCTATTTTTTAAGGCTTTGAATACAGTATCGCGATCAACAACTTCACCAGCATGATTTGCCAAGAAACATAAAAATGCGAAGAGGCTGGTTGAAAGCTCAATTTCGACATCTTGATAAGTGACACGGTTTGCTTCAATGTTGATTAACAGTCCACCATGCTGGATATCTGAAGAAGTAGGAACAACGGGGGTTGTTTGTTTTAATGCACCTGAAATTCTTGCTAATAATGCTCTTGGTCGTACGGGTTTTATGACATAGTCGTTTGCGCCAGCTTCTAGGCCGATAACTTCATCAAACTCGTCAGCGCGGGCGGTTAGCATAATAATGGGGGTTTGCATTTTTTGTCGAATTTGGCGGCAAACTTCAATGCCATTTAAACCGGGTAGCATGACATCAAGTAACACTAAGTCTGCTTGAAAGTCTTCAAGACAAGCGATAACTTCGTCACCACGTGTACAATGTTTGACGATAAATCCTTGCTCAGTTAAATATTCACGCACCCAATCGCCTAAGGTTAAGTCGTCTTCAACTAATAAAATTTGCTTTGATTCACTCATGATAACTCTCTTAAAACAAACGCCAGCGACGTTTTCTAGGTGATGCTTTATGTACCCAACTGACTTCGATAAGGGTATGTGCGATGACTTGCTCTTGGTCATATGCAACCAATTTATATTGCACGCTTTTACTGGACTCAAATTCAAACGTTGTAACGTTTTGTTGTTGGTTATACCAGCAGTCTAGCGCTTTATTTTCGCCAACTTGATAAAGACAATAGTTGCCTTTAATTGGCGTCTTCCAACGTAAGGTTACGGTAGCAAAACATTGTCGTCCTTGGGTTAATGTAATACATTTAGCCGGCATGGCTGACAGTGCCGTATTGGCAATCATTTCGGCAGGCTCTTGCTGTGCAGAAACCGTAAATGACGTGCTTAATGCACATATCAATAAGACAATTCCTATGTCCCATTTAGAATACATATACCACCCCTAACATGATCTGAGTTACGTGTTGGGTGTCTACTAGCGGACTTTCTTTTGTGCTTTTTGAATAATAACTATGGGTTATACCACCAGAAAATGACCACTTTTTAGAGATAGGGTGCTGGGCAAATAATTCTAGCTGTAAGCGATTACCAGCGTCAGATTCATGGTATGGACGTGCAGCGCTCACCTCATTTGAGTTTACACCGTAATAATAGTCCATGACTTTTTCAGAGTAATGGGTGTATCCAGTGCTCAGGTAAATGTCCCAATTTCGATAAGGCAATACATAGCTATAAAATACATCAATAATCCAGCCATTGGCGTCACTTAATGGCGCCAAGGTGGCAAAGTCGACAGATAATACCGAATTACGGTGATACCTTGAATAGCGTAAACCAATACCTTCGCCAGCTGAGCGCTCTTTTAGACCGGCTAAGGTTGGAATATCTTTGTCGGCATTTTCAATAATATCTTTTGGGGTATAGCTGGAAATATAGGTTTTACTGATAATATCCAGCTCCCATTCGGGTGTGACAACCAGTTGGTAGCCCAATTCTGCACCTTGTAGCAACCCTGACGTGCGTCGGTGATTGGATTGAATGAAAAAGCCCTTGTAATAAACATCGAGTAATAAGGAAATACCGAGGTAATCGAGAGGGTCTTCTTGATCTTTGCCTTTGAGTAATGACGGATTATAAATAGCAGATATATTCCCCATGGCTTGCCAACTAAAGGTTTCATTGAATACGGTTGTTTCGTTTTCGGGGATTTTTTCATTGGCAAGGCTAAAAAAAGCACTGGCAAATAACATCATACCAAGCAGTACGAGAAAGCATTTAGCTCGCATAATGAGACCTTTGAAGTTTTTGTTTGTGAGTCATCATGTTTTTATTTTTGGTTATATTGTTATTATTTTGAAGTGACATGTTAACAAATGTAGACGCGTTACGGCATAGCAAGACACTGAAAAAGTGTTTAAAAAATGTAAGCAGATACCTTTACTGATTACTGTCCTAAAATGCTTAATGCGCATGCTTTCTCGCTAAACGCTTTAAGTTATTAATGGCCGCCGATGATTTTGAATAAGCTAAGACAATTTCTCGTGTTAGTTGTAAACCCTCGATAGGCCTAAAAACGATATCTGCTTGCTTAATAATTTCACTGTGTGCAGGTAAAAATGCGCAGCCTAAGCCGGCATGAACTAAGCCCAGTGCATAGTCGATAGTGGTGATTTTAGCTCGCACATCAAGACTAATGCCCGCTAGTGCTAAGGTGTCTTGTAAATTGCTCCAAGCACTGCAAGGTGTGCGTTGAATAAAGGGCAGGCCGTCTAGTTGTTTGAGCGTTATCGTGTCGTTTAACGCCAATATGTGGTCATAGGGCAAAGCTAATAAGTAGTCTTCGTGCCACATATCGATATATTGTTCATTTTCAGTTAGCTCATCTTTTAAAATAATGCGTGCGTCAACATTTTCGGTATGCGGCATTAAGGTAAGCTCGACATAAGGTTTTGCTGCGGTGAAGTCTTTGAGCAATAAACTCATGCGCTCAACACCCAAACCTCGAGTAACCCCCAGATTAAATGGTTGCTTATTGGTTTTCTCGGCAAAAACGGTTTTGATCGCCCCCGCTTGCCCTAATAGCTTTTTGGCTAATGGGAAAAGTTTCTTACCTTGTTCGGAAGGGGTTACGCCACGCGCATGACGAATAAAAAGTTTTACATTAAGTTGTTGCTCTAACTGTGCTATTGCCGCCGATATCGAAGGTTGGGCAATAAAGCAGGCTTTGGCTGCAGCGCTAAAGCTTTTTAGTTCATAGACTGAAATGAAATAATTGAGTGACTTTAAATCCATGGTGATTACGTTTGTATTGATATAGAAAAAAACTATAGCAGATAAAGAAAAAGAATATTTTAACTTTGGCAAGTATTTGCTTATTATTTTTGCACTTTCATTTTCACACGTTAAAAACAGGTAATTTCATGTCTAATTCAAGCAGTGCAAACCGTCCGTCGTTTAAATGGCAAGATCCTCTTTTATTTGACTCTTTGTTGTCGGAAGAAGAGCGAATGATCCGGGACAGTGCCCATCAGTATTGTCAGGAAAAACTCATGCCACGGGTTTTAGAGGCCAATCGCAATGAAGTTTTTGATGTGAAAATTATGCGCGAGTTGGGCGAGTTGGGCTTATTAGGTGCAACGTTGCCAGAAAAATATGGCTGTGCTGGTGTCAACTACGTTACTTACGGGCTAGTTGCTCGTGAAGTTGAACGTGTAGATAGTGGCTACCGCAGTGCGATGAGTGTGCAATCATCATTGGTTATGCACCCTATTTATGCTTACGGCAGTGAAGAACAGCGAATGAAATATTTACCAAAACTAGCAACCGGTGAATATATTGGTTGTTTTGGTTTAACTGAGCCTAATTCAGGCTCAGATCCAGCGAGTATGTTAACGCATGCCAAGCCTGTTGAAGGCGGTTATCGCATGACAGGTAATAAAATGTGGATCACCAATTCACCGGTGGCGGATATTTTTGTTGTTTGGGGCAAACTTGATGGCGTTATTCGCGGCTTTATTTTAGAAAAAGGTATGGAAGGATTAAGTGCGCCTAAAATTGAAGGGAAGTTTTCATTACGTGCGTCTATTACCGGTGAAATCGTTATGGATAATGTTTTTGTGCCAAGCGAAAACTTATTACCTAATGTGAAAGGGCTGTCAGGACCTTTTGGTTGCTTGAACAAGGCTCGTTACGGTATCGCTTGGGGCGCATTAGGTGCAGCGGAATTTTGTTGGCATGCCGCCCGTCAATATACCTTAGATCGTGAGCAGTTTGGTCGTCCATTAGCGGCAACGCAGTTAGTGCAGAAAAAACTAGCCGATATGCAAACCGATATTACCACCGGGTTATTTGCTTGTTTACAGGTTGGTCGTTTAATGGATTCGGGGCAATTGGCGCCAGAAGCGATCTCACTGATCAAACGCAACTCATGTGGTAAGGCATTAGAAATTGCCCGCATCGCCCGTGATATGCATGGTGGTAACGGTATTGCTGATGAATTTCATGTTATTCGCCATATGATGAATCTTGAGGCGGTTAATACCTATGAAGGCACGCATGATATTCATGCCTTAATTCTTGGTAGAGCTCAAACCGGCTTACAAGCATTTTTCTAACAAGGTAATCAAGCAAAGGCGTAGTTAATACGCCTTTTGTTTATCTGCTGTTTGCTGAGTTTAATTTGCCTAGCAAAGTTATGTGTTAACCACTGCAATAATAAAAATACCCGTGGAGATATGATGTCTGATCGTAATCAATTGGTGAAAGAAAATTTCATCAATTTTGTTCGAGCCCGAACTTTACCCGAATCAAGTTGTACTTTAAGTCCGAGTGATGTCGGATTAAATGCTGCTGAGGTTATTGACCTATTCGAAACGCAAGCCATGAGTCGGCATCTTGATTTGCAGTCGCGTGTGATGCAGAAAAAAGGTCAAAGCTTTTATACTATAGGTAGTTCCGGCCATGAGGGTAACGCTGCTTATGCCAAGGCATTCCGCCCAACAGATATGGCTTTCTTACATTATCGCAGTGCTGCATTTGTTATCCAACGTGGTAAACAAGTTCCCGGTCAAACGCCGTTATACGACATGTTATTGTCATTTGCTGCCTCAAAAGATGATCCTATTTCTGGTGGCCGTCATAAAGTGTTGGGTAGCAAAGCCCTGTCGATACCGCCGCAAACTAGTACTATAGCCTCGCATTTACCTAAAGCGATCGGGGCTGCTTTTAGCATTCCGTTAGCTAAGCGCTTAGGTCATCAAGGTGAAATACCCAACGATGGGGTGATTATTTGTAATTTTGGTGATGCTTCGTCAAATCATTCAACAACGCAGGGTGCTATCAACAGCACGGCGTGGGCGGCTTATCAATCGATTCCTATGCCGATTGTTTTTGTTTGTGAAGATAACGGCATTGGTATTTCAACCTCAACACCTGAAGGTTGGATTGCGGCGAACTATAAAAATAGAGCCGGTTTAATCTACCTTTATTGTGATGGTTTAAATATTTTAGACACTTATAAAACCGCTAAAGAAGCCGAGCGCATTGCCCGAGAACTACGTAAGCCAGTATTTTTACATGTGCGTACGGTGAGGTTACTGGGCCATGCGGGCTCTGATGCTGAATTTGTGTATCGGGATATGGCCGACATCACCGCAACAGAATTTCAAGATCCACTATTACACACCGCACGAATTATTTTAGAAAACAATATCTTGGATTCAGAACAACTGATTGAAATTTATCAAAATGTTGAAAGTCGTATTGCCGTTATTGCGCAAAATGCTGCCAGTAAAGAAAAACTGACATCAGCTGATGAGGTGATGGCCAGCATTGTGCCTGAGCTAACTAAAGCGCGTAGCTCAATCACGGTGAGTGACAAAGCTCGTCAGGAAATATTTAAACATGAAAAACATAACCTCGCTAAAAAACAGCATTTAGCCAAACTGATCAATTGGGCGCTGATGGACTTAATGGCTGAGTATCCAAGCATTGTTATGTGTGGAGAGGATATTGGCAAAAAAGGTGGTGTTTATAACGTGACCGCGAAATTATGCGAGCGCTTTGGCAAAAACCGAGTCATTAATACTTTATTAGATGAACAAACGATTTTAGGTACCGCGATTGGCTTGGCGCATAATGGCTTCCTACCTATGCCTGAAATTCAATTTTTAGCGTATGTCCATAACGCTGAAGATCAAATTCGTGGTGAAGCGGCCACCTTGCCGTTTTTCTCTAATGGTCAGTTTACTAACCCTATGGTGGTCCGAATTGCCGGACTTGCCTACCAAAAAGGCTTTGGTGGTCATTTTCACAATGATAACTCGTTTGCGGTATTTCGTGATATTCCGGGCTTAATTATTGCCTGTCCATCCAATGGTGCAGACGCGGTTGAAATGATGCGAGCAAGCGTGCGTTTAGCACAAGAGCAACAACGTATGGTGATATTTTTAGAGCCTATCGCCTTGTATATGACCAAAGACTTGCACGAAGAGGGGGATGGTTTATGGACTTATGAATATCAGCCGCCAGCATTGAAAAGCCGTGATATTGACCTAGGGGTTAAAGTTGCAGGCACAGGCAAGCAGCTGTGTATTTTAACTTACGGTAATGGCAATTATTTATCTCGCCAAGCACAAGCTAAATTAGCAGAGCAGGGCATTGAGGCGCGAGTTGTTGATTTACGTTGGTTGGCACCGCTCGATGAACGCGGAATTTTGGCACAAGTTAACGAGTGCGAGGGTGTACTTATTGTTGATGAATGTCGTCAAACCGGTTCAATTAGTGAAGCTTTAGTGACCTTGATTCATGAACAGGCTAGCGTAATGCCGAAACTAAAACGAGTGACTGCCAGTGATAGTTTTATTCCACTAGGCGCCGCGGCGTATGAAGTGCTGCCGTCAGTTGACAATATTATTGCTGCGGCAATGGAGATCTGCCAATGAGTTCATCAGAAAAAAAGGCCGTAACAGCAATGAATAACAAAAAGCAGCGGGCAGTGGTGATTTGCCCAGGGCGCGGTACCTATAACAAAGAAGAGCTCGGTTACTTAACGCGTTTACATAGTGATAAGACCGAAATTATTGCTCTTATTGATGATTATCGAGACCGCCAAGGACAAATGAAAGTTGCTGAGCTTGATAGCATGGAAAATTATAGTATGCGTGTGCATACTGCCGGCGAAAATGCTTCAGCGCTGATTTATGCTTGTGCACTGTCGGATTATCAAGCCATTAATAAAGATAAGTTTGATATCGTTGCCGTTACCGGCAACTCAATGGGCTGGTATATCGCGTTAGCGGTTGCTGGCGCTTTAGCACAACCACAGGCCATTGATCTAATTAACACGATGGGCTCGATGATGACCAAAGGTTTGATCGGCGGTCAGATGATTTATCCCATCATCAATGATGATTGGCAAATTGATAGCGAAAAAGAGCAGCAAGTACTGCAATGCTTAGCACAAGCAAATCAGCAAAGTGGTTGTGAGGTTTATGTCTCGATTAACTTAGGTGGCTATCTTGTTTTTGGCGGCAATAAGGCGGGCTTAAAGGCGTTAGAAGCATTATTACCTATGGTGCAAGACAGATATCCAATGAATTTGTTTAATCATGCAGCTTTTCATACCCCACTACTTAACGACGTTTCTAAACGTGCAATGTCGCTAATGTCGGCTGATATGTTCACGACGCCAAAAGTGCCATTAATTGATGGTTTAGGGCAAGTTTGGCAACCCTATAGTTGCGACACTGAGCAATTGTATCACTATACACTTGATACCCAAGTGGTTGAGCCGTACAACTTTTCAAAAGCGATAGAAGTGGCGATTAAAGAATTTGCTCCTGACAAGTTAATTATTTTGGGCCCAGGAGCAACGTTAGGCGGTGCAGTAGCGCAAAGCTTAATTTCGCATCAATGGTTAAACTTACAAACTAAGGCCGATTTTATTGCTCAACAAAAGCAAGATCCGTTTATTTTAGCGATGGGATTAACCGAGCAGCGCCAACAAGTTGTTGGACAACTATGAGGGATAAAATAAAAAATGGCTGAATTTTTTTTTATTTTATACAATGGGCATTAGATATTTTCGTATTGAGCTAAATAATGACAACAAGTCGTAAAAGAAATGAAGCAGAATTAATCTTAGCATTTAAAGCGCTATTAAAAGAGCAATGCTATGGTTCGCAAAGCCAGCTAGCGGATGCGCTTGCTGAGCAAGGCTTTAAGAATATGTCGCAAGCGAAAATATCACGTTTGTTATCTAAGCTTGGTGCGGTAAAAATGCGTAATGCCAGTGAGCAGGTAGTTTATATTTTACCTGATGAGTTAGCTGTGCCTAAGTCAAAACAAGCGATTCAATCGGTTGTGATCAGTGTCAAGCATAACAATATGCAAATTATTCTTAAAACAGGTATTGGTGGTGCACCGCTTATTTCGAGAATGTTAGACAGTTTAGGTGAATCGACCGGAATTCTCGGCACACTAGCTGGCGACGATACCATATTTATTGCGCCGACCGATGTTAATCGCATTGCGGAAATTACTAAAGATATCAGCTTATTACTGGGTGTCTCAACGCAGGGGTAAGTCATAGTCGATGTTATAAAAACAAAAGGGTAAACAGCAATGTTTACCCTTTTTATGTTCAGGACGAACGGTATTTCGCGGGCGCATGGATGCGTAAGAGCGTTTATGTTCAGGACGAACGGTATTTCGCGGACGCATGGATGCGTAAGAGCGTTTATGTTCAGGCTGTTCTTAGCCATCTCGATAACTGCTCCAGCATTATCCTAATGACTTACTTCTGTGTAAGAACATGGCTACTCGGCATTAGTGAATCCATTCAGGTCGGTGAATGAATAGTGTTTATTAGGATTAGACAGTATCAAAAACGTAACGAGATTTACTACAAAAAGGCTTTTCAGGTCGTAAAATCGTGTTATTAATATCGGCACTTGATGTTGTATTAGCTAATCGTTGGGGCTCAAAACAGAATGCGCCGTGCTTTTGATAAACACAATTATCTTTGCCAGTTTGGCTGCCATCAATATAATTTGCGGTGTAGAGAATTAAGCAGGGCTGATCTGAATATAGCGTTAAGCGTCGCCCCGATTCTGGTTCAGTAGCTTGCGCAGCAAATGTATCACCAATAATAGCCCCGGCAGTGCTGAGCCAATAATTATCAAACCCGTTAGCAATAGTTACCTGCTTGTCATTACTGGTAATATTTTCATCTAACACGGTTAATTGTCTAAAGTCATGAGCCGTATTGGTAACGTTTCGTTGTTCACCGGTTGGGTAAATACGGTTATCCATGGGCAAGAAATAGTCGGCGTTTATTTGGATTTTGTGCTGATAAACTGCACCTGAACTGTGTCCTGCTAAATTGAAATAACTATGCTGAGTTAAATTAACAACGGTGACTTTATCTGTACAGGCAAAATATTCAACAGATAATTCGTTGCTATTATTGAGGCTATATTTTACTTTGAAACCAACGTTGCCAGGAAAACCATTATCACCATCAGGGCTGTGGTGTTGGAGTGTGAGAGTCACTTTATCACTAGTATGCTCTGTGGTTGCTTGCCAAAGTTGTTTATTTAATGCTTGAAAACCACCATGGAGTTGGTTGTCGTTATTGTTAAGGCAAAGCTGATAGCTTTTGCCGTCAATTGACAATAATCCTTGGTCGATACGCCCCGCATAGCGGCCAATAATGGCGCCTAAATAGTAAGGGTCTTTTTCGTAAGCGCTAATGTCATCATAACCCAGGACAATATCGCTTGAATTTCCGTGCTTATCCAGTGTTTCTAATGCGACAATAATGCCACCGTAATTGCTGATTTTAATGCATATACCTTGGGTATTTGACAGCGTATAAAGTTGTGCACTTTCGCCTGAACTCAGTGTGCCAAAATCGCTTTGACTAATACGTAGGTGTTTATTTAAAGTTTCGCTCGGCATGAATTTTTCATTTTAGTATTTCCAAGTAACGAGACTATACCAAATGCGTTTGTAAAAATGCTAGCGTAGGAGAATGATTGTTGGGGTTATAAAAGGTGCTTATTTAAGCAACAGCAAGAAAGCTAACTGTTGCTTAAATAATCTAGTGACTGCGGTTAGCTGCAATATGTGCTAAAGCAATAAGTGCCTGCTTGTGTTCAGATTCTGGTAGCACAGCGATAGCATTAATCGCCTTATCAGCCTCTAATTCAGCTTTTTTCTGAGTGTAAACTAATGAGCCAGTTTGTTTCATTGCCATGAGAATATCATCGAGATGGTCCATACCATCGCCGTTTTCAATAGCACTGCGGATCATGATTTGTTGTTGTTCATTACCGTGCTTCATGGCATATAACAAGGGTAACGTTGGCTTGCCTTCAGCCAGATCATCGCCAACATTCTTGCCCATTTCTTGTGCGTCGGCAGTATAATCCATAATGTCATCAACAAGTTGAAAAGCCGTGCCGAGATGCTTACCGTAATTAAGCATGGCAAGTTCAATCACTTGATCTTTTTTTGCAATAACAGCAGCAAGCCGTGTTGCCGCTTCAAATAATTTTGCCGTTTTACAGTAAATAACCTGCATGTAGCTTTCTTCTGTGGTATCAGGATCATTACAATTCATTAATTGTAATACTTCACCCTCAGCAATAATGTTGGTTGCATCGGATAAAATATCCATAATTTTCAAATTATTTAGCTCACTCATCATTTGAAATGAACGCGAATACAAAAAGTCGCCGACTAAGACACTGGCACTATTACCAAAAAGTGCATTAGCAGTTTCACGGCCACGACGCATATTTGATTCATCAACAACATCGTCATGTAAGAGCGTTGAGGTATGAATAAATTCAACTATTGCGGCTAGCTGTAAGTGCTCATTACCTTGATAGCCTATAGCTCTCGCTGCTAATACGGTGAGCAGTGGACGCATGCGTTTACCACCGCCATTAACAATATAAACACCTAATTGATTAATAAGAGCAACATCGGAATGCAGTTTTGAAAAGATAAGATCGTTGACAGCTGTCATGTCTTGTTGAGCTAAAGCTTGGATATTTTTGATATTCATAAAGCGTAACGAGTTACCTTAAATGGACTTTAGTGTTAGAATACTAGCGATTTCACGGGGTAATTTTACACGAAATTCATGACGATAGAAGTTTTCCAAGCGAGAAGTTTTCAGTTAAGTAAAAATAATAATAAATCATTGCTTTTATGCTTGCCCTCGTCGATTTCTTCGCGTAGAATTCGCGCCCTATAATTTTAAATTTAAGCGTCGTCCTTAGATGATGACGCAGTACGGAGTAGCTATGTACGCGGTATTCCAAAGCGGTGGTAAACAGCATCGTGTAACTGAAGGCCAAACAGTTCGTTTAGAGAAAATTGAACTTGAAATTGGTGCTGCAGTAGAATTCGAAAACGTTTTAATGATCGCCGATGGCGAGAGCATCAATGTAGGCGCGCCTTACATTGCTGGTGGTAAAGTTGTGGCTGAGGTTGTAAACCAAGGTCGCGCTGACAAAGTTAAGATTGTTAAATTTAAACGTCGTAAGCATTCACGTAAAGAAGCGGGCCATCGTCAATGGTTCACTGAAGTGAAAATTACTGGCATTAACGGCTAATTAGGAGCGATTTACAATGGCACATAAGAAAGCTGCGGGTAGTACACGTAACGGTCGTGATTCAGAAGCTAAACGCCTAGGTGTTAAACGTTTTGGCGGCGAAGCTGTTTTAGCGGGTAACATTATTGTTCGTCAACGTGGTACTCGTTTCCACGCTGGTAACAACATGGGTATCGGTAAAGACCACACTCTATTTGCTTTATCTGATGGTAAAGTACAATTTGAAGTTAAAGGTCCTAAAAACCGCAAGTTTGTAAGCATTATTGCTGAGTAGTCATACGCAAACTTATAAAACCCTGCTGTTACGCAGGGTTTTTTTTTGCAGGTAGATTAGCCAATCGTTACATTTTGTATAAAAAATGACATTGTTCAACCTAATTGAAATAAATCATTTATAATACACAGCAGAAAATAAAATTTTGGAGTGTTTTAAAACACCATGAAATTCGTAGATGAAGTAGAAATTCGCGTAGAAGCCGGTGACGGTGGTAATGGAATAGTTAGTTTTCGTAAAGAAAAGTATATTGAGTTCGGTGGTCCAAATGGCGGCGATGGCGGCGATGGTGGCGATGTGTACTTAATTGCTGATGAAAGCTGGAATACACTAATCGATTATCGTTTTGAAAGATTTCATCGCGCGAAACGTGGTGAAAATGGTCGTAGCCGAGATTGTACCGGTAAAGGCTCAGAAGACTTATACTTAAAGGTGCCTATTGGTACGCGCGCAGTTGATGTTGATACCGGTGAACAGTTAGGTGACTTAACGCAACATGAGCAAAAGTTATTAGTCGCTAAAGGCGGCTGGCATGGCTTAGGCAATAGTCGTTTTAAAAGTAGTACCAATCGTGCGCCACGTCAAAAAACTGATGGTACGCCAGGCGAAATCCGCAATTTGAAACTTGAATTGTTGCTATTAGCAGACGTTGGCTTATTGGGGTTACCCAATGCCGGTAAATCTACCTTAATTCGTAGTGTTTCTGCGGCTAAGCCAAAAGTTGCTGACTACCCATTCACCACTTTAGTACCTAATTTAGGTGTTGTGCGTTTAGATGCTCAACGTAGTTTCGTTATTGCCGATATTCCAGGTCTAATTGAAGGTGCTGCTGACGGCGCTGGCTTAGGTACGCAATTTCTAAAACATTTAGAGCGTTGTCGTATTTTATTGCATGTTGTTGATGTGATGCCAGTTGATGGCTCAGATCCGTTGGAGAATGCTAAAACCATTATTGGAGAGTTAGAAACACATTCTTCAGAGCTAGCAGGAAAACCACGATGGTTAGTCTTTAACAAGTTAGATTTATTACTTGAAGAAGAAGCAAAAGAGATCACTGACCGCATTATTGAAGGCTTAGGCTGGGAAGGTGAGGTTCGCAGTATTTCTGCGTATAATCGTACGGGTACTGAAGACTTGTGCCAAGGGGTGATGAGCTTTATTGAAGCCTTGCCACCGGAAGAGGAAGAAGCGCCAATTGATGGTAAAACTGTTGAATTTAAATGGGATACTTATCATGAAGATGCAATGGCAGAATTGGAAGATGATCTAGATGATGAAGATTGGGATGAAGACGATTACGACGTAGAAGTTGAATATCGCAAATAAATTTCCCAGCAATTTTTAATCAACTTAATATAAGGTGCATTTGTAGCAATACAATTGCACCTTTTTTGTTACGACTAATAACGTATAATATTTAAAATTTAGCCATAAGACAATTCAATAAACTTTATGACCATACTTTCAATGATAGTAGCGCATGCTAATAACCGCGTTATCGGAAAAAATAACGCTATGCCTTGGCATTTGCCTGCTGATCTCGCTTATTTTAAAAAAACAACTGTAGGTAAACCCATTGTTATGGGCAGAAAAACTTATGAGTCTATTGGTCGTCCATTACCAGGGCGCCAAAATATAGTTATTTCCCGTGATTCTAATTATCAAATACAAGGTGTTGATGTCGTTAGTTCTGTCGACGATGCTTTAGCGCTTGTAGAGAATGTTGATGAAGTGATGGTGATTGGTGGTGGCGCTATCTACCAACATTGCTTAGCGGCAGCGCAAAGGCTTTATATCACTCATATCGATGCTAATATCGAAGGCGATACCTATTTCCCTGAATATGATTTAAATGTTTGGAAAAAGGTCTCTAGTGAACTTCGTGTTAGCGATGAGAAAAACCCATATCAATTAGATTTTTCGGTCTATGAAAAAGTATAGATAGCCATCATTTTGGTATAAAAAAGAGCGCTTAAGCGCTCTTTTTTATGTCTGCATTTTACATCGAGTAAAACTAAAGTTTAAACTCTTGTACTGATTGTTGTAACTCTTCCGCTAAACGTGCGACTTCGCTACTTGACTCTGCCGTTTGCTTAGAACCGGCTGTAGTTTGCTCAGCAATAGCAACAATAGACTCTAAGTTTTCGCTTATTTCATGGGCAACAACACTTTGCTCTTCTGCTGCGGTTGCGATTTGAGAACTGCGGTCGAATGCTTCATGAACTGCATGAGTAATGGTATCAAGTGCTTTTTCAGCTTCGACACTTTGCTCAACACAGTTAGTTGCTTGTTTTTTACCAGTATCCATCACTGAAACAGCTTTTTCAGCACCACCTTGTAGCACTTCAATCATATTTTGAATTTCTTGCGTTGATTCTTGTGTGCGGCTAGCCAGAGTTCTAACCTCATCTGCCACAACAGCAAAACCACGACCTTGCTCACCGGCACGAGCCGCTTCAATCGCAGCATTTAACGCTAATAAGTTAGTTTGCTCTGCAATGCCTCGAATAACATCAAGAATGCCACCAATGGACGCACTATCTTGCTGCAGCTTATTAATAACTTGTGATGCAGATTCAACTTCGTTAGCGAGTAGTTCAATCGTTGCACGATTACGGCCAGAAATAACTTTAACACGTTCTGCTTCATCGTCTGCTTGCTTAATTTCACCTAACGCATCATTCGCGCTCGATAATACACTTTGTGCCGTACTGCTCATCTCTGTTGTTGCAGAAGCAGCTTGTTCCACTTGGGTACGCTGTTCTTCAATCGCCGAAGTACTTTGAGCCGTTACTGCAGATGTTTGTTCAGCAGCTGTTGCTAATTGAGTAGAACGGCTAACAATGCTTTGAATTAAGGTTCGTAGGCTATCAATCAACAAGTTGCAATTACGTGAAAGTTGAGCAAATTCATCATTGCCGCTTTCATCTAACTTGCGAGATAGGTCGCCAGAAGCAACGACATTTAGCATTTCATTAACTCGACTTAATGGGCGAGTAATACTGGTTAAAGTAATCCAAGCAATGACTATTGCTAAAACAATTGAAACTAAAGTGATGACAAGGGTATTACGTGTGCCGTCTGATACCGAGGTTTTTACTAAAGCGCCTGTGACAACAGTGGCTTGATTTGCTAACTCTACTTGCTTGTCTAGTATGGCATTTGCATTACTTATACCATTTTCAGCTAATTTTAAGCTTGCAGTTGCAGCTGCAATGGCGTTAAGTTGACTACTTTTATTGGTAAATATTTTATTGTTACCTGTGATGTAGCCTTGCAATGCTTTGAAGCTGTCGGTTAACTCGTCAGCAATATCTTCCATGCCCTGTAGTCTTAGTTCACTAACAACGTCAGTAATTGATTTTTCAATCTCGCTAAAGGCATTTTCTATTTCACTGGTAACCAAGTCTGCCGACTGCTGATCTTTAAGTTCACGGTATTCAAAAGATGAACTAACAATACTGTTTAGCAGGGTTTCTAAGCGCAAGCCTAATTCTATAGCTCGTTGTAATTTAGTTGAAGCAAGGTCGTGATCAGCCAAATCGAGTAGAACCGTTGCTGTATCGTCCGCTTTCTCCTCAATAACGTCTATTTTATCAATTAACTCAAGGCGTTGCTCTATAGCAAGTTGTCGGTTACTCAGTACGCTGTCAATTTCATTTTCTAGGCTGTCGTACACTGGGTCGACTTTACGTAAATTTGCAATTAAATTTTCTTCGTCTTGCACTATGCTTTTTAGTTTTTTTAGCTGTGTTCTAAAGTTGTTTTTTTCACTATTAAAAGCGCTTTGATTTTCTGCTAGTGGTGCTAGTGATGTTTGGTAATAGGCGCGAAGGGTTAAGTTGCCAATGCCGGTTAAATCGTTTGCTAATTTGTTACTACCTTTTAGCGTCGGTATCGCAAGTTGATTTTGCTGTTGCGTGGCATCACCAATAGTATTTAAACTATTCCAAGATATTGCGCTGGTTAAAAAGAGTAAAAGTGAAATAATGGTAAAGCCACCAATTATTTTCATTGCTACTGTTAATTTCATAGATCCCACCAATAGGTAAATTAAATCACTCGTCGATTGTCACATAGATAATAAGCGTTATTACCATATGAGTAATCATTAATTATTAGACTGCAAAGGAAAACAGGTAATTCTTATTGCTAGTATAACAAGCTGAGTCACTTTTTAAACTAAAGTCATGCGTTATATTAGTTTTTATGTGATTGCTCAGTAAATAGCTTTTTATCATGCCACCTTAGCATGGTCAAATGTTGTCCCCAAACACAGCCAGTATCAAGTGCATGTATATTGCTAGGTTGGCAATGTCCCATTAAAGCAGCCCAATGACCAAATATCCATTGTATATTGTTATTAATGTGTCCAAATTCAAACCAAGGTGATAGCTCATTACTTGCCTCGTTAGGATGTTCTTTACAAACAAAATCTAAACTACCATCGGCATAACAATATCGCATACGCGTTAGTGCGTTAATGGTAAATCTAAAGCGGTCGACGTCGTCTTCTGCGTTATGCCAATTTGTTGGCTTTTCACCATACATTAGGCTCAACCAATGAACTGCGTTTGATGATGTTAAGTGAGCTTGCGCTATAGCGGCTTGTATTAGTGCTTGCTTGGGCGTCCATTGCGGAGAAAGCCCAGCGTGGCTCATGTAAGTTTCTTCAAAGGGCAACTTTTGAATAAGCGGTTGCTGAATTAACCATGTCATTAGTTGGGATAAGTCGGGTGCCGATAATAATGCATCGAGGTGATCTAGCTTTTTTACTTTCTTGATACCGTGATAGACAGCGAGTAAATGAAGGTCATGATTTCCCAGCACCACTTTTGCGTTGTTATTTAATGACTTAATAAAACGCAATGTTTCTAATGACTCTGGTCCTCTGGCCACGAGATCTCCAGCGACATAAAGTAGGTCACTATTATTCGAAAAACCGACTTGAGTTAATAGCGCGTCTAATTCGCTATAGCAGCCTTGAATATCACCGACGAAATAAACGGCCATAAGCGCTCTTTAGTTTAATATATTAGGTTTTGCTAAGCGAAATACGGGAATTTCAACTTGGATCAATTTTGCTGACTTTGTTTGCATTTGGTAATGCCCCTGCATATTACCTAATGGCGATTTCAATAAACAACCACTGGTATAGGTAAAGCTTTCGTTGGCTTTAATATAGGGCTGCTGACCGATAACACCTTCGCCAGTTACAGTATTAGCATCACCATTAGCATCTGTAATCAACCAATAGCGACTTAGTAGTTGCACTGTTTCGGCGCTATTGTTGGTAATGGTGATGGTATAACTGAAGACAAATTGATGCTCAGCCTCGACTGATTGCTGAGCTATATATTCACTAACAACCGATACTATTACCTCAGTTGATATTAATGTGTTTTCATCATTCATCGTCGGTTTCTATCGGATTGTCGGTAACAAAGTTAGCCAGCATGACAAAATCTGCCAATGATAAGTTTTCAGGACGAAGTCCAGGATCAATACCTAATGACGTTAACTGCTCTGCTGAAATAAGCTTTTTGAAGCTATTACGAATGGTTTTTCGGCGTTGATTAAAAGCCGCTAAACACACTTTGTTCAATGCGTTGATATCTTTAACCGGGTTTTTGATAGTTTTATGTGGTATTAACCTAACAATTGCAGAGTCGACTTTCGGTGCGGGTTTAAAGGCTTCTGGGCCAATTTCCATCACAGGAATCACCTGACACTGGTATTGCGTCATAATTGATAAGCGGCCATAAGCTTTACAGTTTTCACCTGATGCCATACGCTGCACAACTTCTTTTTGTAGCATGAAGTGCATGTCTTTGACTTTATCTTTAAACGTTAACAAGTGAAAAATAAGTGGTGTCGAAATGTTATACGGTAAGTTACCAAAAATACGTAGTGGCTTTTCACCTGAAGCTAATTGAGCAAAATCGAACTTTAAGGCATCTTCCTCATAAATGGTTAATTTAGGTGCTAAGAACGGGTGATGACGTAATCTATGCGCTAAATCTCTATCTAATTCAACCACGCTTAAATGACCCGCTCGTTCTATAACAGGCTCGGTAAGTGCACCTAATCCAGGACCTATTTCAATTAAGTTGTCATTGGGCTCTGGGTTAATGGCGTCAACAATATTGCTGATAATTGCGTCATTGTGCAGAAAGTTTTGTCCAAAACGTTTCTTCGCTTGGTGACCTAAATGGGAGTTTTTGCTCATAATGTTTTTTGCTCGAATTAATCTTATGCTTGATTGTTAGCTAATGCTATTGCAGTATTTATGGCTTCATTGAAGCTGCCCATATCTACTTTATCGGTGCCGGCTAAGTCTAAGGCGGTGCCGTGATCGACAGATGTTCTAATAAACGGTAATCCTAAGGTAATGTTGACAGAAGCGCCAAAGCCCTTGAATTTAAGTACCGGTAACCCCTGATCGTGGAACATGCTTAAAATAGCATCAGCATCATCGAGGTATTTTGCTTGAAAAATAGTATCTGCAGGCAAAGGACCAATGAGGTTCATGCCTTCTAAACGCAATTCGTTTAGGGCAGGTATCATCACATCGATTTCTTCACGTCCTAAATGCCCGTCTTCACCGGCATGTGGATTAATACCACAAACATAAATTTTTGGTTTCGCAATACCAAACTTATGAATTAAATCTTGGTTTAATATGCGGGTTACTTTTTGTAGGCGTTCATGCGTAATAGCTTTTGAAACATAAGCTAAAGGAATATGTGTCGTGACTAGCGCAACTCTTAATCCTTCAGTTGCGAGCATCATCACCACATCAGAACAATTAGCTTGATGAGCAAAATATTCTGTGTGACCACTAAATGCGATACCAGCTTGATTTATAAGACCTTTATGAACTGGTCCGGTAACCACAGCATCAAATTCACCTGAAATGTTTTTTTCGCTAGCAATACGCAGCGTTTCAACAACGTAATGACCATTATTGGCGTTAAGCACGCCAGGTTGGCAAATATCATCTAACGGTACAGGTAATACAATTAGCGTACCTGCTTGGTGCGCAGTGACGGCTTCATCGGCATCATAGTGTTTAATGGTCAATGGTAGATCTAATAGCTTTGCTCTTGCTGCTAATAACTCAGGAGATGCGACAGCAACAATTTGCGTAGGCCAATTTTGTTGCGCTATTTTGATCATCAGATCAGGGCCAATACCTGCTGGCTCTCCCGGTGTTATGGCAATTCTTTTTAACACTATTTTTGTTCCGTTTCGAGTATTTCTATATACGCTTCATCACGTAATTCTTTTATCCAACGCGCACCTTCCATACCGAATTTTCTATTATAAAGCAGCTGGTATGCGCGATTTTCATTCATTTGCTCTGTTGCGTCTAATGTTCTACGACCTGTTAATTTAGCAATGTGCCAACCAAACGATGAACGAAACGGCTTATGCACTTCGTCAATACTTAAACGTGCTAATGCTTCAGAAAATGCGGGGTCGTATTTGCTCGGCTCAGCCCAGCCTAAATCACCACCACGAACAGATGTAGGTCCTTCAGAGTGTTTTTTAGCAAGTTCGGCAAAGTCAGCTTCACCGGCATTAAGCTGGTCAACAAAACCTTGTAATAACGCTTCCGCTTTTGCTTCACTCAGTATTATTGATGGTTTAATTAATATGTGGCTCGCTTTTACTTCCTCTATTTCTAAAGTTTGACGGCCACGAACATCAACGAGTTTTACAATACTAAAACCTAAGCCTGTGCGGATTGGGCCAAAAATGCTGCCCTTGGTCTGGCCATCGACTAATTCAGAAAATAAAGTGGGTATTTCATTAATACTCTTCCAACCTAAATCACCACCTTCAAGCGCATTAGCACCACTTGATGACGTCATGGCGATATTAGTAAAGTCACTGCCGTTATTTAATAGTTCAAGCACTTTTTCGGCACGAACTTTAGCAGCGCTGATATCCGCTTGCTTTGGATTGTTTGGAAATTCAATTAAGATATGGCCTAATCGATATTCGACATCGGCATTGGTTTGTTCTTTCATCACATCTAGTAAATTAGAAACTTCTTGTGGTGATATGTAGATACGACGACGTAAACTCGCTCGACGTACTTCACCCGAGATAAGTTCATTACGCACGCTTTCACGATATTTTTCATAGTCTAAGCCATCTGCAATAAGCATTTGACGAAACTCTTCAAGCGATTGATTACTGTCTTTTGCCATGTTCGATAACGTCTCGTCAAGCTGAGCGTCACTGATTTGAACGCCCATGCGCTCACCAAGTTGCAAGATAATCGCATCATTAATTAATTTTTCCATGACCTGGATACGTAAAGCACGATCTGAAGGTAAGGTTTTGTTGTTCTTTTTGGCCTGTAAGCTCACAGATGTAACAAGATCTTTTATTTCAGATTCTAGTACCACACCACTATTAACAACTGCCGCTACTCGGTCTAGTTCAACTTCCACAGCTAGAGATTGCTCTAGTGAGCTAAAAATAAACACCGAGCCAAGAAGTAATAATTTCAATGAATTTTTCATGTAACGTAAATTTCTTTTAATTAGTTATTGAGGAAGTAAGGGCGTTTATAGCCAAATATACTTGAATTAAACATATCACCAACACTGTTGGAAGATTTATTGCTATTTATACCATTATATACAAATTGAATGTTAAAACTGCTATCAAATGCGTCACGATTTTCGTTTAAGTTACCTGCGTCGTCAATTTTTGAATTAATATTGCGATGATAGGTGAAGCGAACCCCCCAACAACAGCTACTGTATTCAAGACCAGCGTAACTTTCAATACTGCGTTTCCCTTGTAAGTCTTGGGTAAACCGACCAACAAATTGCCAATGATGAGCAATTTTAACACTAGTAGCCAGTGACATTTGTTCTAATGACTCTCCTGAGACATCACGAGTATATCGATGGTTCAATTGAATTGTTTGATTATTGGAAAATAAATAATCCACTGTCGTTTGGCTTTTATTGGTGGTACGTGTATCAGTGTTGTACTGAATATCAGAACTAAATTGCCAATTGCGACTTAAATGGACAAAAACATCGGCAGCGAGTGCAGACTTGTCGACTAGCGCATCTTGGTCGCTATTATTAAAATTACTCTCATTAAAGTAAACAATTCGCCCTAAACTAAAGCGCAATACTTCGTTGTTTTCTTCGGTTAATAATCTACTTGTGACACCCCAAGATATTTGATTAGCTTGAGCTATGCGATCAATACCACTAAAGCGACGGTCGCGGAATAAACCGTTATAGTCGTCTTGCAGGTTAGTTGTGTCGTAAATGCCAATATTATTTTGCTCTTTTTCTGGAATAAATAGATATTGCAATTGTGGCTCTAAGGTCTGGTTATAGCGGGTATTGAAAAGGGCTAAACTTCGATCAAAGTTAACGCCACCATGAAAACGAATTTTAGGTAATGTTCTACTGACATTTTTCTCTAACAGACTGTCATTACCGATGTTTTTCTGATGATAATTGGTTTGAAGTACCTTTATTTCCGAATTTAAAAACCAAGCTGGGGTCGCAATTGGATATAACAACCCCGCTTCTACGTGATATCTTTCTGCGCTTGGCTTAGTTTTATCTGGAGTATCAAAACTTGATAATTCAGAATAAATATCAATAATGCCATCGAAGTTTGATAACTTTTGCTGACGACTTATTTCAATTTGCGGTAAGGTTTTATAGCTGCGTTGATGATTACCTAGTACTTCAAAATCTTGTAGTTTTAATGTGGTTTGCCAGTGGTCGGCAAAGTAGGAAATTTCGCCAACTTGATATAAATATGAGTCATTAGCGTTAAATTGACTACTGCCTAAATCAACCAAATAGTTGTCATCACTAATCGTTGTGTAATCAACGTGTGCTCTAAATCCTTGTGAAAATGTACCTATATGCTGAAATCGTGCTAAATAACGTGAATCATCACTATTAGTGAGTTTTTTATCCTTATTAAGGTATTCAATATCAATTTTTCCAGATTGTAATCCATCTAAATATCTAAACTCCGTAATTAGTTGCGTGCCCCTATCCGACATATAACGTGGTGTGATAGTCGCATCCATATTTTCTGCAATATTAATATAGTACGGTGTTTCAATTTCTATGCCTGAGCTATTTGACGTACTCACTTTAGGATATAAAAAGCCTGACTGTCGGTCGTTACTAATAGGCATAGTTAAATAAGGAACATAGAAAATAGGGATATCAAACAGGCTAAAACGCGCATGATAAGCCTCTAATGATTTTTCATCAGACGAAATGGTAATTTCACTGGCGCGCATTTGCCAGTCGGGTACGGGGCCATAACAAGTGGTAAAGCTTGAATCGATAAAGCTCAGCGTTTTGCCATTACCATTAATATTAATTTTTTCTGCGCTACCGTGCCCAGAAGAGCCAGTTAACTGATACGAGGTTGCAGTCAATGAAGTGGTTTTTTGTAGCTGATTAATATTAAGTGAGTCGGCAAAAATATCTATGCCATTATTTTGAAAGTGAATATCACCATTTGCATCGACTGTCGATGTTTTGCGATTAACTGATAACTCGTTAGCTACCACAGATTTATCTTGATTTAGTAAGGTAACACCACCGGTGAATGTGGCATATTCACCTTTTTTAATACTTGACGTTGACGATAAAATAGTGAAGTTTTCATTTGGAGATTTACCCGTCTTATCGGCAATATTAGCGTAACTTGGAATCGGGCATATGCTAACACTATTTGTATTTATTTCAGTATTTTGCGCGTTGCTAGTAAAGGTACAAGGCAACAGAAAGACAAGAGGGATTTTGTTTAAGGGAAAACGCATTTATGGTCCGGATAATTAACTTTAAAAAATACAAAGCCTAGATTCAGAGCGGCATTTTACCGCTAAAGGCCATAATAATATAGCAATTTTCATTAGCCTGCTAATTAGTTATACTCAAACGACTTTAAACGGCAAAACATATTGCTCAGATCAATGGCTATTATTAGACTATTTGGCACAAACTTTATAACCGCTAAATACCTGTTATATTTTTAAATCAATAGCTTAGCTAAAATCATTTTTTTGATAGCGTCAAGGTAATATTCAATAGCAATATGCGCGGCTATGCGGCATTTTTTTATCAGGATGATAAATAATAAAATACAGCGCTTTCAATACGGCTTACTTGTGGTGTTAAATATGCGTACTTACCAGTAGCTTAATAATTATAAATAGTATTTTTAGAGATATCATTCATTGAACAACTTACGAACCACCGAGTTACTTATATGGCTAGAAAGCCATTTTTCAGTCGACCACATTAACTTAATACCATTGACGGGAGATGCTGGTTTTAGACGATATTTTCGCTTTCAATGCCAAGGGGTTACTTATATTGCCGTCGATGCGCCAGTAAAACTCTCAAATAACCTTGCGTTTTTGACTGTACAAGAAATTTTGCAGCAAGTTGATGTAAATGTGCCTGAAATTATTGCTGCGGATCTAATACAAGGCTTTCTTTGTTTAAGTGATTTTGGTGATGACTTATTGGCAAATAAATTGTCAAATGAAAATATGCAGTTATATTATCGCAATGCGATAGCCGAGCTGAAAAAAATGCTCACCTGCCAAACCTCCCTGACTGAAACGTTACCGCTTTACGATAAGTTGTTCGTCAATACCGAACTGTCCATATTTAGTGAGTGGTTGTTAGAAAAGCATTTAGCTATCCATTTGAACGATGATGAAAAAAAACGATTAAGTGATTGTTTTAATATACTAATTTCTGCCATTGCAGAACAGCCTAAAGTATTTATGCATCGAGATTATCATAGTCGAAATATTATGCTGCTAGATGACGACAAACTTGGCATTATCGATTTTCAAGATGCCGTGCAAGGACCTGTCATTTATGATTTAGTGTCGCTACTCAGAGATTGTTACATACGTTGGCCTAATGAATTACTGGCGCCGTTAGTTGAGGATTATCGACAGCAGGTACAAAATTATTTACCCAATGAAAACATCAGCAAAGAAAGATGGCAATATTGGTTTGATTTAACTGGCTTGCAACGTCATATAAAAGCCAGTGGCATTTTTGCTCGTTTATACCATAGGGACAATAAATCAGGATACTTAGCTGATATTCCATTAACCTTGGCTTACATTCAAGATGTTAGCAGCCAGTATGATAAACTCGATTTTCTTCATCAGTTAGTATCAACTCGCGTTATTCCGGCGCTAGTTGCATTAAGTGAGTAGCCGTTGGTTGATTTTTTTAGTGTTTTTTAGTTCGAGTTAGGTGGTTTTCATGAAAGCGATGATATTGGCAGCAGGGCGTGGCGAACGTATGCGGCCGTTAACGGATAACTGTCCTAAACCGTTATTAAAAGTTAATGGTATACCACTTATTGAATATCACATAAAAAACTTGGTCGCTGCAGGGATAACAAATATCGTTATCAATCATGCATGGCTTGGTCAGCAATTGGTTGATTATTTGGGTTGTGGTAAGCAGTTTTCTGCCCAAATTAGCTACAGTGAAGAACCTGTTGCTTTGGAAACGGCCGGAGGCATTATCAAAGCTTTACCTTTGTTAGCAGAGCAAGACGATGAGATATTTTTGGTCATAAATGGTGATATATACTGTGACTTTGATTTCAATAATTTACCGCCATTATCGACAAAATGTAGCGCCCATTTGATGCTAATCGAAAATCCAGAACATAATTCAACGGGTGACTTTCAAATTCAAGCGGGGATGTTAGCCAATCCAAAAAGTAATAGACAAAATACTTATACGTTTAGTGGTATTGCACTCTATCGAAAAAAATTTTTTCAGCAAAACACAAAAAAAGGGGAGTATCAAAGTCTTAAGCAGCAACAGATCGTGTTACCTTTAGCACCGATGTTAAGAGCGGCGGCTGAGCAAAAACAAGTGTCTGCTTGTGTTATGTATTCGGCTTGGACTGATGTTGGCACACCAGAGCGTTTAGCTAAGCTAAACACTATTTAAACAGTTTTACAGTTAATTAATTATCGAGTTTTAACATGCGAATTTGGGGTAAAATTTTAGGTTTCTTATTTGGCTTGATGCTCAGTAAGAATATTATTGGTGCTTTGATCGGAGCTTGGATTGGTCATCGTTTCGATAAAGGCATCGGGCTAGACTTTAGTGGTTTGGGCGGGGCAAAAAGTGATACAGAGCGTCAAGCAGCATTTTTTTATAGTACCTTTTCGGTCATGGGCTATATCGCGAAAGCGAATGGCCAAGTTACTCAGCATGAAATCGCTTTTGCTACGGCGTATATGGACAAGCTTGGACTTAAAGGTGCATTACGTGAACAAGCTCAAGAGGCCTTTCGAGACGGTAAAACTACAGGGTTCCCACTTGAAGAGCGATTAACAAAATTGAAATCCGCAGTCGCGAATCGCCAAGACCTTCTTCTGTTGTTCTTAGAGATTCAAATTCAAGTCGCATTTGCTGATGGTAACCTTGATAAAGATGAACGTGATGCCTTACATCAAATTGCTAATGGCTTAGGTTACTCAGCAAAAGAATTAGATAAATTATTAGAAATGATTATTGCAGGTGCAAATTTTCATCAACAAGGTCAAGCTGGTGGCAATAATCGCTTCGCGCAATCAGGACAGCAACTTGCCAATGCTTATAAGGTTTTGGGGGTAACAGAGCAAGATTCAGCCAGTGACATTAAAAAAGCTTACCGAAAACTTATGTCACAGCATCACCCTGATAAATTAGTAGCGAAAGGCTTGCCACCTGAAATGATGGAAACCGCGAAACAAAAAGCACAAGACATTCAGGCGGCATATGAGCTGATTACGGCACAAAATAAATAAAAGTTTATATGTTAAGCCTTAAATTAATGACATGATTTAATAGGCTTGCGTTAAACGTGCGCTTTTATGTGTTAAATGGCTTTAGCGTGCCTTGCAAGGTAGGTTATAAGTCGCGTACACTAATGGGGAACTTGTTTCATTCACTCATTGGATAGCAGAAATGTACTTTTCAGTAACTAACAGACGACTTATTGCGATATGGCTCAGTGCTATATTGTTAGTGATGTCTGTGGCTGTTTCTGCGCATAGTGTTGAACATCTCGATGAAGGTGCTAAAACGCACTGTACTTTGTGCTTTCACCAGCATCAATTTGATCAAGTACTACCGCAGCAAGATGCCAATCTTGAATTTATTTGCCAACAGTATGATGCAACGATTACTGTTCAACCGACGTTAACACTTTCTCATCGTGTTACTTACCTTAGTCGCGCCCCACCTACTTTTCTTTAAAACTCATTATTTAACAACTTTTATATCCACAATTCTATTTGCCCATTCAGCAAATGGACTGTGTTGTCGTATTTAATTTATTTTAGAGATTTAAAGAAATGAAAAATTTGAAATTTTCTCCTGCTCGCTTATCTGCAAAAGTAAGTGCTGCTTTAGTCGTGACTGCATTGGTTCCTGTCATTGTACAAGCCCAAACACCAACGCTTTCTAACCCTACGGTTAGTGCCATTTTAGATGGTTACTATCAAAGTGATGATCGCTTAATGGCTGAGCGTGCCAAAGGTTTTGGCTTAGGTGAAACTGAGTTAGCCTTTAGTGCCAGTATTGATGACATGTTTTATGGCAAGTTAACCACAGTATTTGAATCACATGACGGTGAAAGTGAAGTCAATGTCGAAGAAGCTTTTATTCAAACCATGGCGTTGCCAAACGGTTTTACGGTAAGAGCGGGGCGATTTTTATCAGATGTTGGCTACTTGAATAATCAGCATCTTCATACTGATTCATTTACCAGTCGTCCTAGCGCGTACCGTGCCTTTTTGGGCAACCATTATTATGACGATGGCTTAAGAGTTAGCTATATTGCACCAACAGATTTGTATTGGGCAATAGGAGCTGAAGCTTTTTCAGGTGATAGCTTGCGCGCTGCAGATGAACATGGTGAGCGTGAATTTGATAGTACGGGTGTTTATACCGCCTTTACAAAATTGGGTGGCGATATTGGGGCTGAAAGTTCTTGGCAGTTAGGCTTTAGTTATTTGCGTAATGAAAATGGCCAATCAACCCCAGAAGAACATGATGAAGATGAGCATCACGAAGAGGAAGAACATGCAGAAGATGAGCATGGACATAGTCACTCTGCTAGTTATACCGGAAAAAATACCTATGTTGCTGACTTTGTTTTTAAGTGGGCACCAAATGGTAACTACAAATATCAACATTTAACCTTAAGCGCTGAATACTTCCGTGTGAATGACTTTATGGCTGCTGAGCTTCATGATGAACATGAGGAAGAAGATCATCACGATGAAGAAGAGCATCATGATGAAGGCGGCAAAGATTATCATCAAGCTTGGTATGTTAGTGGTGTATACCAGTTTTCGCCAAACTGGTCAGCGGGTTTACGCTACGGCGAGCTAGATACTCAATTGCAACATGAAGAGCATTTTGATGCACAGGAACTAAAAGAAACTGAACTAAGTATTGCTTGGCACAATAGCCATTTCTCAACAGTGCGATTAGAATTTAGCCATCAAAACAATACGGGTTTTGAAAATGCTGAAAAAGATAATGTAATTACTCTACAATATGTTATGGCTTTGGGGGCTCACGGTGCGCATCAATTTTAAACTATTATTGTCAGGTGTTTTATTAACATTAAGTCAAAGCGCTTTTGCGCAATTCAATATCTTTGCCTGTGAACCTGAGTATGCAGCTTTAGCAAAAGAACTTGCGCCAGATGCACGAATATATTCAGCAACCACAGCAATGCAAGATCCTCATCAAGTGCAGGCTCGTCCTAGTTTGATCGCGAAAATGCGCCAGGCTGATTTAGTCATATGTGCTGGTGCTGAACTAGAAATTGGTTGGTTGCCTATGTTGCAAATGAAGGCTGCAAATGCACAGGTACGCAGCACTGATAAAGGCTTGTTTTTTGCTGCAGAGCATATCGATACGTTAGACAAATTGGCTAATGTTGATCGCAGTATGGGCGATGTCCATAGTCAGGGCAATCCGCACCTGCATTTTTCGCCACAACGTATGTTAGCTATTGCAAGAGCACTCACTGAAAAGTTAATTCAGCTTGATGGTGAAAATAGCAACCGTTACCAACAGCAGTTTGAAATTTTTAGCCATCGTTGGCAAACAGCGACATTAAAATGGCAGAAAATTGCAAGCAGCTTAAAAGGTATGAAAGTGATTGCTTACCATTCAAGCTTTCGCTATTTATTTGACTTTGCTGGCATTGAGCAAGTGGCAGATTTAGAACCTAAACCCGGTTTACCGCCGACCAGTGGTCATCTTGCTGGTTTGTTAAAACAAGCTAAAAAAGACGATGTTACGGCGATTGTTATTGCCTCTTATCAAGATCAACGTGGCGCAAATTGGCTAGCTGAAAAATCCAATTTGCCAGTTATGGTTTTACCGCTTTCTGTTGGTGGTAACGAGCAGAGTAGTGACTTATTTAGCTTGTTTGACAATGTACTTAACTTGTTAAGCCAAACATACCAAGCGCAAAAGTCGCAGATATTGTGATAGGTAATTAACCATGGATTATGAACTGCTCACCATATTATTGCCGGCATTTGCCGCCGGCATTCTAGTACTTTCAACCCATGTTGTTTTAGGGAGGCAAGTATTAAAGCGTGGCATTATTTTTATTGATTTAGCGATTGCACAAATTGCCGCTTTAGGCGCTATGGTAGTGCATATGGATCATGATATTGCCGAGCTTGCTTATGCCCATGTTTGGATGCCAGCATTGTTTGCTTTAGCAGGAGCCGGTGTTATTGCTTGGTTAGCTAAACATATGGCCGAAGAGTTAGAAGCTATGATCGGCTGTTTTTATGTGCTATCTGCTGTGGCTGCGATGTTGATGTTATCAAACGATCCTCACGGTGCGGAGTTACTAAAACAGTTAATGTCAGGGCAGATCCTCTGGGTGAGTTGGCAGCAATTGCTTTTACCAACAATTGCTTATAGTGCTATTTTAGCGCTGATATTTATCAAACCTAAAATACTCAATGGTGCTGCTTTTTACCTACTATTTGCGTTGGTGATCACTTTATCGGTTGAACTTGTTGGTGTGTATCTTGTATTCAGTAGTTTGATACTGCCCGCTTTGGCCATTAATCAATTAACCGGCAAGTACGTTTTACTCTACGCATATGCTGTCGGGTTAGTTGGCTATTTACTCGGTTTATATTTATCAGCAAGCTTTGATTTACCTAGTGGTGCGGCTATTGTTGCAACCTTAGCGTTAAGTGCAATTGTCTTTAGATTAGTCAGTAAAGCTGGCGCTAGAAAGACTGATGAGTAAGGTGTTGAGTAAGATATATAGATAATAAGTAGATTATGTTGCTGTTCATTTACCGCAGATAAACAAAAGGAGCCTTAGTGGCTCCTTTTTTATTTATCTCGCATTTTCATCACTGTTTTTTAGGAAACGTGAAGTAAAACATCCGAAGATTTTCGTATTTCAACGCTAACGGATTAACATAACTTTACATTTGAGTTAAATACCACATACAACTTAACTGTTAAAACCTAGCTTTATTTGTTATAAAAACCTGCTGATTTGTTTTAGTTAAACAGTGTTTTAATGTTGTAAGAATAAAAAATATAGAAAAAACAAATAATTATAAAAGCAAACAAGGAATGAAATATGAAAATCTTAAACAGTAGAAAGCATGCTCTCGCCTTAAGTATTACCGCTGCATTATTAACCTCTCAAAGTTACTCGGCTTTTGCCGAAGAAGCTATTGAAAGAATAGAAGTCACAGGCTCTCATATCAAGAGAACCGATATGGAAGGACCGTCGCCGTTAACATCAATTAGTGCTGCAGATATTGCTAATACCGGTGTTACTGATCTGATTGGACTTTTTACCAAGTTGCCGATGGCAGGTCAAGGAACCTTTTCAACACAAGGAAACAGCAGTGATAATACCAGTAATGGTGGTTCAAGCGTTTCATTGCGTGGCTTAGGTGCTGACTCGACATTAATATTAGTTAATGGTCGCAGAGTATCTGTTTCGCCATTCGCGAATAATATTGATACGGCATTTGTTGATATTAACAATATTCCATTAGCAGCAATTAAGCGCGTTGATATTCTTAAAGACGGTGCGTCAGCAACTTATGGTTCTGATGCAGTTGCTGGTGTTATTAATATTGTTTTACGTGATGATATTGAAGGTGCTGAAATAGCAGCGAAATTTGGTGATACGGCTGATGGTGGTGGCGAAGAAAAAAACATCAGTATTGTCTGGGGTAACTCAACCGAAAAAACTAGTCATACGTTTGCCTTAGATTATTTTGAACGTGAAGAAATATTGTATGGTGATCGAGATTATTCAAAAACGTCTAATCAAGCGGCTGCGCGCCCTAACGACCCATTTGCTACTGATTTTAGAAGTTCTTCAGGGTTCCCTGGTACCATCGCATTAGCGAGTGATTCGACAAATCGCATGCCAGATACCTTTGGTAATGACGTGTGTCCTGCAGAACAAATTGTTGGCAACTTATGTCGTTATGACTATGCACCGATGATGACTTCTGTGCCAGCAACTGAGCGAGCCAGCTTTATTTACATGGGTAAATATGAAATCAATGACAAATTACGCGGCTTTGCGGAACTAAACGGTCAACATTCAAAAACCACTATTCGTGGTGCCGGTAGCCCAAGTTTTAATGAATTGTTTATGGCTGGCGATAATGTAAACCACCCATTTGCCGATATGCCAACTCATGAGTTTTATCAGCAAGATTTAACCATGCGTCGTCGTATGGTCGATATTGGTAATCGAGAAAAACGTGTCACTTCAGATTACTATCGTGCAATTATTGGTTTGCAAGGTGAAATAAAAGATTGGAGTTGGGAAGTTGCCTATAACTACATTAAAAGTACCTCTACTGAGCGTGGCGTAAATGGTTTTCCAAACTCAAGAAGAACACAAGAAGCAATAGACAGTGGTCTATGGAATCCGTTTGAGCCTTCAAGCAACTCTCAAGAGTCATTAGACTTTATTGAAACAACCACTTCACGTATTGGTAAATCAACCAGTAAATCATTCGATGGTAAAATCAGTGGTTCATTGATGGAAATGGCTCATGGTGATTTAGGACTAGCGGTTGGTTTTGAATACCGTGAAGAAAGCATTGCTGATAATCCAGATGATCAATTTTTACGCGGCGAAGTATTTGGTACTGAGGCAACGCAAGCTAATGGTTCGCGTGACAATACCGCTGTTTTCGCCGAATTGGCCATTCCTGTACTTGATAACTTAGAAGTACAGATAGCGGCACGTTTTGAAGACTACAGTGATTTTGGTACCACCACTGATCCGAAAGTCGCCTTTATTTGGCAACCAACAGAGTCTTTATCATTACGTGGTTCATATGGCACCGCGTTTAGAGCGCCATCTTTACATCAAATTGGCTTAGGTAATACGGATGAATCGCCTAACCTAGTTGATACTGTACGCTGCGCTGCAGTGGGTAATATCAATAAAGCGTGTGAACCGCAAGAATATACCGCCGTACTGTCAGGTAATGATGATTTAGGTCCGGAAGAATCGAAAAGCTATAACTTAGGTATCATTTATGAAGTTGCTGAAAATCTAGATTTTTCAATTGATTATTATAACTATGATATCGAAAATGTCATCACCAAAGATACCCAGTTTAAATTCAGTACCTTAGGTAATGATCCAAGTGTAGTTGAACGTTTACCATCAACTATCGCTGGCGATCCGGGTGAAGTGGTACGTATTTTTGATCAGTTCGAAAATATAGGTAATGTCACCACGTCTGGTTTAGATATCGAAGCGAATTACGGCTTAGAAACTGATATGGGTGACTTCAGATTCTCTTATGTGGTTAACTACGTTTTATCTTATGAAGATGCTCGCCCGAACGCTGACGGCAGTATGCGTATAGACACACGTGAAGGAGACTTTGAACAACCTGAAGTACGCTGGACTTTCAACACAGTTTGGATGCAAGGTGACTGGAATGCCAGCATGGCAGTAAACTATATCGGTGAATTTAAACAAGATGCATCAGTTGCAACTGAGGGGATGAGCGATATAGATTCATGGACAACCGTTGACACAACAGTTAACTATATTGGTATTGAAAACACTACATTGAGCATTGGTGCAACAAACTTGTTTAACGAAGAACCACCGTTTTCGTACCATGACTTCATGGGCTTTGTTAATTCAACTCATAACAGCCAAGGTCGTTTTGTTTACGTAAAAGCAAGCTATAAGTTCTAAAGTTTATTTTATAATTACTAGCATAATAAAAGGCCTTTGATTGTTCAAAGGCCTTTTTGTATGGATAGTTTGTATGCGCTGCAGAGATAGGGTAATCGATACTAACCAAGTCAAATAAGAATGCATTAAGCTTAGCTCATCTTAACAAGCGATATTCCAATATATTACCATTTAAAATCTGACGTTAAACTTAGTCAGGGCGGCTACATCAACAATCCCAACTCGGCCAATACTATTTTGTAAACGTCCCGCTGTTTTTGTCGCATGGTGCTGTTCAGCAAAGCTGATCACATCAACGTCATTACACATTAAGTTCAGTGCAACGTTATATTCAGTTAAATTGTAATCAGAAAGGGCATTTTTTAATTTTACGGGTTTATTACTTGCGGCTGCAACACATACATTTACCAGTGCTCGCTCTAAAGTAGGGTCGATAGTTGCCGCACTTGAAGTGCTCGTAAATAGCAGAGGAAGAAGTGCAAAAGTCATATATTTAATTACATTTAGTTTATTCATTAGTACTCTCCAAATTAAAATTTTTGTCATGCTTGTACTCGAATGTACTTATTAATAGTGGCCTAAATGAACTAAAAAGTTGTATTGAACTTAGCGATGGATGTAACAAAAAAACAAGTCACTAAATAAATTATTATGCTGTAAGTTACTTATTATTATTAAAAAAATGTATTCATCACTACAAATGTCGACATCAATATTTACATTGCGTGACAGAATCAAATAATAAATTGAGTGCTAATGTCAGTTATCGTATGCTCAATGACATGTTTATTTCTACCTGAGTCATCAAATAGCGTATCGCGAGGTGTTTTGAAGAGTAAACGTGAGTACAAATCTCATGCTAGTCATGTTGAAGGTTGGTAATTTAAACTGGAGATACGTTAAGATTATTGGAAAAAGTTAGAGCTATTGGGCTAGTGCTGTTTTATAACGAAAATTAATAACGAAGACGCTGGTCGTTATAGATAAAAATTCAATTTTATCGTAGACCAGAGTAAAGGCTTTATTATTTTTCTCGGTACGTCTATTTGAAATGAATATTTACAAATTTGTAATATGTGCTAGTGTGAGTAAAAAACGTACAGTGTGTATTGTGATACACATGAATAAATGGACTTTACTATGAAATGTCGTATTTCCTTACTCCTCCTATTCCTTACTTCTTTGAGCGTAAACTCTTTTGCTAGCACTTATGTTGGTCAAACCAATGGCTCATTCCGTGTTGACGAATCGGGCAGCGCGACTTATAGCATTCCGTTAAACATACCTGCTGGTATTGCCGGCGTACAGCCCCAACTTGGATTTTCTTATAGCAGCAATAGTGGTGACGGGTTAATGGGCCGCGGTTGGAGTTTATCTGGCGCTTCAGCAATCTCAAGATGTGCTAAAAACCTAACCTCAGACAATGAACAAGGCAATATAAGCCACTCAGCCAATGACCGATTGTGTTTGAATGGTCAACGTTTAGTAACTTGGGGTAATCAACACAATAAAAATTTATCAAACAATAGTTATTGGGCTGCAGGAAAGTACCACACCGAAATTGATAACTTTAGTATTGTTACCGCTCATGGCAATACCAGCCAAGGTCCTTCCGCATTCACAGTTGAAACCAAGTCAGGTGAGATTCATTATTATGGTTTAGCGTCAAATGTCACTGGTAACGATAGCATGGGGCAGCCAATGACCATTGGCCTTAAAATTTACGGTGGAGCTAGTGAAAGCAGTAGTGACGCTTTTGTCAATGCTGGTAATGCAAACTTAGCAAAAACATGGGCATTAAAAGCCATTAAAGATGTAAAAGGCAATTATATTGTTTTTCGGTACCACGAAGATGCTGTAAAAGGTGAACACTATTTGAAAGAAGTTCATTATACCGGCCGTACAGATGGAAAATCACCGTTTGCTCGGGTGTTATTAAACTATATTGATAACCCCAAACTATTTGTCGGCTGGTCCGTTGGGTCCCCTGTTTCAATGAGTAAACTGCTTGATAGCGTTACGGTTTACCAAGACCATGAAGTTTACCGCCATTACGCATTAGATTACTTTACATCATCGGTATTAGAAGAAAAAAATTACCTAGAAGCTATTCAAGAATGTACTGATAAAAATAAATATAACTGTTTGCCAGCTACGATGTTTGGTTGGCAAAAGCCAGCAGAAAAATCGACAAGTTATATATGGAGAACCGAGCCTGAAACGGGTTACCGATATAAAGTTGCGGTAACTGAAAACTTTGCTCCTTTTAATGAATACCCATCAACTAAAGGCCGATCAGACAACCGTGACTATAACCACGTTATCGATTTAAATGGTGATGGTTATTCAGATATTGTTTATACGTCGGGTAGTTATTGGTATGCCAGTTTAGGACCTTCCTATACTAACAATATCAGATTAACCAGCACCGGAGTTTCTAAAAAAGCATACGCCAAAACTATTGATTATAACGGCGATGGTCAACGTGATTTACTTGTCGCAAACAGTGAAACCAGCAATTGGATGATCATTTCTTATGTACCAAGTATTAATTTAGTTGAGGGCTGCGAAACAGAAGCTGGTTATGAGCATGTCTGTCATCCCTTCACGCAGAACTCAAATTTAACCGTTGTTAATACTGGTGTTCGTGCCACAGGATTAGAAGGAAATGCGCAAGTTGCTGATGTGGATGGTGATGGGTTAGAAGATATTGTTTTTCGTAAAAACGGCCATCTGGAAGCATATTTAAATAATGGCGGAAATGGCAGTTTTATTCATGATAGCTCAATCAGTAATTTATCAAGCTCATCTAGTAAATTTTTTGAAGGTAATATTACCCGTAAAACAGCGAATATCAAAACAGCATCAGGGATTGATGTAAATGGTGATGGACGCACAGACTTAGTTATTAAAGTAGGAACAAGGAGTGGCTATTGCAACCTTAATAGTTTTATAGATACAAAATATGATTGCGAAAGTATTCAGGGTGTATGGACAGTTGAAAACACCAGTACATATAAATTATTGGTTTCTGACGGTTCAAACTATAACGATAAACAAACGCTAGGTAATTATAAAACCTTAAAAGCCGCAGACTTAAATGGCGATGGTTACACCGACATAATGTATCAAAAAGGTTCACGGTGGTATTACCGTTTATCAAATGGCATAGAGTTTCTCAGCCAACAATCAACAAGTTTTAATACCAGTGATGCTTTAAGTCACATGATGCATTTTATTGACTTAAATAGTGATGGTCGTGCCGATGTGCTTTACCCCACTTCATCAACCAACTGGCAAGTAATGCTGTCGCGACCTAGTACGTCAGCTGATAGAGTTATTTTTGAAAAGCGTGGCACTAAAACCGTTGATAAAAATGCTGCTGTTCGCTTTGGCGATATGAACGCTGATGGCAAGCTCGATCTATTAACTTCCACCAATGATAATGGTTGGAAAACTTACCTAGCAAGTAATCCTAACCGCAAAGATCATGTTATAGATAAAATCACCAGTGGCTGGGGTGTTGAAACAGCAATATCTTATAAAAACATTACCGATTCTGAGGTGTATTTTAGACAAAACTCGAGTTTTAACGCTAATAGTGACTATTTTTCTCCAAAAGCTGCATTCTATGTTGTTGATAACGTAAATACACAAACCAAAACCAATAGTAACGTGAGTGTCTCTTATCAATATGGTGGTTTGTTATTACATAAAAAAGGTCGTGGCTTATTAGGGTTCGAAGCATTGCGAACTACCGATAACCAATCAGGTATTGTCACAGAAACCGCTTACCACCAGCAATGGCCTTTTACCGGCATGCCCCTAAGTACATTGCAAATGAAAGACAACGTGATATTAAGTTCATCCAAAAATGAATTAAAACAACGTGGCACTGCTAGCGGTGGCTTAATGCCTTATGTTTATAGTAGTACGGATAAAAGTAACATTTTGGGTAGTGACGATAACTCATATGAAATAAGCACAACAGAAAATGTTTTTACTTACGATAATTTTGGTAATGTTAAAACATCAATCGTTACGGTGTCAGATGCGGAAAATAGTCAAAATAAGTTAATAACCACCACGACTAATACTTATGGAAGTAGCGTATTATATCAACAAAAAGGACGACTAACCCACAGTACTGTTAATAAAAAGCTCTACCAAAATAGCAGTTTAAATAGCAATATTAGTCGTCAAAGTTCGTTTGACTACTATGCAGGAAGTTTCTTACTAAAATCGTCAACTATTTCGCCTGAAAATAATAAAACTAAGCAAACAACAGCTTATGTTTATGACCCTGCAGGTAATAAAGTAGAGACTTGGTCGACAGCAGCAAAAAATAGTGTCGGTAGTAGCTTTGAAACACGTAAAAGCTACACCAACTATGGTAGTAGATATCGCTACATCTCGTCAGTCAAAAACCACTTAAATGAGAGCGCAACCTTTACTTACAATGGCGTGTCGGCAAGCTCAGTAACAGGCTTAATTGATTATGCAGACACCACCGATGCCAATGGTATAAAAAGTCGTAAATATCAAAATCTATTAGGCCAAGTAACGCAAAGTCGTCTTTACGGCAAAGCACAAATCAATAGTTATACTTATCAAGACTACTGCGCGAATACCAGTTGTGCTAATACCTACGCTTTTGTACGAATTAGAGCCTTGGCTGATGGAAAACCAGAAAAACAAAAATTCCTTGATGCCTGGGGGCGAGAAATTGAATCACGGGTTAAGCTACAAGACGGCAGTTGGCGCGTATCAAAAACGACTTACGATCAGCAAGGACGTGTTAAGCGCAATTACGAGCCAGGTAAAAATAGTGCCAGCAGTTATTACAGCGAACCAACGTATGATGCTTTAGGGCGAGTTACCTCAAACCGCCAAGCTAATGGTGGTTTTGTTGAAATGGCGCAATACGGTAAGCAAAGCTTTACCACTAACGCTAAAGGACAACGCACAGAAACCGTTAAAAACTATCTCGGGCAAACGAGCAGTGTGTTTGACACTATTGGGAATGAACTGCGTTATCAGTACAATGCTTACGGCCAATTGCTAAACGTTAGGGCGATTAATCGAAGTAATATTAATAGCTTACGAACAACGAATACCTACGGGGCTTACGGAGAAAAATTAACCACAAACGACCAAGATAAAGGTTTATGGCGCTATAGCTACAGCGGTTTTAATGAATTATTAAGTCAAACCGATGCCCAATCACAAACTGTGAGTTTTAGTTATGACATTTTAGGGCGAAAGGTACGACGTTATGATGCTAGTGGCACTGTGTGTTGGGATATGGGCAATAACAATGACAGAGCCACATATAGCGTCGGTAAGCTTAAAACACTGCGCTATTTTGAAGGTCAAAATCAGTCTTGTAGCACAACAAGCAGTCCAAGTTATCAGCAAAGCCAAACGTATTACAGCTACGGTTTACCCTATCAACAAACCCTAAAAGTTGATGGCGCAAACTATACATCTGCTGCCACGTATGACAATTATCATCGCGTTTATACCCAAAGTTACCCAGCAAAAAACTTTACCGTTAGAAAAATTTATCAAAACGGCTATATGACTAAGCAATTAAACCACCGCACAGGTCGGGTATATCAACATGTTGAAAGTGTAAATGGCCGAGGACAAGCCACAACAGTAAAATACGGCAATGGCACAAGCGAATCACGAAGCTACCAAGCCAGTACAGGTTGGCTTAAAGGCCTTGATGCTAATAGTGGCACATTAACCTTACATGGTTTTGATTATGACTACGATACTATTGGCAACTTAACCGACCGAGACGTGTTTTTTGGCGTCGGCAGCAGCAGTAACTTTGCTGAGCACTATAGTTATGATGATTTAAACCGAGTAACTCGCCGCAGTATCGCAATTTCTAATGCTGGTGGTGGTACTGGTTTGGATCCAGTCGACCCCATTGACCCCATTGACCCGACAGACCCATGTGATGGCAGTGGTGGAGGTAATTTACTTTTAAGCCAGTCGATGATGAAGGTCACATCAGGTGTTAATAAAGGCTTTGCGATACCAGGACCGACACCACCACCAGAATGTTTACTCAGCGCACAAGTCAATACGGTTAATGCTTCGACATCTGACAATACTAATAATCAGTATTATCAATTGCCGAGTAGTTATCGAATGAACGAAAACTACAGATACGACGATTGGGGTAATATTACATACAAGCAAAATACCGGCTATTATAAGTATGATACTAATAAAACCAACCGCTTATTAGGGGTTTACCAATACAGTAACTTCACCGGTCAACAGTCTTACAATTTTAGTTATGACAATAATGGCAATGTCAAAAATGACGGTAAACGCACCTCAGATTATACTAATTTTGATAAACCGTATTTAATCACCCAAGACACCAGTAAAACCGCATTTAGTTACGGGCCGAACAGAGAAGTTTATAAACGGCTTGATACCCGAGGGGGTAAGCAAACAAAAACCTTGTATTTAGGCGGTTACGAGCAAGTTAAATTACCCAGTGGCGTTATCGAGCATAAATTTTATGTTGGCAACGTGGTTATTACCGAACGTAGTAATAATGCCAACGATGAGTTTTATTTACATAAAGACCATCAAGGCTCTACCACTTCAATTACGAATGCCAGTGGCATGGTGGTGCAACAGTTTATTTATGACCCATGGGGCAAGCAATACAATGTCCATAGTAATGGTATATTTAGCGCCTACTCAAGCCCTGGCATAAGTAGAGGTTATACCGGTCACAAAATGGTCAATGATATGGATATTATTCATATGAACGGTCGGATCTACGATCCAACATTAGGGAGATTCCTTCAAGCAGATCCGCATATTCAGGCACCGAGTAATTCACAGTCGTATAATCGTTATGCTTATGTGCTGAATAATCCGTTGAGTTATACCGATCCGAGTGGATATTTCTTTAATAAACTATTCAAAGGACTGAATAAAATGTTTGGGAAGTTTGCTCCGTTTGTAGGGATAGCAATAATGTTTATTCCAGGTATGCAAGGTATTGGAGGGGCAATGCTCAAGGGGTTCCTAGCTGGTGGTATTGCTACAGGAAGCCTTAAGGGAGCTGTAGTTGGGGCGTTTAGCGCTGCCGCATTCTATGGAATAGGCCAGCACTTCAAAGGGCTTGCAGCAGCAAACGGTGCAGAGGCAGTAACTTATGAGTTTGGTGGGAACATGCTCACTTCTGGTCAAATAGCAGGCCAAATAGCAAGTCATGCAGTTACAGGCGGTGTAATTTCTACATTAAGTGGAGGAAAGTTTGGACATGGATTTTTCTCCGCTGGTGTAACTAAAGGACTAGGTGGAGCATTTTTACCAGGTGGTGAAAACTTGACTACAGGTGAAATTGTTGGAGGCACTGTAATTTCTGCGGTAATTGGGGGTACTGCTTCTAAAATTTCAGGCGGTAAATTTGCAAATGGAGCATCAACCGCAGCTTTTCAGTATATGTTTAACCAAGTAGCTAAGAGTACATTTGGAAAAACTAAAAAGAAAATAACGAGACGCGTCTTCAGGAATGGCAAAGGAGTTACTTCAGAACGAGAGCTAGGCAAGCCAAAATGGGTAGGTATTCAGGCTGCGGGACCTTTAGTTGATAAACTTGCTAAATTGCCAAGTCATTTAACCCTAGCTGTGAATTTAGAGGTCTTAGTCCAAGAATATGGTACTTATGAATTGGTTGAAGTTTTTGAAGTCGAATACACCTATAAGGTTTCTCGTGATGGTACTTATGACTACAATAGTGAAATATTGAATATTGGCCCAGAAATACCCACAGGGGAAACGAGCTGGATGTTTACGGGGCAATCAACAGGCTTTTCACCTATTGATGTAAGAGGGTGTATATTCTCATGTGAGGGATACGGAGCTGGAGTTTTCGGAAATGGTGGATAAAGTGAAAATTAGAAATCAATCAATTTTATTGTTGCTTTTAGTCCTAACAACCTTCGGCTTGGTGAAAGGAGTTAATTTCGTCACGTTGGAATACATGAACTCTAATAGTGAGTATAAACAAACTTATGAATCTAAGTTTGAAAAAGGGTATTTAACAGAAAAAGAGGTCGGAGAATTAAAAGGGCTTGAACAAGCCTATATTAATGACTCAAAGGCTAGAGCGGAACGACAAAATAAATTTTACGGAACATTGCTTTTTGGAATGATTATTTTGTTATTACTCAGTTTTTTCTTAAGTAAAACTCTCTTAATAATAGGGAGTACTCTAATAGTTACAATAACTGTTTTGGTAACAGCTTTTCTTGCAAGTAGCTTGTGGCAAAGTCTCTTTTGGGGATTGTTTTTTTATGCTGGAATTTGGCTAGGCCAACGTGGGAAAAGATTAACCCCACCAAATTAGTTGCCCGAAGGTTTGGCTTCTTTGGGAGCAAAGTTAAAGCGTAGCCAAGCAAACGAAAGCCAGCAGTTGCTGGCTTTCTTAATTATGGTGATGTATTCATCACACATATTGTTTATATAAAGTTTTAGTAAGTTTTAAAAGGTATAGCCTTGAATCCATTTGAACACCTCACAAAAGAAAGGCAAGAAGCCGAGCGAGAACTGCAAGAGTTAGTATCATCGGTAAATGCAGAAGCGTTGCTGTCTTCCATGATTGCTCAACTTATTTTCGTACCTACTGGTTCAGGCTTTGGTGATAAGTATGGTAATCACCCCGCTATGTTAGAAACATTAGCTAAACATTGTATCCCTAAATTTGGGGATAATAATGATACAAAGTTACCAGCTCCTATTACCCAACACTGTTACGGCTTACTTGAAAAAATATTTCACAGCAAAATGTTTGAAGGGTTTGATGACCCTGAAAAAGAAAAAGCTAAGACGCCACTCGCGTTGCAAATGAAAATGCACTCTGAAGTTGTTAGAGGCTCAGCTTTTCCAGAACAAACGGCTCATAAAATACAAACTATTCAAGGCAACTTTGATAAATGGTTTGAGAAAAAGCTTGGGTTATCGCCAACAAGAGCAGCTGCCATTGTATACGCATTGGTTAGCCAATCAGAGTCAATAGCGACTGAGTACACACCGTTTTGCAGAAAAGAAGCGGAAACTTCTAAGGCAATTTTTAACGAACTTCGGGCTAAGAAAGATAAAACTGAAAAAGAGCAAGGGTTTGTTGACTATCTTTCTCACGCAGGTGAAGACGGTGCTTTTATGTTTGGCTATGTTACATATCAAAATGAAGTAATGCCTGATGTATTACCTACAGATTTGCTAGTGCTTGATATAGAGCCAAATAAAAGGGGTCAGAGCCGTTTTAAGTAACCTATACTGAAAGAAAAATCTTTACAGTGGGTTATTTCATGCCAAGAAAGCCAAGGGTATCATTAGCAGGGGTAGCGGAACATGTTATCCAACGGGGCAACAATCGCCAAGCCATTTTTGCTTGCGAAGATGACATGAAAGCTTATGTTACTTGGTTAAAGCAATACAGCAAAAAATATAAAGTGGCTATTCATGCTTGGGTATTGATGACCAATCATGTGCATATATTGTGTAGTCCCTCGTCTCATTCTGCGATTTCACAAATGATGCAGTCCTTAGGGCGAATGTATGTAATGTGTTTCAATAAATCTTACAAACGCTCCGGTACGCTGTGGGAAGGAAGATATCGCTCTTGTCTGGTTCAAAATGAAGAATATTTACTGGCACTATATCGTTATATTGAACTTAACCCCGTCAGAGCAGGCATGGTGCAAGAGCCAAGAGAATACAGTTGGTCCAGTTACCAATGTAATGCCTTGGGTAAGCAAAGCGATTTACTCACGGCACACCCTATTTACTTGGGCATCAACGAGGATGCTAAGTTGAGACAGGCGGCTTATCGGGCGTTATTTACTCACCATGTTGAGCCAACATTAATTGAAGATATTAGAAAAGGAATAAAAGGGGTCAGAGCCGTTTTAAGTAACCTATACTGAAAGAAAAATCTTTACAGTGGGTTATTTCATGCCAAGAAAGCCAAGGGTATCATTAGCAGGGGTAGCGGAACATGTTATCCAACGGGGCAACAATCGCCAAGCCATTTTTGCTTGCGAAGATGACATGAAAGCTTATGTTACTTGGTTAAAGCAATACAGCAAAAAATATAAAGTGGCTATTCATGCTTGGGTATTGATGACCAATCATGTGCATATATTGTGTAGTCCCTCGTCTCATTCTGCGATTTCACAAATGATGCAGTCCTTAGGGCGAATGTATGTAATGTGTTTCAATAAATCTTACAAACGCTCCGGTACGCTGTGGGAAGGAAGATATCGCTCTTGTCTGGTTCAAAATGAAGAATATTTACTGGCACTATATCGTTATATTGAACTTAACCCCGTCAGAGCAGGCATGGTGCAAGAGCCAAGAGAATACAGTTGGTCCAGTTACCAATGTAATGCCTTGGGTAAGCAAAGCGATTTACTCACGGCACACCCTATTTACTTGGGCATCAACGAGGATACTAAGTTGAGACTGGCGGCTTATCGGGCGTTATTTACTCACCATGTTGAACCAACATTAATTGAAGATATTAGAAAAGCGACGAATAAAGGGTTAGCCCTAGGAAGTGAGAGCTTTAAGCTTAGAGTGCAAGCGTTAAGTGGCAGGTCTGTCGTTGAACGAAAAAGAGGAAGGCCTGTCGGTTGGAAAAAGGAGGGAAACTGAATGCTTAATTTAAAACGGCTCTGACCCCTTTTATGCTGCAAAGACGTTTCACTGTTTCTAAACTACCTTTATTAGCAATTGGGTTCAGAATATCAATGACCATTTTAGGTTTAACTAAATGAATGGGGATGTTTGCTAATTCAGGTAATACATGTCTTTCTAAATTTCGCCACGCATGGTTTGCGGTTTCTACTTTTACTTGCTGTTGTTTCAGCAGTAACCATTTACCCGCAACTTTGCCAAAAGTACTTTCTAATTCTTCTTTGGCTAACTCGGCTACTTCTTCACGATGAGATTTAGGATCTATATCTTTAGCGAGTAATTCACGAGCATCGCGTTTCTTTTTTCGTGCATCTGCAAGAGTCACGCTAGGGTATGTACCTAAGCTAATACTTGTGCGTTTTTTGGTATATGGCTTGAAGTAATCGAGTAACCAAGTTTTTGTGCCATTAGGTTTTACTCTTAATTGTAACCCTTCACCGTCAGATAACTTATAAAGCTTATCTTTAGGTTTGGCTTGTTTTACTTCTGTATTCGTTAACGGAGTTGCTAATTTTGCCATTTTAGTAGTACCAGAAATCGTTATGTTTAGTAGTACTACTAACTGTACTACTAAAAAATGCGAATGTCACCGTATGGCAAAGTACATGGAAGAACACTAAATAGTTGGGTTTTAAACGTTTTTATTGGCTTGTAGGGCGATTTGGAACAAAGGAGAACAATGAAATGGTGGCCCCTCCCTGACTTGAACAGGGGACCTGCCGATTATGAGTCGGATGCTCTAACCAACTGAGCTAAGGGGCCATACTTTCTACATGCCTTAATATACGCGAGAGGTCTATCAAAGCGGCGAGAAGTATAAGCATTTTTTATTTTATTGTCACCACTATAATGTTAAAAAACCTGATAAATGAGTCTGATAGTTCAATAGTTGAGCGATTTAGGCGCCAACCCAGTCGCTCAACTATAAAAATAGCTTATTTATACTGTCGTCTAATAAATACTAAAGTTAGTGTCAGAATTAAATAGCCTAATGAACCACTACCTGACGATTTGTCCTCTTTTGGTGTCGGTGTTGGCAATGCGACAGGGACGGCAATAACTGTCAATGTTATGCTTGCTTCGCTAGATAAGCCCTTAGAGTCGGTTGCTGTGAATGAAAGCATTACATCACCTTCTACCGTTGGGGCGACAAAATTTGCTGTTAAGTTAGTAGCGTTGTTTAGTGTAATACTCGTGCCGGCTGTTTGCTGCCATAAATAGGTCATTGGATCATTTTCATTATCTGCTGCTGTTGCAGTTATGTTAACCGTAGCACCCGTATTTACTTCTCTGTTTTCAGATAATGTTACGGCAGGCGCCGAATTACTATCGTCGTCTGAAATAGTGACCGTGTATTGTGTGATGGTACCTAAGTTACTGCCTGCGATCGGAGATAAAGTAACGGTAAAGGTTTCATTATCTTCATTTTCTATATCATCAATAATGGTGACGCTAATGCTTTTTTCTGCTGAGTCACCATCAGCCCAGCTCACGGTTCCTGAAGCCGATTCAACATCTTCACCAATAACAGCTGTACCAGAACTTAGTAAATAAGAGGCTGATACTGCACCTAAAGCGCTGCCTTGACGTGCAATGACTATATCGAGCGTACCTTGGTTTTCAGGTACTGTGGTTTCGGTTGCTGTGAAGGCTAACGAACCCGTGTTATCGAGGCCATCAATATTAACAGTTAAGTAGCTGTTGCTGCCTAATGTAGCGCTATTACTTGGTTGGCTTAAGCGAACATAGAATGTTTCTTTAAATTCTTGCCCGCTTGGATCGCTTGCAATATCAATATCGATGGTTTTATCTGCTACGTCATTTGCGGCCCAAGTTAATGTGCCAAATATCGGGGTATAATCTCTGTTTTCTTGTGCGCTGCCTGGCAGTAGTTGATATGCAACACTGATGGCTTGATCTGGAGCACTAGCGTTATTGCGCTGCACATTAACGGTTAGTGTTTCGCCTTGATTCGCGTTTATAGCATTGTCCGAAAAGGTTATTTTACCTTGACTAGACTCTTGTGTGCGGTCTTTTAAAATATACAAACCACTGCCAATGTCACTGACTAATAAATTGCCAGAAGGTAAAAAAGGGTAAGTGCCCCAAGCGCCATTGAACCCCGGATTATTTGACGGTGTATAAGTATCAAAAAAACCAATGGTTACAGGGTTTGCCGGATCTGTGATATCAAGTACTGTTAAGCCGCGTTCATAGTTTGACATGTAATAGCGGTTGCCACGGACAAAGCCATTGTGGTCGATGGCACGTGTAGGGCCGGTCCATTGGCCTACTTGTGTCGGATTATTCAGATCCGCAATGGAGAAAATACGTACGGTAGAATTTAAACCGCCATCTTTTTCATCAAACTCATCATGCAAAAATATATGCTGTTTATCTTCTGTGCCCCAACCAGAGTGCACATACTGATTACTTTTAGACACGTCGTTATATTCACCAGTACCTAGTAAGGTTGTTGCCGAAGCGTCAGTGATATTCCATAGTTTCATTTCTTTTTCGTTAAAATCAATAAAAACCGTACAGCTATCACTTTGACTATTACATTGGCTGTCTTTTCGACTATCGGTAATGTTTATCGACGCACCGTCATGCGTATAGCCTGAGCCAAAATAATTATTGCTTAATGCGCTAAGTGTTGCTGGCGTTTTTAATGAATAGCTATGAAATGCACCACCAAATTTGTTACTACCGATCAGCTGTAAACTCGGAGTTAAACCCGGTAAGGCAATATTGAGAGTGTGGTCAACATTGGTGATGTAAACATTATGTGCTTTAGTCACCACTCTGTTTTTTTCAACCAAAGTTACTGAATTCGGCAGTTGATTTAAATTAATAATGGTAACGTAGTCAGTTGCACTATCGACGGTGGCATAAGCATAAGCTTGCCACGCGTTAATGTTACTATCAAAGTATTGATAAACTTTAATATCACGCCAACTGGAATTAAGGCCTGAAATAGTACCCACTTCCACAGGGTTTTCAGGGTCGGTAACATTAACGACAGCTACGCCATTACGTAAACCAATCAGGGCATATTCGTCACCGGTATTTAAATCAACATGGCCCCAAATATCGTTAGCAGAGCTCGGTCGGCTAGAAAATGCACTTAATGGCATATGGGCAAGCAAGTCGATATTGTTACAGTCAAAACTTCCAGCTGAGCCGCCAACACAATCTACCCCACTTTGTGCTTCACTTAAAGTGTAGTAACTATCAAGTTTACTTTTTAAGGCTTTGCTTTCAGGACTATTCTCGGCAAATAGTGACTTGCCATCCGCCAGTACAACAAAACCTTGTTGACGCAAAGGCTCGGCCATATCAACTGGAATGTTTTTGAGCTCAGTTGGGTTGGTGTTCGGGCTTTGGCTCTGAAAATGATCGAAACGGTTGTAACCACCAAAAATGGGTACTAACGCACTTTTCAAATAAAATAGCTCTTCACTTGAATTAACGCTATATTCGCCAGCAGAAACCAATATTTTGTCGCCTTTATTGGCTTGCTGAACAGCATAGGCAATTGTTTGACAAGGCCTGAGTACTTGATCGCATTTTCCAGTGTCTTTGCCTGTTTGGGCGACAAAACGTGCTTTATCATGCTCAGAATGTGCAAATGTTAGCTGGCTATTGACGACTGCCACCATAACAAAAAATATCCATGTTAACCGCAACATCAGATAGTCCTTATGTTAATAAAATGTTATATATATCACTTTAGCGCATTTGAATTACTTTTTACATCATTGCTTTTCAGTTGCTTTACTTTTAACTTTTATGAAAATCATCATTTTCATCTTTTAAGCTTAATAATGATTAAGCAGGACTTATGTTGAGTAATAAATCATATATATTTATAGCGATATTTATTTTTATAGCCAGTGTGGCTAGCTATTTTTTTAGTTTAGCGTCATCGGACAATCGTCAAATGAACGTGCAGTTGCTCTGGCAGGGTGAAAAAATAGGTTGCCAAGCAGCCTTTAATGCTCATACAGGAAGTAAAACTTGGTTTATAGAGCAATTGCAATTCTTTATTAGTGATGTTGAGTTTCACTCTGAGCATTTAGGTTGGCAGAAAGCTATGTTAAATAACACAGCTTTTCAGGCAAATAATACCGTTTTACTCGGCACAAATTGTCGAGATACTCAGCATAAAAATGGCGCTAGAAATACCGATAATTGGGCGGTAGATTTTCAAACTACGGTATTAATGAATAATGCTAGCCGTATTCGTTTTACGCTAGGTGTGCCTTTTGAGGTAAATCATTTAAATCCTATTCACCAACCTAGCCCACTAAATTTATCTTCTATGTTCTGGGTTTGGCAAACCGGTCACAAATTTATGCGGATAGAGCTTGCGACGAATAATGAACAGTGGTTATTTCATTTAGGCTCTACGGGATGCCAATCAACAAGTGTTATGCGCCCACCCAAACAACAGTGTCGTTACCCTAATCGCTTTACATTTGACTTACCTATTACTGAGCAAAATGACGGTGATTTATGGTTGAATATGGATTTAGCAGCCTTGTTGAGTAATGTAGATTTAAGTGCCTTATCTAGCTGCCAATCAGAGCACGATAATATTCGTTGTCAGCAATTATTGACTAACTTATCCGTTGGAAATACAAATGCGCCTGTCATAACACAGTCCAGCGTATTTAACGCTATTAAAACTAAGGATATGAATCAAGGAACTGATGTTGAATAAATTTACCCGCACGGCAATTTACCTAACTTTAGTCTTGACGCTTTTAGGCTGTGATTCAGTAAAGAAGCGAGAAAATAACTATCAATGGCCGATTATTGCTGGCTTTCCAAAGCCACAAGTACCTGAAAATAATCCGATGAGTGCTGATAAGGTTGCGTTAGGCAAACAATTATTTTTTGATAAAAATTTATCATTTAATCAGCAACAATCATGTGAGTCATGTCATCTACAGGCCTTGGCTTTTTCAGAAAAGCTTAAAGTGTCAGTAGGCACAACAGGAGAAATGCATCGCCGCAATGCTCCAGCTTTAGTCAATATCGCCTACAACAAAACATTAACGTGGGCGCACGATGGTATCACCACCCTAGAACGGCAAATTCTATTACCAATGTTTGGAGAATCTCCTGTTGAACTTGGTATCACTGGCCATGAAGCTGAAGTGTTAGCCCGATTTAATAATCCGGCTTATCAAAAGTTGTTCAAACGAGCATTCGAAGACCAAGCGTTGAGTTTTGAGCTGATAGTGAAAGCGTTAGCAAGTTATGTTCGAAGCTTAATTTCATTAAATTCACCTTTCGATCGCTATGCTTATCATGGCGACGACAATGCTATTTCTGCGTCGGCTATTCGTGGTATGAACTTGTTTTTTTCTGAGCGCTTAGAGTGTCATCACTGCCACGGTGGTTTTAACTTTACCCAATCAACGGGTCATGAACAGCAATTGATTGATCGTAGGCCGTTTCATAATACCGGTCTATACAATGTAAACAATAGTGGCGACTATCCTAAAGTAGATATTGGTTTGGCTGAAATATCGACTTTACCTAAAGATAATGGCCGTTTTAGAGCGCCGACATTACGAAATATTCAATATAGCAGCCCTTATATGCATGACGGTAGTGTCGCAACATTGTCAGAAGTTATTGATATCTATGCTGCCGGTGGCCGTAATATTGAGCATGGGCAGTATCAAGGCGATGGTCGTGTTAATCCACTTAAAAGCCAGTTTATTAAAGGTTTTTTGCTAACGGCTGAAGAGAAGCAAGACTTATTAGAGTTTTTACATACCCTGACAGATGAAGAGTTTCTAACGACAGAGAAACATCGACTCTAGTCATTATAACTAATCTGAACTCTGGATAAGCTATGTCCGTCAATGCCAAGATTTTTATCGTCTCAGCATTAAGCTTGCTACTAATAGCCTATTTGTATGCCTATGAAAATAAAAGCTTTATAACTTCATTCGCATATCCATTATCCATTATCCATTATCCATTATCCATTATCCAGAGTTCAGGTTAACTAACGTTGAGTATTAAATAATATATGCTTGATATAGAATTGATGGCAATAAAAAACCAGCTTAATTAAGCTGGTTTTTTTATGTTTATAACAATGTACTTGTTATAGCCGTATCACTTATTCGCCGTCTAAGAAACTTTTTAGTTGCTCAGAACGAGAAGGGTGGCGCAATTTACGTAATGCTTTTGCTTCAATTTGACGAATACGTTCTCGTGTTACATCAAACTGTTTACCCACTTCTTCCAAGGTATGATCGGTGTTCATATCGATACCAAAGCGCATTCTCAAAACTTTTGCTTCACGAGCTGTTAAACCAGCAAGTACTTCATGTGTCGCATCTTTTAAGTTTTCAGACGTTGCTGAGTCAACGGGTAATTCACCGCTACCATCTTCAATAAAGTCACCTAAGTGAGAATCTTCATCATCACCGATAGGCGTTTCCATTGAAATTGGCTCTTTAGCGATCTTTAACACTTTACGAATTTTGTCTTCCGGCATGATCATGCGTTCAGCTAATTCTTCAGGTGTTGGCTCGCGCCCCATTTCTTGTAACATTTGACGTGAGATACGATTAAGTTTGTTAATCGTTTCAATCATATGCACAGGAATACGGATAGTACGAGCCTGATCGGCAATTGAACGAGTAATGGCTTGGCGAATCCACCATGTTGCATAAGTTGAGAACTTATAACCACGACGGTATTCAAATTTATCAACCGCTTTCATTAAGCCGATGTTACCTTCTTGAATTAAATCCAAGAACTGTAAACCACGGTTAGTGTATTTTTTCGCAATTGAGATAACTAAACGTAAGTTAGCTTCAACCATTTCTTTTTTCGCACGACGAGCTTTTGCTTCGCCAATTGACATACGACGGTTAATGTCTTTTATGCCATGAACGTTAAGATAGGTTTCTTCTTCTAACATGTTCAGTTTATAGATACAGCGCTCAACATCTAATTCGATGTCAGACATTCTTTTAGAATGTGGCAGGCCAGCAGATTTTTGTTCATCAAACCAATCTTTCGAGGTTTCATTACCTGGGAAAATTTTGATGAAAGTCGTTTTTGGCATACCAGCACCAACCACACAGTGTTTCATGATTAAGCGTTCTTGAACACGTAAACGGTCCATCACACTACGCATGTTTTTCACTAGGCGATCAAATACTTTTGGTACGATTCTAAATTCTTTAAATACTTCAGCTAAAGCGTCAATTGCAGCTTGTGCGTCGGCATGACCACGACCTTTAGCTTTAATTACACTATTGGCATGCTCGTATGCTGCACGTAAGGCAGTGAATTTTTCACGCGCTTCTTCAGGACAAGGACCGGTATCTTCTTCTTCCTCGTCTTCATCATCATCTGATTTATCTTCATCGGCTAAATCTTCTTTAGACAGTTCAGAGCCGATGTGAGTAGCAGCAGCAGGAATTTCTTCATCTTCTGCATCAGGGTCTAAGAAACCAACGATAATATCGCTCAAGCGTACTTCTTCAGCCTCAAAATTATCCCATTGCTCAAGCAAGTAATTAATTGCTGGTGGGTATTCAGAAACGCTGCGTTGTACTTCTTTGATACCTTCTTCGATGCGTTTGGCGATAACTATTTCGCCTTTACGTGTCAGTAGCTCTACGGTTCCCATTTCACGCATATACATACGTACTGGGTCTGTAGTGCGACCGATCTCACTTTCAACGGTAGCAAGTGCTTGTGCTGCAGCTTCAGCAGCATCTTCATCAGTATTGGCTTCACTCATCATTAACGTGTCGTTATCCGGTGCGTTTTCAAACACCTGAATACCCATGTCGTTAATCATTCGAATGATGTCTTCAACTTGATCGGAATCGATAATATCCTGAGGGAGATGATCGTTAACTTCTGCAAAAGTTAAATAACCTTGCTCTTTACCTTTGGTTATTAACTCTTTAAGTCTAGATTGTGGGGCTTGATCCATTGACGAGTGTCCACCTATTTATGGCTATCAAAATTACAACAGTAAGCCGGAAATTATAGCGAAATATTTGCTAAATTACCAGCGGTAAACTGTTCTTGTGTTTGTTAATTATATGCTGAAATAATTTCAACAATAAATACTATTTCTGTTCGCTTAGTAGGCCATGTAATTCGCCTATTTCAATATTAGTCAGTCCAACCGTACGTTGTTTTTCAAACAGTTCATTGCAACGGTTTTCTAAAAACTTATTAAGAAAACTTTCTATGATATCTAGAAAGGTATTTTCAGCATTTTCAGCTTCAATATGATGCTCTATACACATAATTTTCTTTAACTGCTTTTCGGCTTCTTGACCTCTAAAGTGCTCAATTAACTGCGCACCATTTACCTTTGGGTTTTGCTTGCACAAGGCTAGCAAGGTATTTAGCAAAGGAATACCCGGCATATTCAATTCACTTAAAATTGCTGGGTCGGGCAATATTTCTACTATATGGGGATGCTCGAGCAATAATGCAATAGCAAGTCTTATCGGTGTGATTTTTGTGCGTTTGGCTTTGGTAATATTTTCAGTGGCATTAGCGAAGTTTTTATGGAGTTTTTTTAATTGTATTTCGTTACTTGCACCAAACTGATTAGCTAACTTAGTGACAATGGCGTCCTTAAGATTACTTTCTGGAAGTTTAGCTAAATAAGGTTGGAAAGCACCAATAGCTGCGCCTTTTCCCTCAGGGGAGCTCATATTAATTTGGCTTAATAAATGTTCAAACAAAAACTGTGATAAGGGGGTAGCATTATCTAATATTGTTTCAAACGCTGCCTGTCCTTGCTCTCTAATCATAGAGTCTGGATCTTGACCATCGGGCAAGAAGACAAATTTTAGACTATAACCGTCTTGAATCATCGGCAGCGCATTGTCCATTGCACGCCAGGCAGCATCACGACCGGCACGGTCACCGTCATAGCAACAAATAACTTCTTTTACTGTTCGAAATAAGGTTTGCAGTTGTTCGGGCGTTGTCGCTGTGCCTAGGGAAGCAACGGCATAATCAACCCCATGTTGTGCCAGTGCTACCACATCCATATAGCCTTCAACCACCACTAGCCGTGTTAATTGCTTATTAGCTTGTTTGGCTTCATACAGGCCGTATAGCTCTTGGCCTTTATGGTAGATACGCGTTTCAGGTGAGTTAAGGTATTTAGGCGTACCGTCTCCGAGTACGCGACCACCAAAACCTATCACCCGACCGCGTTTGTCGCGAATGGGAAATTGAATGCGGCCCCTAAAGCGATCATAAGGTTTGTTTTTATCACCTTGAATGGCCATGCCTAAATCGACAAGCTGCTGATTTATTTGGCCACTGCGGCCAAATACTTTCATCATACCATCCCAAGCATCACTGATATAGCCGATACCAAAGCGTTTGACTATTTCGCCACTTAAACCACGGCCTTTTAAATAGTCAATGGCAACATCTTTATCGGTGGCAACTTTTAATTGTTGTTGAAAGAAGCGGCTAATTTGCGCCATTAACTCATAGTCGTCTTGCTTTTGACTATAAGCTTTTTGATCTTGTTTTTGTTGTGCAGGAGAGCGATTGTTTTGCTCGCGCGGCACATCCATATTGTAATAAGAGGCTAACTCTTCTATCGCATCTGGAAATTCTAAGCGCTCAAACTCCATCAAAAACGAAATAGCATTACCGTGTTCACCACAACCAAAGCAATGATAGAATTGTTTATCTTGGCTAACGCTAAAAGAAGGTGATTTTTCGGTATGAAAAGGGCAACAAGCTTGGTAATTTTTGCCGGCTTTTTTTAATGGTACGCGAGAATCTATTACTTCGACAATATCAGCTCGCGCTAATAAGTCATCAATAAACTGTCGAGGGATCATACCAGCCATAAACTTCATTACATCCAGAAAAATTCTATTTTACACAAATTAATTTGCTAAAGTAGTGGATTTTAATATGCTATTTAAAATAAAACCGCGAGGCCAAAGCTATCGCGGTTTATATACTTCAATGAACATTGAAGTTCAAAAGGAAGATTAACTAACTGTTTAAAGTTGCTCTAACTTGGCCGCTAACTGCGCCCATGTCGGCTTTACCTTGCATTAATGGTTTTAACACCGCCATTACTTTGCCCATATCAGCCATTGAGGTGGCACCGGTGTTGGTAATAGTATTTGCAATCAATCGGTTAATTTCATCTGTAGATAATGGCTGCGGGAGAAAATCTTCTAAAGCGACAATTTCAGCAGCTTCTTTAGCTGCTAATTCATCGCGACCACCTTCAGTAAACATTTTGATAGATTCTTTGCGTTGTTTAACCATTTTGGTTAACAAAACAATGATGTTCTCATCAGTTGCTTCTGTATTGTGATCAATTTCTGCCTGCTTTATCGCAGATATTGCCATACGAATTACGCCAAGACGAAGTTTGTCTTTGGCACGCATGGCATTTTTCATTTCATCTTTAAGTTGGCTAAGTAGACTCATGATTATATTACTCTTAAGTTAACTCAGTTGACCTAGAATTTACTAAGGGGTCTTAGTACATGCGAACGCGACGAGCGTTCTCACGAGAAACTTTTTTAGCTGCACGTTTAACTGCTGCTGCTTTCTTACGCTTACGTTCCCAAGTTGGCTTTTCGTAAGATTCGCGACGGCGAACTTCAGAAAGGATACCTGCTTTTTCACATGAACGTTTGAAACGACGTAATGCAACGTCAAATGGTTCGTTTTCTCTTACTTTAATTACTGGCATGTACTGTTTTACCTTAGTTAGAAATCTATATTAAATCGGTGTCTGATTTCAGCTAAATAGCCTCATCTTCACCCACTCTATTAAAAATTGGTGCGGTATTCTAATGCTAACACCTTAGTAATGTAAAGTAGTAATCACTATTTCACGGAGTTTTGTGCTGATTGTTGTGTAAATGTTAATTGTGGTGGGTAGCGCGCTGCTTATAATACTCATTTATTTTGCTAATTTGTTGCTAGCCGAATATTTTAATCACCTTTTATAGACTATAAATTGAAAGTTGCTTGCTCCGTAGGTAAAATCATCGGCCACGTACGACTTGCTTATTTCATATGGGTAACGAGTAATCCGCTTATATTTGGTAAAACGGCTAGGTAAATAAAAAACTATGCGAATTTTAGGTATTGAAACTTCTTGTGATGAAACCGGTATTGCTATCTATGATGATGGCCAGGCGGATCTGCCAGAAGGTATAGTTGCACATCGATTATATAGTCAAATTGCCGTTCATGCGGATTATGGTGGCGTAGTGCCCGAGCTAGCATCACGTGATCATGTACGTAAAACCATTCCGTTAATTAAAGAGGTGCTCGCTGAGGCTAATTTAACGCCGGCCGACTTAGATGGCGTTGCTTATACGGCAGGGCCAGGTTTGGTTGGTGCTTTGCTTGTCGGGTGTTCAATTGGTCGCAGTTTAGCCTATGGCTGGAATTTACCTGCGGTACCTGTTCATCATATGGAAGGGCATTTATTGGCGCCTATGCTCGAAGAAAATGTGCCAGACTTTCCGTTTGTTGCTTTATTAGTGTCAGGCGGTCATACCATGCTAGTTCGTGTAGATGGTATTGGTCATTATGAGTTACTGGGCGAATCTGTCGATGATGCCGCAGGTGAAGCTTTTGATAAAACAGCTAAGTTACTAGGACTTGATTATCCTGGCGGACCCGTATTAGCTAAGATGGCTGAAAGTGGACGAAAAGGGCGTTTTAAGTTTCCACGGCCAATGACTGATAGACCCGGCTTAGATTTTAGTTTTAGTGGCTTAAAGACGTCAGCGGCAAATACTATTCGCAAAGAGAGCAGTGAACAATTGACTCCTGAGCAAAAAGCACAAACACAGGCTGATATTGCTTATGCATTTCAAGAAGCTGTGGTCGATACCTTGGCAATAAAATGTAAACGGGCGCTGAAACAGTGCGAGTTAAATCGCTTAGTGATTGCGGGTGGTGTTAGCGCGAACACGGCTTTGAGAGAAAAGTTAGCTGAAATTACTAAAAAGCTAGGTGGTGAAGTTTTCTATCCAAGACCTGAATTTTGTACGGATAACGGTGCCATGATTGCCTACGCAGGCTTACAGCGTTTAAAAGCCGGTGTTGATACAGACTTGACCTTTAAGGCCACACCACGCTGGCCGTTAGACACTTTAGAACCAATATAGCTCGAAGGTGTAATATTACTTTTTGCTGAAGGTGATTTTAGGTTCTTTACCTTGCAGTAACCTAATAATATTCTCTTTATGCCGAAAGATAATCAACCCGGATAGCATTAATACCGGATAGACATAAATAGGTTTTAATAACCAAGTATATAGTGGTGCCATTGATACAGTAACAATGGCAGCCAAACTTGAATAGCGGGTGACTTTCGCAACGAGTAACCAAGTTATAATCAATAGCCCGCCTAAATCTAAGCCTATTGGAAGCAATACACCAAAAGCTGTCGCAACGGCCTTTCCGCCACTGAAATTAAAAAATACTGGGTACATATGCCCCAAACAAGCCGCGACAGCAATGATGCCTAAGTATACCGGCTCTAAGCCTAAGAAGTAGCCTCCCCATACCGGTAAGGTGCCTTTTAATACATCAAAAAGCAGCACTGAAGCAGCAACATATTTGTTGCTTATGCGCAGTACATTTGTCGCACCAGGGTTGTTTGAGCCTGCTGAGCGAGGATCAGGTAAATTCAGTAACTTACAAAGTAAAATGGCACTCGAAATTGAACCTACTAAGTAAGCCAATACAACCATTAGAAATGTTATCAATAAACCCGTGATACTCAGTTCCTTTATAAAGCTATGTTCTGTAAAAAGTATAAAAACAATTTTTCTTTACAGCTTTTTCTCATTGTAGCGCGTTGATTACTAGTTTTTCTAGACCTGCACAGGTAAACTCGCCATTTATTTTGTAAATCGACTAATGGTGATTGTTTGTACTATTTCGATTAGTGCGATAGCAAACCAGATAAAGGGTTTTAGTGTGGATAAAGTCTATATTGAAGGTTTAACCTTTCAGACAACGATTGGTTTTTACCCGTGGGAAAAAGAAATAAAGCAAAAGCTTGTCGTCGATCTCGCAATGGGCTGGGATATAGCACAAGCTGCAGAAAATGATGAGTTAGCTAAAACTCTTGATTACGCTGCAATTTCTGAGGCCGTGGTCGAATTTGCTAATGCTAATCCCGTTGACTTAATTGAAACACTTGCCGAACGTATCGCGACATTCCTTATCGCTGAATATCAAATTCCTTGGTTGCGTTTAAAGCTAATGAAACCAACGGCGGTTCATAATGCCACAACCGTTGGTGTTGAAATTGAGCGTGGTAGCCAGCTAACAGATCAAGCATTGTAATGGCTGAAATTTATATTTCCCTTGGTAGTAATATTAATCGTCAACATCACATTGAACAGGGTCTTAATGCCTTAACTGACGAGTTTGGTGTACTTACCTTGTCGTCGTTGTTTGAAAGTGAAGCTGTTGGCTTTGCGGGTAAGGCTTTTTACAATATGGTGGTGGCTGTTAATACATCACTTAGCCTAACTGAAGTAGCGACAAGGTTACGCGCGATAGAGTTTGCTCATGGTCGAAGTGAGCATGCTAAGAAGTTTAGCCCGCGTACGTTAGATCTAGATTTGTTACTTTATGATGATATTATTGCCCAATATCCAGCGCAAATACCGCGTGATGAAATTACCAAAAACGCCTTTGTACTATGGCCGTTAGCCGAAATTGCGGGACACTTGATGCACCCAGTTGTTAGCCAGAGCTATAACGAGTTATGGCAGCAATATGACAAACAGCAACAACAATTAAAAAAAGTGCCTTTAGTTTGGGCAAGATTAACATAGGGAAGTAGTAGAAAAATGAGCACAATTAACGTTTTTATTTTAGCCATTATTCAGGGGTTAACAGAGTTTCTACCGATATCGAGTTCGGCACACTTAATTTTACCTTCGGCTATTTTAGGTTGGAAAGATCAGGGCATCGCCTTTGATGTTGCAGTTCATGTTGGTACGTTATTAGCGGTTGTGCTCTATTTCCGTAAAGAAGTTGGCAGTATGGCAGTGGCTTGGTTTGGTACATTGAAAGGTCAACGAGATAACTTTGACGGCAAACTGGCTTGGTGGATTATTTTTGCGACCATTCCTGCGGGTTTATTTGGTCTACTCGGCAAAGATTTTATTGAAGAGCATTTACGCTCAGCACTTGTTATTGCGGCAACAACACTATTGTTTGGGTTTTTACTTGGTTTTGCTGATATTAAAGCGAAACAAAATAAGAGTATTGAAAACTTAGGGTTCAAAGGTGCGATGTTGATCGGTTTAGCGCAGGCTGTGGCGTTAATTCCGGGTACGTCGCGTTCTGGCATTACCATGACTATCGGTTTAATGTTAGGGTTAAGTCGAGAAAATGCCGCCCGTTTTTCTTTCCTGTTATCTATTCCTGCAATTGCTATGGCCGGAAGTTATTTAACCTTAAAATTAATTTTAGAAGCTGAAGTCGTTGACTGGTCAGCAATGGGTTTAGGCAGTATTTTAGCCTTTGTTAGCGCATATGCGTGTATTCATTACTTTCTCATTTTAGTGAGTAAAGTGGGTATGATGCCATTCGTGATTTATCGTCTTGTGCTTGGCGCTGGTCTGCTTTGGTTTGTGCTTGGTTAGTTGTACAATATAGTCAATTTTAGAACGCGCTTTGGCGCGTTTTTGTTATACATATACTGATGCCAATCGTGAAACACCGGCATTTTTTTCTACTTATGCAGTACTAATGGACTATTGGGCTTTCTTTATAGCTTAGGTAAACTTTAGTTCTGAATTGAACATGGTAGATATTCACCCTATTTAGAAGTGAGATTTTTGATGGATTTGTCTTTAACTGAAGAGCAGATGATGATTCAAGATATGGCGAAAAAGTTTGCCGAGAGTGAACTTGCGCCGGTGGCCGCGCAGCTTGATGAAACCATGGATCAAAAGCTGTTTTTAGCTAACTTAGCACAACTGACTGAGCTTGGTTTTATGGGCTTAAACATTAAAGCTGAGTATGGCGGTGTTGAGGCGGGTAGTGTTGCTTTTAGTTTAGCGATCACAGAACTTGCTCGCGCTTGTGCTTCAACCGCAGTCACGACATCCGTGACTAATATGGTTGCCGAAGTTATCCAAGCTGTTGGCAATGAAGAGCAAAAGCAAAAGCATTTACCGAAACTGTGCAGTGGCGAATATCGTGCAGGTGGCTTTTGTTTGACAGAAGCAACAGCCGGCTCAGATCCAGCCGGAATGAAAACTCAGGCGGTTAAAGATGGTGATGATTACATTATAAGTGGCAGTAAACTCTATATTACCAGTGGTTCATTTTCTGATGTTTTTGTGGTTTGGGCGGTAACGGATCCAGAAGCAAAAAAAGGTAAAGGAATTTCGTGTTTTATTGTTGAAGCCAATACTGCAGGTATTACTATTGGTAAAGCTGAAGGAAAAATGGGCCAAAAAGCGTCACCGACCAATGAAGTGCATTTCGATAAATGTCGAGTACCTGCATCAGCCATGATGGGGCCGAAAAATAAAGGTTTTGGTGTTGCTGTTGGTGAGCTTGCTGGTGGTCGTATTGGTATTGGTTCGTTAGCGCTGGGTGTTGGTCTTGCTGCCCTCGATTATGCCAAAGCTCATATTGTTGAGCGTAAACAATTTGGTCAGTCATTGGCAAATTTTCAAGGTTTACAGTGGAAGCTTGCTGAGCGCTATACCGAAATGGAAGCGGCGCGTTTATTGTTAATGCAAGCGGCATACACCAAAGAACAAGGGCAACCTTTTGGTATGGCAGCGTCAATGGCAAAGTTATTTGCCACTGAAAACGCTAATAAAGCCTGCTATGACGCATTGCAGTTAATGGGGGGCGCTGGTTATATTCGAGAATACCCGCTCGAGCGTATGGCACGTGATGTACGCGTAACCTCGATTTATGAAGGCACAAGTGAAATTCAAAAGGTCATTATCGCTCGCGAATTGTTGCAACACGTTTAAGTAAGCGTAATAACTATTTTAAACGGATATAAGCTGAGCATATATCCGTTTTATGATTTTTTACACGCTAAATCTAACCAACTATCGACTTCGATATGATATTTTTCCATCCATATTTTAGCTGCATCTGCTTCACTTTTACCGTCGAGGACAGCCAATTTTGCTGCATCTGCAATCATTTGATTAGTTAAATCGATATTTTTCACGAGCTGATATATACAGGGCCATTGCTTTTTTAATCCTGGCCATGCGGCTTTTTTTAACCAACCATTAGTGGGATTTTCACAGTCTTTTACTAAATTCTTGTTAATACCCCAACTGGCGTTTAATTCACACTCTTTGCTATAAGCTGGAAACTTTACAAAGCTACCAATAATTTGATTATCAATCCAGTTAGGCGTCCAATTAAGTAGTATAATAGGCTGTTGATTTTTTGTCGCCTGTGCTAATTTTTGCCAAACTTGAATGTCATTTTCAAATCGATGAATAGTAAAATTTAATTCTAAAGCGCGAATAATATCGGCATCACCGTAGTCCCATGGGCCAGCGTAATACACACCTTTACCTGCTGACTCTGGGGTTGAAAAAATAGCTGAACAGGCATTCATTGCTCGCCAATCGGGTAACCCAGGACACAACTTCTCAACATACTCTGGGTACCACCAATCTTCTTTACCCTGCGCACTATGCTGGCCCATATCAATAATATGGCCTTGTGCGACCATACGCTTAAAGTCTCTAGCCATCGAGGCTTGCCAGACCTCTAATTGAATATGGACCAAGCCTTTAGGCAACGCGCCCCATTGATCGATTGCACTTATATCTTTATATTCAACAGTCTCACCTAATGACTGAATCATCTGACCTAATGCTGTTGAAATTACGCGCTGACTAGCCCAATGATTTAGTGGTAAGGTAATCACCTTTTTACTGTTACTAAAGGCTGCTGGCACGCTGTTAGAGGCAATAAAAATAAAAGAAATGCCGGTCAATAAAATTAATCTTCTTGTTAAGCCATTTATTTTCTGCATTAGTTCACCTTGGTAATCGCTGTAATAACAGCAAAAAAAACAACGCTAGGTATAATGTTCACTAAATCCTGCACGTACTAGTATTTACTACAGGGGCGTTCTTTATCTCGGCGCTATTAGGCAAGCGCCTTATGAGATTGTAGCAATAATATCACCAAGCTCTTGCGGTAAGTTATAAATTTCGAGATTAAGTGGCTAGTTATTGTATAAAACACTAAAAAATGAGACTAAAAAATACAGTTGCGTTAACCTTAAGCGTTAGGCACAATCACTTTGATATGACGCAATAAAATGTCAGCCTTGAAAATAAAGCCTCCTATCTCGCTAAAGGTGATTACGCGCATAATAAATATTTCCTAAAATTGCTTGTATCCTCAGTGTTTGACCCAATTAAAAACTATATGTATTTATTATTGGAACTGCCTTGATGACAAACGCTCTTGCGATCACCTTAGAAAACTTTCAACAAGTTATTATCGAAGAATCAAAAGCTCAACTTGTATTGGTCGACTTTTGGGCTCAGCAAATTCCTGAAAGTGTTGAATTACGAGATAAGCTAGCGACAGCATTGGCTAATCATGGCGATACCATACTATTGGCAACCGTCGATTGTGAAACGCAGGGACAAATTGCCCAGCAGTTTGGTATCCAAGGTTTACCAACGGCTGTTTTAGTGAAAGATGGTCAACCGCTTGACGGCCTAACTGGACCACAAACCGACGAAAGTATTAGTGAGTTTTTAGCCAAATACTTACCAAAAGAGCAAGATGCGCTATTGGCGCAAGCTAAAAATTTACTAGCTGAAAGTAAAGTTTCTGAAGCATTCCCTGTTATTAGCCAAGCGTATCAACTAGATAGTGAGCGCGCTGATATTAAATTGGTGCTAGCCAATGTTTATATTCAAACAGGTAAAATCACTGAGGCCGAGGCGTTATTGCAAAGCATAAAAATGATCGATCAAGACAGTGAATATCAATCATTAATGGCAAAACTTGAATTGGCTAATCAGGCAGCTGACTCTCCTGAGATACAAGCCCTTGAACAACAGTTGATTAATGAACCTGATAACGTTGAATTGCAACAAAAACTGGCAGCACAATATAGTCAAGTCAATCGTCATGATGATGCCTTGGCTATCTTGTTTCGCTTAGTGCAAACCAACGGTGCAGATATAAGCAGCAAAGACTTATTGCTTGATGTCTTGAAATCATTACCTGATGGTGATGCGTTGGCGAGTAAGTATCGACGTAAGCTTTACACTTTGATGTATTAATGATTTCAAAATAGTCGCATTTTAAAACCGATAAAGCATAACAATGTTTAATTACTTTTAACGATACGTTGTTATGCTTTTTTTAGGCTATTAAGCGGCAGTTATAGCCTGCTCTTCATTAGTTAATAAATGCGAAAATTCAGTTAAAAACTTTTGAATTTTTCTAGCAACGACTAACTGACAATACTTATTTTCGGGGTTGTTAGTAACAAAGTCTTGATGATAGTTTTCGGCACTATAAAAATTGTTGATGGCTTTTACTGAGGTGACAATATCTTGCTCGAAGTATTGCTCTGCAGCCAATTGAGATATTTTTTCATTGGCTGCTACTTGCTGAGCTTGGCTATGAAATAAAATTGTTGAGCGATATTGGCTGCCAATATCATCACCTTGACGGTTCAATGTTGTTGGGTCGTGTATGGCAAAAAATACGGTTAATAGAGTTTCTACGCTCAGTAGACATGAGTCAAAAGTAATTTGTACTACTTCGGCATGATTTGCAATACCATTACAAACCTGTTCATAAGTTGGGTTTATAATATCACCGTCAGCGTATCCGCTTGTAACCGAAACAACACCTTTAATTCGGGCGAAAATATTTTCCACGCACCAAAAGCAGCCAGCGCCTAAAGTTATTTTTTCGATGCTCATTTCATTTTCCTCTGAAAAACTTGCCACTACACAAATATGTTTTTTGTTAAATGTTCTTTAAACCGTATAGACGTCTATATGGTTAATGTTGAGAATGTATCACTCAGCCGTTTAGATGTCTATATGTTTTTTGATGATTTATGGTAAATAATAGACGGGTAATTAATTTGCTTGATGAGGCTAAAATAAGCGTAGATAAAGTAAGTGATTTATTGGCTAGTTTTACGCTTTAAATTTGGGGGTATGGCGCTCAGTAAGAGAATAGAGTTTTGCGCTTTAATCGAGGTTATTGATGGCAAGATCACCTAACGTTCATGATTAAGCGCTAGGTGACATAAATATCAAGCGATATGTGACAAGTTATAAGCAACATGTTGATGAAAGCGTAGGGTCAATTCATCTTTTTCGGTGGGAATTTCAAGTTCGGTGGCAAATAAGCGCATTGCTTGTACTATTTGATTAACAAATTTTGCATAGTTTTGCTCTTCACCATTATGGCAATTGGCAACAAATATGAGTTGAGCGTTATCAACCAACTCATCTGCTTTCCATCGACTGACAATGCCACATGGGCTTTGCTTGGGATTATACCCTAGCATTTGTAGTTCTCCGACTCTTGAAACTAACTCATGCAAACTATGTCTGACAATTGGCACTAAGCCATTGGCGATAAGTGCGCCATTATTTAAATTAAAACGCTTAGCAACTAATGAAAATGTGTCAGTTAAATAGGTAAACAAGGGATTGTAAGGATCTGTTGATGCGGGATCTATATCGACCAACTGAGAGAGCCTATGGTTAATAGGTAAATTAACAATGGCGTAAGTAATTGATGACATAGTGTCAGGCAATGTGACATTCTGACTTGCATATCTTTGAGCTATCGGTCTAAATTTGTGTGCTTGGCTGGCATTACAGCCTTTATTTTTGGCAAATATATCGTAGGTTAAATGCTGATGATCCCGCATGCGTATATTAGCAATCGAGAGTTTTGTTTGTAATGAAAACTCTGTTAAGAGTGCTTTTACCTTTTGATGAAACTTTGCTGCTCCAGCTCTGATATCAGTTCCTGACGCTAAAAATACTAAGGTAATTTTTTTTGCCCTAACATTGGCGTCAAAAAATGAATTTTGCAATGTATGTTGCTGTGGATCGTAATAAAAGATGATTTGTTGTTTGGTTTGCCATTGGTGCATTTCTTGGCTATAGCGCACACGCACTAACTTGTCGTTGGCAACAAACAGGCTATTTTTAATAGCGAGTTTATTACTGAGAGTAAACAGTAAGTCGGCTAATGTTTGGTAACAAACATAGTAATTTTCATCACCATTACGACCGACCTGACTAGGCAACTGCGAGAGTAGTTGATCTGTTAACGTAAATTCAGCCAAAATGTATTGATTATCACGCGCATTGTCCGGTATATAGGCTTTTGGTGCAGCGTTGCGCTTCCTAACTATTGACATAATAATTCCCTGAAGGTAGCTTGGCATCATCTTGATACCAATTTAAGTTTCGATACAGGCGTAATTATAAGCAGTAGGTGTGACACTTTTATGTCGCACCAAAGCTAATTAATGAATTAGGGGCTGTTGATCTTTGTTTATATTTTCAGCAATAGGTTGTTTTTAATGTTAGCAAAGCAGAATGAACGGGGTTTGGTTGTTCCAAATAAGTGAAATTCTAATGCCGCTAGCGTTAAAAATAGCCATTGCCCAAAGGGCTGAGGCTAAAATCACCTTACTTTGCGTTGAAAATAGTTAATTTAGATGACTAAACTACACCATTTTCGCCTTAATTAAGGTGATTTTATCTCTCAGCTGAATTATTAAACAAAGATCAACAGCCCCTAGCGTACGGTGATATTTTTTGCCGCTGCAATAACAAAAATTAACCTTGGTAATGTTGAACCATCAAGGATAAAATTTATAAAATCTAGGGTCTGTTGATCTTTCGAGATTGTTTTTGCAGCAGTTTGTTGGGTATTTATACAAGGCAGAGCCTTTGTCATGTGGTTGTTCCACATAAAAAGGTAATAACGCCGTAAAAATGACCAACAAACGCTGTCCGAAGGATTCGGCTAAAAGCGTTTTACTCTTTGTTGAGCAGTATTTACTTAGAATGACTAAGCTACACACTACTCGCCGCGATTAAAATGCTTTTATCTCGAACAAAATTTAACCGCGAAAGATCAACAGACCCTAGCCAATTCATATAGGAATGTCTCATTCATGTCGATAAGCAACAACGCCGATTTAGTAGCCGCAATTAATCAAATTATGCCCTTTGGTAAATATAGCGGCAGAAAATTACTACAATTGCCCGAGCCTTATTTAGTTTGGTTTCACTCCAAAGGGTTTCCAGACGGAAAGTTAGGTCAACAGCTGGCGTTAATTTATGAGGTTAAACTCAATGGTTTGGAAGATATGCTAAGACCTTTACTAAGAGGTTAATTTTTAGCATTATTCAAATTAATTTGTTATTTCATTTATTGTTTTAAGTCTTGTTTGCTATATAGCTTTTTGCTAACGAATTGTTTTGCAATGTATAGTTAAAAATGGTCTTTATGAGTTGATTCTTGGGTCTAAAAAAAAGTAAAAAAGTGCCTCTTTCATCATAATATTCACTTGCTTTCATCGTGCGCTTGTTCTTAAATTAATTGTGATTGAAGTGATGTCATACAGCAGTCGGCATAATACTTTGTTGGTTAATTAAGGTAAGTTATTAATAATTATCCAGTGTTTATTTAATGGTTGAGGTGTTATTCATGAGAAGACAGAAAAGAGATAAATTAGGCAGAGCACATTCAAATGGTTATCAAGCTGGGCTTTGTGGCCGAACCAAGGACAAGTGCCCTTATCAAAATACGGATACTAAATCGGAATGGCTGGGTGGTTGGCGAGAAGCCTTAACCGATAGAAGTATGGGATTGTTTAAATAAAGTAAGTCCCAAACGATAAATAAAATTTTCATGAAAAGCCCTCCATATAGAGGGCTTTTTGTTTAGAGGGCTTTTTGTTGCTGTTTGATCGGTTATTTTTCTTTATACCAGCCAAACGTTATCAAGAACAAGCAGAGCATATTGATTGTTTTTTTAGCGTGAATTGCTGCCATGAATTACTCTGACCATCAAAAATATTGAGTTGATTAGTTGCAACTACATGGCCGGTTAAAAATTTGATGGCTTGCAACGCTTGCATACCACCAATAATGGCAAGTACCGGGCCTAGTATACCTAAGGTTTGACAGTTATTTTCTGGTGCTTTTTTATCTCTCGGAAATAAGCATTGATAGCATGCGCTGTCAGCTTCATTAGGATTAACAAACATATGTTGGCCGTCAAAGCCGGTTGCTGCCCCAATCACCAAAGGCTTTTTATGCTCAAGACATTTTTGATTAATAAGGTAGCGGGTGTTGATGTTATCGCTACAATCGAGTACCAGATCTACTAGCGGGAAATAGTAATCAGCAAGCTCTGTATCTAACATTTCATCAAGCACTTCGATATTAGTACTGCTATTAAGTTGCTGTAGTTTTTCGGCACTAGTATCGGCTTTATTATGCGCAATGTCGGCGTCATTAAAAAGTATTTGCCGAGGCAGGTTGCTGATGTCGATACTATCACCATCAACTAAATAGATGTGGCCGACACCTGCTGCGTTCAAATAGAGACTAACTGGGTTACCTAAACCACCAACCCCAACAATTAAAACCCGTGCATTTTTCAGCGCTTGCTGACCTTGTTCACCAATGCCTTTGAGCATTGTTTGGCGACTGTAGCGTAGTTGTTCTTGTTGACTAAGCATTAGGTGATGACTCCGTATAATGGTGGCTATGCACCGCATTGGCTTTAAATTGAATATAAACATTGGCCTTTGTTGTAAGTGCCATGCGGTTTGCCGACCATAAGCTTATTTGCGCATAAAACTGTTGTTCAGCCACTTGCAGCGTTATTAGGGCGTGGGTTTTGCTGTTTGCTATTGCGCTAATGGTAGCCGATAAATGGTTGACGATTGAGCTGTGCTCAGGTTTAGTGAGGCTGATACTTATATCGCGAGCATAAATAATACACCTGAGTTGATGGCCAATTAAATTCGGCTGTGCTGTCTGTTCTAGTAAAGGTAAATATATGCTGCAAACGTTATCTTGTGATGTCGGCAGTGATAATCGCGTCAAACCATAATCAGGTAAATGTTCAGCAACCGTTAGCGATAAGCTGGTTTTAGCGCTAGTCTCGCCCGAACTATTTAGCTGATGAATGGCTTGATGAATTGGGTATGCTTGGCTTATTTTTCCTGCTGAAACCACTATCAATTGATCGGCGATATATTGTAGCTCACTTAAACTATGGCTGACATAAAGCATGGGCAGCTGAAGTTGTTGTTGAATTTCTTTTAAAATCGTCAACATTTGTGATTTTGTGGTTTTGTCTAAGGCACTAAACGGTTCATCGAGTAAAAGCAATTTAGGCTCTGCTAGCAAGGCTCTTGCGATAGAAACCCGCTGCTTCTCACCACCGGAAAGCTGTGTGACATTTTGATGCTGTAGCTGATTTAATTTTGTTAAGGTTAGTACTTTTTCAATACTTAACGTCGATTGTTTTTGTCGTTTAGCACCGTAGGCTAAATTCTGGTAAACACTAAGATGTGGAAATAAACGACTGTCTTGAAATACTAAGCCTATTTGCCTGTTTTCTGCTTTAATAAAACATTTTTGTTCACTGTCTTGAAGCAATGCACCACTTAACGAGACATGGCCTATTGCTTTTTGTTCAAGGCCAGAGATAACACGTAACAAGGTTGATTTACCTGAGCCCGAGTCACCATATATGCCGGTGATCGCTGAGAGATGAATATTTTGGTCAACGGCTATTTCGAAGCCATTAAAGGCCAATTTAAAAGCTAATGTTAAATAATTAGGTGTCGCGCTCATGAGTTTATTGCGCTCTGTTGACGCTTGTTGAAATTATTACCTAATAAATAAACCATCGACAACAATAGTAATGAGGCAATTAATAGCCCCGCAGACAGTAGGTGAGCATTCGCGTAATTGAAGGCTTCAACGTGGTCGAATAAAGCGATAGATAATACCCGTGTTTCGCCGGGAATATTGCCACCAATCATTAACACCACACCAAATTCGCCAACGGTATGAGCAAAACCTAATGCGGTTGCGGTAATAAAACTGGCTTTTGTTAAGGGTAAAACAACACTAAAAAATCGGTCTATCGGTCCTGCACCTAACATAGCTGCTGCTTCGAGGTGATGATCTCCTAATTGTTCGAAAGCTTTTTGTAAGGGTTGTACAACAAAAGGTAATGAATACAGCACTGAGCCAATGACAATTGCGCTAAAACTGAAGGCTAATTGACTGCCTGTTGCACTTTGCCAAAATTGTCCAGGCAATGATGTCGGTGAAAATGCCAGTAGTAAATAAAAGCCTAATACCGTTGGTGGTAATACTAAGGGCAGGGCAACTATCGCTTCAAAAAAGACTTTAAACCGACTCTGCCATTTTGCCAGGTACCATGCGAGTGGTGTACCTATTAATAGCAGTATTACTGTGGTGATTGCTGCCATTTTTAAGGTGGTGGTGAGTGCTAGTAGGTCAGCTGAAATATCAGTCATTTTGTGCCTTTACGGGTAAATAGCCTAATTGTTGTAACTTTTCTTGGCTGCTGGTTTGTAAAATAAAATCACTGATTTTTTGTGCAATTTCAACTTGTTTACTGGTTTTGATAATGACCAATTGTTGGTCGATGGGCTGATAATACTGCTCAGGAATAAGCACACCCTGATATTGATTTATCTTTAACTGGCTGTAAGCAACGATACCTAAAGGCACAGCTTTGCTGCGCACTTGTTGAAAAGTCTGGTTAACATTTATGCCGGTAACTAATTGATTCTCTAGTTGTGGCCATAGTGATAAATAAGTTAATGCTTGTTGGGCCGCTTTACCGTATGGCGCGGTATTAGGATTGGCGATGGCTAAATGCTCAGAATAAGTATTAAGTTCGTTTAAACTGGTTAATTTTCGCGTTGCAGACCACAAGGCAATTTGGCCGAAAGCGTAGCTTTTACGACTATTTTCAGTAATTAATTTTTCTTCTTCGAGTAGCGCTGGGCGTATCGAATCAGCCGCTAAAAATAAATCAAACGGTGCACCATGCTTTATCTGCTGATATAGCGTACCGGTTGCCGCACTAATAATTTGATAGCTGATTTGCTCTTTATTTGGCAAATCAGCGAGCAGTACTTTTAATGCTGGAGCAAAGTTTGCGGCTACCGCAATACGCAAAGGACGTTCTTGTACCCATGTTTGCTCGATAGCACAAACGTGGCTGATGTGCAGAGCCAAGCAAACTGTTGCTAGAGCTAGCAGTTTGTGTCGTGACTTTTTCAGCATTTTATTCAACAGGTTAAGCATTAATACAATTGAAAAAAGCGTTTATTTAAAGTTTAAATGTGGCACAAAGTTACAAGGACGATGGCTAGCATCAAGTTGCTTGACAATTAATTTATCCCATGCAGTTTTGCAAGCATTGGTTGAACCGGGTACCGATAAAATCACGGTACTATTTGCCATGCCTCCGAAGGCACGAGATTGAATGGTCGAGGTACCAATTTCTGCTAATGAAATGGTTCTAAATACTTCACCAAAACCTTCAATATCTTTATCAAATAAAGGCAGTAGTGCCTCAGGTGTGTTGTCTCTTGCAGTAAACCCTGTACCACCTGTGGTTAATATCACGTGCACACTATCATCGGCAATCCATTTAGATACGACAGCACGCAGTTGGTAAACATCATCTTTTGATATTTCTTTAGCGGCTAGTTTATGCCCGGCGGCTTGCAATCGTTCAACAAGCGCTTGGCCTGAGGTGTCGTTATGTTCTTCGCGGGTATCTGAAACGGTTAATACAGCGATATTTAAGGCGACGAAGTCATCACCACAATGAACAGAAGAAGTACTAGACATGAGATTTCCTTGGTAAAGATAATAAATGTTGCGCCTGTTGCCATTGCTCAGGCGTATTGGTGTTAAATAAACAGCGGTTATTTTTGGGGCTAATGACGCTATGGGGTATTTGCTTTAACAAACTTCGTACAGAAGGACCTGATAAATTCCGCTTATTGATTGATTTTTCTGTCGAGCGAGCTTCACGATTAGGCGTTGTTTTTACCTTACATTGTAATAAAGGCTGTTGAAAAAACTGTTCAACATAGGCATTAACTGGCAAATATAATGGCAGGTAATTATCGCTGAAATAACACGCACGCCGACTTAACTCTCCAGCGCGCTTTAATGCTAAAAGTTCATCTGAAGTCATTAAGGGGAGATCTACCGGTAATATTAACAGCGCTTTGGGTTTAAATTGACTGATAATACTTTGAATACCACCTAACGGGCCCATATCAGCAACGAGATCGTTAATGCCGTGTTTGCCACCGCTGACAATAACCTGCGAGCTTCCAACAGCTTCGAGCAACGCTTTGCTATAACTCAGCATATCTTGTTTATCGCGTTGTAAGCTGGCTTTGTCTTGTCCCATACGAGATGACTTACCGCCGGCTAATACCACCCCTAAACAAGGTTGAAATAAGTGATTTACCGAACTCATTAGCCGCCCAACATCGCTAAATTTTTCGTAGCACCGGTGAGTTTTTCATGTAAAAAATGCGTCTGTTTTTTATCTGTCATCATGTTGCTAATTGCTGCTTTAAGCGGTTCTACATCATCAGTCTGTAAGTAATCTTTTAATGACAAACCTTGCTCAGTAAATAAGCATAAATGTAATTTACCTAATGAGCTAACGCGCAGTCGATTGCAGCTATTACAAAAATCTTTTGAATAGGGCATGATCAAACCAATTTTACCCGCATAATCAGGGTGGTAGAACTCTTGTGCGGGTCCAGCGGCTTTGTCATTAATGACAGGTAGCCAACCATCAAGGATCAGGTTTTGTTTTATCCGTGAACCTTGTACATGCTGGGCATCAAAGAACGCTTTATTATCACCGGTTTGCATTAATTCAATAAAGCGCAAGGTCACTGGCGTATCTTTAAGCCAAGCTAAGTAGCTGGCAATGTCGTAACCATTGTACTCGCGCATTAATACCGTATTAATTTTTACGTCAATTCCTGCCGCAACGGCCATATCAACACCTTTAAGGATATGCTGTAGCTTGTCATGGCCGGTGATGGCATGAAATTGTCTAGGGTCTAAACTGTCAATACTGATATTGATTGCGTCGATTCCTGCATCTATCCAAGATGATAAGTGGTCGGGAAGTTTGTAGCCATTACTGGTAATAGCGACTCTTTTAATGCCAGGTGTTTGCTTACAAGCAGCAATAATTTCAGGTAAGTCTTTACGCAGCGAGGGTTCACCGCCAGTAATGCGAATTTTTTCCGTGCCCATTTGAGAAAATGCCGAAGCTAAACGGGTAATTTCCGGCAAAGTGAGAAATTTTCTGTCGTGATCACATTGATAACCGTCAGGTAAACAATAGTTACAACGAAAATTACATACGTCTGTGATCGATAGGCGCAAGTAATAAAACTTGCGTCCGAAGTTGTCTGTTAACATGTCACCTTTCCAATGTCGGGAGGTAAACAAGTTTCCTTGTTAACCCTGGTAAACACAAAATTTAATTTTGGTTTACGGCTAAAGCAGCATGTTCGTTGCGAAGCAACAAATTTAGCTAAGATAGCTCGGCGAAAATTAGCTTGGTGAATTTTAAATTTTATCGTGATAGATGAAGTTAAAATTCAACAGGCTTTATGATTTGTTGTTTTATATCATATAATCACAAGCATAGTATGATTATGATCAATATAACAGAATCTAATAATGTTATTTGCGGTTGAAAATAGTGTAATCAATGGCTTGCTTAGTTTTAGATAGCCAAATTAAGCCGAATAAATTAACTTTAATTACGTGTTAATACGCTCGGCTATATAGAAATAAAATACAATATAAATTGGAAGAGTTTATTATGGTTGATTGTTGTTCTGCTCCCGGATTAATGCCTTTTGCCCAAGCACTAGAAACCATGCTTGCTGCTATTTCTCCTATCACCGAAATTGAAAAAATCACCTTGTCTGAGGGCTTAGGGAGGATTTTATCTAATGATATTACTAGCCCCATTAATGTCCCTCCACATAATAATTCCGCAATGGATGGTTACGCTTTTGCTCAGAGTAATTTGCTCAACCGAGAGTTTTTGACATTGGCCGGTCGCTCTATGGCGGGTCAGCCTTATCAGGGTACGTGTGGTAAAGGCGAATGTATTCGTATTATGACCGGTGCTAAAATGCCAGAGGGTTGCGATACAGTAGAAATGCAAGAAAACTGTCAAGTGGAGGGGGAAAGCGTTAGGTTTTTGGCACAACGAAAACCAGGAGATCATGTACGTTACGCTGGTGAAGATATTCATAAGGGTCATGTGGTTTTTGCACAAGGTCGACGCTTATCGGCAATAGATATTGGCGTTCTTGCCTCACTTGGCATTGATAAGCTTCAAGTATTTCGAAAACTCAATGTTGCTTTAATTGCCACGGGTGACGAATTAAAAAGCTTAGGTCAACCATTAGGCGATGGCGACATATACGAAAGTAACAGCTATGCACTCGCCGGCATGTTAAAAAACCTTAATGTAAATGTCATTGATTTTGGTGTGATTGCTGATGATGACGCAGCTATTCGAGCAGCGTTTTTGCAAGCCGATCAGCAAGCTGATGCGGTGATCTCTTCCGGTGGAGTCTCGGTAGGTGATGCTGATTACACCAAACTGGTACTTGAGCAAATAGGTGAAATTGGTTTTTGGAAAATAGCCATGAAACCAGGTAAGCCATTCGCTTTTGGTAAACTGCCGAATAGTTTGTTTTTTGGTTTGCCGGGCAATCCGGTGTCAGCTATGGTGACTGCAGATTTACTTGCCATGCCTGCGTTGACGAAACTACAAAATTGTCATACAGCGCCAGCGATAACACTGAAAGCAAAAACCCTAACTGATTTAAGAAAATCACCGGGTCGCATGGACTTTCAACGAGGTGTTTTATCTTACGATAATGATGGGGCGTTAATGGTTAATAGCACAGGTAGTCAAGGTTCGGGCATCTTAACCAGTATTGCCTCAGCTAATTGTTATATTGTGCTGCCCGCCGAGCAAGGTCGGGTGCCGGCCGGAGCAATCGTTAATGTGCGTTTGTTTGAACGTTTTTATGCTTAATTATTTATGCACAGCGCTACTAGTGTAATAGGGGAATAATGTGTCTAAAACACTCTATTTTATTCCCGGTACTATGTGTAATGAAGATTTGTGGCTGCCAACTTGGCAGCTGCTGCGTAAACAATGCCATGAAGATTTTCAATTAATACACTTAGCAATTCCTCGTGCTGGTAGCATGGATGAAGTTGTTAATGCTTTATCTGAGCAAATAGTCGCTGAGCAAGCGATATTAGTTGGCTTCTCGTTAGGCGGCTACATTGCCAGCGCAATAGCATTAAAGCTTGGCGGTAAATTGCAGCAATTATTAATTGTGTCTAATTTTCCAAAAAATTTACCACCTGCTGAAATTAAGCAACGAAAACGTACGATCGATTGGATAAATCAACGCGGTTATTCAGGGATCCCAACTAAACGCATTAATGACTTACTCCACCCTGATATTGAACAACTCAACTTATCTGGTTATCAAGATATCAAAAAAACCATGGTCACCATGGATCGCGCTCTGGGCAAAGAAGTGCTGCTACATCAACTCAGCGTTTCTATGAATCGACCTAACTTACTGCCTTTATTAGCGCAATTGGCGCTGCCCATTACCTTGCTCGTTGGTGATGCTGATAGCTTAGTAGAGCTTGGAGTTTTGAGCGCTGAGTTACAAGGAAATAATACTATCGTGTTGAAGGAAGTAGTGAATACTGGCCATATGCTACCGCTAGAATCTCCGCAAGCGTTAGCAGCGATACTTGCCGATTTTCTGACGAGCTAAACGCTATTAGCGCTTCATTAAATGGCGACTAATAATAAAGTTTCGTAAAGCTGTGTTTGCTTGAGCGAAAGCGTGTAAAATAGTGGCAATTATATTTCACCTTAGGACTTAACCGTTGAGCGACCGCAAATTTTCCTCACTTAGCTTGCAACCCGCAATTTTAGATAACCTTTCATCATTGGGTTACCATGAGATGACCGAAATACAAGCTAAAAGCCTACCGGCTATTTTAGCGGGGCAAGATGTTATTGCTCAAGGTAAGACAGGCTCAGGTAAAACTGCCGCTTTTGGTCTTGGGCTATTAAATAAGCTTCAGGTTAAAAAGTTTAGAATTCAAACCTTAGTGCTTTGTCCAACGCGTGAATTAGCCGATCAAGTAGCAAAAGAAATTAGAAAGCTAGCGAGAGCTGTTCATAATATTAAAGTATTAACCTTATGTGGTGGTACGCCTTTTGGTCCGCAAGTTGGATCATTAGAGCATGGTGCACATATCATTGTTGGCACACCTGGACGTATTGAAGATCACCTGGGCCGTGGCACATTGTCATTAGAGCATGTTGATACCCTGGTATTAGATGAAGCCGATCGTATGCTTGATATGGGCTTTCAAGCGGCGTTAGATAATATTGTCGATAAAATACCACAACAAAGACAAACCTTATTATTTAGTGCGACGTTTCCTGAGCAAATTCAGAGAATAGCGAATCGTTATTTACAAACACCCGCAGTGATAAAAGTAGAGTCTAGTCATGAAAGTAGCACTATTGAGCAGCACTTTTACCACATAGAAGGTGATGAAGAGCGTTTAACGGCCATTCGATTATTACTGCTAACGCATCAACCTGAGTCGAGTGTTATATTTTGTAATACCAAAATCGCTACGCAGAATGTTGCCAATAAATTGGCGGCTTATGGCTTTGGTGTTGTGGCATTGCATGGAGATTTAGAGCAAAGAGACCGAGATCAAACCTTAGTTCGTTTTGCAAATAAAAGTGCTTCGGTACTTGTGGCTACGGATGTTGCTGCCCGAGGCTTAGATATTGAAGCGCTTGATGCCGTCTTTAATTATGACATTGCTCATGATAGCGAAGTGCATATTCATCGTATTGGCCGCACCGGTCGTGCCGGCAGTGCAGGCCAAGCTTTTTCTCTTTTTAGCAACAAAGATCGTTACAAAATCGGTTTGTTAGAAGATTATCTCGAGCGAACTATTGAAGGTGAAGTGTTGCCAAGCGAAGAGGTTTTACAGCGTAGTGTTTTTACACCTAAAATGGCCACGATACAAATTGACGGCGGCAAAAAGCAAAAAGTGAGACCGGGCGATATTGTTGGCGCACTGACCAGTGAAAATGGCATTACATTTGAACAAGTAGGGAAAATTCAATTGGGTGCCAACTGGGCTTACGTTGCGGTAGAAAAAATGGTGGCAAGAAAAGCGCTAAATAAACTCACCCACGGCAAGCTTAAAGGGCGCACGTTTAGGGTTAGAGAATTAAAGTAACCACGCGTTAGATTAAATACCGTAGCGTTAATTATATCTACTGGCTACTCTGCTCAAAACTCAGAGTACTCGTGTGTTGGTTAACTATTTACCTTGAAGCTTCTGCTGAAAATATTACAGCGCAATGTGAAGATTAATTTTCATATTGCTAAATTGCTTATATAAGCATAATAGAGTTTGGTGTTACGCAAATAATAAAATTCAATAGTTAACTAAGAACTGCTGGTAATTTGACAAAATAGCGGTATGATACTGTTGTTATGTACAGTGTTGTTTATGGTGAAATATGCATAAATTTAATGCATTATGCCAATGATTAGAGTTTAGTAATAGTAAAAATAAGGGATAATAATGGCAGTTGAAAGTCGATTTGTCGTGATAAGACAAGGTGTGGAGGTAGAAACGTTCATGGATAAAAAAGCCGCAGATGAATATGATAAAATGCTCGATATGGCAGATAATTTATCTGAAATGTTTGAACAAGCACCTGTCGAGCTTTCTGAAAGTATCCGTGAAGAGCTTAGTGTCTATTTAGCACAAAACCGCGAAGAAGTGCTTATTGCTTTACAAGCTAAAAAAGCCAAAGCAGTAAGTAATAAAGCCGTAGTTAAGAATGAAAAAATACTCACAAAAGAAGAAACTTCTAGCGCAGTCAGCTTAAAAGAAGATAGTGAAGTAGCGCCAGAAAAACCGAAAAAAGCAAAGGTAAAGGCAAGTGCTAAAGCTAAAACCGCTGCAGCTTAGATTATTTTTCAGTTATGTATTTTGTACTTATTTAGGTAATTAATCTCGGTGGCGTTTTGGAATATCAGTTAATTCTTAGCTCTCGTAGAAAAACCATTGCTTTGCAAGTGAGTAATGCAAAAGTTATTGTTAGAGCGCCACACTTCGTCAAAAAAGCTTACGTTGATAAGCTTATTCAAGCTAAATTGCACTGGCTGCGGCAAAAAGTTGCAGAGCAAGAAAAAAAATCATTATTAATTCCAGACTTTACCCTAAAATTTTCCGGCGAAAAGTTAGAAAATAATCCAACTATTTATATTGATGGTTTGCCACACAATATTTTTATCGAATTTGGCCGAGAAAGCGTTATTCACAATAAGTGTGCATGTAGCCTCAATGTCGTACTTAGCTTACGGTATAAAAACCTCGATCTAAACTCAGCAGTTATTTTAGCTAAAGTGAAATCGCAAATACAATGCTGGTTTAAAGCCTGTGTTGAGCATTATGTGCAGCAAAAATTGCTGGTTTTCTCGCAGAAAATGTCACTTCATCCCGCTTCTTTTAAGGTGAGAAAATATAAAGCGCGTTGGGGAAGTTGTAACAGTCGCGCAGAATTAAGCTTTAACACGCTATTGAAAATGTTGCCTGATTGGGTAATTGATTACGTCATTATTCATGAACTATGTCACCTTAAGCATATGAATCATTCGACAAATTTTTGGCAATTGGTTGCTAAGTATTGCCCAGAATATCAAACAGCCAAACATTGGCTGCTAAAAAATCAAGCCCACCTTAGCTGGTCGTAATTGTTCGATAACACAGCTACACCAGTGCTCTGCGTTCATATTTCCTTGTACCCATGTTTTTATTTTTATAATGTTTTTAGTTAGTTGGCATGAGTTCTGCTAATTATTATGACTTCTTAAGTAAGATAGCTATAAGAAGACATAATAATTATAACGTTTGAAAATATTGCATTTTGCTAAATTGTTTAAGCAAATAAATATAAAAAGGGAATAAGATGAAATTAACTCACTATAGTTGGAAGGCAACAATTATTTATCTATTGTCTGCTGCAATGTCATTAGCCTTTATCGATTTGTTGATTGGCTTATAGTGCCAATCTCTATCGATTTATTTAAAAGCGGGGTTGTGAGCTGATATGTTGCAGCCTACTAAACCTATCTATCTTTTATAATTGCATGTTCGTACTAAATTAATCGACTAAATGTGACATTTATTCATGCTTTCAAACTTTAAAGTTGAAAAAAACGTCACTTTTATTGGTATTAGTAATTAACAGCAGGACAAAATTAGGGTAAATTAACCGCTAATAAAAAAAATAATAAAGGATTAGTATCAAGTGAGTACAAATGTTCTTATTTGTGATGACTCTAACTTAGCCCGAAAGCAAGTATTTAGAAGCCTTCCCGAAAGCTTATCAACTGATGTGCAGCTTGCCAAAAATGGTGAAGAAGCATTAGACATTTTACGAAGTCAAAGTATTGACATTCTCTTTCTCGATTTGACCATGCCAGTTATTGATGGTTTGGGCGTATTACAAGCATTAAAAGATGAAAATATTGCGCTAGCGGTATTTGTTATTTCTGCCGATGTTCAGCCAGAAATGCAGAATCGAGTCATGGATTTGGGTGCAAAAGCATTTTTGCGTAAACCTGTACAATTAGATATTTTAAATGAAAATTTGAGAACCCACGGCTTCCTATGAACGCATTTGACTTAACTGAAGATCAGCAAGATTGTTTGCAAGAATTGATTAATGTTGCAATGGGACAAGCAAGTGATCAACTTGCTCGCTATTTGGATACCTTTGTTTACTTAAAAGTACCGAGCATTGAGCAAGTTAAGTCTGAGCACCTTATCGATACTCTGAATCAAGACTTAAAGGAAACCGCCGTTGTTAGTCAAGGTTTTTTTGGTTATGAAGGTATCCGTGGCGAAGCATTATTAATTTACCAACCACAAGATTCTAATCGCTTAGCGGATTTACTTGGCTATGAAGCGGATGAATTAACTTTTGATGAACAAATTATCGATTTAAGTTCGATTCTAACAACAACGTTTCTTAATGTTTTTGCCAGTCAAATAGACAATCAGATGTCATACAGTGCACCTAGGCTGTTATCTGCAAATTTAGGAACCGTTAGCGAGCATCTACAACAACAGTCTTTTAACTGGGATCTAGCATTAAAAGTGAGGATCAGCTATCAAGTCACTGATTACTCTTTTAATTGTGATATGGTGCTGTTAATTCCAGAGCAAGCCATTATCAACATTAAGACGGTTATCGACCGAATATTGGAAGAATTTTAACCATGTTAGATACGCTTTGTATTAATATTTCAAATCGATTGAATACGGGGATTTTGATCCTAGATAATGATTTTAATATCATTATGTGGAATCGATTTTTAGAAGTACATGCGAATAAAAAGGATAATCAAGTTACCGGTAAAAGTGTTTTTACTGTCTTTCCTGAATTGCCTCAAAAGTGGTTTGAACGTAAATTATCCAGTGTAATCCAATTAAAAACCCAGTCTTTCTGCGGATGGGAGCAGCGCCATCATCTTTTTGAGCTATCCCATTCTCGTCCGATCACTACCGATAGCCATTTTATGGCGCAAAACTGTACCTTCTTACCTGTAGAGGTCGAAGGGGAAGTTGAGCGTATATGTATTCTAATTGAAGATGTTACGGATGTTTGTCATTATCAAACTCAATTAAATAAAGCCTTGCATGAGCTGGCATTGTCTAACCGTATTGACGGCTTGACCCAAGCTTTCAACCGTAGACATTGGGAAGAGTGTCTAGCTAAAGAGTTTTCTCGTGCTCGTCGCCATAACCATGAATTGGCACTCGTGATGTTAGACTTAGATCAATTCAAATTGCTCAATGATAACTTTGGCCATCAGGGAGGCGATAAAGTCCTAGTCGATACTGCAAAGTCTATCAATGACTTGTTACGATTGGGAGATATTTTTGGTCGCTATGGCGGCGAAGAATTTGCTGTGATTTTACCCAGTACGGATCTCGTAGGCGCAGAAGAAGTGGCAGAGCGTATACGTCAAACTATTGCAAAAAGCACTGTCGATTATCAAGGTCGAAGCATAAGTGTTACCGTCAGTATCGGTGTAGCGATTATTGATGAGCAAGACTCTAGATATGAAGACTTAATTCGTAATGCTGATCTTGCATTGTATAGAGCTAAAGCTATGGGTCGTAATCGGGTTTGTTTAGCTGAAGAAACACTAGACAAAAAAACAATCGTTGCTTGAATATTTTACGATAATATTCAATTCAAACTTCTTTTATGCATATATTAGTTTACTTTATTCATAAAAATCAGTTGACAGAAAAATCCTTATCAGGCACTTTATAGCCTATGAACATTCTACTTAGCCGAATCACCATTATTACCACTACCACCCTCATCGGGATGGTGGTCATCGGCTAACGTGTAGAATTTATCGATTTTATCAAGCCCGTGACCTTTTAGGTTACGGGCTTTTTTTGTTTCTAGGGAGTAAAAATGCGTGTATTAAAGTTTGGTGGTTCTTCTTTGGCTAGTGGTCAACGCTTTATTGAAGTGGCCAATATCATCAAAAATAAAAGTCAGTCATCTCGTCTTGCTGTTGTTGTTTCTGCGCCTCAGGGCGTTACCAATCACCTTGTTGCTATGGCAGAGAATATTTCTGATGAAACCAAGCTAAAAAGTGATTTGCTGCATTTTAAACACGCTATTGAAAACATTATTGAAGATCTTTCAGCGACCTTACCCAAGTTTTGTCCACAGCACAGCGAACAAGTGTTAACCAATTGGGAACATCAATTAAGCCGGTACTTGCATGGTGCCACGCTATTGTCATTTTGTCCTGAGCATGTCCGTGCACGTATTATTAGTATTGGTGAACGTTTGAGCGTAGCGTTACTTCAATCTGTATTAGCTGCCGATGAGTTGCAGGTTAGTACTATTGAGCCCGAGCAATTTTTACGTACTAATGATGTTGCGATGAACGCAGTGGCAGATCTGGTGTTATGTAAAGAAAAATATCAGCATGTTTATAGTGAACTTAATAGCATTGCACTTATGCCCGGATTTATTGGTGTTGATAGCCTAGGCAATGTCACCACGTTAGGACGCAATGGCTCAGATTATTCTGCAGCGGTGTTAGCGGTATGCAGTGAGGCCGAATATTGTGAAATTTGGACTGATGTTGATGGTGTCTATAATGCCGACCCGCGTCTAATAAAAGAAGCACAACTACTGGACTATTTATCTTATCAAGAAGCCATGGAACTATCTTATTTTGGCGCCAGTGTTTTACATCCAAAAACCATTGGACCTATCGCTCAGCATCATATTCCGTGTCTGATAAAAAACACCAGTAACCCTGATGCGCCGGGTACGTTAATTGCCAATGAAAATGATCAAAAAAAGCAAGTAAAAGCCATTTCAAACCTTGATGACTTAACTATGGTCAATGTTTCTGGTCCTGGTATGAAGGGTATGGTCGGCATGGCGAGCCGCGTTTTTGCCACCATGAGCCGTGAAAATATTTCACTTATCTTGATCAGTCAGTCTTCAAGTGAATATTGTATCAGTTTTTGTATTTACTCCGCTGATGCAAATAAAGCAGAACAAAGTCTACAAGAAGAGTTCGAACTAGAGCTGTTAAATGGTTTATTAGAGCCTTTAACGTTAACGCATCAATTATCCATTGTTTCGTTAGTAGGCGATGGCATGCACCACCAACAAGGGGTGGCGGCTAAATTCTTTGGTTCGTTGGCACAAGCTCGTGTCAATGTTGTTGCGATTGCGCAAGACTCTTCAGAGCGCAGTATCTCAGTGGTTATCGAAAGCAGAAAATGCACTGACGCCATGAAAGTGAGTCATCAAAATTTCTTTTCTCACAAGCAAACGATTGACGTGTTTTTGGTGGGTTGTGGTGTGGTTGGTAGCGAGCTGCTGACCCAAATTTCTCGTCAACAAGCAAAATTAAAAGCGGATAATATTTCGTTAAAAGTTTATGGTTTAGCTAATAGCAAAGGCATCGTCTTTAACTGTGCAGGTATTGATGCAGCGAATTGGCAGCAAGACTTAAGCCAGCAACCTTTGCCAGTAACCGTTGACAATATTAAAGACTTTGTCCGTGAAAACCATTTGATCAATCCAGTGTTAGTCGATTGTACATCTAACGAAGCGTTGGCTTTGCAATACGTTGATTATCTAGAAGCTGGTTTTAATGTGGTAACACCCAATAAAAAGGCGAATACCGATTCGTGGCAATATTATCAGGCACTCAGGGCTGCGGCACAAAAAACTAATCGTCGATTTCTATATGAGACAACGGTTGGCGCGGGTTTACCGGTTATTGACACCTTACAGAATTTGCTAAAAGCGGGTGATGAACTACAACGTTTTGAAGGCGTGTTATCAGGTTCATTATCTTATATCTTTGGTAAACTTGATGAAGGTATGAGCTTATCTCAGGCGACTACATTAGCAAAAGAGCAAGGTTTTACTGAGCCTGATCCGCGTGATGATCTCAGTGGTATGGACGTCGCACGTAAATTATTGATTATGGCTAGAGAAGCTGGCATGCCATTAGAGCTAAGCGATATAAATATTGAATCGGTGTTACCGGCATCATTTGATAGCAGTGGCGATGTAAGCACTTTTATGACTAACTTACCTAGCTTAGATCAACGTTTTGCTGAGCGCATTAACTCGGCAAAAGCCGAGGATAAAGTATTGCGTTATATTGGTAATATTGTTGATGGCAAATGTCAGGTTGCTATTGAGGCCGTTGGGAAAGATCATCCACTATATAGTATCAAAGACGGAGAGAACGCCTTGGCTGTTCATAGTCGTTATTATCAACCACTGCCATTCGTTTTACGCGGTTATGGCGCAGGTGCAGCGGTGACAGCTGCTGGCGTTTTTGGCGATTTATTAAGAACTTTAGCATGGGAGCAACAACACTCATGAGTGTTTCTGTATTTGCACCGGCATCAATTGGTAATGTTAATGTTGGTTTTGATGTTTTAGGCGTAGCGGTTAAACCCATTGATGGTACATTATTAGGTGATGTTGTCACGGTGACACATAGTAACAGCGACGATCAATTAGCGGTAATTGGCCATTTTGCCAACAAGTTACCCCGTGATGCTAAAGAAAATATTGTTTGGCATTGTCTGGAGTTATTTAATCAGCAATTAGCTGCAAACAATCAAGCGGTCGCAAAGGTAAAGTTAACCTTAGATAAACGTATGCCGGTCGGCAGTGGTCTAGGTTCAAGTGCGTGTTCAGTGGTGGCGGCGATTGCGGGCTTGAATGAGTTTTATCGCAAATATCATCAGTTCAGTTTTTCAGAGCAAGCGCAGTTAAAAATGATGGGGCAAATGGAAGCAAAAATTAGTGGTAGCCTTCATTACGATAATGTCGCGCCATGCTTCTTAGGGGGCATGCAATTAATGGTGCCAGATACTGAAGTTATTGCGCGTAATTTGCCACAATTTGATGATTGTTATTACGTTATGGCTTATCCCGGTATTGAGGTCTCTACTAAAGCAGCAAGAGATATCTTGCCAAGCTCGTATTCACGTGCTGACTTAATTAGCTTTGGCCAGAACTTAGCGACCTTTGTTGATGCTTGTCATCGCAGTGATAAAGCGGAAGCTTTTGCTGTAATGAAGGATATAGTGGCTGAACCCTATCGGCAGTCAATTTTGCCGGGCTATAGCGAGGCAGTCAGTTATTTAAAACAAGCAGGTTGTTTGACCGTCGGTATTTCTGGCTCAGGACCGACGCTTTTCTGTGTTACTGATAATGCTGACAAAGCGAAAGCCTTTGCTGATTGGTTAAATGAAAATTATTTACAAACATCGGCTGATGGCAGCACTGAAGGATTTGTCCATATTTGCCAAGTTGATAGTCAAGGTTCGATGAGCTTGCCCGCGAACGAATCGTCGGTTTGATGCCACGGCTCATGAGTTTATATCACGAAATAAAATCCAAGATAGGAATTGAGTGTGAAATTTTATAATTTAAAAGAAAATGATGAACAAGTCAGTTTTGCTGGCGCGGTAAAACAAGGCTTAGGACGTAATCAAGGCTTATTCTTCCCTGAAGTAATCCCTCGTTTTGATGATATTGAAGCCTTACTAGCATTGCCAATGGTTGAGCGCAGTGTAAAAGTACTTTACCCGTTTGTCAGCGATGATTTAACCGAAGCTCAGTTGACTGAAATCGTCACTGATGCCTTTAATTTTCCAGCGCAAATGCAGCCAATCAGTGAAAAAAGAGCTATTTTAGAGTTATTCCACGGACCAACACTGGCATTTAAAGATTTTGGTGCGCGCTTTATGGCTAAATGTTTACAAGCATTTAGTGAAGGCAAAAAAGTCACGATATTAACCGCAACCTCAGGTGATACCGGCGCTGCCGTTGCTCACGCTTTTCATGGCATTGATAACATTGATGTGGTGATTTTATATCCGAAAGGCAAAATTAGTTTATTACAGGAGAAAATGTTTACTACGCTGGGCGGAAATATTCGTACGATCGCGGTCGAAGGCACATTTGACGATTGTCAGGCGTTAGTTAAACAATCGTTTGACGATACAGAGCTTAAAGAAACCATTGGCCTTAACTCGGCTAACTCAATTAATATTAGCCGCTTGTTAGCGCAAATTTGTTACTACTTTGAAGCCGTTGCACAGCTTTATCGTCAAAAAGGCCCTGATGCGCTAACGGATATTGTTTTTTCTATTCCTAGTGGTAATTTTGGTAACTTAACCGCAGGTTTATTTGCTAAAGCGCTGGGCTTACCGATCAAACGTTTTATTGCTGCCACCAATGCTAATGATACAGTACCGCGTTATTTACAAACCGGTGAATGGTCACCCAATGAAACAGTGGCAACTATTTCTAATGCCATGGATGTAAGTAACCCGAACAACTGGCCGCGCGTTGAACATATGTTAAAAGCCAGTTTAGTCCCAGCAGATTGTGTTAGTTCAATATCGATTGACGAAGAACAAACGCAAATGACCATGATCCAACTAGCTAAGCTTGGCTACATTAGTGAACCTCATGCCGCGGTGGCTTATCGAGCGTTACAATATAATGCCCTAGATAACGAGTTTGGCGTGTTTTTGGGTACCGCGCATCCTGCTAAGTTTAAAGAGATCGTTGAGAGCACTTTGGGACAACCAATAGGCTTACCAAAAGAGTTGGCTGATTGTGCTAGCGAAACCATTTTATCAACAACAAGTTCAACAGACTTTGCTGAACTTCGAGCCTATCTAATGGCTTAGTATCGGCGTTGATATAGTATCGATAGCATCATCATAGATAAAAGGCAGTTTTTACTGCCTTTTATCTATCTGAAGTACCTATGGTAGACCCAGACTGGCTGAAATTATGCGGTTAAATAGCGATGAGTGATCGCTAAAATATTCAAGCTAACTTGTTATGGTATTACGTTAATGACATTGACCTAGTCAATAGCGCATAATACAGCGAAAATATACTGATGATATTGAAGAATGCTAAAAAGAGCCATGATATGAATAAGTTAAAACCACAGTGGCAGAAAATCATTGCCTCTGAACAGCAACAAGATTACTACCAAAAACTCTCTCAAGAAATCGAGCAGCAACGAGCGAATGGCGAAGTGATATTGCCAAATGAAACGGATGTTTTTAGCGCTTTTTCAACCGTTGATTTACCTGAGGTGAAAGTGGTGATTTTAGGGCAGGATCCTTACCACGGCTTAGGTGCTAACGGTGAATCACAAGCGCATGGTTTAGCGTTTTCTGTACGTAAAGGCATTAAAACTCCTCCTTCATTGGTCAATATATATAAAGAGCTGACGCAAGATATTGCTGGCTTTAAAACCCCGCAACATGGTTATTTAATGGAGTGGGCTGAGCAGGGCGTGTTGTTGCTCAATACCGTATTAACGGTTAAGCAAGCGCAGGCGCATTCGCATGCTAAATTAGGTTGGGAAACCTTTACCGATAACATTATTGCTGAGCTCAATGAGTGTAACCAAGGTTGTGTATTTTTACTCTGGGGTAGCCACGCACAGAAGAAAGGTAAAAATATTAATCAGCAAAAGCATTTAGTCTTAAATGGTCCGCACCCATCGCCACTGTCAGCTTACCGAGGTTTTTTCGGTTGCCAACATTTCTCCAAAGCTAATCAATGGTTAGTAGCACAAAACAAAAGCGCGATAAATTGGCAGATTAGTGAGTAACTATACTTTGTTTGTTATGAGCTGAGCTATTGAGGCTATAAATTACGATTCATTATCCTCGTATGACAACGCATAATGATTGATAGTAGTCTCATTTATGGGCAAAGGCATATAGTCTAGTACGCTTTTCTGAAAAGACGAATTTTCAGTGATAATGCTTGAAACTTAATCAGTAATATTTAGCATTACTTTGTGCGCATTGCGGAAGTTACGAGTGACTCAATCAATACTTCAGCTTCTAGCCATAAGCGGAAGTTAGCTTTTGAGTTAAAAACGGCAGTTCAAGGATCCTAAAGCTTCATTTTTCAATTAAAATTCACATCCATTCACAACTAAAATTATGATTAAAACTTTTGCATGGTGTTAGATCTTAAATCCCCAAAGCGGACATAAGAATCATTTAAATTTCAAACGGAGAGTATTAAGTCTAAGGCGGAATCGCCCCCCTTGTGAGATAGAAGCTAACCGTCACTTTAGCAGCAAAGTGGTTGTTGGCAACGTTCAAACTTTAATAGCTGGTGTAAGGGGAAAGCTGATATCTATGAGCAACTATCGCATATTAACTCATGCTACAAGTTAATTGAAAACATCCTGCGGCAATTTTATTAGCCACACTATATAAAATAGGTACACAAATAACGTTATAATTTAATCTTTTACTAGAAATCAGCTGTATGAGATTAACAACTTCCACCATGCTCTATATGGTAAGGTATTATTACTGAGTCTGTTGCTTTTTTAATGAAAAGCTCGGCCGCTTTCATCCCCTTTTTTACATTATTTTGATGAACTGTTGTTATTGAAGGAGTAGAACGCAAAGCCTCATCAATACCATCAAAGCCAACCACTCTTATATCTTCTGGTATCTTAAGACCCATCGCGTTAATTTCTTTTATAGCAGCTAATGCAATAAGATCACTCATACAAAGTAAAACATTCGGACGAGGAATAGAAGTTAGCGCTTCTCTAGCTGCTATTAATGCAAAAGGATGCTTGTTTTCAGGGATATTCCACACTCGATCTGCTCTTAAATTTACATTCAATTCCTTTATTGCTTTGTTATAACCACTTAAACGTTGGTGAGCAATGGAGAATTGATAAGCTGAGTTTGGTAAGTCGTATACGCGACAAGTTAAGTTTGAATCTAGAAGTCTTAAACCAAGAATAGCAACATCATCATCTTGTGAGTTTATCGCTAGTTTAGCTATTTCATAAGCCGCTTGCTCATTATCAACCCCAACAGAGGCTTTACGGTCAATATCAAAATCAGCGGTAACAACTTTTTTAGTTGTGGTGCGTAATTGTTCAATAAGCTCTGGGTTTCGCGGACTACCATAACAAATAAAGCCATCAACAAAATCAGAAACAGAATTTATATTCTCGGATATACCCGAAAACAATAATAAATTCACTTTGCTCTTTTCGAGAACAGAGGATACACCTTTAACAAAATCACTGGCTACGGGATCTGTTATCATATATTCAACGCTGTCTGGCAGTACCAAAGCAACAATATTAAACTTTCCGCTTCTTAAAGATTGCGCTGCTTTATTAGGGCCTGAATAGCCCAGTTTTTTACATGATGCTAAAATTTCTTCTCGACGCTTCTTTGATAGTTGATCGGGTCGGTTAAAAGCATTTGAAACCGTTGCATTAGACACACCGATCTCATTAGCAATACTTTTAAGCGTCCACACTTTCTTGTTCGTCATGTTTACCTTATTTCTGTAGTTAAGCTATAAATTGATAGTAACTTATATCAAAGTCTTAATATCAGTTGATTTTACTACCAATTAACACAGCTTTTACACTTTTAATAACGGATTATTAATTTAATAATGTATTTAAGCAAACAATACGCGTGTCATTCTTTTCTGTTATTTGAATTTGCGCGCTTCTATTAGCTAAATCAACTACTAACGTTGCGTTATGTTCATCTTTTTTCCACTTCATTTCCAAAGCTGACGAATCACTGTTAACAGTAAACTCACCATTGAAAGCATCACTGTTATTACGTAATTGAATAAGACTAACCAATGCTTTAGTAAACGGCTTATTTAACGCATTTTCAATATCTGTACTATCTAGATACGGACGGTTTATATCTCGTCCAACATTGGTTTTTGACAATAATTCCATCGCATTTTTTTCAACTAACAAGCCGGCATAATAAACCTGCGGTGTGCCAGGAGAAAAAAACTGAATAGCTCTAGCAACTAAATAATCAAGGTCATTTTGTCCAAGTGCATCATAGTACGTACAATTTACCTGATATAAATCGACATTACTTGCTGCTGCACCTGTTGCTTTTTGGCTTTCACCAGCGCTGTTAACATGAATAGTTTCCACGAGATTATCAATTTCATCATTATTAAGTAAGCCAGGTTTTCCATTCATAGGGCCCACATCAATGATACCAATGCCATCGTGTGTATCTAACACGGTAATACAATTTTTGGGTGAAATATTTAACCATTTTGTTAGTGCGGTAAAGTCTTTAGTAAAAATGCTATTTAACACTAAAGGCGGTAAAGCAAAGTCATAAACTCGATCAACGCGTTCTGCAATTTCAATTTGAGTTTGATAATAAGAGTGAATTTCTACCAGTGTTTCAATGCCTAAATCATTTGCTGCCTTACTTAGCTCATCAATGAACTTAAAGGTTTCATCTAGCATAAAGCAACTGGTGCCTGCTTTTTTAAGCGCATAACCTGCCGCATCTAATCGGATCATTTTAATATTATTTTCAGAAAATGTTTTTAAAATACGATTTAAATATTCTTTACCTTTGTCTGATGTAATATCTATATCTATTTGATTATCAGTAAACGTTGTCCAAAAGTCGGCACTTTCATTATTAGGTAACGCAAAGTTGGTAAAGCAACTGCCTGGTCTAGGGCGGTATATTTTGTCAGCATCACTTTCACTTAAGCCATCAGGGAACACTTTATCTTTTGTTAAAAACAGATCCCAATACGGAGATTCTTTACCATACTGTAATACACTTTGAAATTCTTTAGACTTAGCCGACATATGATTAACGATAAGGTCGGCCATTAATTCATGTCCTTCACCTAATACTTTTATATCGTTCCAATTACCTAATCGGCTGTCAACTTGGGTGTGATCTATCGGGTCGAAACCTGCGTCACTACCGTCAATAGGGTAATAAAATGGTAATACATGAATGCCAGAGAATAAATCTGCCAGTTGATCATTTAAAATATTGTTTAATGTTTTAGTATCTGAACCGGTTAACCTATCAATGTAGGTGATTAGCTGAACATTATTTTTCATAACTTTACCATTTAATTTCAAGTTGCATCTTAATCGATTAAGGTTTATGTTTATATACTATGCAACTTTAATCAAGAATAATTTTTACTTTTTAAGTTGTTAAGATGATAAGAATTGAATACGGTGTTAATTTTTTAGCTAAAAACCCTTTATTAAATAAATAGGATGTAGCGAGTCTATATGCATTTGCCTCTTTATTTGATAAAGCGCTTTAAATTTGTGGCTCAGTTAGCTTAAAAAACATCAACAAAAAAATCAATCGTATTGCATGGTCAAATATACACACGTACAAAACGTTAACTGTGTGGTTAACCTTTATTTAAAGTGTTGTTTAGTTTGGTGTTAAGGGTGTAGTTTGGGGGAATTACAATTATGACAACAAGATTTAATACGGAGCCATTATCTTTTAAAGAAAAGGTAGGTTATGGCATGGGGGATATGGCTTCAAACTTCTATATGGGGTTCTTTGCGCTGTTCCTGCTTTATTATTACACGGATGTGTACGGTATTTCTGCTGCTGCGGCAGCAACCATGTTATTGGTGACAAAAGTAATTGATGCCATTAGTGATCCTGCTATGGGCTTACTTGCAGATCGCACAACCACTAAGTGGGGAAAGTACCGCCCTTACTTGCTTTGGATGGCAATTCCTTATGCATTGCTTGGTTACCTTTTATTCTTAGGTCCTGAATTTGGTGACACAGGTAAATTAATTTTTGCTTATGTATCTTATTCATTGGTCATGTTGGCTTATACCGCGATTAATGTTCCTTATTCAGGGCTCATGGCAGTTATTCATCCTGAATCAGGCGAGCGGACTAAAGCAGCACAATTTAGATTTATTTTTGCCTCAATAGGCTCACTAGTGGTTGGAGCCTCCGCTAAGCCTTTAGTTGAGTTTTTAGGTGGTGGTGATGAACTACTTGGTTTTCGCTTAACTATCATTTTATTTGCAGTGCTTTCCATCGCTGTTTTTTGGTATACCTTTGCAGTGACCAGAGAAAGAGTAATGCCTAAAAAGCATGAGGCTAGTATCAAGGATGATCTGTCGACTTTACTGAAGAACAAGTCTTGGTTGATACTGGTTGGCACTGGGGTTTTTGTTGTTGTTGGCTTGGTTGCACGTTTTGCGTCAATCGCTTATTACACAAAATACTATATGAATGACGACGGAAGTAATGTGTTTTTGTGGATGGATCAAACCACATTTATTATTTCATGTGGTTTACTAGGCCAGCTATTTGGTGCCCTGATTACCCCTATGCTAGTCGCACGCTTTGAGAAACATAAATTAATGTTTGTTACTAATTTCTTCCATGCAATATTATTATTTTTTGGTTTTACAATCTCACCAGATAATGTCGCACTTACGACTATAGTTCACACGCTAGGGATTATTACCTTTGGTATTGCAATCACCTTGTTATTCACCATGTATACCGATTGTGTAGAGTATGGAGAGTGGAAGACAGGTAACAATAGTGCAGGTTTAACGGTGTCAGCTTCTATGTTTTCATTGAAGTTTGGCTCTGCTGTAGGTGGTGCATTACCGGGTTTTATTCTTGCTGCATTTGGCTTTGTTGCTAATCAAACCCAAACATCTGAATCAATTGAAGGTATTCGTTATATGTTTAACATATTACCCGCCGTATTCTTTTTTCTGGGAGCCGTGTTGATACTTTTCTATAAAATTGACAGTGCTCAATTAACACAAATTGAATGTGATTTAGCTGAGCGTCGTAGCTAAACTAGCAAGGCTATGTAATATAAAGGGTATAAGTGAAAATTTACTTATGCCCTTTATTCGTTAACAGCTTAAGCAATCAATAAGCTGGTATAGGAGAAGAACTTTATAGGGATAAGCTCCCAAGGCATATACGGAGTTAAGTCGTATAGCTATTCAAAATTGATCTACAGCTAATAAACTAACAATAGCTGCTAGTTGCTCTATCTAAAAATCATCTTAGTTATCAATAAATAATAAAAATAAATAAATAAAATTTAAAAAGTGCTTGCAAAGTAATCATATTTTAAATAATAATCAAGCTTAATCGATTAAGATGATTGCAGTATAAAACATAACTATTTTAATAATTAAGAACATACTATAAAAGCAACATGGGGTGACCAAATGCAACAGTTCACATATAAAAAATTACTATTGAGCACATTAACTTTAGCTATATGCTCAAGCTTAAGTGCCGCAGAAATAACCGATGAAGCCGCAGTAGAAAAAAAAGGCTTAGATTTTGAACGAATAGTTATAACGGGTGCTGCAGGTAAAGGCTCTACTGTTATGGCATCAAGTGTCTCAGTAAGTAGCTTGTCTTCTGATCAAATTGAAGTAACAACACCAAGAAGTTCAGCGGAAGCTTTTAGATCAATCCCTGGTATTCGCTCTGAATCGTCTGGTGGTGAAGGTAACGCAAATATTGCTGTACGTGGTCTTCCTGTGGCAGCTGGTGGCGCAAAATTCTTACAATTACAAGAAGATGGATTACCCATTTTACAATTTGGTGATATAGCTTTTGGTAATGCCGATATTTTCCTTAGACTTGATAGCACAATGTCATCAATCGAATCAATTCGTGGTGGATCGGCTTCTACTCTTGCCACAAATGCTCCGGGCGGCATCATTAATATTATCAGTAAAACCGGTGAGTCTGATTCTGGTAGCATAGCGACAACCATTGGTTTAGATTACGATCATACCCGTACAGATTTTGAGTTTGGCGGTGAGCTAAACGACAGTATGTATTTCCACCTTGGTGGTTTTTATCGTCAAGGTGAAGGCCCAAGAGAAGCGGGTTATACCGGTAATAAAGGCGGACAAATTAAAGCTAATATTACGAAAGAATTTGATAAAGGTTACGTGAGACTTTATTACAAGCATTTGGATGATAAAACCATTGCTTACTTACCCATGCCAGCCAGTTCAAATGGCAAGTCAGTGGGTAGTTTCGATCCTTCGTCTGATACGCCTCATTCAGCATATTTCACCTCAATATTAAGCACAGACGGTGATGGTAATCTTCGTCGTGCAGACATGCGTGATGGTATGAACCCAACGGTTGACTCTATTGGTTTAGAGGCTGTATTTGACTTAGGTAATGACTGGTCGATTGAAAACAGATTTAGAACGTCAAGCACTAAAGGTAGTTTTACCTCTCCATTTCCAGAAAGCATTCAAGATAGCCAAACCCTTGCTGATAGTTTAGCGGGTACAGACGCGCAATTGACTTATGCTAATGGACCTCAACAAGGTAGTGCTTATACTGGCGCTAACTTAATGCGTATTCATACCTTTGATGTTGAAATGAGCAACTTAGATTTTATGGTTAACGACTTAAAAATCTTAAAAACTATTGGTGATACCAACATCACTTTTGGTTATTACAAGTCATTACAAAATATCGAGCAATCATGGCTTTGGAATTCTTACTTATCAGAAGTTAAAGGCGACAATGCAGCACTTGTTAATGTTGCAGCGACTGACGGTACAAGCTTTTCTGATAGTGGTTTAATTGCTTATGGTGTTCCAGCGTGGGGCAACTGTTGTACACGTAACTATGACCTTCAATATGATGTAACAGCACCTTATATTGCCATTAACTCAGTTTTTGGTGATTTTACGATCGATGCAAGTGTTCGTCATGACAGCGGTGAAGCCACAGGTACATATGCTGGTGCAGTGCAATCTGAAATAGACATGAACAGAGATGGCGAGATATCAGTGCCTGAAATGAGCGTATCTTCAGTAAATAATAGTGCACCTTCTATTGTTAATTACGATTGGAGCTACACATCTTACTCAATTGGTGCTAACTACATTGTAAATGACGATTTAGCTGTTTTTGGCCGACTAAGCCATGGCGGTACCGCTAATGCTGACCGTTTAGCTTTTGGTAAAATTGCCGCTGATGGCTCAGTAGCCGATGAAGATGCTGTTGATGAAGTTGATCAGTTCGAAGCCGGCATTAAGTTTCGCCAAGGTAAACTATCAGTATTTGCGACGGCTTTCTTTGCTGAAACACAAGAACAAAATTTTGAAGCAACAAGCCAAAAATTCTTTGACCGTGTATATGAATCATATGGTCTTGAATTAGAAAGTGCTTACTACATCGGTGATTTTGACATTCGCGGTAACGTTACTTGGACTGATGCAGAAATTACCAAAGATGGCGTAAATGCAGCCTCAGTGGGAAATACACCAAGAAGACAAGCTGACTTTGTTTATTCACTAACTACCCGTTATAACTTTGAACAAGGCTCTGCGGGTCTTAGTTTAATAGGTACCTCAGAAGCTTATGCGCAAGATGGTGGTGATCAAAGTGCAGATGACATCCTTAAATTTGATGGCTACACGCAAGTAAATGCCTTCGCTCAATATTACCTTTCAGACACGTTTAGCATTGCTTTAAATGTTAATAACCTGTTTGACACTACAGGTATAACAGAAGCTGAAGAAGGTAACATTCCTGCGAATGATATTATCAGAGCAAGAACGATTAACGGCAGAACAAGTAGTATTACGCTTAAATACGACTTTTAATTTGTCATTAACAATGTAAGTAACAGTACAGTATGAACAAGCCCATTTTACATGGGCTTTTTTTTCAAGGTGAATCTATGTTTTCTTTACTCAGTTATGGCGAAGTGTTGGTCGATTTTCTGCCAACGTCAGTCAATGACCCAAGTTATATTCCGTTAGCTGGAGGCGCGCCTGCCAATGTCGCAGTAGCCTATGCTAAGTTAGGTGGATCAGGATACTTTGCTGGAGGTATTAGCGAAGACAATTTTGGTAACATGCTCATGCAATCGCTAGAAAATGAAGGCGTTAATACCGATTTCGTTAAAAGAATAGAAGGCGCAAATACCGCATTAGTATTAGTTAGCTTAGACTCTCGTGGTGAGAGAACATTTAATTTCTATCGACATAATACTGCCGACATGCAATATGGCATATCTCAAGTTGATAAAATTAACTGGCAAAACATTGGTTTTTTTCATTTTTGTTCAAACACATTAACTAGCCAGCCAATGTATAGCGATACACTTTACGCGATAAGAAAGGCTAAAAGAAATAACGTATTAATTAGCTTCGATGTAAATTTACGTCAACAGCTTTGGCAAGATTTATCCCTATTGATGTCCCGAGTTGAAGCATGTATCGAAGAAAGCGATGTAGTCAAATTGAGTAAAGACGAAGCCGAATACTTAGCAAAAATAAAGAAGGTTGATGTCAATGTTTATGTGCAACATTTACTATTACTTGGCGCTAAACTTATTGTCATCACTGATGGTCCAAACCCTGTTCAAGTAACTTGCGCTAGTTTTTCAATAATGCTTACTGTACCTAAAATATCTCCCGTTGATACTACTGGAGCCGGTGATAGCTTTATTTCAGGTTTTCTATTTTCACTCGCCAAATCTGTGGGAGATCATGAAAATATAGATTCATTATATGAAATTATTGAGCAACGTGAACACGTTTCTGCGGCGGTGTTATTTGGTGCTAACTGTGGTGCTTTTACCTGTCAGAAAAAAGGGGCCTTCACGGCATTACCACACTTAACTGATATCTAATATTCGACATAACTTATTCATACTTACTTAGGATCGACATGCAATCTAGAGAAAATCTTAATAGTTGGCAGCAATTAACCAAACATGCACAACTAATGAAAAATCAACATATGAAGGACTTATTCGCCAAAGATAGTCAGCGATTTAGTAAGTTTTCAATAAAACTGCCTTCTATACTCTTAGATTATTCTAAAAATGCGATCACAGAAGAAACTATTACGCTATTAACCGATCTAGCCAAAGAGTGTGAAGTAGAAAAATGGCGTGAAAAAATGTTCAGCGGTGAACATATCAACAAAACTGAAGATCGTGCTGTTTTGCATACAGCATTAAGGGATCGTTCTAAAAAACCACTTTGGGTAGATGGCAAAAATATTTCAGAAGACATTGAAAAAACACTAGAACAAGTTAAAAAATTTAGTGAGGATATTCGTCAAGGTTTATGGCTAGGATATTCGGGCGAGCGTATCACCGATATAGTAAATATTGGCGTTGGTGGTTCTAATTTGGGACCTCAAATGGTGACTGAGGCATTAAAAAGGTTTAGTGATAACTGCGTTAACGTCCATTATGTGTCGAATGTTGATGGTACTCAAATAGCTGAAGTACTACGGCCATTAAACCCAGAAAAAGTGCTATTTATTGTGTCGAGTAAAACATTTACCACGACAGAGACCATGTTAAACGCTAAAACAGCGATAAAGTGGCTAACGGCGTCTTCATTTGATCATTCCGTAATTGAAAAACATTTTATCGCCGTTACTGCCAATAAAGAAAACGCTATGAAATATGGCATATCAGCAGCAAACATCTTTGATATGTGGGATTGGGTCGGCGGACGATTTTCATTATGGTCTGCTATCGGCCTTCCTATTGCGATCAATCTTGGTTTTGATAATTTCAAAGCGCTATTAGATGGTGCTTATGAAATGGATTGCCATTTTTGTAATACACCAATAGAAAAGAATATTCCGGTAATATTAGCGTTATTAAGCCTATGGAATTGCACTTTTTTAGGTGCGCAATCCCAAGCTATTTTACCTTACGATCAATCCTTACACATGCTATCTGCTTATCTGCAACAAGCTGAGATGGAAAGTAATGGTAAATCGGTTAATTGGGATGGTGAAGGGATCACTTATCCAACCGTTCCGTCAATATGGGGAGAATTAGGTATTAATGGTCAACATGCTTTTTATCAATATTTACATCAAAGTAATAATATTGTTCCGGCCGACTTTATTGGTTCTGTAGAAAGTGTCACGCCCATTGAAGGGCACCATGAAGCCCTCATGTCTAATTTTTTCGCGCAAACTCAAGCTTTAATGCTAGGTGTTAATGAACAACAAGTTAGGGACGATTTAATAGCAAAAGGACGTACACCTAGCTACATAGATAAAGTCGCACCACATAAAGTTCACAAAGGGAACCGGCCAACCAATACTTTATTAATGAATAAAATTTCGCCATTTACCCTTGGTAGTTTAATTGCTATTTACGAACATAAAATATTTGTTCAAGGCATTATTTTGCAAATATGCTCTTTTGACCAATGGGGAGTAGAACTGGGTAAAGGTTTAGCCAGTAGAATTGAAAAAGAGCTTCATAATAACTCTATTACCCTCACTCACGATAGCTCTACCTATAATCTGATGATGCATTATGAAGAAGTAAAAAATCGCACCAAATAGAAAAACATCTAGGGTCTGTTGATCTTTCGCGGTTAAATTTCGTTCGAGATAAAAGCGTTTTAATCGCGTCGGATAGTATGCAGCCTAGTCACTCTAAGCAAATACTACTCAACAAAGAGTAAAACGTTTTTAGCCGAAACCTTCGGACAGCGTTTGTTGGCTATTTTTACAGCGTTATCGCCTTTTTATGTGGAATAACCACATTACAAAGGCTCTGCCTTGTATAAATACCCAACAAACAGCTGTAAAAATAATCTCGAAAGATCAACAGACCCTAGTATTACCCAAAACAGTTTTTGCTTTAGATACAGAAGTCTTATGAATAAACACCCTTACTACTCGATAAATATAGAAAATGGTGCACGAATTATTTTAACACCGTGTCCAGGAACAAAAAGCGTTGAGTTAAACGAATCGCTAAAAGACCTGAAACAAGCAGGTGCAACAGTATTGTTGACACTGATGTTTGATGAAGAGATGACAGAAAATCACATAGAGTTAATTCCTCAATTGTGCAAACAGCAACAAATTACTTGGTTACAGTTACCTATAGTCGATGATGATGTGCCAAATAAAGCATTTGAAAAAAAATGGAAGCAATATCAAGCACTCATATTAGCCACCATTATCAATGGAGGCTGTGTAACAATTCACTGCAAAGGTGGTAAAGGAAGGACCGGATTAGTCGCGGCAATGATTTTAACTTGCTACGGCTGGCCAATTGAAAAGGTCATTAGCTGTATTCAAAATGTTCGGCCTGAAGCCTTAAAAGTCAAAGAACAATTAGCTTATCTCAGATATTTCTTAGAACAGAAAGAATGGGACCTTTATAAAAGCTGATTCAGTCGATCTTTATTTTAATCTCTGTGGGTTTAATTCCTCGCCGCTTACGGCGTAAGGAATTTACATTCAACTAATTAAGATACCCCTCTTCGCATAGCGAATTAGAACCTTGGCGCGGGCTAGTTCATATTTCATTAATTCGAATTGAAATAATGTCGTATCTAGTTAGACCGCGTTTCGAAATAATGACCACAAACTAACTAACCATATTTCACTGAAAGCGGTCAAGAATATTATTATTGTCTCTATTAATATAGTTATCAATTGGATTGGTGTATGTTACCTCGACTGACCAAAGAAATAAATTACTCTTAATTGATTAGCTTTCCAAAAGAAAAGGGAGATGGAGTTATTTCCAAAGGAGTATAATTTCAATCAATAATGAATAGGTTAAACTACGCTCAAGTCGGCACACAAGAGCTATCTCGGTTTGTGCCCCGAAGCGCCATAGAATCATAGAATTTAGTACCGAAAATCATATTAATCTAATGTCCGCTTTGGTATTTTCTAATCAAATTCGAATTTTTTGACTTTATAGATTTCTGATGAAATTTAGAACAATTCTATTATCTAATACAGGGCTGATTTTCATCGGTTCAAATGTCACTAGATAAGCCAAGACTAAGGTCTTCTTTCGTATCAAAGTGAACACAAAACAAGGTTGTTTTACTCGTAAATTTAGATCGCTTTATGGCTAAAGTGCTCATTAGAAAGCAATCTTATTTAGTGATTGGCCGTCTCAACCATTAATGAAGCTCCACTCGTTGCTCTGATATTCAGTATTATTTCCATCGAAAAAATCACCTATGTGAGAAAAATATTTCACTTTATCGCCATCAGTAAAATGAATTTTCATTTATTACTAAAACTAGGCTTTAAAAGAAATTTTGTTTTTATGCTTTTGGTTTTTTTGGTTTAATTTTGCTATTAAGCTTAATTTGTTGGTTTTTTATTTTAAAAGCTAACAGTGGTGTTAAGATACTTTTATTCTGAAAAGTTGAGAGCACATAGCATGTCATTAGAGCAATATTTTTTACCCTTTCGACAACAAGTCATCGGACAAAATTTACAGCATGAAATTAATGGTCGTAATCTCGATATTATTTATGCCGATTGGACTGCTAGTGGCCGACTATATCAGCCTATTGAAGACTACTTAACCAATGAATTAGGCCCGTATGTCGCCAATACCCATACCGAGACTAATTTAACCGGTAGTGCGATGACCCATGCTTATCATGATGCTCAGCACATTATAAAACGCCATGTAAACGCCTGCGACAATGATGTGTTGATCACCTCTGGTGCCGGTATGACTGACGTGGTGAATAAATTTCAACGTATTCTAGGCTTGCGTATTCCTGAGCGCATGCAAGCGCAAGTCACCTTTGCTGAAAATGAACGACCCGTGGTGTTTATTACCCATATGGAGCACCACTCGAATCAAACGTCTTGGTATGAGTGTGATGTGACCTTGGAAATTGTTGAGCCTGACAATGATGGTTTACCGTCGCTCTCTCACTTAGCGCTTTTGTTAGAAAAATACCAAGACCGTACGGTTAAAATAGGCTCATTTTCTGCCTGTTCCAATGTTACCGGTATTAAAACACCGTATTACCAACTGGCTGAAATTATGCATCAGCACGGCGGCTTATGTTTTATTGATTTTGCCGCATCAGCACCTTACGTCGATATTGATATGCATCCGAGCAATCCTAAACAAGCCTTAGATGCGATATATTTTTCACCACATAAGTTTTTAGGTGGCCCTGGCAGTTCAGGGGTATTGGTTTTCAATAAAGCCCTGTATAAAAATAAAGTGCCTGATCATCCCGGTGGCGGCACGGTTACTTGGACAAATCCTTGGGGCAAGCATAGTTTTTTTCATAATATTGAGATGCGCGAAGACGGCGGTACGCCAGGTTTTTTACAGTGTATTAAAACCGCTTTAGCTATCAAGCTAAAAGATGCCATGGGCGTTGATAATATTCAGCAACGCGAAGCTGAAATAACTGACTATGTCATGCAGCATTTAGCTAAAAATGAACGGGTAGTGATGCTTGAGCCTGAACTGCGTGAGCGTCTCGCTATCGTGTCTTTTTATGTGCCAGGCGCACACTATAATTTAGTGGTGCGATTATTGAATGATAAGTTTGGTGTGCAAACCCGTGGTGGCTGCTCATGTGCGGGTACTTATGGCCATATTTTATTAAATGTTGATCAAGATACCTCGGCAAAAATTACTCAACAAATTGATTTAGGTGATTTTGCTGAAAAACCTGGCTGGATCCGCGCGTCTTTTCATCCAACGACATCAGATGAAGAAGTCGCTTTTGTTGTTGATGCCATTAACCAAGTGACTGAAAATTTGTCGGTTTGGAGCAAAGAGTACCGCTTTAATCCAGCCACCGGTGATTATGAGCATGGTAAACTCAATATTGAGTTTCCTAGCTTATCTAGCTTTAACGCGTTACCCGAAAATTTATTATCAACTAACGAAATAGCGCCTGAAACTCCATCCATGCTGCGTAAATTTTTCGGTTGAATACGCAAATGCTTGGGTGTATTTGGGTATTCAAGCTAACAGTGAAGTCGCAGCTAATTAAAAACCACCATCATTTCGGCGGCTTCACAATGACAGTTATTATGGCATATTGGGCACTCGTAACCGGCTAAGCTAAGCTCGTGCCAACGGTCTGGATGGGTTTTTATTAGTATGCCACCGCATTTGGTAAAATATTTTACCGCGCTATTACCCGGACTTTGTTTCCATAAGTGACTAACACCCGCGCGAGCACCTTGTTGCTTTGCCGCAACAATTGAACGTTTTAATAGCTCGCCACCAATACCATGGCCACGATAATTTTCATCAACAGTATTACATTTGAAATAACATACGTGCTCAGCAGCTACAGGCCAAAGTTCAGTGGAACACCATTGGTCTATTTGCCACTGCTGAACGGCATAAGTAATACGAAACCCTACTAAGTGTTGTTCGTGATAAACCACAAAGCCGGCATTGATGCCATTTTTAAGCCCTTTATCATACCAAGCTTGCATGCTGGCTTGATCAAGGTAACCCTCACCATGAACTTGGGTTGCTAAGTGAATAACAGCTGTGAAGTCAGTTGGGGTTAATTGCTGATAATTAAGAGTTATGCTCATAAAGTTAACTTTTGTTTTTGCGATTGCAGCATTGTACTGTTTTTTCTGAGATACTTTAAGGGCATGATTTTATTAAGTGCCACGATAGCTAATTTACCGAATTTTGGAAGTGAAAATGTACGATCCTTTGCATGATGTATCCCCTGGTTGTAATGAAAAATATCCCGAAAGTTATTGGGCTAATGTTTCAGGTGTTGCGCCTGAGCATGACGGTGCCGTTATCGCCGATCTTGATGTTGACGTAGCCATTATTGGCGCAGGATATACCGGTTTATCGTGTGCGCTGCATTTAGCGCGTGAGCATGGTATTAAAGCGCATGTTTTAGAAGCTAATCAAACCGCTTGGGGTTGCAGCGGCCGTAATGCCGGTTTTATTTTAAAGTCTTCAGGTCGTAAACCCTATGGTCAAATGGCCAAGCAATGGGGTGAAGAGGTTATGCGCGGCATTTATCAAGAAATGGCTGCAGGTGTTGATACCGTGAACAGCTTGATAAATGAAGGTATTGATTGCGATAAGCAAAGTGCTGGCTATATTAAAGTTGCTCATAAAGCCAATAAATTAAAAGAATTAGTTGAATTAGCTAAGCTACAACAAAAAATGTTTGGCTATGATGTTGAAGTACTGTCGCAAAGTGAAGTTCGTCAACAGTATATGGACGATCGCAATGCTTATGGCGCTATTCGTTATCAAGATGGTTTTGGCTTAAACCCGTTAAAACTTGCTTGGGGTTATCAAAAGTTGGCTCGTCAAGCTGGCGCAAAAGTGCATTGTGCAACACCGGTTACCAGTTGGCACTCAGAAGTTAACAAACAAATACTTCACACGCCTAATGGTATGGTCAAAGCACAAAAAGTGGTGATAGCGACGAACGGTTATACACCGAAAAATTTTCATGCTTTAACTACCGATAGAACCTTGCCGGTGCTTTCTCAAATTATCGTCACCGAGCCGTTAAGTGATGAACAAATTGCCGCCTGTAATTTTTTAACTTCAAATGTCGTTATGGACACCCGAGCTTTGAAATATTACTACCGAAAGTTACCGGACAATAGAATATTGTTTGGTGGTAGAGGGGCGATTACTGGCAAAAGTGCTGATGATCCTTATTACGCGCAGCGTTTACTGTCGGTGCTTAAAAGCAGTTTTCCCGCGCTAGCTAAGATAAATTACAGTTACGCATGGTCAGGTTGGATTTGTATGGCGCTTGATGACTTGCCCCATATTTATCAAAATGAGCAAAAATCGGTATTTTATAGCATGGGCTATTGTGGCAGTGGTGTGTCGTTTTCGGTGCAGGCGGGCAAACGCTTAGCTGAAAAAGTAGCTGAAAAACCCGTACCTGACTTGCCTTTGTACAACAAAGCATTGCCGAAGTTTCCCTTTGCGCCGTTAAGGCGAGTAGGGCAGTGGGGCTATTTTCATTATGGTAAAATAAAAGACCAGTGGTTTTAACTGGTCTATTTTATCTGGCTATTAGTCAGCTTATGCCAGTATTAGTCTACGCGGTTAGTGCGCAAACCTTGTTTAAATGCGCTGATATTTTCGGCGACTAAATCAAGCAACGCTTGCTGTGCTTGTTGACTTGCCCAAGCAATATGAGCAGTAATTCTTAATTTATCTGACTGAGCCGCTAATAGGATATGATCTTTAGGCGGCGGCTCTTGCTCCAATACATCTAACATAGCACAAGCTAATTGCTTGGTGTGTAAGGCATCGAGCAGATCTTGGTTATTAATTAAAGCCCCTCGGGCGGTATTAATCAGGATAGCGCTTGGCTTCATTTTTGAAAAAACTTCAGCATTAAACAATCCTTGTGTTTTTGTTGTTTGCGGACAATGTAAGCTAATAATGTCAGCTTGTTCAATAGCGCTTAAAAAGTCGATGCGCCCCGGTCTTATACTCTCTGTGTTAGGCCGCTCAGCGATTAATACCTGCATGTCAAAAGCGCTAGCAATATCAGCGACCTTTTTTCCCAGTGCACCATAACCAATAATTGCGATAGCCTTGCCAGCGAGTTCATTGCTGCCATTACCGTGTAAGCAAAAGGTTGCACTCTTCTGCCATAAACCATGTTGGCAATTACCATTATGATGTTCAACTTGACTGTAATAAGCCAGTAGTTGGGAAAAAACATATTGCGCCACTGAATTTTTTGCATAACCACTGACATGGGTTACGGCAATGTTAAGCTCTCGCGCAGCTTGAATATCAACATTATTAATACCGGTTGCTGTGATGCAGATGAGTTTTAATTGGGGTAATTGGTTAAGTATTTCGCGGGTAAGTTCGACTTTATTGGTTAAAATTATCTCAGCGTTCTGGCAACGGGCAATTATTTGCGCGGGCGACGTTGTTGTATATAAAGTTAATTCATCAACCGTTTGATTTAATGATGAAAGGTTGAGGCCTTGGCTAAAGGTTTGATAATCTAAAAATACGGTTTTCACAGCGCTAGCTCAGATGAAATTATTTGGCTAGCTTAGCGTAATTCGATGAATTGATCGATGATATCCTTGATGATTACTAATAGAAAAACGCCAGAGTAATATTTACTATGGCGTTTTATTATGAACATTGTTTTTCGTATTGTTTCTAGCGTCGTTATTAGCAAACGTATGCTTTAAACAGCTTAACCTGGACGGCCATCAGCTCGTGATTTTATCAGCATAGGGCCATAAAAAATCACAAATAATCCAAAGCTAATAAACCAAAGCAAAGCGCTAATATCAATAAACATCAGGGTGTTTTCTGGCCAGCCCCACGGGCCAAAACTTCTGACGACACTGGCTAGCACCATTGAAATAAAGGCTAATGACATCAATTTAGGCGGTTGCAAGGCTCTGCCTGTATGGCCTAACGAAACCCGTGAAATCATCGCGAGAATAACACCGCCGATACCCCCAATGGTGAGTAAATGCCAAATGTGATTACTAGGTATTTCAGGTAGTAAATAACTTAACCCCAGTAATATTAAGCCAAAAGCCAGAGCTTTAATTGAAAAGTGTAGCGACCATAATAATGGCACGCCTAGGGTTATCCACGGACGCCATCTTAACCAACGAATGGCTTGAAAAATACCGGCAACAATTAATATAACACCCATATATAAATGGTTTACGCCAATAAGTGGATGCAGTAACAACAATATAGTGATGAGCGCTAATGCGCCATTGGTTACTTTATCGAGCCAAGGTAACGGTACTGCTTTTGTGGTTTGCGTGCCATTGGCTGTGAACATCGGTGCAACACGGCCCGCCATGACTGAAATCAGTAAAGTCACTAACATAACACCGGCATAGCCAGCATATTGCGTAGATACTGACGCGGGGTAATATATACTTGCGTGCATCTCGGCATTTGCGATAGTGAAAATAGTTAATAAGGGGACAAAAAATAAATTGCGATATTGTTTAATCGCCCATATTGGTTTCGCCAGTACAAAAGCAACACAAGGTAAAAATGCTAAATCTACCATAGTGCTTAGCATAGGGGCCAATAGATTTGGAAATAGTAAGCTTACTCTGCCTAATAACCAAAGAAGAAATAAGCCCATTAAAAGCTTACCTTTAACGCCTGGAAGTCCGGTCCAATTTTGTACCGCCGTTAACAGAAAACCTGCAACGATGGCACAACCAAAACCAAAAATCATTTCATGAATATGCCACCAGTAGCCACCACCTAAAGGTTGCAGGTTCAATGCGCCACGATAGAGCATTAGCCATAATAAAATGGCGACAACGCTAAATAAAGCTCCGGCTAGAAAGAAAGGACGAAAACCTAACCTAAATAAGGGGGTTATTTGTTGTTCTTTTTCTAAATCGGTAATTTGCATCATACTGCAGCCTTTGGTATTTATGTGTTGACGATGATAAAGCACTCTAGATTAATTACTTTGCCGTATATCAAGTAATTGAACATTGAGTGAAAGTTACTTTGATTATTGCTAAGATACCGGCAATTCTAATTCAACAATTTGCTCAGAAATTAATTCAAGTTTTTCTGACATCAACGCTTGGGCATCATATAAACCGCGATTGTAGTAAACTGCGCCCAATTCTTGAGTAAAAAAGTCCAGTAAAAAATCGGCATCAAACTGCCCTAAGTCTTGCTCTAATTCTTTCGCAAAATAACGCTGTAATTTGTCGATAAGTAATGATTTCTCTAATGCGGTAAATTTTATTGCTGACATAGGGGCACTTTTCCATTTGGGTCTGTTAATAATTTATATATTATACTTATTCTATCAATACTCACTTAAGTCAGATACTGTGAAGAAATCGTCGTTTAAACAATGGTGGCATACCGACTGCCAATTTTGTCGTAAATCTAGAATGATCATTTTTTGGTTAATTTTGATGTTGATCGCCGATAGCCTTTGGTTTGGCTTGATCATTCATTAAAGATCTGAATATATAAATAATGAGGTAGGCCATGAGTTACCGTTGGACAGATTCACTCGATATCGCACTCGATCTAATTGAAGTACACCCTGATGTTGACCCGATGCAATTACATTTTCCACAATTAATGCAGTGGGTGCTGGCATTAGAAAACTTTGATGATGACCCAAAACATTGTGGTGAACGCGTACTAGAGGCTATTCAATTAGCTTGGATCTCCGAAGCGGATTAAGTATTTTTCGCTTGCTAAATTGGGGAATAGCGCATTAAAGCTAAGCGTTTATGTTATATCACTTTTCAAAAGATGATATTTGACTATAATGTGGCCATCGTTATTCTTGTGATGAATTTTCGCCATTCACTTAAAATATAAAGAACTTACTTCAATTATGACATCTGAAAAAAATCAACGTCCATTATATATTCCATACGCGGGCCCTAGTTTATTAGAAACCCCATTACTGAATAAAGGCAGTGCTTTTAGTGAGGAAGAGCGCTCGCATTTTAATTTAACCGGGTTGTTACCACCACGCTTTGAATCAATCGAGGAGCAAGTTGAACGTGCATATATGCAGTATCGTACTTTTGATACCAACTTAAACAAGCATATCTATTTACGTGCGATTCACGATAATAATGAAACCTTATTTTTTAAGTTAGTCCAAGCGCATTTAGCTGAAATGATGCCGATTATTTATACTCCAACGGTTGGCGATGCTTGTGAGCAATTCTCTGATATTTATCGTAGTTCAAGGGGCTTATTTGTTTCTTATGATCAACGTCATCAGCTAGACGATATTTTACGTAATGCGACAAAAAATAAAGTCAAAGTCATTGTTGTAACCGATGGTGAACGTATTCTTGGGTTAGGCGATCAAGGTATTGGTGGTATGGGGATCCCCATTGGTAAGCTTTCGCTTTACACCGCTTGTGGTGGCATTAGCCCAGCCTACACCTTACCTGTTATGCTTGATGTCGGTACTAACAATGAAAAACTGTTAAATGATCCTATGTATATGGGCTGGCGCCATCGTCGTATTGAGCAAGACAAATATGATGAATTTTTAGCCATGTTCATCAACGCCGTTAAACGTCGTTGGCCTCATGTGTTACTGCAATTTGAAGACTTTGCCCAACCTAATGCTACGCCATTGTTAAATCGCTATCGCGATGAAATTTGTTGTTTTAATGATGATATTCAAGGCACTGCTGCAGTGACTGTTGGTACATTATTAGCCGCCTGTCGCACTAAAAAAGTACAATTGTCGCAACAACGAGTGGCATTTGTTGGTGCAGGTTCAGCAGGTTGTGGTATTGCCGAACAAATTATTTCGCAAATGGTTAGCGAAGGTATTTCTGAGCAACAAGCCCGTAGCCAAATATTTATGGTTGACCGTTTTGGATTACTGACCGATGGCATGTCTGGCTTACGAGATTTTCAGCAGCAACTTGCACAAAAACAAACCGCAATAACACCATGGAATACTGCAGGTGAATATGCAACTTTGCTAGAAGTGATGCACGGCGCGCAACCAACTATTTTAATTGGCGTTTCAGGTGTGCCAGGTTTGTTCACTGAAGCAGTGATTAAAGCGATGAAAGCAAATTGCACCACGCCGATAATATTTCCATTGAGCAATCCAAGCCGCCAAGTTGAAGCCACGCCAGAGCAAGTGATTAATTGGACCGAAGGTGAGGTGATTATTGCCACCGGTAGTCCGTTTGCCCCAGTTGAGTATAAAGGTAAAGTTTTTCCTATTGCCCAATGCAATAATAGTTACGTATTTCCTGGCATAGGTTTAGGTGTGGTTTCTGCTAATATAAACCGTATTACTGACGAAATGTTAATGGGCGCAAGTGAAATGTTAGCGAACGCATCACCTTTAGCGAATACTGCAGAAGGAGAGTTACTACCGCCTTTAATTGAAATTGCAGATTTGAGTAAAAAAATAGCGTTTGCTGTGGCGAAAATTGCTTTTGAACAAGAGTTAGCTTTGCCGCTTACTGATGAGCAACTACTTGAAAAAATTGAAGCTAATTTCTGGACACCACAATATCGTCAATATCGGCGCATCAGTGTTTAGTTAGTTTAGCTAACAATAACCTTCATTTAATTCAGCCTTATGTTATGAAAAATGCCCGCAGAGAGTGGGCATTTTTGTCTTTGGTTAATTTTCAGTGGCATATAGAAAATAGCTAAGTGTCACTGTCACTTTATTAAGACAACTTACATCTTAGAAATCAATAACCTTAGTTTTAGTTAAATCCAAACAATATGATATCCCTAGGCATTTGCATTTAATTCGTCTATAATCGCGCCAAAATTTATACACCCATTTTATTTAAAATTTATATAAGGGCTTATCATGGCTATCGAACGTACTTTTTCTATCGTAAAACCAGACGCAGTTGCTAAAAACTTCATTGGTCAAATCTACAACCGTTTTGAAACTGCTGGTTTAAAAATCGTAGCATCAAAAATGATCCACTTAAGCCAAGAAAAAGCTGAAGGTTTCTACGCTGAACATAGCGAACGTCCTTTCTTTGGCGCTTTAGTTTCATTCATGACTTCTGGTCCTGTTATGGTTCAAGTTTTAGAAGGCGAAAACGCGGTGCTTAAAAACCGTGAAATCATGGGTGCTACTAACCCTGCTGAAGCTCTTGCTGGCACTATCCGTGCTGATCTTGCTGATAGCATCGACGAAAATGCTGCTCACGGCTCTGACGCTTTAGAATCAGCTGCACGTGAAATTGCATACTTCTTCTCTGACGAAGAAATTTGCCCACGTACTCGTTAATTTTAAATCCAACATAAGGGCTTACCAAAACATTTGGAAGCTTGATGTTGTTTAAAAATTAATTTGAAGGATTTTACTGATTAATCGGTAAAATCCTTTTGTCTATTTTAAGGCAATATAAAATTGAATGTTTTTGCTAATTAGCATGCTGTTGAGAACATTGACTTTTGTTTAATATATACCCTCTAAATTGTTTGTTTTAAGTAAAAAACGTATAATTTATTCTGTAATTTTTGTAGTTTGAGAAACTGTTTATCATGAGTGACGTAACCGAAGTAGTAAACCCAGTGAAGAAGAAGATTAATTTGCTGAACCTTGATCATCAAGGGATGCGAGAGTATTTCGCATCTATTGGTGAGAAGCCATTTCGTGCGGATCAAATTATGAAGTGGATGTATCATTTCGGCTATGATGACTTTGAGTTAATGACTAACTTAAATAAAAAATTACGTGAAAAACTTCAACGTGATACCGAAATTAAAGCACCAGAGATTTCTGAAAAACAAGTTTCAAATGACGGTACGATCAAGTACGCCTTACGTTTAGAAGGCGGCCAAGAAATTGAAACTGTTTGGATCCCAGAAAACGGTCGTGCAACGCTATGTGTTTCGTCACAGGTAGGTTGTGCGCTTGAGTGTACATTTTGCTCGACGGCTCAACAGGGCTTTAACCGCAATTTATCAATGAGCGAAATTATTGGTCAAGTATGGCGTGTCGCCAATGATATTGGCGCAACTCGTATTGCTGGCACTCGTCCAATTACTAATATTGTCATGATGGGTATGGGCGAGCCTCTGCTTAATATGAAAAACTTAATCCCTGCGCTTGATACTATGTTAAACGATTTAGGTTATGGTTTATCAAAACGCCGTGTCACGGTAAGCACATCAGGTGTGGTGCCTGCGTTAGATATGTTAAAAGAAAAAATTGATTGTGCCCTCGCTATTTCTATTCATGCACCGAACAATAAACTAAGAGACGAATTGGTGCCAATTAACCAAAAGTATCCACTTGAAGAATTTCTTGCGGCAGCCGGTCGTTATATCGATGGTTCAAAAGCTAATAAACAAGCGACAATTGAATATGTCATGCTGGATCATGTTAACGATAGTACTGAACAAGCACATGAATTAGCGCACGCGTTGAAAGATTTGCCAAGTAAAATCAACCTTATTCCATTTAATCCGTACCCAGGTTCGCCTTATAAACGCTCAAGTAATTCTCGTATTGATCGTTTCGATAAAGTACTGCAAAGCTATGGTCTAACAGTGATAACTCGTCGTACTCGTGGTGACGATATTGACGCAGCATGTGGGCAATTAGCGGGCGATGTTTTAGATAGAACTAAGCGCACAGGAAAAAAAGAGGTGAAAGCTGAGTCAATTTCAGTAAAAATGGTTTAATTGCTCTTAAATCAATACTTACTAAGTGACTATGCTTTTATTATGAAAAAATTATTACCGTTTTTTATCGCGTTGCTAACGACAAGTATATTAACTGCTTGTGTGACGCAAAATTATGGCAATGATAAAGACACACCATTAATTGAAAATGAGTCGAGTAATAATGAAATAGCCATGACCCGAATTTCACTCGGGCTGGGCTATTTAAAAATGGGTAATACCCAGCAAGCTAAACTTAACCTGGAAAAAGCGAAACGCTTTTCACCCAATTTAGTGCAAGTACACACCGCATTTGCTCATTATTATGACACGGTTGGTGAACCAGATTTAGCGATAAAAGCTTACGAACATGCGTTAAGCCTTAATGGTCAAGACGCAGATACCTTAAATAACTACGGCGTATTCTTGTGTCGTCAGGGAAACTACCTTGCAGCTGAAAAACAAATGCTGAAGGCCATAGCCATTCCTAGTTATATTTTAGTCGCACAAAGTTATGAAAACTTAGCGTTATGTCAACTCAAAGCTCAAGAGTTTGATAAAGCACAAACCTATCTTGAAAAAGCAATTTCACATAGTCCAAATAGAGCAAGTTCATTATTGCAAATGATGCGCTTACAGTATGCCAAAAGTGATTATAAGTTAGCGCAAACATACTTACATCGTTACGAGAAATCAACGCGTCGCTTTAGCGCTGATGCGCTAGCATTAGCATTTAAAATTTTTGCTCAGCAGGGAAATAAACGTATTTCGAAGAACTATGGCAATATGCTAGTTAAAATGTTCCCAAACTCTTTTGAAGCTAAGCAATATATTTTAAATGAACTTTACTCGATTGACGCAGACAAACTAGCTGAACAATACAAGGCGTCGCTTGGTAGTAGCAAAAAAAATAAAAAACGCGTTGTGGTGCTCTCGCCACAAGCTTCGTCTGCGCCAGAAACTGTAAGCTTGAGTAGCCATGGCTTAAAACCTATTATGGCTAATTCTGTTATGCCAACAGCGCAACAAAAGGCTAACTCACAAGAGCAAGTCACAATAGCAAATAAGCAGCGTAATATTCAAAATGCAGAATCTGTGCAAAGCCATGCTACACAGAGTATTGAAAAAAATATCGAACAAGAAACAACAAATGATAAAGCAGCGCTAACGAAAGTCGCGCTGAAAGAAAAAAATACCACACCTATGGTGTCGTTACCTATTCATATTGTCGAAAAAGGTGATAGTTTATTTGCTATCTCTAAACACTACAATATCGTAATGAAAAGCTTAGAGCATTGGAACAAGCTACGTCATCCTTATATTTTAAAAATTGGTGATGTACTTTATCTCGCAAACCCTAAATCAGCGACGAAAAATTAAGTGTTCGTTGGATGAAGCAAGAGCATAATATATTGAAAAATGAAGCTGAACAATTAACAGAACTTACCGATGATATTGAGGTCGTAGGACCTGGTCGTATGCTTAAAGAGGCAAGGCAGTTAATAGGACTAAGTCAACAGCAAGTTGCAGATAAATTGAATTTTAGAATAACGCTAGTTCAAGAGATTGAAGCCGAGCAATTTGATCTTGCGATACCTGCGGCGTTCAATCGTGGCTATTTAAAAAACTACGCTAAGCTTGTTAATCTTTCTCAAGATGATGTCTTAAATAGCTATGATCAACTCGGGGTAGCTCAACGACAATGTGCAGAAATGCAAAGTTTTTCTAAAGGCACAGAAAAGCAAGCAGAGCACAATATGGTTATGTGGATCACTTACCTGATTTTAGCCGTATTAGTGACTGCGACGGTCGTGTGGTGGTGGCAAACACCTTCAGCGCAACCAGAGCCGATAGTTGCTGAAGCTGTCGAGTCAGTAACTTCTGATCGGTCTGAGCAAGTTAGCGCAGTAAATTCATTGACCTTGAATGAACAAATAAATACCGAGCAAACAGCAGCTACTGCGAATGAATATACTACTGGAAGTGATGTCGTTATCGACATTGAGAGCAATCGCGCAGGAAATGAGAATGCAGAACTAACTCAAGCGCTAGTAGAGCAAACCGATTCGCTTTCGCTTGATGTTGAACAAGCGTCAGGAAATGCTGCTATCAATAAAGTAGCTGCCGAATTAACTAGCCCTGCAGCGGTTAATAATGATGACATCGCAACATCAATCGCCAATGTTGTTTTTACCTTTTCTGGTGATTGCTGGGTTAATATCTATGATGCCACGGGTGAAAGAATTGCTTGGGGTGTAAAAAAATCTGGTTATGTCATGCGCATTTCTGGACAAGCTCCTTTCTCCATTACCTTAGGTAAGCCTGAATTGGTGCAAATAGATTACAATAACGCTTCGGTTGATATGACAGCTTTTAGTGCTGGAAATATTGCCAAGTTTTCGTTACCTCTAGCGCCTTAGTACGGTAAAATTCCATTTAATCAACGTAGCAATATTGAATTTTTATTATGTTTAAAGAATCTCCGATTATTCGTCGTAAATCCCGCCAAATCATGGTTGGAAATGTACCTGTTGGTGGTGATGCACCAATCACAGTGCAATCAATGACCAACACGCTTACCACTGATGTTGCGGCAACTGTTGCACAAATTAAAGCGCTTGAAGGTGTTGGCGCAGATATCGTGCGTGTCAGTGTGCCAACCATGGACGCTGCTGAAGCATTTCGAGAAATAAAGCTGCAAACCAATATACCCTTAGTCGCTGATATTCATTTTGACTATAGAATCGCCTTAAAAGTTGCTGAGTATGGTGTTGATTGCCTGCGTATTAATCCAGGCAATATTGGCCGAGAAGATCGAGTTCGTTCAGTCGTTGAGTGTGCACGTGATAATAACATCCCAATTAGAATTGGCGTTAATGGTGGTTCTTTAGAAAAAGACATTCAAGAACGATACCGAGAGCCAACCCCGGAAGCTTTATTAGAATCGGCTATGCGTCATGTTGATATTCTTGACCGTCTAAACTTTCATGAATTTAAAGTCAGCGTTAAAGCCTCTGATGTTTTTCTCGCCGTTGGTGCTTACCGTTTGTTAGCAAAGCAAATAGATAATCCATTACATTTGGGTATTACTGAAGCGGGCGGCTTGCGTTCTGGTTCAGTCAAGTCATCAGTGGGGCTAGGATTATTATTGGCTGAAGGCATTGGTGATACCTTACGCGTTTCATTAGCGGCAGATCCGATTGAAGAAATTAAAGTGGGCTTTGATATATTAAAGTCTTTAAAACTACGCAGTCGTGGTATTAATCTTATTGCTTGCCCAAGTTGTTCACGTCAAGAGTTTGATGTTATCTCAACAGTCAATGCATTAGAGCAGCGCATAGAAGATATTATGACCCCGATGGACGTATCAATTATCGGCTGTATTGTTAATGGTCCTGGTGAAGCGATCGTCTCTGATTTAGGTTTAACCGGCAGCAGTAAAAAAAGTGGTTATTATCTTGACGGCATCCGTCAAAAAGAGCGCTTTGACAATAATAATCTTGTTGACCAACTTGAGCAACGTATTCGTGCCAAAGCCAAGTTATTAGATGCCAGTAATAAGATTGATGTAAAAGAAGTCGAATAATAGTTATCAGGACATTTGACTGTTGCGCTGTTATTTACGTTTGCTAGCAAACTGCCTATAATGCGCGCGACAATGATAAAAATAAGTAAATTATTCTTTGCACTGGCAAATGAATTAATAATTGAATAGATAAACACAAGCAGGAAAAATTCGTGAGCAAAGCAATTCAAGCAATTAGAGGTATGAACGACTGTTTGCCTTCTGAAACAGGTATTTGGCAAATGGTAGAAACCGTATTGCGCCGAGTAGCTAGTAATTATGGTTTTGCCGAAATTCGTATGCCAATCGTTGAGTCTACAGCTTTATTTAAGCGCTCTATTGGCGAAGTTACCGATATCGTTGAAAAGGAAATGTATACCTTTGACGATCGTAATGGTGATAGTTTAACACTGCGCCCAGAAGGTACGGCAAGTTGCGTACGAGCTGGTAATCAACATGGCTTATTGTACAACCAAGAGCAACGATTATGGTATATGGGGCCGATGTTTCGCCATGAGCGACCTCAAAAAGGCCGCTATCGACAATTTCATCAGTTTGGTCTAGAAGCCTTTGGTATTGCAACCCCTGACATTGACGCGGAAGTCATTTTGTTAACTTCTCGACTTTGGCGGGAACTTGGCATCAATGAATTTGTCACACTAGAGCTTAACTCATTAGGTTCAAATGAAGAACGGGCAAAATATCGTGATGCCTTGGTGGTGTTTTTAACTGAGAAAGAAGAGTTCTTAGATGAAGATAGCAAGCGTCGTATGCATACAAACCCGTTGAGGGTGTTAGATAGCAAGAATCCAGACGTGCAAGCTGCTTTGGTCGATGCGCCTAAATTAGCCGATTATTTTGGCGATGAATCTAGCGCTCATTTTGACTCAGTGTGTCAGCGTTTAGATGCCGCAGGAGTTAAATATATTGTTAATGACCGATTAGTACGCGGTTTAGATTATTACAATCGTACCGTTTTTGAATGGGTTACTTCTAGCTTAGGTGCCCAAGGCACTATTTGTGCAGGTGGACGCTATGATGGACTTGTTGAACAACTGGGTGGTAAATCAACACCCGGATTTGGCTTTGCCTTAGGTATTGAGCGTTTAGTCTTAATGTTAACAAGTTTAGAAAAAGCGAATAATATTAGATCACAAGTTGATGCTTACGTTATTATGCTCGGCAATGAGGTTGAAATCACCGCCAATGGCCTAGCAGAACAATGGCGAGATCAAGTACCAGATATTCGCTTACAATGCCACTGTGGTGGTGGCAATATGAAAAAACAAATGAAGCGCGCAGATAAATCGGGAGCCCAAATTGCATTGATTCTTGGTGAAGATGAAATAGCTCAACAAACGGTAACTGTGAAATATTTGCGCTCACAACAAGAACAACAAAGTTTACCATTTGAACAAGTGGCCAAGCTTTTAACAAATTTACTTTAAGGGTTAGTTTTGGATATAAATCAAACAGAAGAACAACAAGTCGAAGCAATCAAAAAGTTTTGGAGTGACAATGGTAATGCAATTATTGCAGGTTTAGCCATTGGTTTTGCAGGCTTTATTGGTCTTAATTATTATAATGATCATAAATTGCAACAAGAAGTTAATACCTCAGAAGCTTATCAAACTATGATTGAAGCCGCTGCGTCAGATGCGACTGGTTTCGAAGCCGCAGGTAAGGCTTTTATCGCTGAAAATGATAGCTCAAGTTACACCATGTTAACGGCTATCGCGTTAGCCAAAGAAGCTGCGGTAAAAGAAGATTGGGCGCAGGCTGAAAGCTATTTAATGACGGCGATTGAAAAGTCAGTTGATGACGGTATTAAAGCGATTGCTACTGTGCGTCTAGCTCGAGTGCAATTACAACTAGAGAAATACGAACAAGCATTAACAACATTAGCAGCAAAACTACCCGCGTCATTTAATGCCGACGCTGAAGAAGTGAAAGGCGATATTTACTTCAAACAAGGTAAAATGGAGTTGGCGCGTAGCGCATATCAGGCGGCAATAGATGATGCGAGTGACGGTACTAGTCCTGCATTACAAATGAAATTAGATGACTTAGCGCAAGTAATTGACTTAAGCAAATAGAGAGTGTGTAAGCATGTTTATAAGTAAACGCTTTAACAAAAAACTCCTTGCTATCTGTGTTCTAGCGGTAGGGATTTCTGCATGTTCGTCAACTGATGATGATGAAGATGAAGAGCTAAAGGTTGCAGAGTTAACTGAGATAACAGCGCTGTTTAAACCTGTCGTAAAATGGGATGCTACCGTTGGTAATGGTGTGGGAGATTATTTTTCTCGCATTCAGCCCATTGTTGCTTACGGCAAAGTTTTTAGTGCAAGTCGTGAAGGCGAAGCTTACGCTTTTGATGCGAGCACCGGCGAGAAAATTTGGCATATTGATTTAAGCAATGTTGATAATAAACGTGGTTTTTTCGATGAAAAACATCCTGCTTTGATTAGTGGTGGTGCTGTTGCCGGCATCAATAAAGTATTTTTTGGTAGTGAAAATGGCGAAGTTATTGCACTTGATGCTGAAAGTGGCAAGTTGTCTTGGCAAGGAAAAGTTAAAGGCGAAGTGATTGCAGCCCCAGCGCTTGATTCAGGTAAGTTAGTTGTTAATACTGCGTCCGGTGTCATGAAGGCATTTAATGCCTCAAATGGTCAGGATGAATGGCAAATTGAACAAGATGTTCCGCCATTATCGTTACGTGGTATTAGTGCGCCAGTAATCGCTGGTGGCGGTGTTATTGTCGGCTCTGCTGATGGATCTTTATCGGTTTATTTGCTTGAACAAGGTCGTCAAGGCTGGACGGTTGATATCGGTGAAGCTTCAGGTTCAACAGAATTAGAACGAGTCATTGATGTAGATTCAACGCCGTTGATTTACGGCGATAGCATTTATACTGTTTCTTCGCGCGGTAACCTAAGTGCGATAGAGTTACGTTCTGGCCGTGTTTTATGGCAGCGTCAATACTCGTCATATCGCGAGATTGCTATTAGTGGCAACACCTTATTTTTAACTGATGTTAAAGGTCATGTTTATGCTATTGAACGTAATAATGGCTTAGAGCTGTGGAGTCAACTATTATTGACTAACCGCGGTGTAACAGGGCCTGTTGCTATTGGTAACTATGTCGTTGTTGGTGACTTTGAAGGTTATCTGCATTGGTTAGATCAAACAACAGGTGAAATTGTTGCGCGTCATCACGTTGATGGTAGTGGTATTCATACAACGCCAACCGTTACCGATGGCATTTTATATAGCCAATCGCGTGACGGTGACTTAGAAGCGATTACTATTCCAGAATAAATTTTTTGGCTAACCGTTAATGATTAATGGTTGATTGAATATTTAGACTAAAATTATAAACGGCTCCAGCGCGAAAAGCACTGGAGCCGTTGTTTATTAATAAAACTGATATAATTGTATAAGTTATATTGAGTTTAAAGAGAAATTTGAGGTGAACATGCTTCCTGTAGTAGCACTTGTTGGGCGACCTAATGTCGGTAAGTCAACATTATTTAATCGACTAACGCGCAGTCGCGATGCTTTAGTTGCCGACTATCCAGGCTTAACTCGTGATCGCCAATACGGTAAAGCGGAAGTTGAAGAACACCCATTTATTGTCATCGATACCGGTGGTATTGAGGGGGATGAAAAAGGCATCGATGCTTTGATGGCTGAACAATCATTAATTGCTATTGATGAAGCGGATGCCGTGCTATTTATGGTTGATGCCAGAGCAGGTTTAACCTCAGCTGATCAGGGTATTGCTACTCACTTACGCAAACAAGATAAAAAAGTATTCTTGGTGGCTAACAAAGTCGATGGTATCGATGCTGATTCAGCCGTTGCTGATTTTTACTCGCTTGGTTTAGGTGACGCAGTACACCAAATTGCAGCTGCACATGGCCGTGGTGTTACTCAGCTATTAACCTTAGCACTTACCCCTCATATTGAAGAGCTTGGTAAACCTAAAGCTGGTGAAAATGAAGAGTTTGATGGCGACTATGAAGTTGATAGTGGCTTATCAGATGAAGAGAATATTGCTCAAGCGCCACAAGAAACTGATACCATTAAGTTAGCCATTATTGGCAAGCCTAATGTTGGCAAGTCAACGCTAACTAACCGTATATTGGGCGAAGATCGCGTGGTGGTTTATGATATGCCAGGTACCACTCGTGATAGTGTTTATATTCCTATGGAACACAATGGTAGACCCTATACGCTAATTGATACTGCTGGTATTCGTCGACGTAAAAATGTCACCGATATAGTTGAAAAATTTTCTGTTATTAAAACCTTACGGGCAATCGAAGATGCTAACGTATGTCTACTGATTATTGATGCGCAAGAAGGCATTAGCGATCAAGATTTAAGTCTCTTAGGCTTTATTCTGGAAGCGGGTCGTTCTTTAGTGCTTGCGGTTAATAAGTGGGATGGCTTGGATGACCATGTAAAAGATCGCATTAAGTCTGAACTTGACCGTCGTTTAGGTTTTATCGACTTCGCGCGCATTCATTTTATTTCAGCATTACACGGTACTGGCGTTGGTCATTTATATGAATCAGTTGAAGAAGCCTTTATTTCTGCAACTAAGCGTATTTCAACGTCAATGGTCACTAAAATACTTGATATGGCGGTGTTTGATCATCAACCGCCTATGCATCAAGGGCGCAGAATTAAGTTAAAATATGCGCATGCCGGTGGTTATAATCCGCCAATTATAGTTATTCACGGCAATTTAGCGAAAAATTTACCTATTTCTTATAAACGTTACTTGATGAATTATTATCGTAAATCGTTGAAAATTATGGGTACTCCGATAAGAATTGAGTTTAGAGAAACCTCTAACCCCTTTGCCGGTAAGAAGAAACTAAATTACACCGAGCAAAAGAAACTTGCTCGAGCGACTCAAGGTTATAAGAAAGACTAGGGGCTGTTGATCATTGTTTAATCATTCAGTTGAGAGATAAAATCACCTTAATTAAGGTGAAAGTAGTGTAGTTTAGTTATCTAAATTAACTATTTTCAACGTAAAGTAAGCTGATTTTAGCCTCAGCAATTTGGGCAATGACCATTTTTAACGCTAGCAGCATTAGAATTTCACTTATTTGGAACAACCAAATCCCGTTTATTCTGCTTTGCTAACATTAAAAACAACATATGGCTGAAAATATAAATAAAGATCAACAATCCCTTAGCTGCTAAGCGCTTATTTGATGATGAAAAGGCTGATTGTAAAATTAGCCTTTTTTATGGTTAGCGATAGCGATAATAATTCGCTATATTGATTTAATACTCATATTCCGCTACTGTGAAACTGCTAAGCAGTTTATTTTATTATATTATTTTGATTCATTTAGGCTAATCACTTTGGAAATTTATGGCTGAAAATCCGATAAAAGTGGAAACAGTAGGGCGATTAAGTCGCAATTTAGCGCTATTGCATCCTGGGGCAACTGTTACCTTAGATATGTCTACTCCTGCCGGGCAACGTGGTAAATTTCGTTCACAATTTATTGGTTATATGCCAAAAAATTACGTTTTAGTACAATATCCAGATAGTTCAAAGTTGGGGAAATTTTCCCAATATATTGCCCAAGGTATGGGGGTGACAGTACGTGGATTGATTGAAGGTCATGAAGGTGCTGTCGTTGCTTTTGTGTCTAATGTTAAGCAAACCATTCAAATACCATCTCGCATTATTGTCTTGGAATTTCCTCGCGAGGTCAGCCTGCAAAACTTACGCTCTTCAATTCGAATTGAAACTTATATTAAAGCGAAAGTTAAAATTAAAGATGAATACTGGGTCTCGGTAATATCTGATATTTCTGTCTCAGGTTGTCAGTTATTGATCAACAATGGCGAAAAGCTAGCATTAACTGATGATAAGCCAGTGGAAGTTATTATAGAAGACTTTCAAGGCTTGAAAAATCTAAAGTTAGAAGCTGATATTTGTAATAGTAAAATCCAAGCCGATGGCGTTATGCTTGGTGTTAAATTTAGCGATTCAAGTAAAATTGAAGTCACTAAGCTACTACAGCAAGCGGTTATTTCACCTCACTAATTCGATGCTACACGGATAACCTGAGCCTCTATAACGCCATCTGAAATTTCAACTGTAATATTATCTGTAATGGCGATCTCTTTGATACTTTTAATGACTTTTTGCTGTTCATCACGAGTGATACTATAGCCACGTGCAATTGTTGCTAAGGGACTAACAATATGCAATTGCTCGCATTGATGAGCAAAACTTTCCGCTTTCGTTGCTAATAATCGTTGTTGCGCGCCGATGAGCTTGCTTTCAAGCTGAACCGACTTTTGTAAGTTTTGCTTTATTTGATTTAGCGGTGACGCGTTGAGTAACCTGTGCTTAAGGTAGCTAGGTCTATGTTTAAGCTGGTTTAACTCCCGAGCAATCAGCCCATGCATACGTATCGTTAATTCATCTGATTTTTGTTGTTTATTTTGTAACTGCTGTTCAGGGTGCACTTGGCTTAATCTATGGTTTACGCTTGTTAATAAATGCCGTGAACGTTTAAGTTGCTGTTCAACGGCAAGCTGTCCGCGCTTGATTAGTTCGGTAACTTTATTGATACGCTCCTCAATATCAGCCGACACTATTTCCGCTGCTGCAGAGGGTGTTGGTGCTCTAAGGTCAGCAACATAATCTGCAAGGGTGGTATCAATTTCATGACCAACGGCGCTTATCGTCGGCAAGTTTGAGCTGAAAATAGCCCGTGCTACCAGCTCTTCATTAAAGGCCCATAAATCTTCTAGCGAGCCACCGCCGCGGCCTATTAACAATACATCAACTTCATTACGCTGGTTTGCTAGTGTTATTGCTTGAGCTATATCATATTTAGCCTGCTCACCTTGCACGAGCGCAGGGTAAACAATAATATTTAATAGCGGGTTTCTTCTTTTCAATACGGAAATAATGTCTTTTACTGCCGCACCTGTGGGTGACGTGACAATGCCCACCGTTTGAATGAGTTTAGGGATTGCTTGCTTATGGTGCAGCTCAAATAGCCCTTCACCATGCAATTTGTCTTTTAACAACTGATATTGCTGGCGTAACAAACCTTCACCAGCCGATTCCATTTGCTCGATAATGAGCTGGAAATCGCCGCGTGGCTCGTATAAGGAAACTTTAGCTCGAACTAATACTTGTTGGCCGTTTTGTGGCTGAATTCTAACGCGACGATTACTGCCTTTGAACATGGCACAGCGAACTTGCGACTTTTGATCTTTTAGTGATAAATACCAATGTCCAGAGCTTGCGGCAATAAAATTGGAGATTTCTCCACATAACCAAACGGTATTTAACTCACTTTCTAAGATAAAACGTACTTTTTTTGTAAGTTCACTTACCTGTAAAATATGCTGTTGAGCCATAAATGCGTTACTTTTTCGATTGTTAATACGTAATGTTCGCGAAGTTGCACGCTATTATATATTTGTTTCGCTAGTCATCGACAGTTTATTTTTGTTTAATTGCAATTTTAAGTTTACCTTAGCAACGAAAGCGGTTAAAATTCTGCCGCAATATTTCCTCCCTAACCACTCATTTTAGAGAGATGTTGCGATGCTAAGAATTGCTCAAGAAGCGTTAACCTTTGACGATGTTTTACTGGTACCTGCTCATTCTACGGTACTGCCCCATACTGCTGATTTAAAAACCAAATTAACTCGAAAGATCAACCTTAATGTTCCTATGATCTCTGCGTCCATGGACACAGTGACAGAGGCGCGTTTAGCGATCACCTTGGCTCAAGAAGGTGGCTTAGGTTTTATTCATAAAAATATGACCATAGCTGAACAAGCCAAAAATGTTTCGCAAGTTAAGAAATTTGAAAGTGGCATTGTTTCCGACCCTGTAACGGTTAATCCCAGTGCAAGTATTTTAGATACTATGCGTTTAGCAGATGAACTTGGTTTTTCTGGCTTCCCTGTTGTCGATGAAAAAAATAAGTTGGTTGGTATTATTACCGGGCGTGATTTACGCTTTGAAACTGATTTAACTAAGCCTGTTTCAGCATTAATGACCAAAAAAAATAAATTGGTTACGGTTAAAGAAGGCGCGTCACGTGAAGAGATTTTAGGTTTGATGCATGAACACCGCATTGAAAAAATCCTTATGGTCGATGACGTCTTTAAGCTAAAAGGTTTGATCACAGTTAAAGATTATCAAAAGGCCGAAAGTAAACCTAATGCCTGTAAAGATGAATTAGGGCGCTTACGTGTTGGTGCCGCTGTTGGTGTTGGCGCTGGTACGGATGAGCGCATTGATGCTCTGGTTGCTGCTGGCGTTGATGTATTACTCATTGATACCTCTCATGGTCATTCACAAGGTGTTATTGACCGCGTTGCTGAAACGCGTGCTAAATATCCAGATTTACAAATAATTGCCGGTAATGTAGCGACAGGCGCTGGTGCTAAAGCATTAGCAGATGTCGGTGTCGATGCAGTAAAAGTCGGTATCGGCCCTGGTTCAATTTGTACTACCCGTATCGTTACCGGTGTTGGTGTGCCACAACTAACCGCCATTTCAAATGCGGTTGAAGCCTTGAAAGGCACGGGTATTCCGGTTATTGCCGATGGCGGCATTCGTTTTTCTGGTGACATTGCTAAGGCATTAGTGGCTGGCGCGCATTGTGTGATGGTTGGTAGCATGTTTGCTGGTACAGAAGAAGCGCCTGGCGAAGTGGAGCTTTATCAAGGCCGCTACTATAAATCATACCGTGGTATGGGTTCGTTAGGAGCGATGAACCAAAAAGAAGGCTCAAGTGACCGATACTTTCAAAAATCTGATGGTGAAGCTGACAAACTAGTACCTGAAGGCATTGAAGGTCGTGTTGCTTACAAAGGCCCCGTTGCCGCTATTATCCATCAACAAATGGGTGGTTTGCGTTCATCAATGGGCCTAACCGGTTCGGCGACGATTGAAATTATGCGCACTAAGCCAGAGTTTATGAAGATCACTTCTGCAGGTATGGGTGAGTCACATGTACATGACGTTACCATCACTAAAGAAGCGCCTAATTATCGTATGGGCTAGAAGAATATTTTATTACTTGGCTATTTAACGTAATAGCGGCATCAGAAGTGCTCATTGACTAGCGTCAACTCCGCGCTTCTTCTTTGCTCTAACGCTAACTAGCTTTGAAATAAAACATTTTTGTACTTTTGTAGCGTGTAAAAAAATTAAACATTCAAACGCCCTGTACTGGTATTAAGTTCAGGGTGTTGTTATTTATAAACAATACCTTTGTTGGTAAAAAGTAGGAAAACAACCATGAGTAAAGACATTCATGATCACCGAATACTGATATTAGATTTTGGTTCACAATACACTCAACTGATTGCACGTCGTGTGCGTGAAATTGGCGTTTACTGTGAGCTTTGGGCTTGGGACGTAACACAAGAACAAATTGAAGGTTTTAACCCGACAGGTATTATTTTAGCTGGCGGTCCAGAGTCAGTCACTGAACATGATTCACCACGTGCGCCTGAATATGTTTTTAATGCCGGTGTACCAGTATTAGGCATATGCTACGGCATGCAAACGATGGCTGAGCAATTGGGCGGCGGTGTGCAAGGCTCAGAGCATAAAGAGTTTGGTTATGCTGCCGTTGAAGTTATTGCCAAATCAGCACTCTTTAACGCTATTGAAGACAATATTAGCCAAAACGGTAATGCTTTATTAGATGTTTGGATGAGTCATGGCGATAAAGTGTCAGCTATCCCTGAAGGTTTTGTGACCCTTGCTCAAACACCGAGCTGTCAATATGCTGCTATGGCGCATGAAGAAAAGCAATTTTACGGTGTGCAATTCCATCCAGAAGTAACGCACACTAAGCAAGGTTTGCGAATTCTAGAGCATTTTGTGGTAGATATTTGTCAATGTGAAAAGCTTTGGACGCCTGCGTCAATTATTGAAGACGCAATTGAAAAAATGAAAGTACAAGTTGGCGATGATGAAGTGGTACTTGGCTTGTCAGGTGGTGTTGATTCATCTGTGGTTGCTATGCTTTTGCATCGTGCGATTGGCGATAAGTTAACCTGTGTTTTTGTTGATAACGGTTTATTGCGTTTAAACGAAGGTCAACAAGTGATGGATATGTTTGGCGACCATTTTGGTTTGAACATTATTCATGTTAATGCAGAAAATCGTTTCTTAGACCGTTTAGCTGATGAAAATGATCCTGAGAAAAAGCGTAAAATTATCGGTAATGTTTTTGTTGAAATTTTTGATGAGGAAGCCAGTAAACTCAGTAATGCAAAATGGTTAGCGCAAGGTACTATTTACCCGGACGTTATAGAATCAGCAGCATCTGCAACAGGTAAGGCGCATGTTATTAAGTCGCACCATAATGTTGGTGGCTTACCAGAGCATATGAAACTTGGTTTAGTTGAGCCATTACGTGAATTATTTAAAGATGAAGTACGTAAAATTGGTTTAGAGCTAGGTTTACCATACGACATGCTTTACCGTCATCCATTTCCTGGTCCAGGCTTAGGCGTACGAATACTTGGTGAAGTGAAAAAAGAATACGCTGACTTGTTGCGTCGTGCTGATCATATTTTCATTGAAGAATTACATAAACACGACTTGTACAAAAAAGTTAGCCAAGCATTTACTGTGTTTTTACCCGTACGTTCTGTTGGCGTGATGGGTGATGCGCGTAAATATGACTGGGTAGTTTCACTACGTTGTGTTGAAACTATTGATTTTATGACCGCACGTTGGTCACATTTACCGTATGATTTCTTAGGGTTAGTGTCGAACCGAATTATTAATGAAATTGATGGTATATCTCGTGTTGTTTACGATATTTCAGGTAAGCCGCCAGCGACTATCGAGTGGGAATAATTTTCCATTAAACGGTTGTAATACTTAACTTCAGCTTTGGCAGCAGCTATCCATAAACTAGGTGCTATGCTCTAGCCTTGAACTTGAGTGTTTACCAACGTTTAGCGTTTAGTTATTGTTTAATAAATATAATAAAACCTCAATGTTGCAAAACCTTGGGGTTTTCTTTTAAAACGAAGATGAAATCATGACCATCGAAAGATTAGAAACCAAAGCACGAATGAGCCGTATTGTGAAACACAATGGTACTGTGTATTTATGTGGCCAAGTGTGTGCGGATGCGAGCAAAGGCATTGGTGAGCAAACCCAAACCATGCTAGATAAGGTTGAAGCGTTATTGTTAGAGGCGGGCAGCTCAAAGAGACATATGTTATCAGCAACCATATATTTAAAATCTATGGCTGACTTTGCTGAGATGAATATTGTTTGGGACGCATGGGTTCCTGCGGGGTTTGCCCCTGCACGTGCCTGTGTGCAAGCCGCAATGGCAAGAGATGTACTACTTGTTGAAATAAGTGTTGTTGCGGCGCTAGTGCAATAAACTGATTATAAATACCTTAAGAACAGGACGAATATGCTTAAGTTACAACAATCATTAAAAAATACTTTTGGTTTTGATAAATTTAGAGCAGGACAAGAACAAACCGTTACTCAGTTACTTAATGGTGACTCTTCATTAGCAATATTTCCGACCGGCGCAGGTAAATCCTTATGTTATCAATTAGCGGCAATAAATCTACCACATTTAACTTTAGTTGTTTCTCCATTGCTTGCGTTGATGAAAGATCAGTTGGTATTTTTACATAGCAAAGGTATCCCAGCAGCTAGCATTGATTCAACATTGTCATTTGAGCAAAGCCAGCAAATTACTCGAGATGTTCGCTCGGGGCAAATTAAGATTTTAATGGTGTCAGTTGAACGCTTTAAAAACGAACGATTCCGTCAGTTTATTGAATCAATAGCTATCTCAATGCTGGTGGTAGACGAAGCGCATTGTATTTCTGAATGGGGCCATAATTTTCGGCCTGATTATCTTAAGCTCCCACGTTATCGCCAAGAGCTAAATATCCCTTTAGTGCTGCTATTAACGGCAACCGCGACGAAAGAAGTTAAGCAAGATATGGCTAATAAATTTGCGATATCTGAGCAGCACATTGTTCAAACGGGCTTTTATCGCAATAACCTCGATCTATCGGTTTTACCTGTCGATGAAAATCAAAAAAATCAAAGCTTACTTAATGTTATACGCCACCATGACGGTAGCGGTATTGTTTATGTTACCTTGCAGCACAGTGCGGAAAAGGTGGCTGATTTTCTACAGCAGCAAGGATTGCAAGCACAGGCGTATCATGCAGGGTTTAAAGACGATGTTAGGCAGCAAGTTCAGCAAGACTTTATGCAAGGTAAAACACGTATTGTGGTGGCAACGATTGCTTTTGGTATGGGCATCGACAAAGCTGATATTCGTTTTGTTATCCATTACGATTTGCCGAAATCAATCGAGAACTATAGCCAAGAAATTGGTCGTGCTGGTAGAGATAACAAAAATTCAGCCTGTTTTACTTTGGCGAACCTTGATGGCTTACATACGGTGGAGAACTTTGTTTATGCGGATACTCCTGAACGTTCCAGTATTGCTTATGTTTTACAGAATATTCGTAACGAAATGCAAAATGGTCAATGGGAATTACAAGTACTTAGCTTATCAAATGCCAGTAATATTAAGCAGCTACCGTTAAAAACATTATTAGTTCAATTAGAATTGCTCGGTGTGATTGATGCTAAATTTAGTTATTTTGCAGATTTTAAATTCAAGTTTGTCACCCCTAAAGAGCAAATCATTAGTAGTTTTAATGCCGACAGAGCAGAATTTTTAGCGCAACTGTTCAGCTGTGCAAAAATGAAAAAAATCTGGGGGGAACCTGACTTTGAGTTGATGCATAATCGCTATAATGCGCCAAGAAAAAGAATTGTTTCAGCATTTGAGTATTTAGCTGATCAGCAGCATATTGTTTTGGAAACGAAAAAAGCCACAGAAGTCTATAGTATTAATAGCACGGCTTTAGATAGTCATGACTTAGTTGAACGACTTTATCACTACTTTGTAGAAAAAGAACAGTCAGAAATTAAACGTATTAGTCGCTTAATCGAATTTTTTCAAAGTGATCGTTGTTTAACCAAACAGTTGTCAGAATACTTTGATGATAAGTTAGCGCCTGATAACTGCGGGCATTGTTCCGTTTGTCGTGGCCAGATCGCTGTATTACCTTATTCAAACAATCAGCAAAGTGTTAGCGCCGACATTATTGCAATGGCAATTACGCAATTACAACAGCATTTCTCAACATTAAAAAAACCTAACACAGAATTACCTGAAGCCTTGTCTCTTGAGACTATTTGTCGGTTTTTGTCTGGTATGAGTGTGCCACTATTTACCCGTGCAAAAGTGCGAAAATTGAGTTACTTTGGTGTCTGTCAGGATATGCGTTACAGTGACATTAAAGCACAGGCAATGAATTGCTTAGCGTAAAGAATGACGATCAAGGCATTAGTGCATCCGTGCACGTCGACGAAGGGTCAATTATTTTGTTCCTGACAATAATTTAGTACCTACATCCATGTAGGTAATGTCATGATGACACGGAATGACGATGCTTAAGATGAGTGCTACAGACTTAAGACTGTTTTAGGTTAGTGGCTATGTCCACATCCACCTTCACCGTGCACATGGCCATGAGCTAACTCTTCTTCTGTGGCATCACGCACTTCTAAGATTTCGACGTCAAATTTTAAGTCGATACCTGCCAGTGGATGGTTGCCATCAACCGTAATTTCATCTTCGGTCGCTTCAATAACGATAACGGTCTGTTCGCCGTCGTCGGTCGTTGCGCGTAGTTGGCTACCCACTTCTAAATCTTCAATACCGGCAAACATCTCTTTAGGTACCGTTTGTACAAAGCCATCTTCACGTTGTCCGTAAGCATTTTCTGCACTAACTTCAACTTCGAATTTTTCTCCGGCTTGACGATCGATTAAAGCTTCTTCTAAACCAGGAATAAGGTAGTTTGAACCTTGAATTACTGATAAAGGGCTATGGTCGTATGAGCTATCAATTAACGTGTCATCGCTATCCGATACTGCGTAATGCAGTACAACAACTTTATTGTCGGTTATTTTCATATTATGTCCTATTCAATGTCTGTGTTTAATTTATAAGGTAAAGGTAGTATGGCTAAAGTAGAGAGTTGAGATTTAATTCGTAGCTCAGTGCTATCATCTATATCGTTTGCTAAAACGCCTTGAATATAGCTTTGCATATTGCTGGCTTGATAAGCCGCGAGTACGTCACCAGCTTTGCGCCAGTTTTCACCTAACTTCTTCTCAATAATATCGCCAGCTACGACATTCATATCTTTGCCAGTAAAGGCGAAAAGCGCGCGTTTGTTTTTACCTAAATACTGCATGCGAGCAACGGTTTCTTGCCCTAAGTAACAACCTTTAGTAAAGCTAATGCCATGGATCGCTTGTAGGTTGAGCATTTGGGGTACATATTCTGCAACATATTGTGGCGAAAGCACTGGAAAACCTTCGGTAATTTCGAGTAAATTCCATACCGCTTCGTTATAGGTTGGCACGTTTAATTTTGCAGAAATTGCTGCTATGGCGTCAGTACTATCAATAATAAGGTAACGGCTAACTTTTCCTGCAATATAAACTAGCGTCGTGTTATTAACTTGCACAACCGGTGATAGCGTGTCAGGTATTTGTTGAAAAAGCTCAGCCATTTTTATCGAGGCGTTTTCACCGGCAACCGCAAGGTAGGCATTTTCATTATCTTGTGCTATTTCAACTTTAGCGAATACACCAAATTTTTTTAATTCAGCCAATGATTGCTCAATTGAACTGTTTGGCTGTAGTAATAAAAACTTGCCTTGACGTTCGAGCAAACGAAAAGCGGAAAATACTTTACCTTTCGCATTACAGTGCGCACCATTTAACAGTTTTTCTTCTGCCAAGCTCCCTACATCGCAAGTTACCTGACCTTGTAAGTATTTTATTTGTTCTTCACCTGAAAGGGTGATCGCCGCTATATTATCAAGATTAATTGCAAATACTGCGGGTAATTCGCTATAACTAGGTAAATTATTATTCATAATGTTGGACATCCGGCAATATTGCTAAAAAAGACTATTACCAACATAAATGAGGACATATATTCAAATTACAAGAAAATATCTGGTTTTTTCTGCTACGTTACTAAGTGAGCGTTTATTAATTTTATGATCAATTCGTGGCTATTTTTACTGCTGATTTGTTAGAATACAGTGAGATTTTACTAAATTAGAGTGATGTATGACATTGACAGATAATAAACCTCGACTTCGCTGGGCTTGTCGACGTGGAATGCTAGAATTAGATGTGCTCTTTATGCCATTTGTTGAAGAGGCATATGATGACTTATCTATTGAAAATAAAGTTATTTTTGAACGTTTGTTAGAATGTCAAGATCCAGAGTTATTCGCATGGTTTATGGGGCATGAAGCTTGTGAAGATAAAGACCTTAACGCCATGGTGCAGTTTATATTACAGCGAGTTAAAGTATAATATTAACCTATCGCCTTCTCAGCATAGGGCGATATTTAACTTACTATTCTATTTTGGCTTTACATACCTTTGTTTAAGTATTTTTATCGGCTTTAAACTTTGGCTTGGTCTCGCTATTGTTTTTTTGCTCTGCGGGGGGATTTTTTTATACCGCAAAGCTGGGGTAACATTATCAAGGCAATATTTGCGGATAGTGACATCGCATAAGCACACATCTGTAAAAAGCTTTGTGCTATCTCAGACCGGAGAGTGCCAGTTTATTGCTCAACAAAGGCTGCAATTATCAGCGAACTCCCACCTTAATTTGTGGGGTTATTGGTTGATTTTTAAACCAAACGATACCAAGTTATCCAAATTCTTTATTTTCAAAGATAGCCTGTCGAGTCAAGATCAAGCGCGTTTGGCTCGAACAATAATGCGCGTCAAAAACCTTAAGGGCTAAGAATGGTGATTTTTGCCTCAGTCAGTAAATCAGGGTAATCAAGGGTATAATGCAAACCTCGACTCTCTTTACGATCTAAGGCTGAGCGAATAATCAATTCTGCAACTTGCACCAAGTTTCTTAATTCTAATAGGTTATTGCTGACTCTAAAATTACAATAATATTCGTCGATTTCACTTTGTAATAACTCGACGCGATGCAAGGCTCTTTCTAAGCGTTTTGTTGTTCTGACAATACCGACAAAATCCCACATAAATAATCGTAGCTCATGCCAATTATGCTGAATAACCACTTCTTCATCAGAATCAGTGACTCTGCTCTCATCCCATAATGGTAGCTCAATACAAGCTTTTTTCGTTGCTAGGCTTTTTTCTATATCAATGGCTGCCGCTCTCGCGTACACCAGACATTCAAGCAACGAGTTACTTGCCATGCGATTAGCACCGTGTAGTCCTGTATAGGCAACTTCGCCAATAGCATATAAATTATCAATATCGGTTTTGCCTTGTTGATTAATCATCACACCACCACAAGTATAGTGGGCGGCCGGTACTACCGGCATAGGCTGTTTGGTAATGTCGATGCCAAGGGCTAAGGTTCTTTCGTAGATGGTAGGGAAGTGCTGCTTAATAAAGTCACTTGATTTATGGCTGATATCTAAATACATACAATCAGCACCTAAGCGTTTCATTTCGAAATCGATGGCGCGTGCAACAATATCACGAGGTGCTAGCTCAGCGCGTTCATCAAAGCTCGGCATAAAGCGGCTACCGTCAGGCCGACGCAATATAGCGCCTTCACCTCGCAACGCTTCAGTCAATAAAAAGGTTCCTGCATCAGGGTGAAATAAGCATGTTGGATGGAATTGATTGAATTCCATATTGGCAACACGGCATCCGGCACGCCATGCCATTGCAATACCGTCACCACTAGCCACATCAGGATTTGAGGTGTATTGGTAAACCTTACTTGCGCCGCCGGTCGCTAAAATTATTTTTTGTGCATAAATACTTTCAACGTGCTCGTCATTTCGGTTCCAGACATAAGCGCCAATGCATTCTCGTTTGGTGCTGTTTTGTTTTTCCCGATAAACCAGATCAATAGCATTGTAGCGTTCAAAGATACGAATACGATTGTGATTTTCTACTTGTGATACTAAGGTTGTTTGAATAGCTTGGCCGGTGGCATCGGCAGAATGAAGAATTCTGCGATGACTATGGCCGCCTTCGCGCGTCAAGTGATAGCGAATATCGCCATTTTCTGCCGGCAAATCTTGATCAAAATCTACGCCTTTATCAATTAACCATTCTAAACAGTTTTTGGCGTTTTCAGCTGTGTATTGTACCGCGGTTTCGTCGCATAACCCCGCACCTGCGATTAGGGTATCGGCAACATGCGATGCAACACTATCATTTTCATCGAATACCGCTGCAATACCACCTTGTGCGTAAAATGTTGAGCCATCGTTAATCTGGCCTTTACTGAGAATAATAACGTCAGCATTTTTAGCTAAATGTAAAGCAAGCGATAACCCTGCTGCGCCACTGCCGATAATTAAAACGTCACAATTGTGTTGTTGATTCATATATTCTTGAAATTGAGGTACAATAATTGATAAGGCAATATTAACTTTTATTGCCGTTCCATAACAGCATAAAACTATTTTTATAAATAAATTTTAATTTTTTTCAATATTTATCGAACTTTTTAACACAAGGCTAGTCCTACTTGTTGCGTTTGCTATGAGCCAGATGTAAACCAGATGTAGATAAGTTAAATAATGGTGAGTAGGAGATAGGGCTCAGATGAGCGAACAGAACGTTGACCAAAAGTTGGTTGAGCGGGTACAACGTGGTGATAAAAACGCATTTAACCTGCTGGTAATTAAATACCAACATAAAGTAGCAAACTTGGTGTCACGCTATGTAAAAAACCATAGTGACGTACCTGACATAGTTCAAGAAGCATTTATTAAAGCTTATCGAGCTTTGCCTAATTTTAGAGGTGATAGTGCTTTTTATACTTGGTTGTACCGCATAGCTGTTAATTGTGCGAAAAACCATTTAGTTGCTGGAGGGCGTAAGCCGCCCGGTTCAGATATAGAAGTTGAAGATGCAGAGATGTACGACTCTGGTGATGCACTGAGAGAAAATGCGTCGCCAGAAAAGTTATTGCTGACTAATGAAATTAAAAATGTCGTGTTTAAGACCATAGAACAATTGCCGGAAGATTTGCGAACTGCAATCAACCTGCGGGAGTTAGAAGGCTTAAGTTACGAAGAAATTGCAACGGTTATGGATTGTCCTGTTGGGACAGTACGTTCGAGAATATTCAGGGCACGTGATGCCGTGGATAAGAAAATTAGACCATTGCTACAGCAATAATAAATAGAGTATTGTTTAATGAAAATTAATTTATTGAACATTCGTAATTTATAAAATGTTAGTTTTTAAAGGTGCCATTATGAGTGAAAATAAGTCTGAGACAGTGTCGTCGGTCGTTGATAATTATCAAGCCAATGATGAATCATTTGAGGAATTACTCAATGACGCTCATTTGTCAGCAACGTGGGAACGTTACCATTTAATGGGTGATGTTATGCGCGGTGAAACCTCCGATGTGATCAATCTTGATCTATCGGCACAAATAGCTTCAGCTATTGCCAAAGAAACCACGATTTTAGCGCCGCGTCAGAGTAATAACTTTGTCGGGAAAGTAAAAGCTAAAGTGGTACAATTTGCTAAACCGTTTGGTCAAATGGCTATTGCAGCATCTGCAGCTGGCCTTATGGTAATGGGTGTGCAACAAAATACCGCTGATAGCAACGATATATTGCCGGCTAGTCAGGTTGTTAAAACTATGCCATTTGGTGGCATTGCAGAACCGGTAAGTTTAAACTTTGAGCAAACTAGCCGTACCAATGAAAAACAAGCATTTATTGAACAACAACGCCGTTTTCAAGCACTATTATCAGATCATCAACAACAAATTAAGTTAAGCTCAGTTGATGTTAATAACACGGCTCCACAAGATAAGGCTGAAGAACCAGCTAAATGAAATTAATATCTCGTCTGTTGCTATTGGTTACCATTAGCACATCAGTAGCAGCTACTGAAAATGAACAAGCTGAACCTTGGCTTGAGCGCCTAGCACAATCCTTGCAAACACTTAATTTTAGCACTTCTTTTGTTGTCGTTAAAAACAATCAGGCGGAACCTTATCATTGGTTCCATGGTGTTGATGAAAGTGGTAATGAGTTAGAAATTCTTTCTTTGTTAAATGGCCCACGTAGGGATATTTTACGCAAAAAAAATATTGTTAGCTATATCGAGCCTGAGCTACCACCCTATTCGGTGACATCACAACAAATATCTGGGCCTATCCCAGCTATTTTACGTGGTGATGCGAGTAAACTTGCCCAAACATATGAATTTATTTCAGTGGGGCGTAGCCGTGTATTGGGACGTCCTGCACAATTAATTCGTATTGTTTCTAAAGATCCGTACCGTTATGGTCATTGGTTATGGTTAGATCAAAAAACCGGTATGTTATTAAAGCTTGCCTTAGTTAATCGTACAGGGCAATTACTTGAGCAAATACAGTTTACCCATTTAGATATAACTGATGGTTTGGGTGAGAGTCTTGAGCAATTACAGCAGACAACATTACCAAAAACGATTGAAATACCAGAAGGTTACCAAGAGCAAACATTACAATGGCAAGTTAAATGGTTACCTGCAGGCTTTAAACGTATAAATGCTAATCGTCATCGTATCTCTGCGACAAAAAAGCCTGTTGAATTTATGCTTTTCAATGACGGCTTAGTTGATGTTTCAGTGTATGTAAACCCAAGTGATGATGCTCAACGTGCGACGGATTATGTGATGGATGGCGCGACTGTTGTGTTGAACCAAGTTATTAATGGTTTTGAAGTGAGTGTCGTAGGTAAAATACCAGCGAAAACCGCTAAAACTATTGCTGACTCTGTTGTCTTAACAAAAAAAGCTGCGCCATGATAGAAGAGCAAGCAACAGTTACCTTTATTGATGACGACAATGTTACGGTCACCAGTGACATAAAGTCAGCATGTGGTGGCTGTCAGCAAATCGATAATTGTGGCAGCGGTCAGGTGGCCAAAGCATTTCCTCAGAAAAAACTTTCGTTAACGTTAAAATCACCATTAGCGTTAGAGCTGGGCGATAAAGTTGTTTTAGGGTTGAATGAAAGCGCACTTTTACAATCAGCCTGGCAGGTTTACTTATGGCCGCTTTTAGGTTTGATAATGGCTTCATGGCTCGGTCAATGGCTTGTTATCAATGACATGCTAGGTCATGAAGTTTTTGCCATTGTCTTCGGTTTAACAGGTGGATTTTGTGGCTTTTCTTTAGCAAAAAGACAGCAAATTAAAAGTGCTACCTGTGCAAAACTGGCCCCCAAAATTTTACGTCGTGAAAACCAAAACATCGCGATTGTAGAAATCACTGATTGAATCGCAACAAAAGATAGCCCCAGCGCGCTAAATTAGCTAAAATCTCGCCATTATTGAATTAACTACAAGCTTATTTGACTTCTCATTTATGAAACATATTCGAAATTTTTCTATTATCGCCCATATTGATCACGGTAAATCAACATTATCAGATCGCCTAATCCAACACTGTGGTGGTCTACAAGAACGTGAAATGGAAGCCCAAGTACTTGATTCTATGGATATTGAGCGCGAACGTGGCATTACCATTAAAGCGCAAAGTGTTACTTTAGACTATAGAGCGAAAGACGGTGAAGTTTATCAATTGAACTTTATCGATACACCCGGCCACGTCGATTTTTCGTATGAAGTTTCTCGTTCATTAGCATCATGTGAAGGAGCATTACTGGTTGTTGACGCAGGACAAGGTGTTGAGGCGCAAACTGTAGCCAACTGTTACACCGCACTTGACATGGAATTAGAAGTTATTCCAATTCTCAATAAAATTGATTTACCCCAAGCAGACCCTGAACGTGTTAGTGAAGAAATTGAAAACATTATCGGTATTGATGCTACCGACGCTGTTCAGTGTTCAGCTAAAACCGGTATCGGTATTGAAGATGTATTAGAAACTATTGTTGCGAACATACCGGCTCCAGAAGGTGATCCTGATGCGCCACTACAAGCGCTGATCATTGATTCATGGTTCGATAATTACCAAGGCGTAGTATCATTGGTTCGTATCATGAATGGCCAAGTGAAAAAAGGCGATAAAATGGTGGTTATGTCGACAGGGCAAAACCATATTATCGACAAGGTTGGTATTTTTACACCTAAGCAAACGGATACCGGTGTATTAAAAGCGGGTGAAGTTGGTTTTATTATTGCGGGTATTAAAGAAATTCATGGTGCACCTGTTGGCGATACCATTACTATTCTTAAGAAAGAAGCTGAGCAAGCCCTTCCTGGCTTTAAACGAGTTCAACCGCAAGTCTACGCGGGTATCTTCCCAATAAGCTCAGATGATTATGAGAACTTTCGTGACGCCTTGAATAAATTAAGTTTAAATGACGCCTCTTTGTTTTTTGAACCTGAAAACTCATCAGCACTTGGTTTTGGCTTCCGTATCGGTTTCTTGGGCATGTTGCACATGGAGATTGTGCAAGAGCGACTAGCGCGTGAATACGATCTTGATTTGATCACAACAGCACCAACGGTAAATTATGAAATAGCTTGCACTAACGGTGACGTTTTATCGATTGATAACCCAAGTGATTTACCGGCAATTAACAATATTGACGAAATTCGCGAACCAATTGTGCAAGCGAATATTTTAGTGCCTCAAGAGCACTTAGGTAACGTTATTACTTTATGTATTGAAAAACGTGGCGTACAAAAAGATATTATTTATCACGGCAATCAAGTCGCAGTAACGTATGAATTACCGATGGCTGAAGTGGTGATGGACTTCTTTGATAAATTAAAGTCAACCAGTCGTGGCTATGCATCGCTTGATTATCACTTTGTGCGATTTGAAGCAGCAGACATGGTTCGTGTTGATGTCATGATCAACGGTGATCGTGTTGATGCGTTAGCGATGATCACGCATCGAGCGAATTCAGTGCCACGCGGTCGTATGTTAGTTGAGAAGTTAAAAGAGTTAATTCATCGTCAGATGTTTGATATTGCTATTCAAGCGGCCATTGGTAATAACGTTATTGCCCGTACTACCGTCAAACAACTACGTAAAAACGTAACGGCAAAATGTTACGGTGGTGATATTTCTCGTAAGAAAAAGCTACTGCAAAAACAGAAAGACGGTAAAAAGCGTATGAAGCAAGTCGGTAATGTCGAAGTGCCGCAAGAAGCGTTTTTAGCTGTACTTAAATTAGATAATTAATTTAGTTAACTCATTTTACTCATTAACTAAATATCAGATAGGAATAATATGGCAGTTTACTTTTCAATATTTTTAGTCATAGTGACGGTAATTACCGGCATTGTATGGCTAGCGGATAAATTTTATTTAGCGCCACAGCGACAGCTTAAAGTGGTTGATGCACAAACTCAGTGTGCAACGCCTTTAAGTGATGAAGTTACGGCTAAGTTGGCTGAACCGTCGGCATTAGTCGATACCTCAGTGCAAATTTTTCCGGTAATAGCTTTTGTTTTAATACTACGCTCTTTTATCTACGAGCCTTTTCAAATACCGTCAGGCTCTATGATGCCTACGTTACTTGATGGTGACTTTATTTTAGTTAATAAATTCAACTATGGTTTACGTGATCCAGTAGTACGTAATAAGTTTATTGAAATCGGTTTGCCTGAACGTGGCGATGTTGTGGTATTTAAATATCCTCGCGAGCCACAGATTGATTACATCAAGCGTGTGGTAGGCTTGCCAGGTGATAGAGTAATATATAAAAATAAAATTTTATATATTAAACCTGCGTGCATTGCATCTGATGAAAAATGTCCGGGTTTCGAGCAGATAAAACAAACATTTAACAATAAAACCGACTATATTGATGAAGGTATGCCGTTAACTCGTTACACCTCTACAATGGGTGAAAAAACCCATGATTTACTGGTTAACGATCAAATCTCACCTCGCACCCAGCACTATTTTAAACAAGCGGGCACACAAGACAACGAGTTTGTTGTTCCGAAAGGCCAATACTTTGTGATGGGCGATAATCGTGACAATAGCTTAGACGGTCGTTTTTGGGGGTTTGTTCCGGAAGAAAACTTAGTGGGTGAAGCCGTTGCTATTTGGATGAGTTTTGATTTCGAACGAACGTCAGACAGCCTTTTACCTCGCTGGATACCAACAGGTGTACGTCTTTCTAGAATTGGTGGAATTGAATAACTGTGTTACACACTCCAGCAGCCATTGCGCGACTAACAAAAAAAATTGGCTATAGTTTCAAAGAGCCTACATTATTATTACAAGCGTTAACGCATAGAAGTGCGAAGGGGGCTCATAATGAGCGCCTAGAGTTTTTAGGTGATTCGATCTTAGGTTTTGTTATTGCAGAGTCTTTGTATCAAAAATTTCCCAAGCAGGCCGAAGGTGATTTAACTCGCATGCGCTCTAGCCTCGTTAAAGGTGTGACGCTAGCAGAAGTTGGCCGCGACTTCGATCTAGGCCAATATTTGATTTTGGGACCTGGTGAATTAAAAAGTGGCGGACATCGACGAGACTCTATTCTTGAAGATGCCATTGAAGCGATAATCGGCGCAGTATACTTAGATTCTGATTTGCCAACCTGTCAGGCGCTAATATTAACCTGGTTTGAAAAACGCTTAGCGAATATTAAGCCAGGAAACGAACAAAAAGACCCAAAAACACGCTTACAAGAATACTTGCAAGGGCGAAAAATACCTTTGCCTCTATATGAAGTAATTAATACCACAGGGCAATCACACAATCAGCAATTCACTGTACGCTGCACAACAAGCGTACTTGAGAAAGAAGTGATTACTAAAGGCAGTAGCCGACGTAAAGCTGAGCAATCAGCCGCTTTGCAGGTTTTAGCATTAATCGAGCAAGCTAAGTAGCTTGTTCGACATTTAAGTTGATAATTAAATCATGACAACAGAACAAAAGCACTGCGGCCTAATCGCCATCGTTGGCCGTCCAAATGTTGGTAAATCAACATTATTGAACAGTTTGCTTGGTCAGAAAGTGAGCATTACCTCACGTAAGCCGCAAACTACGCGTCATCGCATCTTGGGAATTTTAACTGAAGGTAGTAATCAAGCTGTTCTTGTTGATACCCCAGGCCTACATTCAGAAGAAAAACGAGCAATTAATCGCTTAATGAATCGTGCCGCGAGTAGTACCTTGGCAGAAGTCGAAACCATCGTGTTTTTGGTTGAAGGTACGCTTTGGACAAGTGATGATGAGATGGTACTGACTAAAATAAAAAACAGCGGTGCGCCTTGTGTGTTAGTGGTTAATAAAATCGACAATATACAAGACAGAGATAGCTTATTACCACATCTGCAAAAGCTTGGTGCTATGCACGACTTTGCTGATATTGTGCCAATTTCAGCCAGTAAAGGCGAAAATGTAAATACCATCAAAAATATTTGCTTTAACGCATTACCTGAAGGCGATTTTTGGTTTCCTGAAGATTATATTACCGATCGCTCTAGCCGCTTCATGGCATCAGAAATTGTGCGTGAAAAACTCATTCGTTTTACCGGTGATGAATTACCGTATTCAACAACGGTTGAAATTGAACAATTTAAGATTGACGAGAAAGGTATATTGCACATTAACGCTTTGGTGCTCGTGGAAAGAAATAGCCAAAAGCGTATGGTTATTGGCAATAAGGGTGAAAAATTAAAGGTTATCGGCCAAGAAGCGCGTCGTGATATGGAAAATCTATTTGAGCGTAAAGTCTTTTTAGAAACCTGGGTTAAAGTTAAATCAGGTTGGGCTGATGATGAAAGAGCATTAAGAAGTTTAGGATACGGTGATGATTACTCAGGCTAATTGCCAGTAAATTGACTTCTTACTGAATTGTTAATTGATGTATTTTTACTTGATATCCTTGATATCCTTGATATAAATGGGAATGTAAATGCAAGAGAATACGCAGTCAGCTTTTGTGCTTCATAGCCGCCCCTATCGAGAGAATCAACTTTTGGTTGATTTATTGACCGAGCATGATGGTAAATTGGCTGCGTTAAGTTATGTTGGCCACTCGACTAAATCAAGTCGTAAGGCGTTGCTGCAGCCTTTTCTACCGATTCAGGTAACGCTAAAAGGTCAATTCCAGCTAAAAAACTTAGCGCGAGTAGAACCGATAGGGAAATCATTTCTGTTAAAACAAAACGCGCTGTTCAGTGCTTTTTATATCAATGAGCTATTAGTTAAATTACTGGGTGAAAATATTGCCTGTACTGAGTTGTTCCAGCAATATAGAAATTCTCTTAAAGCGCTAGTTGAAACTAGCAATATTGAAATTTGTTTGCGAGAATTTGAATTAATGTTAATGGAAGAGCTTGGTGTATCCTTTGATTTTTCACTGGTTTTTGAGCATAGCGCAAAAGGCTTTTACTATTTGCCTGATGAAGGATTTATTCCCGCCTACACCAAACTTAAGCAGCCTTGTTATGATCGTTGGCATTTGCAGGCGATTGCCGAGCGCAATTTCTCTGAGCCATCAGTGCTGATGACATTTAAAGCCTTAATGCGGCAAGTTATTAATCATTTACTCGGTGGCGTACCACTAAATAGTCGAAAACTATTTAGTAACAAATCATAGTTTCACTATGCCAAACAGTTGAAGACGTTTATAGTTTATTACCGTAAGTTTACTCGTTAAAACAAAATAAGAGATTGAGTATGAAAGATATTTTATTAGGCGTAAATGTAGATCATATTGCCACACTAAGACAAGCTCGCGGTACCAATTATCCTGATCCCGTTTATGCTGCTTCTGTTGCAGAACATGCGGGCGCTGATGGCATTACCGTACATTTACGTGAAGATCGCCGTCATATTCAAGACCGCGATATTCATGTATTAAAGCAAACCTTGCATACGCGGATGAATTTTGAAATGGCCGTTACCGATGAAATGTTGGATATTGCCTGTGAAGTAAAACCGGTATTTTGTTGTTTAGTGCCAGAAAAACGAGAAGAGCTCACCACCGAAGGTGGATTAGATGTTGCCGGGCAGCAAGAAAAAATTAACGCAGCGGTTGCTCGTTTGGCAGATGCAGGTATACAGACAAGTTTGTTTATTGACGCGGATAAAAAGCAAATTGATGGGGCGCTGCTGAGTAAAGCGACTTATATCGAAATTCATACCGGGCAATATGCAGAAGCAGAAACTGAAGAAGCGCAAAAAGAAGAACTAGCACGTTTAATTGAAGGCATAGAATATGCCCATGGTTTAGGTTTGAAGGTCAACGCAGGACATGGGCTTAATTATTTTAACGTTAAGCCAATCGCGGCCATACCTGAAATTATAGAATTAAATATTGGTCACGCTATTATTGCTCGAGCGGTAATTGATGGCTTAGATAAAGCGATACGTGATATGAAGCGCCTGATGCTAGAAGCGCGTGGTTTAGCGTAAATTATTATATTAAGGATTAAAGTTTGTCAGTTGTTGGTATTGGTACAGATATAGTTGATATTCGGCGCATTGCTAAAATGTCAGATAATGCCCAGCAACGTTTAGCAAAGCGTATATTAACTGCGAATGAATATACGCATTATATCACCTTAAAGCAGCCTGAGCGCTTTCTTGCGAAACGCTGGGCTGGCAAGGAAGCTGCTGCTAAAGCGCTTGGAACTGGCATAGCCGCAGGCGTTTCTTTTCAGCATTTTGATATTGTATCTTTGACGACAGGGCAGCCAACACTTGAGTTGAGTTCAAAAGCGTTAGCTTTAGCTGAAGACTTAGGGGCGAATACTTGGCATATTTCCCTGTCTGATGAAGTTAAATACGCCACGGCCTTTGTCGTATTATCACAGTAACCACTTAGCCCCTAAATGTACGTAAACAACTATGCAGAGTTGTGGTATTCATACACGGAAATAATAAATTTAACGCTAGAAATAATATATGCTCTATACTTAAATTAAGCTGAGTGAAAACTTTACTCAGTAGATTTTGATTTAGGAGTTGATATGCAGTCTCAAAAGCACCCCATCGTTGATAGGCGCCAAGAAGCACCTGAGCAATCGGTATGGTGGTCTAAGCTCTCATTGGCACAAAAATTCTCTGCTAGCAGCTTAGGTAAGTTCGGTTATGAATTACGCTTTGTTCGTAACGAGCAAGGGCATAGCTTAGCAGTTTTAATGTGTAATTCAGGTGTTGCCGTGATCACTGAAGATGGCGACATTAATACTTCGCCAAATATAAAAATTAGGTAATGCTTTTTAAATTTATATCCAACTAATGAAACTTTGTTAGTTGTAACTATTCAGTCTCAAGCTGTTGAATAAACGGCTCCGCATCCGCTAGAACTAAATCTATTTGCTCAAAAAATTCAAAAAACTCAGGCTCTAAGTCATCTAAGGCAATACCACGCTTTAATTCTGTTTCAAGTTCATGGGTTACTTTACCTAAGCTTGGCACACCAGAATAGCAACACGCACCGTTGAGCTTATGAATTAATACTTTTAGCTGCTCTATGTCTTGGGAAATTAATGCCTCAGAAATGTTGATTTTACTTTCTGGTAAGCTATTAACCAGACCAATAAACATGTCTTTAGCTAAGGCTGATTTTTGACCTGCTCGCTGCAGTGCTAATGACCAATCAATAATAGTTGGTCGTAAACTGCTTATCGATCCAGAAGATGATGTGACGACTGTGGGTCGATTGGCAAGTAACGTTGAATCGCAATATTCGTAAATACTATGGTGCAGCATTGCTTCATCTATCGGTTTAGTGATAAATGAATTGAAACCTTTCTCTAGCAATTTATCTTTTTCTTCCCCGAAGACATGTGCGGTTACCGCTATTATTGGCGTGTGTTCATTAAGCGTTTGCTGACGAATCATTGATAAGGCGGAAATGCCATCAAGTACTGGCATTTGAATGTCCATAAATATTAGTGCGAATTTTTCATGGCGGCATAACTCTACGGCTTGAGCACCATCAGTAACCGTGCTGACATCATTAACCTGTTCAAGTAACAATTCCTTAATAAGCTTTAAGTTTGCCTCGTTATCATCCACCGCGAGTACTTTAATCGGCACTTTGTGTTCTGGTACGTCAAATAGGTCATTTAGTTCTGTTGATGCTTTTGGCATCAGTGTTTTATTTAAGCGTTGTACCGTTATCGGTTTACTAATACAGGTTTTTGCTCCACTCGAAATTAAGGCTTCGTGTAAGCTTGGAGAATTACTATTGATGGCTAAATGTATTGAGCCAATAATGTCTTTAAGGGTAAAAATAAGTTTTTTCACGTCATTAAGGGCTGATGGCGTAACATCGTGGCCGATCAGCGCAAAGTCGAACGATGATAGTAATTCTTTGTTTGCTAAAAGCTCGTCCATTTCATCGCGGTGAGTGATACAGGTAATTTGCATTTCCCAACTAGCCAATATTTCAGTTGTAGCTAAACGACTGGCAGCATGCGGTTCATAATAGAGTATTGCTTTGCCATTAAGGCTTTCAGGAATAGGGAGAAAAACTGTTGGGATTGGGTTTAATTCACACTGGAAAGTAAACCAAAACGTTGAGCCTTCATTTTCTATGCTGTCAAAACCGATACCGCCGCGTAGTTCTGAGACTAACCGCTGTGAAATTACTAACCCTAAACCCGTACCGCCGTAGATACGCGTAACACTTTTGTCTCCCTGACCAAAGGCTTCAAATATTGAGTTTTTTTGTTGTTCGGAAATGCCAATTCCAGTGTCTTGTACTGTTACCCTTATTTTATATAGGTTTTTGGCAATAACATTACCTTCTATATTAATGTCCACTGAGCCTTTATCGGTAAATTTTATGGCGTTACTGGCCAAGTTGACCATAACTTGTTTGATGCGCATAGCGTCGCCAATGAGTGAGTCAGGTAATTTTGGACTAACACGTAACGACAATTCGATATTTTTTTTATGGGCGCTGGGTGCGAGTAAAGTTAGGGTTTCCTCGATGGACTCACGAATTGAAAACGGAATATTTTCAATAACCATTTTACCGGCATCGAGTTTAGAGAAGTCTAAAATATCGTTAATAATTGATAGCAAGTTACCGGCAGAGCGTTCAATTGTTTGCAAGTGATCACGCTGTGTGTCGCTTAACGGTGTTTTTAATACTTGTCGGGTAAAACCAATAACACCATTAAGTGGTGTGCGTAATTCATGGCTCATGTTGGCTAAAAATTCAGACTTTACCTTATTGGCGTCTTGCGCTTTACGTTTTGCGATGTCGAGCTCAACGTTTTGAATTTCAAATTGTTCTAAACTCTCACGTAAATCTATCGTGGCTTGGTCTATACTTCGTTGCATCTCATCTTGATAATCGCCTAGAGATTGCGCCATGGCGTTAACACCATTTTTTAAAAAGTTTAATTCACCAAAAAGTTGACCACTAATACGACTTTCAATTTTACCTTCTCTAATACGATCTATCGCAAGCACCATAGATGATATCGGACGAGTCACGCTATTAATCAATTTATAGGCGAATAACGCACTGATTATCAGGCCAACTAAAACGATAAAAAATACTTTTATCAGTAATTGTTGTTGCGCGTACTTAATATTACTTTTGTCAATTTGTATGGCGATATAACCGATAACATCACTGTGAATATCTACTGCAGAATGGTTATTTTTTGCCGTGAACTCGTCAATAATTGGTGCTCGATAAATAAGGTAATCATCGTGATCTTCATACATGATGCTATTGGGTAAGTTTTGTCCTGCTCTAATACGCATGGTATGTGTGTCGCCGTGATAAGCACTGGTAACGAAAACTTGGTTGTCTTTGGTGAATATGGCGATGCTTTTGATGATATCTGATTGGCTGCGATGACTAAAACCAATCAGCGTTCGCAAGTTATCACGTTTTTTCTCTAATAATGGTGCCGCGCTGCTAATGGCGAGTGGTGCAATGATACTGGTGGCGCGTTGATAAATAAATTGATCGAGTTCGCTATAGCGACTGTAAGATAAGTAACCTGCAACAATTAAACTGATTAGGGTCGTTGGAACGATCGTAAGTAAAATTACCCAATCTTTCAGGCTTATTTTATGCATTTTTTGTTGAGCTTTAGTGTAAAATCATTGAGTTAATAACTCTATAATGGCACATATCAGACTAATACCAAATAGATAATCGTTCACTATGGCAGCAAATGCATAATTTATGCTGCTCTTTGATGGCAAATTAAGATAGCTATGGCAAATTTTTTTAAAGCAAGCGTTAAAAAAAACATAATTCAGAAAAATTTAACTGTTTCAATTGATCGTCTTGATCAGCAAGGCTGTGGAGTTGCTGTTCATAACAAAAAACCAATTTTTATTGAAGGCGCACTGCCCAATGAAACAGTGGAAGTGAAAGTCTATGAACAAAAAAGTAAGTTCTCAAAAGCAAGATTAGTCAATATTATTACCGCCAGTGAAGCCCGTACAGTAGTGAAATGTCGACACTATTTTCAATGTGGAGGCTGCAATCTGCAGCACATGGACTATCAGCATCAGTTAGCTTATAAACAAGATAAAATCAGACAGTTATTCTCACGCCAAGCCTTAAATGAGAATCTACCTTGGCAAAGTCATATTGCCAGTCAGCCATGGCATTATCGCCGTAAAGCAAGAATTGGTGTGCAATATGATAAACGGGGTATGCCGATCATTGGTTTTCGCCAACGTGAGAGTAGCCACTTAACTGAAATTAAATCCTGCCCGGTACTAGTAGCAGCGTTTGCCAACATTTTTACTGAATTAAAAATGCTGCTGCCAACGTTGTCGGGAAGTAATGCTGTTGGTCATATCGAAATTATTGCCGCGAATGAAAATATTGTTGTGGTGCGTCAACTCGTTAAGTGTACAACACTAGATAAAGAACGTTGGTTAGATTTTGCCAATAAAAATAACTGGTTAGTCTATTTTGATGATGGCAAACGTATTACCGCTTTAGCGGCAGATAAGCCGTTGTTTTATTCATTAACAGATACTATTAATATTGAATTTTCTGTTAATAACTTTATTCAAGTTAACCATGGTGTTAATAAGCAGATGGTTGAACAAGCCCAAGCGTGGTTAGCGTTAAATGATCAAGATACCGTATTGGACTTATTTTGTGGTTTAGGTAATTTCAGTTTACCTATTGCTCAGCAAGTCAGTCATGTCGTCGGTATCGAAGGCATTCAAGCCATGGTTGATAAAGCCCAAGAGAATGCTCAGCATAATGGCATCACTAACTGTCAATTTCATCAAGCTGACTTAAATAACGATTGGCAAGATCACCTTTGGGCTAAGCAAAAATATACCAAGGTTTTACTCGATCCTGCACGCGCTGGCGCATATCAAGCGTTAACGCAGTTATTGCGCTTTAATATTGAAAAAGTACTCTATGTCAGCTGTGATCCAGCATCTTTGGCGCGTGATAGTAAGTTACTTATTGACCATGGTTATAAAATTGAAAAAATTGCCTTAATGGATATGTTTTCACAAACAAAGCATGTTGAAACTATGGTAATGTTTAGCTTGTAACGAGTTGTTTATTCTAATCGGAGGTAGAGAGTTTCATGGTTTCTGTGCGCAAGTCACATCAAATGTCGGAAGCAAGTTTTGAACAGTGGTTAGAGAGGCTTGAATTAGATAATGACAAAAAAATCGCCTTAGAAAAGTTATATCACCAAGTGAATGACTTATTTGATGATGCAACGCCGTGCCAAACCAAATCGTTCGAGATGGTGGAAATTCTCTCGGCTTTAAATCTTGATACCGATTCATTATGTGCGGCGTTTATTTGCCCTTTATACGAATATAACTGCATTAGCCTTGAATACATTGAAGAAAATTTCTCGCAACAAATATATCTATTGTGCAAAGGCGTTGGCCAAATGGAAGCGATTAAGGCCTTGCAGCAATCGCAGTCGAGCCAAGTTAGTGCCAATCAAATTGATAATATCCGCCGTATGCTATTGGCTATGGTGGAAGATGTTCGCGCTGTTGTGATTAAATTAGCTGAACGCTTATGCCATTTACGCTTAGTTAAGAACAGCGATGAAGAAACTCGTGTTTTAGCCGCTAAAGAAACCAGTAATATTTATGCACCATTAGCTAACAGGCTTGGTATAGGGCAATTAAAGTGGGAGTTAGAAGATCTTTCTTTTCGCTATCTTCATCCTGACGTCTATAAAAATATTGCTAAGCAGCTTGATGAAAAACGTCTCGATAGAGAGCGTTATATGGCCGATTTTGTTGATAATATTGCTCAACAGTTAAAGGCATCCTCGATCAAAGGCATTGTTTATGGGCGCCCGAAACATATTTATAGTATTTGGAAAAAAATGCAGCAAAAGTCGCTGGATTTTGAACAGCTGTTTGATGTGCGTGCAGTGCGTATTATTGTTGATGAATTACAAGGTTGCTACGGTGCATTAGGCTTAGTTCACACCAGTTGGAAGCACTTATCTAAAGAGTTTGATGATTATGTTGCCACGCCGAAAAGTAACGGTTATCAGTCAATCCATACGGTCGTAATAGGCCCTGAAGGTAAAGCCATTGAAGTGCAGATTAGAACGCAGCAAATGCATGATGATGCTGAGTTAGGTGTTGCAGCACATTGGCGCTATAAAGAAGGTAGCGCTAGCGGTAAAACCTCTGGATTTGATGAAAAAGTAAGCTGGTTAAGAAAAATTTTACAATGGCAAGAAGATGTCTCTGAAAGTGGCGAACTGATTGATGAATTGCGTAGCCAAGTGTTTGAAGACCGTATTTATGTATTTACCCCAAGTGGCGACGTGGTGGATTTACCGAGTGGCGCAACGCCGTTAGATTTCGCTTACTATATTCATTCTAATGTTGGACATAGCTGTATTGGTGCAAAAGTATTTGGCCGTATTGTACCTTTTACACATGTCTTACAAACCGGTGATCAAGTTGAAGTATTACGTAGTAAAACGCTGAACCCGAGTAGAGATTGGCTAAATCCAAGCCTGAATTACCTTCACACGCCACGCGCAAGGGCGAAGGTGCAACACTTTTTTCGCTTATTAGATCGAGATAAAAACCTGGCTGCTGGCAAAGAGATGTTAGAAACAGCGCTAGGAAAATTACAACTATCTTTGGCAAAAGTTGATTTAACTGCGGCAATCGAGCGCTTTAATTTTACCACCAAAGATGATTTGTTAGCGGCCATAGGCTCAGGTAATACACGTTTGTTACAGGTAGTGCATTGCTTGCAGCAACAGGATGAAAAATCCAAGCCTGAAGTAGACATAGATCCACAAAGTTTAATTCGAGAGCCTCAACAGGCGGATACACAAGCCAGTGATAGCAATGGTATTACGGTATCTGGAGTGGGTAATTTATTAACGCATATGGCAAAATGTTGTCACCCTGTACCAGGTGATGAAATCTCAGGCTTTATTACCCAGGGCCGCGGTATTTCGGTGCATCGAGTTGACTGTGAACAACTTGCTAACGCATTGAATCAGCAACCTGAGCGCGAAGTTGAGGTGCAATGGGGTATCAACAGCAAAAAAAGTTATCAGGTAAGTATTAATATCATTGGCGGCGATCGCCAGGGCTTGCTACGAGATATTTCCACCATTATTGCTAATGAACGTGTCAGTATAATTGGCATTGAAAGTAATACAGATAATGCAAAACAAAGTATGAGCATGACCATAAAAATAGAGGTAGCAAATAACGAAGCGTTAAGCCGTTTATTAGCTAAATTAAAACAATTAGACGATGTTGTTGAAGTTAAAAGATTATAGGTAAAAATAAAATTATGTTAACTGCTGCGCCTTCAATTGAAAAACTTCGTTGGATCATGAGCGAATTACGTGATCCTAATACGGGTTGCCCGTGGGACTTAAAACAAACCTTTGCGTCAATCATTCCGCATACCATTGAAGAAGCGTATGAAGTTGCAGATGCCATAGAGCAAGAAGATTTTGTAGAGCTGGAAAAAGAGCTCGGTGACTTATTGTTTCAAGTGGTGTTTTATAGCCAATTGGGAGCGGAAGAAAAACGTTTTGATTTTGACAGTGTGCTAAGCGCCATTTGTGAAAAACTGATCCGCAGACACCCTCATGTTTTTGCCAGCAGTGACTTTACTTCAGATGCTGAAATTAAGGCTAACTGGGAAAATGAAAAGTCGAAAGAGCGACAACAAAAAAATAATGATGAAAGCCTCAGCATGTTAGCTGATATTCCTCGCAGTCTGCCGGCGTTATCACAAGCAGCAAAAATTCAAAAACGCTGTGCACATGTTGGCTTTGATTGGCACAATATTGACGATGTTTTCGCGAAAGTTGAAGAGGAAGTTTTAGAAGTTAAAGCTGAGTTACATCGTGATGAAACAGCACTAGCCGAAGAGTTAGGTGATTTAATGTTTGCTGTTGTCAATTTATGTCGACATGCCAAGCAAGACCCTGAAGCGATATTACGACAAGCAAATCAAAAGTTTACTAAACGATTCCAAGGTGTTGAAACTGAGGTCAATAATAGTGATAAAAGCTTTCAGCAACACTCATTAGACGAACTTGAAGCATTCTGGCAACAAGTGAAAATTGCTGAAAAGTCTTAAAATCAGCTAACGCAAATGCGCTAATAATAAATGTAGAGGTAACTATGAACTCAATGCCAGTAATAGTCGACAGTAAATTAACACTTAACAATAATATTGTCACCTTGACTTTCAATCGGCATGACGTCCGTAATGCCTTAACGGGTACAGCTATCACCGATGATATTGTTAACACAGTGACATGGATTAATCGTACACCTGAAATTGCGGTATTGATTATAACCGGCGACGGCTCAGCGTTTTCTTCTGGTGGTAACATAAAAGATATGGCCGAGCGGGCAGGAGACTTTGCTGGCGATGTGCAAAGCTTAGAGAGACGTTACCGAGAAGGTATTCAACGCATTCCACTTGCCTTACATAAGTTAGAAGTACCGGTTATCGCGGCGGTGAATGGCCCTGCAATAGGCGCGGGCTTTGATATTGCAAACATGTGCGATATGCGCATTGCTTCTACAAAAGCTAAATTCGGCGAAACTTTTGTCAACCTAGGTATTATTCCGGGTGATGGTGGTGCATGGTTTATGCAACGCTTAATTGGTTATCAAAAAGCAGCAGAGTTAACCTTTACGGGTCGTGTTATCGATGCTAATGAAGCAAAAGAAATCGGTATAGTACTTGATGTTGTCGCTCCTGAGGGCCTAATGGCACGAGTCAATCAGCTTGCTGCTGAAATAGCCGCTAAACCGATTGCTTCGCTGCGCTTAACCAAGCGGTTAATGAAATTAGCACAACGTACAGAGTTACCTGATTTCCTTGATATTTGCGCGGTTTTTCAAGGAATGTGTCATAACAATCCAGAGCATTTATCTGCAGTTAACACTATGATCGAAAAGCTAGCAAAATAAGCTGTTTTAAAAATAGCTTAAACAACTAAGCTATTTTTATTGATGCTATTTTATGCGTTAGTGTTAGCGTTCAACACATCGGTTAGTTGCTGTATAAAGCAGTCAATATCTACTTGACTGATATCTAGATGGGTAACTAAACGCATTGGATTAGCCGCGCTAAGTAATATGTTTTTACGCTTCAGTTTTTCAACTAAATTTGTGATATCAATATCGTCAGAAAATGTCGCAAAAACCATATTAGTTTCTACATGACTAAGGTTAACGCTAACGTCAGGTAATTGATTTAACGCAATGGCTAAATATTTTGCATTATCATGGTCTTGTTGTAACTTGGCTGGGTTTTCTTTAAGGGCTATTTTGGCTGCTGCGGCAATAATACCTGCTTGGCGCATGCCGCCACCCACCACTTTACGCCAACGCTTAGCGCTTTTAATTAAAGCATCAGAGCCAAGTAATAACGAACCTATTGGTGCGCCAAGGCCTTTTGATAAACAAATAGACATTGAATCTACATGCTGGCTAATCTCGGTAATATCGACATTTAACGCACTCGCAGCATTGTAAACTCTTGCCCCGTCTAAATGTAAGGCAAGGTTATTGCGCGTGGTAAAGTCGCGCGCTTCGGCCATATAACTTAGTGGTAGCACTTTACCGTTAATGGTATTTTCGATACTAAGTAAGGTGGTGCGAGCAAAGTGAGAATCATCAGGCTTTATCGCCGCCGCAAGTTTTTTAAAACATAACGTGCCATCATTCTCGTTAGCGATAGGTTGAGGTTGAATGGAGCCTAAAATAGCGGCGCCACCACCTTCAAACTTATAGTTATGTGCTTGTTGCCCACACAGGTATTCGTCGCCTCGTTGACAATGTGCCATCAGTGCTAATAAATTGGCTTGTGTGCCTGAACTACAAAACATTGCACGAGCAAAGCCATGCCTTTGGGCTGCCCATGATTCGAGTTCATTAACAGTAGGGTCATCGCCATAAACATCGTCACCTACTTCAGCATTCGCCATTGCAGTGCGCATTGCTTTACTTGGACGAGTTACCGTATCTGAGCGAAAATCAATCATGGTGCACCTTTTGTTGTCTAGGGAAACTAAAAAAGGCATCTAATACGATGCCCTTAATTTATTATTTAATTGATAAATATAAGCTACCGTTACTCAGCTAATTCAGCATTGTGATAAATATTTTGCACGTCGTCACAATCTTCTAACATGTTAATAAATTTTTCGAAGTTAGCTAAGTCATCGTCACCTGAAATTTCAGTATAAGTCTGTGGTACCCAAGTGATTTCTTCGACTTCTAATTCAACATCTGCCATATTTTCGGCAAATTCTGTTTTAATTTTGAAGAACTCGGTATGTGGTGCGTAAACGGTGATAATGCCGTCTTCAAGCTCAACATCAGTAACATCAATGTCAGCCATCATTAAACTTTCTAATACAGCTTCATCGTCTTCACCTTTAAAGGCAAATACCGCTTGGTGATCAAACATATGCGAAACGGTGCCAGAAGAACCAATTTTTGAATGGGTTTTAGTAAAACATTGGCGAACATCTTTAATGGTGCGATTACCGTTATCCGTTAAGCAATCAATAATTACCATACAGTTGCCTGGGCCAAAACCTTCGTAGCGCGATTCTACGTAGTCTTCACCACCCACACCTGATGCTTTTTCTATCGCTTTCTCAATAACATGAGTTGGAACTTGATCTTTTTTCGCTCTTTCAATCGTGCGACGCAAAGACAGGTTACTGTCGGGGTCTACGCCACCATTTTTCGCTAGTACGTAAATTTCTTTACCGTATTTTGAATATACTTTAGTTTTTTGACCCGCAGTTTTGGCCATAGATAATTTGCGGTTTTGATATGCTCTGCCCATCTGAATACGTCTCGTTGCTGATGAATAAAATTTCTATGCGCTAGATTCTAACGGGTAGCGTCGGCTATTTCTAGTGTTGAGGCCATTTGAACTTTTAAATCTTAGTAAAGCGTGTAAGAATTTGAGTCAATCCGCAGAAATTCTGTCTTTGAGTTACTCTTCGCTGCTATTTATTTCAATTGGTATTATATGAGTGACTTTTAGGAGCGTACATTTATGAATGATAAATTGAACATCGTTTTCGTGGCAGATATTTTTGGCATAACCCATGAGTTTAAAAGTTTATGTCAAGAGGTGACGTCAGCCATTGAGCAAGCGCTTAGGGTTGAATGTCAGATGATTGGCCCGTACCAAAAACAGCCCAAATCGTTCGACTCAGAACAAGCCGCCTATCAATACTTTACTGAACAGGTGGGTTTAGCTGATTATGTTAAAATTATTGAACAGCAATTATCGGTCATATCTGGTAATAAGTTATTAGTCGGCTTTAGTGTCGGCGGCAGCGCTATCTGGCAGCTGTGTTCAAATAACATTGTAGATAAAAACCTAGACGCTATTTGTTTTTACAGTAGTCAAATTCGCCACATGACGCAGCTAATGCCTAAGGTACCAACGAGATTAATTTTGCCTGCTTCTGAGCAGCACTTTTCTATTACTGAACTAAAAAACGCGTTACTAGACAAGCCATCAGTAACTCTGGAGCAATGTGATTTTTTGCATGGTTTTATGAATCAGCTATCACAAAACTATGATAGTTATGGATGTCAGCATTATATAAAAAGGCTTACCGGTCTAGTCTCAGAACAATGTGTATAAAAGCACAATGTTTATTGAGTGTCATTTATTGATATTCTAATGTTGAGAGTCGAGTAAGAGCCAGTGGCAAGTGTGTGCTATATGGATTTATCTTAACTTCTTATCTAGGTAAACTTAGCGTCAATTGAAGCATAAGTGTTTGTTTGTTCATTTTGCATTAGGTGCTTTTGCTTGGTATCACGCAGATTCAAAAAGCAATCTTAATCTTGTTGCTTAACATTTATACCCCAACGGTATTTTCAAGTGGAGTGGGTATTGACCCGCAAACACTGTTCTTAAGGGAGGAGTGTTTTTTATTTCCATGAGCGGATTTTCTTAGGCTTTATTTATGCGATACACCCAAACCACTTGCAAGCGGCTTGGGTGTATTACGGGTGAGGCTAATGATAAATTGACAAGCCGAGCTCTTGGGCTAAATTAGCTAATAAGTTTGTCCCGATAACTGAGTTGCCAAAAGAGTTTAACGGTGGGCTCCAAGTGCAAATTACCCCATAATTAGGCACTATCGCTACTACGCCTCCACCAACGCCGCTTTTAGCCGGTAAACCAATTGAGAAAGCAAACTCACCTGATTGATCATACATACCACTGGTGGATAATATCGCATTAACTCGGTGAGCATCTCGAGGCGTACAGATAACTTTTTTCGTGATCGGGTCAACACCTTTGTTTGCTAAAAAAAGTAGACTTGTTGCTAACTGTTCACAACTCATGGCTATTGAACATTGTGTGAAGTAATGACTGAGCACGTCAGGAATGTCTGATTCAATATTACCAAAACTTTTCATTAGATAGGCAAGTGCTGCATTTCTATTGCCATGTGACAGTTCTGATTGATAAACATGATTGTCGATAAATATAGCCTCATCATGCGCCAAATTTCGCATAAAGCTCAAAAAGGCTAACTTACTGGCAGAGAAATGGCTGGTTAGCACATCAGCGACTAATAACGCGCCAGCATTGATCACAGGATTACGAGGAATACCTTTTTCCCACTCTAATTGGATAATCGAATTAAATGGCTGCCCTGAAGGCTCCATATTAACCCGTTGCCACAAGTCATCGCCAATACGGTTCATCGCCATCACTAAGCCAAACACCTTAGAAATACTTTGAATCGAAAAGGGTTCATGATAATCGCCTGCGCCAACGCTACTACCGTCAATTGTTGCTACACAAGCGGCCATTTTTTTAGGACAAACTTCTGCGAGAGCGGGAATGTAGTCGGCTACACGACCTTGGGTGTAAAGGTTTTCTTGTTCGGCTAGCAAGGTTTGCAATTTAGTCTGCAAGTTAACGATGTCTTTAATCATATTATTGGCTTGTTTAGGGTTTTATTGGCAAGCAATAAAGTATCAAGGGGCGTTTATTATGCACAAAAAGTGATACTTGCCTAGCGCTTTATTAGTGTTGATTAATGTGGAGGTGAATTTACTCGTTATCTATCACTAGGCTTGGCTAAATGAGGTTAGGAAGGTTAAAAATTATAAACACTAGCAACGTCGGCTAAACAATATTTGTTATTGATGTAATTATATTATTTAGCACGTTGCTAGTATGGCTTTTACATTCTTCATCAAACTACCTACGCTGTTGAAAATTATCATAGTGCATAACAGTAGTTTTTTGTTCTACGTCCCACTGACTGATCGAAATGTGCTTAATTTCAGTAAAAAAGTTAATGGTTGATCTGATTGATTGAATTATACTATTTACCATTGCAGTACTCCTTTCTAGAGATTATTTATTAATCCGATAGTTCTACGTTAGTGTCGACTTTCGTTGCTGGTAGCAATTGTCTAATACTTGCTAAGTTAGCGTTAGTAATTAGGTTTTGGTCAATGGCCACAGCAGCTTTAAAGTCTGCTAATGCGGCAACCAATTGATTTTTTCTATAGCGAGCAACACCACGGTTACTGTAATTTAGCGCCGTTAAATATTTCACTTTGCGATTGGCATTTGGCATAGACTCTAAACTCTCAATGGCATCGGTACACGCAGACTCCGACTTTTCTTGATAGTTCGCTTGTAAATAAGCTACACATAAATTCATTTTGCTGGCATAAAAATCTTTATTCTTTTTGCTAGCGGTTAATTTTTTAATACCAGATGCTAATTCACCTTGGGTGATATCTACACTGCCAATTGCACCTTTTATGACTGCAACTTTAAATTTTGCATCGTTCGCTAAAACTGATGGCGTGGCACTGAACAATAAGGTCGCTAATATCGTGTTGATAAAAGTTAATTTTTTCATGGTCTTTTACTCCGTTAAGTTATGTACCACGTGGATACATAACTACTATAGAAATACTGCTAACAACTGACAAACGATTAAAATAAATCCATCAAGTGAATAATATTCATCTATAGTTAACTCATTGTAATAATTATTAATAGAAAGTTTTTTATCGGTAATAGGCGTCAATATTTATATCGCGAATGTCGCCTTTACCCATTCAGCAAATAACGCTAGCTCTGCGCGATTATCCATATTTTCATGCTGAATAAGGTAGTACTTATCATTGGTATTTAATTCTTCGTCAAACAGTTTCACCAATAGTTGCTCACTGAACCACGTTTTGCTCATGGGTAAAGGTACGAGCGCGATACCCATGCCTTGCTGTGCTGCGCGAGCAACCCCAAACATACTGTCAAATTGAATGATCTGTTTAGGATCAAAATCATCAACAGCCACTTTGTCAGCCCATTGATGCCAAGACCACGGACGGGAACTGTGCAGAATTAACGGTGTTGACTTTAAAGCAGAGAATCCGGATGTTTTTAATTTTTTATATAATCTTTTATTACATGCTGGCGCATAACGAATAGGAAATAGTTCATGAACTATATTAGCGTTGGGCTTACCGTTAGCAAGTACAATGGATAAGTCAGCAGATTGTGATTGTTCGCTGCTTGATTTAACTGTTTCAAGTTGTAGATTAATGTTTGGGTTGTTTTCTGACCATAGCGATAGACTAGGAATGAATAATTCGCTGGCAAAGAACTCAGGCAAGCTGATAACAATCGTTTGATTTTGCTGCTTTTGCGTAAACTCAGTTATGGTTGATTCTAGTTGATGAATTATCGGTTGAATTGACTGATAAAATTGTTTGCCAGCACTAGTCAGTTCAATGGTTCGAGTACCACGTTTAAATAGCGCGATACCTAATTGTGCTTCCAATTGTTTTATTTGGTGACTGACGGCTGAGGGTGTTAAAAATAATTGTGAAGCTGCATGTTTGAAACTTAAGCATTTTGACGCGATGCAGAATGAGCGAAGGCCTCGTATAGGTGTTTGTATTGACATAATTACTATTTTTTTAGAACGACCAACATCAATAGCAATACTTAGGCCGCAACTTAACACTTTGATTTTTATGTTCTTATTGATATTGTGAAAGTTGACGAGGGCATTGCTTGCACCAAAATCGTGTATTTGCACCAAAATAATATGATCGAAATAGTAGTGCGAAAAAAAGGACATCTAGCGATGTCCTTAAAATGAAACAAATTAACGATGTAAAAAATGTTTTATCGAATCGGGGGAGACTCAAAAACAAGTTCATCTTAGGGGCATTTTCTATTGTGAGCAAACGAGAAAAATTCATTTAATAGGTGAATTATTTTCATCTATTAAATGAGTAGTCATTTAGTGCTAAATAGTCATTTTTATACACAAATTTATGACAAGGCTAATTTTCTAATAATTGCTAATTTTTCATCAGGATTAACTGTAAGTCCCGTAGATAGAAGTTCGGTACTTTTATACAGAGCAAGCGACGTAAATCTGTGTAATTCCTTTTAAATTCATCACACTGCACAATTTGTTCAAAAAAATTTATCATACTGGCTATTTTTATTTGTTTGACTTTTAACTGCTACTTTATTTTAATGCGCCTCAATTACCTACAGACTAAGTTATATTGCTAGTTATATTTGATTAAAGGAAAAGAAATGAAGGAAAACTCGCCACTCGACGATGTGAGAGCATGCTACAACGTACGCCATTGGAGCCAAGGGTATTACGGCATTAATGACGACGGCGATGTTTATGTAGCACCTGTTCATGATAATCAAGCTCTAACGGCTAATTTGAGTACTATTGTCGAAAAAATTCAACATCAAGGCCTAACATTACCTGTGTTGGTGCGCTTTCCTCAGATCCTTCACCATCGGGTTCATAGCCTATGTGAAGCGTTTAATCATGCTATTGCCCAATATGGTTATGATGAAAAGTATTTGTTGGTGTATCCGATTAAAGTCAATCAACAGCGCGAAGTTGTGAACGAAATATTGGCCAGTCAGTATGATAAAGAAGTCAAACAACTGGGTTTAGAAGCCGGCAGTAAGGCTGAATTATTGGCGGTTTTGGCACTGGCTGACAAAGTGTCGTCGGTTATTGTTTGTAATGGCTATAAAGACAGAGAATACGTACGCCTTGCGTTAATTGGTGAAAAACTAGGACACAAAGTACATCTCGTGTTAGAAAAAATGTCTGAACTTGAAATGATCTTAGCGGAAGCAGAAAAGCTCAATGTGAAACCTAGATTAGGCATCCGTGTGCGCTTGGCTTCACAAGGAAAAGGCAAGTGGCAAGCAAGTGGCGGAGAAAAATCTAAATTTGGTTTATCAGCCTCGCAAATTATTAAAGTGATCGATGTTTTAAAACAAGAAGACAAGTTAGACACCTTGACCTTAGTGCATTTTCACCTTGGTTCGCAAATTGCGAATATTAGAGATGTCAGACTTGGCGTAAGTGAAGCCGCTAGATTCTATTGTGAGTTACGCCAACTTGGCGCACATATTACGTGTATGGATGTCGGGGGAGGCTTGGCGGTTGATTATGACGGCACACGCAGCCAGTCTCATAACTCGATGAATTATAGTTTGGCCGAGTATGCCAATAACATCGTCTATACCATTGGTGATATTTGTAAGGCGTATGAACAGCCAATGCCGATGATTATATCTGAATCCGGTCGTTCGCTGACCGCTCATCATGCGGTGTTGATTTCTAATGTTATTGGGTCGGAAAGCTATGAGCCTGAAACATTAGTTAGCCCAGAAAACACTGATAATACCTTGTTGAATAACATGTGGAAGTCATGGCAACAGTTACATGAAGGCATTGATGATAGAGCGTTAATTGAAATTTACCATGACACGCAAAATGATGTCAGTGAAGTACATCATCAATTCGCCTTAGGTTTGGTGAGTTTGTCTCAACGGGCATGGGCCGAGCAGATTAATTTGCGTATTTGTTATGAATTAAATCAGCTAATGGACGTTAAAAATCGCTTTCATCGCCCGATAGTCGATGATTTAATGGAAAAACTAGCCGCGAAGTACTTTGTTAACTTCTCATTGTTTCAGTCGTTACCTGATGCCTGGGGAATCGACCAAGTATTTCCAGTATTACCGTTAAATAGATTAGACAGTAAAGATAAAAAGCGTGCGATTTTGCTTGATATTACCTGTGATTCTGACGGGACTATAAATAACTATGTTGATGGCCAAGGGATAGAAAGCACCTTGTTGGTTCCTCAGTGGCAACAAGACGAACCATACTATATGGGATTTTTCTTAGTTGGTGCTTATCAAGAAATTCTAGGTGATATGCATAATCTTTTTGGCGATACGCACAGTGCGGTGGTGTTTTTAGAAGAAAACGGTGATATCAATATCGCGGAAATCAATGAAGGCGATATGGTTGAAGATATGCTCAATTATGTGCATTTAGATGCCCAAGATTTCAAGAAAACCTATGAAACTTTAGTCAACGCCAAGTTGCCTGAAAGTGAACGAGCAGAGGTTTATGGCGAGTTAGTTGCCGGTTTAAATGGCTATACTTATTTGGAAGACTTGTAGCAGGAAAACAGATGAAAAACATTTTTCAGCAAGTAGATAATTCAATATATTCCAATGCAATGACGTTTATGCGTCAGCCACTGTCAACTGATCCGATAAACAGTGATGCTGATATTGTGGTTTTAGGACTGCCATTTGATATGGCGACAACCGGGCGCTCAGGCGCCCGCATGGGACCTACGGCGATTAGGCAGGCCTCAGTGAACTTAGCGTGGGAAGGGAAACGTTTTCCTTGGCCGTTTAGTTTAACCCGCCATACCAAGATTGTTGATGCCGGTGATTTAGTTTATAGCTGTGGTGATGCAGCGCAATTTTGTGATTTTGTTGAGTCTGCCGCTTCGCAACTATTGGCTGCGAATAAAACTATTTTGGCGCTTGGTGGCGATCACTTCGTTACCTTGCCGTTATTGAGAGCTTACGCGAAAAAATTTGGCAAAATGGCATTAATTCATTTTGATGCCCATACCGATACCTATAGTAATGGTAGCCAATATGATCACGGCACCATGTTCTTTCATGCCCCGAATGAAGGGATTATTGATAAAAATGCTTCGATTCAAATTGGTATTCGCACCAACTACAAAAAGAAAGATCATGGCTTTGAGGTGATAGATGCACCACAAGCTAATGATCTTGGTGTGGAAGAAATAACGCGACGAATACGCGAACGAGTAAAAGATCTACCTGTGTATCTAACCTTTGATATTGATTGTTTAGACCCTGCATTTGCACCGGGTACCGGTACGCCAGTGTGCGGTGGTTTAACAACCGATAAAGTACTGAAAATATTAAGAGCATTGTCGGGGCTCAATGTCATTGGTATGGATGTGGTTGAAGTGGCCCCCAGTTATGATAACAGTGAAGTAACAGCGTTAGCGGCGGCAACTATAGGCCTTGAGTTGATGCACTTATGGACGGCTAAGCATAAGTTAGCGAATAAATAGCCAATAAATCCTAACCTAGATAAATACGAATACCAGTTCAATAATTAGCGCAATATATTGATTGCGCTAATTATTATCAACCCGCAAGCCTAATAGCAAACATCTTAATCTTCAATAACGGAAACTCTGGCGATTGCTGTATTACTTTAAAAAACCGTCTATTGTAGTTAAGTCAGTGTTGGTTAAATGAATTTTAAAGTTAGTCATAATTTGGCCAGTCACTGCCAATATCATTGCTTTGTATAGCCCTTCTTTATTATGGAAGTAATACTTGAACATGGCAGAGTTAACGCTTGAATTCATTGATTAAACAGATCATATTAACTTATACATTCATTATTTTGTTTACAAACGGGGTTATTCATGAGGCATCTTGTAACTTCAAATATTGTCATTATTTTTTCAGCCCTCTTCTTGTTAATAGCTTGTGGCGGTGGAAGCAGCGAAGATAATAGCAAGACTGAGCCTTCTAAGCAGTCAGCTGTGGCTAAGGCTTATGTTAGTGAAATATTAACGATTATGCGCAACAATACTGTTACGCGATATATCGTTGATTGGGGAAAACTTGATTCTGAGGTTAATCAATTAGCAGCGAACGCTCAATCAATTAGTGATACTTATCCGGCTATAACTCGAGCATTTGAGTTAATAGGTACAAATCATTCATTTTTAAACTCTTCATCAGGTGCCTTAATAACTTACCCTAGCACATTAACTTGTACACAAAACTTTGACATCGATACACCGAATGTGGCTGGTATTGGCTATATTCGAGTAGATGGTTATGGCCCTAACAATGCGGAAAATACAACCGAATTTGCTACTAATATTCAAGCGAAGATTGCTCAACAAGAAAGAGAAGGTATTACTGCGTGGATTGTTGATTTAAGAAACAACCAAGGTGGAAATATGTGGCCCATGATTGCAGGATTAGGCCCTTTATTCGATAACTCCTTGCTGGGTTATTTTGCAGATGCGGATGAAAACTTTACCCCTTGGGGTTATGAAAATGGCCAGTCAATATTAAACGGAAATCCAGTTGTTACAGTTAATTCACACTATACACTGATGAACTCTTCACCTAAAATTGCGGTGTTAAGCAGCCGACGCGTTGCGAGTTCAGGTGAAGCAACTCTTATTGCTTTTAAAAAGCAACATAATGTTCGCTTTTTTGGCACAGACACCTGTGGCTTATCAACAGCAAATTCATCATTTGAACTAAGTAATGGCAGTGTATTATTTTTAACAACAGCGATTACAACTGATCGAGAGCAAGAAAAATACGGTGGCAGAGTACCTGTTGATCAACTTACTACACCTGAAACTGTGTTAACCGAAGCTATTAGCTGGCTACAAGAGTAATACTTAGTTTCATAGTTATATTTTTGTTAAGAACACCACATTTAGAGCATACTGCATGCATCAAACGCTGACAGCCCTCAAATTGAGTTTAATTGTTCACAATTAATGTATTTTATACCGCTTGACCAAAGCATATCCAACTAAACCAAATCAACATATTAAACCCTTTTTACCCGTAAAAATCACAGACAAATCTAGGGGCTGTTGAACTTTGTTTATATTTTCAGCAATAGGTTATTTTTGATGTTAGCAAAGCAGAATGAACGGGGTTTGGTTGTTCCAAATAAGTGAAATTCTAATGCCGCTAGCGTTAAAAATAGCCATTGCCCAAAGGGCTGAGGCTAAAATCACCTTACTTTGCGTTGAAAATAGTTAATTTAGATGACTAAACTACACCATTTTCGCCTTAATTAAGGTGATTTTATCTCTCAGCTGAATTATTAAACAAAGATCAACAGCCCCTAGTTTGTATTGATAAATTTACTATAATACTCAATTTGCTTAATTGGATTTATTCGAAACAGGAGGATATTGTGCTTATCAGTAGTACTTACTAATAGAGCAATCGATGTAAACAGCACAAGTAGTGAAAGGTTAGGAAATGTTGGTGCTAGTGTAATGGTTATAAAATTCGAGCAAATATTTCATTAGAAACAAATACAAAAACGTTCTAACCGAGGTTAGGGCTTGATGCTTCTTACGAAGGAATGGTGCCGACTGCCGGTGTCGAACGGGCAACCGACTGAATACAAGTCAGTTGCTTATTATCGTTAAAGGCGCTTGATATGCCGTTCAATATTTGAATTGTTTTTTTCAATAGAATAATTGCCGCTGCAACTTTACATCGCTTCGAATAAAACAAAAAACTCTTGCCAAAAGCTTCTCGATTCAATGGCCTTATCTTTCATTTCATTAAGTATTCCCCTTGAATACCAGTGACCATTTTTTATGACAGCTTTTGGCTCTGTTAACACAGATAGGTCATGAATAGGATTAGTAGCTGAGTAAATGAAGTCAGCTTTTAACCCTTTAGTTATTTTACCCATTTGATGATCTAACTTAAGCGCTTTGGCAGGGTTAATCGTCGCAGCGGCTAATACTTCAAAACTACTTAGCCCGGCTTTCTCTAATAAGCGCATTTCATTGTGTGTGGCTATACCGTGAGGAGAAAGTAATACGCCAGAGTCTGAACCAACCAATAATGGGATACCATTGTCGTGCATACTCTTGGTGATATATAGCAAGAAGTCTAACGTTTTTTGATTGTGATTGGCCATTTTATCGGATGCTTCTAACCAGCGCTTAACCTGATTCATAGATGTTTCAAATGCTATAATGTCAGAGCTATATTCTTTTGATGTTGTTGCTAGGTAATCCTCTTTATCCTGACTTAGTTTAGTGAGTTGGTAATAAATATTTAGTGTTGGCGTGATAGGTACATTGGTCGATTTAAGGGCAGATATTATTTCAGGTAATCGTTCTGGCGCAAATTCGTAATTCAGTGGGCCTTGATAGATATCTTCAACATGCTCAAAAGATTGGAAGCCTTTAAGCTCCGAAATTGGCATATCACCTGAGGCATGTGGACCATGCTTTGCTATTGGCATACCTAACTTCTTACCTTCTTCGATAATGCCAGACAATGCTACTTTATTTAGGCTGCCGTATGCTTTTATTAAATCGTAACCTTGAGATTGATATTGCTTTACTGCGCTTTTTGCTTCTTGTGCCGTTTCAACGTAATGGTGCAAGGATGCGTCTTTATAACCTGATATTATCGGGCTACTTACCGTGGAGGAACTACCAACTTGTAAACCAGATTCGATATTGTCGCGCCATAACAGTTGTTTTGGCAAACCGTTCATTATGCGAACATGGGTCACGCCATGATTAAGGGTTAAAACATAGGCCGCTTTTTCGTACATATGAACATGCATATCGATAAGGCCAGGCGTAACATACCCTCCTTTACCATCAATAATTTCTAAGTTTGAAAATGTTAACAAAGACGACTGGTCAATAATTGAATCGATTTTGCCCTTTTTTATCACAATCGTTTTTGAAGGAATAATAGTTTGGTTTTCAACATCTACGATATTGACATTGTTTAAGACAAAGCTGTTTTCTCTTACTTTAGTTTTAATTGCATCGTTGCTGCAAGACACAACCAAAGCCAGTAAAAGGTATACGAATATTTTCATTGTTAACTCCATTATATTTGAGCCTAAGAAATTAATGTAAAAATAACGTACTGTCGCCCAGTAACATGTTTTTAGATGGCTAGTATCTTGATTTTAGACCTCGTTAGGAGATTTATACTCGGTAGGTGTGACTCCTGATATTTGCTTGAAGACCTTATTAAATGATGCCTTAGAACTAAATCCGGCTTCTGCAGCAATATCAGAAAGCGACTTTTGAGCCTTACTTTTCAGTAATGCGCAAACATATTCAACTCGGTAGTTATTAATATATTCATTAAAAGATTTCCCCGTGATCACATTAATCGAACGGGAAATATCTCTGGTTTGTAATCCGGTTAAATTACTGATGTCACTAAGGGTAAGGCGAGATTGTAAGAACCATTGGTTTGATGTGATTAATTTATCTAGTTCTTGAAAAATTGATTTATAAGCTTCGTTAGTTGACGTTGAATTAGCAATAGCACTTGATTGAACATCTGTATCAGAAGCGTTATCTAGGCTTTGAGGTATTTGTTTTAACTTTTGAAACTTGATAATGATAACTGTTGTGGCAATTAACCAAACAGCGCTATTAATACCTTGGCCAAAAACGTTTAGACCATAAGGAATAAAAGGTTGAACGTTCAGTCGAACAAGATCAATAATATTAAATACAGATGTTACCGCTATAACCCAAACGAGCCAATTTAACGAAAAATCATCTGAGTCAGAGCGCTCTTCATCCAAAATACGCTTGTATTTCAACAGCATTAATATGGTTAATAAAGCATAGGCCAAACGCCACAACGTACCTATGCCTATTATCGCGTATGTATATGAGGTCAACATTAAGAAAGGTATGACGGGTACTAAATGGAGCCATTGAACCCGGTCTAATTTTTTGTCGATGAGTAGTTTTGCAGCTAAATAAGTGACAGGGCCAAATAACATAATAAAAACAGGACTAATTAAGTATATCTCTCGGGTAAGCCCTGATTCTTCTAATATGTTAACGAAAGATGCCAGAGCAATACAAAACAATAGGGCTGATATACCTTTGAACTCACTGGTTTTAGTCAGCCATAACAATAGCCCTCCTAAAATACCGGTGGAAATCATTCCGGCTTGAATTAAGTTAACAAAATTTAAGTTTTGCATTTTAAGTACTTGTTTAGCTTTTTGAAAGTTGACTTTAGTTGAATAAGTGTGACATGCATTGATGGCATTGTAAAAATTCAAAGTACTCGCGAAGTCTAATTCAGAGAGATTAAATTCATTTCTACTTGTTAACGTTGTCAATGAATACGGCATTATAGTTGTAATAAGTAATAGATAGAGTGACTAAAGTTTACCTATTTTAATTCAAGCTTATGTTCTAGAGATTGGATGAAGTTGGTGAAATGATTATTTCAATTGGTAGCAGTTGCTAATTTTTTTGTATTCCCTAGCCATTGACAGGTCGAGGTGGTACGGGCAAATAAAAAAGCCTCAACATTGCTGTTGAGGCTTGGTTTCTTCTCATAAGAGAATGAATGGTGCCGACTGCCGGAATTGAACTGCTGAACTTAAATGAGTTACTGATTTCAATCAGTGCCAGTTTTAGATAAACCAATTGGTATTTAGATAAATTATAGACGAAAAAAAACCTTAACATTGCTGTTAAGGTTTCGTTTCTTCCTTTCGGAATGAATGGTGCCGACTGCCGGAATTGAACTGCTGAACTTAAATGAGTTACTGATTTCAATCAGTGCCAGTTTTAGATAAACCAATTGGTATTTAGATAAATTATAGACGAAAAAAAACCTTAACATTGCTGTTAAGGTTTCGTTTCTTCCTTTCGGAATGAATGGTGCCGACTGCCGGA
>OJDR01000003.1_pt1 | contig 158640 bp, 141 predicted proteins | sample 1593081 | NCBI WGS metagenome assembly OJDR01 (sample SAMN05416873, study PRJEB24817) | seawater metagenome | isolation source: Sea water | place: Canada:Atlantic | collected 2013-11
TTTTACTGCTAAGTAATACTTTGAACTTGGATTTAGACTTGAATTCCAGTGTTTTTCAATTCTGGCTGTGTTTGATAGATATTACCGCTGCTAAATATTTGTCACTCAATTAATTTGAATATCCTTTGATGTGTTGCGATTGTATATCCTTACAACCTAAATACTCACGACAAATTTCATATTTACCCGGTATGGCACTCATTGATAACCATTGATCTTTTGAAATACTATTGGCGTTAACTTTATTGACTTGCGTAATAATATCTCCAGCTTGGAAGCCTGCGTCAATTGCCGGTAACCCAGGCATAACATAACGGACAATAAAATTACCTGATAACAGTTTTCTAACCTCTAAGCCAAACAGATTGTATCTTGATTGAAACGGCTGTTCTTTATAGGATTCTAAATAAATCTTGCTGGTTTTATAATCGATAGTGGTAATAAATTGATTCAGTGTCGCATTACCAATAACCCAGTAATCGTCTTCGTCATCACTGTTTATAATATTACTCTTGATGCTCTTTATCTGAACATCGCCAAGGCTAATTTTCGGTAATGTCACTCGCTGATGCTCAGCTTTGCCACTCAAGCCAAAATCAGCAGCAGTAACCTGCGCATCTGGTAACTTTATTTGATTAGCTTTTGGGTATTCAGAGCTTAACTTAAAATAATGCCGGCTGCCGGTATCAATAATAAATTCATGTTCGACTGTATGCCCGTTACCAAAGTCGATATTTCCTTCGACACTAATTTTGGTCATAAAGGTGTTGAACGCGAGACCTTTGATGCCGTTTGCCACATTATGCGGCTTATTGGACACACTGACTTGATTGGCTTTTTTATCGAATGTCCACACAAAGTGGCGTAATAAATCATGACCAATAACACCGTCATAAATAAGTTCATCGGCAGTTTCGAAATAAGGTGTATTACTCACTTGCAGAAAAGCCCCTTGAAAATTGTTGACCTGCAGATCGCCAAATTTTAAAGTTCTCATGCTGGTTTGATAACCAAGCGAGTCATTTTCATCGCCCCAACCACCTAAGTTTAATTCGTAACCTTCTGGTAAATTGAGTGCTACCACTTTTGGGGTATCAAACAAGAAGGTAAATGAAGCACCCGTATCAACCATAAACTTAAAACCGTCAACCCCATTCACCGTTCCATAAATAAAGACCTTTTCACCCACGTAATCGGTGGGAATTTTGAATTGGCTTTCGGTAGAACTCCATATTGGTTCAATATTATTATTAGCATTTCTTAGTTTAAGCACGTTTACGACACTACATCCACTAATCAGTAGTATTGACAAAATTAAGATCAACGACCGAAAGAAAACTGACATTGCGACAACTCCTACATTCCATTTATGTTTATTCTGAATAAAATCTGCCCTGACTTTCGAGTAAAAGAACAGGTCAATAATGATAATGAGGATAGGTTATTATGAGGCGTGTGAAATAAGTGTGAAATTTATATAGCAGAAGACAATTCCGCCACCGAACATTCATGACTAAATATAAAATTAATCTGCTGATAACAAAAATTGCGCAAAAGCCAATAATTATTTTGCTAAGCTTGCGTCAGCAAACGAAACAGAAATTGTTGTCCCCTTGTCACTAACTACAGTTAACAACCAATTCTGATGTTCACACAAGCGTTTTACAATAGATAAGCCGAAACCGTAGCCCGTACTTTGACTACCTTTTACCGCGGGTTCAGTTACCCGTGCAGAAATATAGGGTTCAATGCCTGGCCCAGTATCTTCAATGATTAATTGGTCATCAACATAACTGACTTTTACTTCACCTAAATCGGTGTATTGAAAGGCATTGCTAAGCAAATTATCAAGTAGCACCTTCAGCATGCCCTGTTGCGCAAACACCTGGGTATCACAATTATCATTAACCACCACCTCAACCGGTTTACCTGCAAGTATATGGCTGTGATCTATTATTGATTGCTCAATCAAGGGTAGTAATTTTACCGACGCTTTTTTAATTGATGTTTGTTCTTCTCTAGCCAAAATTAGTAAAGTTGTTACCGTTTGTTCCATTTGCATACTGGCATCGGCAATTCGACCAACAATATTTTTAGCATCTTCTTTCGCTACACTTGTTCCTTGGTAGACCTCAAGCGCATTTTTTATGATGGCCAAAGGGGTTCTTAATTCATGACTAACATCACGCGTAAAACACTTCTCTCGCTCTAACGCCTGATTAATCTGCTGCATAGAGTTTTCCAGCGTGCGAGCTAAAATGCCAATTTCATTATGAGGAAATTGGTGGGCAAAACTATCAGGGATATGCTCAGGGGCAACACCGTCAACTAAATCAGCTAACTGCTTTAAGGGTCTGGCAGTTTTTCGCCCTAACATCCAAGCAATAACAAAAGCGACAAGCGTTAACATTACTCCACTTATTAATAAGAATTTTAGCACCCCATCTCGAATGGGACGTACTAACAATTTTTCGCTCACTTCAGCAACAAGGTAAACATTTTGGTGTTCAGGTAAAGTATAAAGGTGATAATGTCGTTCTTGTGCACCATAAAACTCTTTTCGGTTTGGCTCCTCGATAAACTGCTGTCTTACGTCATCAGGCAACTTACTTTTCGAGAAATAGAGGGTCATATAAGCATTTCTAACCTCTGGCCATTGCGCCGTTTGTTGATATCCAGACGTCAAGTAGCTCGCTTCTTGCAAAATTTCTCGCTCAATAAAGTTGTCTTCTAAATTGTATAAAAGCATAAAGCAGAATAAACCGTATATAGCTGACATGACTAAAGTGAATATACAAAATTGCGCAACAATACGGCGGCTTAAACTGTGGAAATTTATGGTTTTATTGTTCATTTTTTACATCCAGAGCAAAACCAACACCATGTACCGTTTTTAATATTGGAAAATCAAAGGGTTTATCTAGTACATTGCGAAGCTGATAAATATGAGAACGAATAGCATCTGACTCCGTCGGTTCGTCTCCCCATAACTTTTGCGATAACACGGAGCGACTGACTATCTGTGGATAGGCTTCTGCTAATATCGTTAAAATGCGAAAGCCCATGGCGTGTAAGTTAAGTAATTGTCCATTACGAGTGGCTTGCTTTCGTTTCCGATCTAGGCTTAAAGGGCCAAAGATTAACGTATCATCAGTTTGCAATAAGTGACGTCGAGATAATGCCATACACCGCACTTCAAGTTCCTGCAATGAAAAGGGTTTAGTTAAATAGTCATCCGCCCCCACGGTAAATCCAGATATTTTATCTTCAAGACTATCTCTGGCAGTTAGCATCAAGATTGGAATATGACGACTGGACCTTTCTCTCAATTGCTGACAAACCCCGTAGCCATCGATAACAGGTAAATTTAAGTCGAGTATGATCAGGTCATAGTGATGTGCTAAAGCCAGATCAAGGCCTTGTTGCCCCTGAGTGGCAAAATCAAATATATGGCCTTTTTCTTCCATATAATCCGCTATATTTCTGGCGATATTACGCTGATCTTCAACCAATAATACATAAAGTGATGCCGTCTTTTTTGTCATGACACTTTCCAAGAGTTCAACGCTAGGTCTAAATAATACCTAAAGGAAAACCCCAACATTCATTGTTGAGGCACTGATTCATTTGCTCATATTTTATTTACAAAAATAAAGTTTTTAACATATCTAACGCGGGTTTGTAATCCGGTTTTGCGACCAACAATTGATTTAAAGTGCTTTTGGCATCACTTGCCTTACCTAGCTTATACTGGGTTTGGGCAATTTGCATATCTAACATTGGATTGTTAATTGCTTTTTGAGCAATAGCCATCAATGTAAGGGCATTTTCAAACTGGAGGTCTGTTTCTGCTATTTTTACATAGTAGAAACCATACATACCAACGAGTGCGATATGATATTGCTCTTGGCCTTTATCTTGATTTTTCATGGTAGCCAAAGTTTTTGCTGCTAACGTATCTCCCGCTAAGAACTCAGCTATTACCGCCATGGTTTTATCTTCATTATCTTGTTTTTCTAAAACGGGTGTCAGTCCGAGAAGCTTCACTAACTCTGTAGCAACATCGACTGTCGACGTTGGATTTTGACCGGTAATAAGTTGGCCATCAACCGCTACATGACTTAACATGATTTCACTTGATTGAAACTTAGCGCCACGCTCAGATAATTTATCTTCCAACATAAACTCGAATTGATTAAGCCATTTTTTGCCAAATAATTTTTCTTCTTTATTGGTAAAGCCGTTAATCGCTTTATTAGCAATAAGGTAACTACCATCCTTAAGTTTTACATCAACTAAAGCTGCTGGACCGTGGCAAACCGCTGCCACTACACCTTGTTGCTGATAAATATCGGCAATAATGGATTTAAGTGCCTCATCTTTGGGCAAATCGAACATTGCCCCTTTACCGCCAACAATAAATATTGCGTCATAGGCTTTGGCGTCAAGTTTAGCGGTCGCTATGGTGTTATTCAGTTTTGCCATAATCGCGGCGTCGGCCAAAACACGAGCATTGTATGACTTTGCCGGATTATATTTATCCGCTTCAACTTTACCACCGTTTGGACTGGCAATATCAACAACAATACCATTTGCTTTAAAAACTGAATACGCTTTGGCAAATTCATCAAATTCATAACCCGGTGCAGTTTCACCTTGCTGCTGACCGTAACCACTAACAATCATAATGACCTTTTTCTGTACTACCGTTGCACTTACTTGCACCGAGATTAGCAACAGGACAAATAAGGTAACAAGTTGATTTTTTGTCTGTTTTAAAGCGTTCATATTTATTCCTCCAAGAATTAGCCACAGAATGACAAACGCGGTGTGAAAAGAATGTGAAATCAATAACTGTCTGACATTAAGTCTCTGACATTAATTGTCTAACAGAACTACGCAGGTTGTTCCTACTGGCATACACACCTAATGCCGTAACCAAAAGCAAAATGATAAATAGGGTAGCAATTAACCAGATAAAATCAGCTTTATAAGTTAATGAAAACTGAGATTGATATATTAACAAGCCAGCAAGGTAGGTACCCACTATAGCGCCCATTGCTGCAATAGAAGCGGTAACCAGCCACTCAATAACATTGAGTCTAAAACAGGTAGATCGCGAAAATCCAAAGCTCATAATAATACTGTTCTTTTTCTTCTCTTTAGATTCAAGCGCATTAATGGATGCCAAAATAACCACACAGGTCAGTGAAATAATGATAAAGGAAAAGCCACTAATCAATTGGGTGATCATGGCCAAAATCGAATCAAATATCGCAGTCATTTCAGTCAATGAAATCATCCGTAGTGTTGGAAATTTTTGCCATAGTTCAGCTAATAATCTCCATTGCTGTGGAGCAAGTTCTAAACTCGCCATGCTGTAACGAGGAGCTTGAATATGTGTTAATGCAGCGGTTGGCATTTGCACCCAAAAGGTAATTGAGCCTGCTCCCGGTTTAAACGCATGACTGGCGGATATTGCAAAAGTGAAACTTTGCTGATCGATAACAAATGTTAAGCTATCGCCAATAACTAAGCCTAAGTCGGTCATAACTTCTTGCTCAACTGAAATTTGCTGCCAATTTTGGCTATCAGGCTGCTCTTTTCCCTGCCAGTAGTGTCCATCGACCAGTTTATTATTTTCTGGCATCGACTCATTCCAATGAAGGCGAATAGCGCGAGCAAATGTTGCTAAGCTTTCACTGGGTTTTTGACTGAACTCAGCAAGGGCCTGCTTATTTACTGCAACTAACTTAGCGTGCATATAAGGCTTAGCCTGACGAATAGTTACACCTTGCTGCTTTGCCAAGTTCTCAATAAAAGCAAGTTGTGGCACAGTGGCTTGCGACACCATAACATTACCATCATGTTGGCGTTGATACGACGCCATCGTCGAGCCAAGGTCTTTCAGCAGCATCAAAGTAAATAACAGCAGAAAAGTACATAAGCCTACGCCTATTATTTGCGTACTTTTACTTACTATGCGTTGTTTCATCATAAACAAAGTAAAAGGTACTAACCCAGAAAAGTTTTGAGTAAACTTTTCTCCAAGCGTCAAAGTGATCCAGCTCATCAGTATCATCAACACGATAGTGGTCGTTATGGCTACGACCATCATCAAGGTTAACAGACCATTATCTGAGTATGTTATTGCTACGCCTGACAAGACAAATATACTGCTAATTTTGGTAAACCAGTGACTTAGCCCTTTATTTTCACCATTAAACAGCTTAGTAACAGCGCAGCCGTGCAGAGAAAACCAAACCGGCGTATGAAATACGGCAAATAACACGACAACAGCACCGATCGATTTTAATATCGGCCGATAGTTCCACTGCCATAACAAATCAACAAATGCACTGTTTAACCAGCTAACAATCAACCAATGAAAACCTGTCGATAATAAAATAACAACAGGAAGCAATAGCACTAAATTAATTATCCATTTAAAGCATGACACTTGAATACCAGCAAAACTTGATGCTCCTAGGCTCATGCATATCGCGGTAAAATATTGATCCTTTTTCATATGAACTTGAGTTAATTGCTCAATGGCAATTGCCGCCATAAAAAATAAGATGATGGACGCTAAGCCGATAAAATTTTCTGTTCGCTGCCAAAAAAGTGCTAGCGGATGATCACCTTGTTTATGCTGTATTTGCGCTGCGGGTAAATTTTTCTGCTGCCACCTGATAAGGCTATTAATTTGCTTGGTGCTTGCCGCAATGAGATAACGATAATTAATCAGATCAGATGAAAAGCCTAATGCCTTCATATCCAAAATATTGATCATCGCACGCATATCAACACTATGCCCTTCCATCAACCTGTCTGGTTCATGTTGCAGTACCCGTGATACCAAAAACAGGCTATTTGCTACCAACAATTGGTCACCAATATTTAACGATAAGCTGGCAAATAGTCGAGCATCTAACCAGATTTCCCCTAACGCTGGCCCACCTAATGTTTGTTGACTAGGGCCTTGTAACTTACGCGAAGTTAACAGTTCGCCTTGCAGTGGATATTGCTTATCTACCGCTTTAATTTTGGCTTGTTGCCATTGACCATTATGAGTCAATGTCGCCTTAATTTGTTGGGTCATAACAACATTATTCGTTAATGATGATACCTTAGAAAACTGCGCTGAAGATAACGTCTGTTGTTGACTGAGCACCGCATCAGCACCGAGTAAGCCTTGTAAATTTTTATCCAAATAATTTTGTATGCTTTCACTCGATTGGCTTAAGGTGACAATAAATAACAATAATACACCTTGAGTCCAACGCAACAGCCGCTGATGAGCATGGTGGTACTCTTGCTTATAAAAATGCCAGGCAAGCTTAATATTGTTAGTTAACATGACTACACCCTAAACATTTCATTTGATTCTTGCTTGTTATGAGCTTCTGCCATTGAACAATCCATCAACGAACCGTCGGCCAGTAGAAAAGTATGTTGAGCACGTTGAGCCAAAACAGCGCTGTGTGTAACAACCACGAGACCTGAGTTATTTTCTTGGCAACAAGCAAACAAAATGTCAGCGATTTCAGTAGCACTTTTTTGATCTAAGTTACCCGTTGGTTCATCAGCGAAAATAAAATTGGGTTCAAAAACAAGCGCGCGTGCGATCGCCACGCGTTGTTGTTCTCCGCCACTTAACTCACTAGGCTTGTGATTTTTCCTCTGACTCAAACCAACTTTATCTAACCAAACCAAAGCTTTGTTTATTGCCTGTTTATCACCTCTTAACTTTAGTGGTAAAGCCACATTATTAAGTGCGGTTAATTCTGGCAATAAATGAAATTGCTGAAAAATAAAGCCAATATCAGCTCTTAAAAAATCCAATGTTTTCCTCTGCTCCGCTTTTACATAAGCAACTTGCCCTGCGGTAGGTTTTTCCAGTCCCGAGATCAGCATAAGTAAACTTGATTTTCCCGCCCCCGAAGGACCCGTTATCGCATATGACTCGCCTTGGAAAATGGATAAATTAAGATCGTTGAATAAGGTCACTGTTGATTCATTTAACTGAAACGATTGGCTTATATTTTTTAATTCAATGTAACTGGACATTGGTAGGGCTCATTATTAACGATAACAGGCCTCCAATTTAAAGTTTTTGTTGTGAAATGGATGTGAAATCAAGAGAGGGGTTTGAAATATTACTGTCAACTTTGTGCTATAGAAAAAATTAATGTCGACAGTTTTCTTGCTCGATTTTAAGTCCTCCGGCAATAATCATATAATTTTCATCACATTATCAGGCATAGTTTTTTCTCTTCGTTTAATAGTAAACGTTGAGTTTTCGCCATTATGTATAAAAATAACCCCATCATCTTCAAAAGATGTTAGAAATTCAATTTTACCGCTACCACTAACAAGCCTTGTATCATCAGTACCTTCCCATGAAAATTCTAGTTCAGGCATTCGGGTATTAACAACATCCATATTCTCTTCTAAAGTGCCCAAGCTTCCATTTCGGTTAAGCGCCACTTACCAACAAATTCATTCATATTTAAGCCTCAAAGTGTGGATAAAAAAAGACCTAACTCTTTCAAAAAAATGCTTTTATATATTGTCGCTGTGGCGGAGTCAATCGATATATCTTGCGACAAGTAAATTGAAAAGAACCGGCATAAAAACACACCATTTGTAAATTATGTCCGGTAAAGCACTTTAATGACATGCCAACCAAATTTGGTTTTAACTAAGTGAGGCTCTAATATTGCGCCGCTAAAAGCTACTTTATCAAATTGAGGGACCATTTGACCTCGTTTAAACTCGCCTAAATCTCCTCCTTTTTTACCCGACGGGCATGAGGAATATTTTTTAGCTAACGTTTGAAACTTAGCTCCCTTGCCTAACTGCTTAATGATATCTTCGGCAATTTCTTTGTGCTTAACCAATATGTGAAGTGCGTGCGCAGTAGCTGCCATGTAAAAGCCTTTTAAATGCTGTTTAAACTAAAATTTTACCAAACGAGAATAACAATAACACTCTCTTAACTTTTAAATATATCAAATAGAGGAATAAATCCAACAGAATTAAAATGTCGTAGACACCCTGCTGAGAAATAACCTCAAATTTCAGACACAAAAAAACCGACTTTAATAGTCGGCTTATCTTTGTTATAGCCCCTTAAGAACAAGGGAAGAATGGTACCAGCGGTCGGACTCGAACCGACACGTCTTTCGACAGGGGATTTTGAATCCCCCATGTATACCAATTTCATCACGCTGGCATTTCTCTTACTATAACTTCAAGTCATGTATAACATTCTCGAAGAGGCAGGCATTATACGAAATATAATCCTGTTGGCAATAGTTTTTCACTTATTATAGCTTGAGTGCTGTATATTTGTTCGTGACACATCAGTAACCGGGTTTTTTAGCTCTTTTTCTAGCCAAAGCCTTGCATCAAATACGTTATCAAAAAAAGCATGCTTAATACCTGCAGCTTGGTATATCTTCGTAAATAAATATTCTGTTAGCTGTAATGTTGTGCAGTCGGCTAGGTTTAACGCTACGGCTTTTGTCGAGCCTTGGCGAATAAATTTCAAGTGATATTCGAGGCCGGCTTCAACACTAATCGCTTCACCTTTTGGCGTTATCAGAATGGCGTAGTTGCTTAAATCAACTTGCGTAATTGCCCGCAGTAACTTTTGGTGTAAATTATCCAAGTATTCAATATTCCAAGGCCCTTCAGCTGTAATAACGATAATATTATCCTCTATTGTAATCTCTAACATGCCATCTGGTGAAAAAATACTCATGAAAGTACCTCCCTGCAATAAATGTTATCGTTTAATATTGTATATTTACCGTTAACAGACACGGACAATGATAAATTATGCCGCATCACTTATACTTTTATAGGTCTTTTGCTAAACTAGCACAAATTTTTCTATTAATAATAATATGTCATTAGTTTCTAGTTCTTCCTTTCCTCGGGCTGGCTTTCGCCGCCGCATGGCTTCTTGGCTGTACGATGCGTTGCTAGCTATCGCAGTTTACATGACTGCTGGCGCAGTTTCGTTTCTAATCATTTCGTTAATGGTTAACTTTGCCCTGTTTGATCTTCAAGGCTATCAACATTTAAGCGATGCTATCACCAACACTTATTGGCTGTTGTGGCCAAATGAACTTTGGAAACTCGCTTGGGTAGCCTTTTTCTTTGTTTGGTTCTGGTCTAAAAGCGGCCAAACTTTGGGGATGAAGGCATGGCGTATACGAGTCCAGAATCAAAATGGCACCAGAATAACAAAAACCACCGGTATTAAACGCTTGTTACCAACACTATTAGGTTTAGGTAATTTTGCTGTTTTAGTTGATAGAAAAAATAAATTGAGTTTACAGGATAGGCTGACAGATACTGAAGTTGTGCTGTTAACGCTTGAAGAAAATAGAGGTAGGCTTTAGCCTTTAAACTTCTTTTTATAGTATAAAATGAAGTGAAAAAACTTTTTTTTCTCACTTCATTTGTGCAGCACTTATTGCTTTGTAGTTTTAATGAATATAGTGCTAACTCGCTCTTTTCTTCATTAAATACAAAGCGGCCCCGACAAAAATCACACTTGGCATAAAGGCACCAAATATTGCCGGTAATTGATACACTAAGCTCAACGACCCTAGCACTTCATTAACGATGAAAAACAATATTCCTGTTGCTACGCCCATCATAATCCTTGCCCCCATTGATACTGAACGTAATGGACCAAAGATAAACGACAACGCCACTAATAACATGACGGCTAAGGTTATTGGCTGTGCTATTTTGCGCCAAAATGCCAATAAATATCGACTTGGATCTTGCTTATTAGCATCTAAATAATCTAGATAATCATTTAAACCGCGTAATGACAATGATTCTGGCTTAACCGTTACCACACCTAATTTATCCGGTGTTAAGGTTGAGCTCCAAGACATCACTGGCTGACTCGCTTTGGTTATTTCTTTTGCGCTGATCATGGTTTCAATAACATCACGTAATTGCCAAGCATCTTTTTGATAGACGGCACTTTTCGCTGACACCCAACTCGACAATTTAAGCTGTTCATCAAAGCGATATATTTGAATGTTTTTCAAAGAACCTTGGTCTTGTACTTCACCGATATGAACAAAGTAATCACCATCTTTAGCCCACGTGCCGCCAGTAGAAGAAATTAAACTACCACCTGAAATTGCCTGAGAGCGCACTTGTCGGGCGGCGGCCTCACCTTGTGGCGCCAACCATTCACCTACCGCCATACTCACGACAATGAGTAACAAGGCGGATTTCATTACTGATTTAATAATATCAAGACGAGAAAGTCCCGCCGCTTGCATCACCACCAGTTCACTACTGCTTGCCATCATGCCCATACCAATTAAACCACCAATTAACGCTGACATGGGGAAAAATAACGACACGTCTTGAGGGACAGCATAAAGCACATAAAGTGCAGCATGCGCTAAGTCATAATTGCCCTTACCTACTGACTTCATTTGTTCAACAAATTTAATAATGCCGCTTAAACTGACAAATACCGCTAAGGTCAGAAAAGTGGTCGAAGCAATAACCCGACCTATATACATATCTAAAATACGCATTAGGTAGCCACCTTATGTTTAGAGAGTTTAGCCTTAAAAACACGACCACTTTTACGACCCTTAACCAGTAAACTAAAGCCTAAAATCAGAACAATAAAGTGCACAGGCCACAAACCTATATATTGTGGAACAGAGCCTTTTTCTATGCCAGAGCGAATAGCGGTCAGCAGTAAAAAATAGCTTAAAAACAACAGTAATGCCGGTAGCATTTTACCAAATTTTCCTTGGCGTGGATTAACCACACTGAGTGGCACGGCGACAAGTGTCATAATAATACAGGCTAATGGAAAAGCGATGCGCCACTGGCTTTCAGCACTAGTTTCTGGCGTTTGATCTTGATAAAGCTCCGCCGTCGGTATTGCACTGAGTTTTCGTCTTTTATGTGCCACTTTTTGATCTTGAATTTGAATATAGTATTTATCAAATGCGACTTGTCGAAATTCTTTATTTTTTATATCATTTTGGTAACGAGTACCTGCGGAAAGTATCAAGCGCTGCGAACCCGTTTCCTCTTCAACAACTTGCCCCGTTGCGGCATAAACTAGACTTGAATCGATGACACTAGCATTGGCTGTACTTTGATCAGGCAGCTGCGCAACAAATACTTTTTCAAAGGTATTATCATCACGGTTTTTTTCATGGATAAAGACCACTGCTTTTTTGTTACCTGTAGTTTGAAAACGTCCAGCAATAAGTGAACTTAAGCCTGAATCAGCGGCTATTTGATCTTTAACTTGGTATTCATACTCGGCCGCCATCGGTGATAAATAAAGCGTAAATATCCCGGTAATAATAGCGGTAACAACACCAAGTATTAAGGTAACACGTACCACATACCACTCACTGACACCGCAAGCATGTAGCACCGTCATTTCATTTTCAGCGTATATTCGACCGTACGCCAATAAAACCCCGAGAAAAAAACTTAACGGTAAAATCATCCCAGCAAGATCAGGAATTTTCAAACCAATGAATGTCATCACTAAATGACCAGGAATACCACCTTCAGAAGCGTCATCAAGCACGCGTACGAATTTATTGCTGATAAATATCGTCATAATGACGAGAAATACCGCAAGTTGGGTTTTAGCAACTTCTTTGAGTAAATAACGAAATATAATCACAAAGTGATCCTATAAAAACTTTCTATAAAACATGGTTTTTTTCTGACATACAGGCATTTTTTCAGTAAACTTGTCATTTTTAGCACTAAATTAAATGTAAGCTTACTCGGTAATGCTGTGCAATCCGGCTATAATTATAGCCTTTAGCCGAATACATTTAAAAGCAAGCTTAGCGATTATTTACTGTTTTTAGCAAGCTAAATAGTATATTTTCAATAAAATATACACATTTGAGTCAAATTAGGAGACATCATGGAGTTCAGTGTAAAAAGTGGCAGTCCGGAAAAACAACGTAGCGCCTGTATTGTCGTCGGTGTTTTCGAACCTCGTCGTTTATCGGCTATCGCTGAGCAACTAGATGAAATTAGTGAAGGCTATATTAGCAACTTACTACGTCGTGGCGATCTGGAAGGCAAGTCAGGACAAATGTTGTTATTACATCATGTGCCTAATATTCTTAGTGAACGCGTATTATTGGTCGGCTGTGGTAAAGAGCGAGAATTGGATGAACGCCAATATCGCCAAATTATCAGCAAAACCATTAATACCTTAAATGAAACCGGTTCAATGGAAGCGGTATGCTTCTTATCTGAATTGCATGTTAAAGGTCGTGATACTTATTGGAAAGTGCGCCAAGCGATTGAAGCAACACAAGATTGCCTATATAGCTTTAACAGCTTAAAAACCCGTAAAGAAGAGCCTCGTCGCCCTTTACGTAAAATTGTTTTTAATGTCCCAACGCGCCGTGAACTGCCAATTGGCGAACGCGCAATTAGCCATGGTTTAGCTATCTCTGAAGGTATTACTACCTGTAAAAATGTCGCTAATATGCCGCCAAATATTTGTAACCCTGCTTACTTGGCCGAACAAGCACAAATTTTAGCGAATGATTATGACAACGTCAGCACGCAAATCGTTGGTGAACAAGAAATGGAAGAACTCGGCATGGGCTCATATTTAGCCGTCGGCCGAGGCTCTGTTAATGAATCATTAATGAGCATTATTAAATATAATGGCGCCGGTGATGATTCAAAGCCATTGGTATTAATCGGTAAAGGCTTAACCTTTGACAGTGGCGGTATTTCATTAAAACCAGGTGCTGGTATGGATGAAATGAAATATGACATGGGTGGTGCAGCCGGTGTTTTGGGTGCTATGCATTCATTAGCGGAGCTGCAATTGCCTATTAACGTAATTGGCATTTTAGCTGGCTGTGAAAACATGCCAAGCAGCAATGCTTATCGTCCTGGTGACATATTAACCACCATGTCTGGTCAAACCGTTGAAGTATTAAATACTGACGCTGAAGGCCGATTAGTATTATGCGACGCATTAACCTACGTTGAACGCTTTGATCCTGAACTTGTTATCGATGTTGCTACCTTAACTGGCGCTTGTGTTGTTGCATTAGGCGCACATGCAACAGGCTTACTGAGTACTCACAATCCACTGGCACACGAGCTATTAAATGCTTCTGAGCAAAGTGGCGATCGTGCTTGGCGCTTACCTTTATGGGATGACTATCAAGATCAACTTGAAAGTCCATTTGCTGACTTTACCAATTTAGGTGGCAAAGAAGCCGGCACCATTACTGCCGCTTGTTTTTTATCTAAATTTACCAAAAAATACCATTGGGCGCATTTAGATATTGCAGGTACAGCGTGGCGTGGCGGTAAGAACAAAGGTTCGACTGGTCGCCCGGTTAGTATGTTAACGCAATTTTTATTAAATCGTTCTGGCGCTGAGCAAGGCGAATAGTTGACACTGAATTACGACGCGGAATAAAGTCATGCAAACCCAAGCAATGTTCTACAGTATTGAAGAACAAAGTAAAGTATCAGGTGTTTCTGAACAGCAGTTACACTTGCACTATGCTTGCCTGCAAGCGGCTTACTTTTACCGTCAAAACCAGCGAGTATTTATTTATACCCAAGATCAAGAAAGTGCTCATGACATAGATGAAATGTTATGGGCTTTTGATCCTGATAGTTTTGTACCACACAACCTTATCGGTGAAGGTCCAAAACAAGGCGCTGCTGTTGAAATCAGCTGGCAAGTGCCGACGAACCGCCGAGCGGTTTTAATTAATTTAACGAGTGATGTACCCAACTTCGCTAACCAATTTTCGCATTTGATAGATTTTGTGCCCGCCGACGAAACTTTAAAAGAACAAGCTCGAAATCGCTTTCGTACTTGTCGTCAATGGAATTTCAATGTAGCTCACCAAGTGGCTAGCGCACCAAAAACTATCAATACAACCAGTTAAAAATCTTCTGACGGAAAATCTGATGGAAAAAACATTTACCCCCGCAAATATTGAACAGTCCCTGTATAAAAGCTGGGAAGAACAAGGTTATTTTAGCCCTACGGGCGAAGGCGACAGCTACAGTATTGCTATACCGCCACCGAATGTCACCGGTAGTTTGCATATGGGACATGCTTTTCAACAAACCATCATGGATACCCTCATTCGTTACCAACGTATGCAAGGTAAAAATACCTTATGGCAAACAGGCTGCGACCATGCAGGTATCGCAACACAAATGGTCGTAGAGCGTAAAATTGCCGCTGAAGAAGATAAAACTCGCCATGACTACGGTCGTGAAGGTTTTATCGATAAAATCTGGGAATGGAAAGAAGAATCTGGCGGTACTATCGGCAAGCAAATGCGCCGATTAGGTAACTCTATTGATTGGTCACGTGAACGTTTCACCATGGACGACGGCATGTCTGAAGCGGTACAAGAAGTGTTTGTGCGCTTATTTGAAGATGACCTCATTTACCGTGGTAAACGCCTAGTAAACTGGGATCCTAAATTTCATACCGCTATTTCTGATTTAGAAGTTGAAAATAAAGATAAAAAAGGCCACATGTGGCACTTGCGCTATCCATTAGCGGATGGCGCTAAAACAGCCGAAGGTCTTGATTATTTAGTGGTTGCAACAACCCGCCCTGAAACTATGTTGGGTGATACCGGTATTGCGGTAAATCCTGAAGACCCACGTTATAAAGACTTAATTGGTAAACAGGTTTTATTACCCTTAGTTAATCGTTTAATTCCTATTGTTGGCGATGAGCATGCTGACATGGACAAAGGCACGGGTTGTGTAAAAATAACCCCAGCGCATGACTTTAACGATAATGAAGTCGGTAAACGTCACCAGTTACCACAAATCAATATTTTTGATAAAGACGCCGCAGTATTGGCAACGGCTGAAGTATATGACACCAAAGGTGAAGTATGTGATGCCTATGATGGCGCTCTACCTACTGAATTTGCAGGCATGGATCGTTTTGTTGCCCGTAAAGCTATCGTGGCTAAGTTTGACGAATTAGGTTTATTGGTTGAAGTAAAAGACCATGATTTAGTTGCCCCATACGGTGATAGATCAGGCGTTATCATTGAGCCTTTATTAACTGACCAATGGTACGTGCGTGTTGAAAAATTAGCGGGCCCTGCTGTTGACGCGGTAAAAGACGGTCAAATTGAATTTGTCCCTAAACAATACGAAAACATGTACTTTGCTTGGATGAACAACATTCAAGATTGGTGTATTTCACGTCAATTATGGTGGGGACACAGGATCCCGGCTTGGTATGACGAAAGCGGTAAAGTTTATGTTGGTCGCACTGAAGCAGAAGTACGTGCTAATAACACCATCAGCGCCGAGACAAAACTTCGTCAAGATGATGATGTACTTGATACTTGGTTCTCATCGGCACTTTGGACATTCTCAACATTAGGTTGGCCAAAAGACACTGACGATTTAAAAACCTTCCACCCTACCGATGTATTGGTAACAGGTTTTGATATTATTTTCTTCTGGGTTGCGCGTATGATCATGATGACCATGCATTTTAACAAAGATGAAAATGGTAAATCTCAAATACCCTTTAAAAAAGTCTACATGACGGGTCTTATTCGCGATGAAAATGGCGATAAAATGAGTAAATCAAAAGGTAATGTGGTTGATCCATTAGATATGATTGATGGTATTTCACTTGAAGACTTACTAGAAAAACGTACCGGTAATATGATGCAGCCTAAGCTAGCGGCTAAAATTGCTAAGCTTACCAAGAAAGAATATCCAGACGGCATAGAAGCCCATGGTACTGATGCTCTGCGTTTTACCTTAACGTCGGTAGCCACAACCGGTCGTGATATTAGCTGGGATATGAAGCGCCTTGAAGGTTACCGTAACTTCACCAATAAATTATGGAACGCTAGCCGATACGTAATGATGAATACTGAAGAGTTTGATTGCGGACAATCAACTGCTGAAGGAAAGTCTGGCGAGATGGAGTTTTCACTTGCCGATCGTTGGATCATCGGTCAGTTCGAGCAAACAGTGAAAACTGTGCACGAAGCGTTTGATACCTATCGTTTTGATCTTGCTTCACAAGCCTTGTATGAATTCACTTGGAATCAATTCTGTGATTGGTATTTAGAGCTAACAAAGCCGGTTTTATTTAAAGGTAATGAAGCTCAGCAACGCGGTACTCGTCACACCTTAGTTAACGTGTTAGAAGCATTATTACGCTTAATGCACCCTATCATGCCATTTATTACTGAAACTATTTGGCAACGTGTTCAACCCTTAAGTGACTTTGCTAAAAATGGCGAGTCAATTATGATTCAGGCATTCCCTGAGTTTAACGCCAGCAAATGTGATCAAACCGCCATTGATGACTTAGAATGGGTCAAGCAATTTGTTATTGCCATTCGTAATATTCGCGGCGAAATGGATATTACGCCAAGTAAACCGTTACCTGTGCTGTTGAAAAACGTTAATGCTGACGACCAACGTCGTTTATCTGAAAATAAGCAGTTTATTATTGCCTTAGCTAAACTAGAAAGTATTGAAGTATTAGCAAAAGATGATAATGGCCCGGCTTGTGCTGCTGCGGTAGTGGGTGATTTATCGGTATTAATTCCAATGGCTGGCTTAATCGATAAAGATGCTGAATTAGCACGTTTAGATAAAGCGATTGAAAAGCTAACAAAAGATGCTGCTCGTGTTCGTGGTAAGCTGAGTAACGAAAATTTTGTTGGTAAAGCCCCTGAAGCGGTCATCAATAAAGAAAAAGCTAAGTTAGCAGAAGCTGAATCAACATTGGCTAAAATGGTTGACCAGAAGGCTCAAATAGCTGAAATGTAAGTCATTCATTTATAGTAATTCTAAAAGCCAGCATCATAGCTGGCTTTTTTTTGTCATAAAAAAGTAAAATAATCTTCATTTTTTTTAGAGATTCCTAAATTCTAATGTGTTAATATCTTTTTGCGTTGAGTTTTTGCGTTTCGGGATAAGGAGAGATCATTTAGTCATTAGACTTTTGATCAGCCTAGACGTTTTAATATGTGTTACTGGAAACCTTTCTTTGTCTATATTATAGATAGAGGGCATTTACTCCGTATATGGCCGTTTTGGCTAAACTTTAATTTTTGATCTGCGAGAAATGTTAGTATGTCTGATACAGTAACTGGTAAAGTAAAATTTTTTAACGAATCTAAAGGATTCGGTTTCATTGAGCAAGAAAACGGCGCTGACGTTTTTGTTCACTTTAGTGCAATCTCTGGTGACGGTTTCCGTACTTTGACTGACGGTCAAGCGGTAACTTTTAGCGTAAAACAAGGCCAAAAAGGTCCTGAAGCTGAAAACGTAGTTGCATCTTAATTTAGCATGCACACTTAGCTTTAGCTTCTTATATTGAGAAAATGCTAAAGTTTAAATAAAAAAACGAAACTTATGTTTCGTTTTTTTGTTTCTACCGCTAGCAAAAGTTAACTCATTCTCCTACTCTCGATTTAAATCTCCAGTGACCTAGTTAAACTTATTTAATACTAAAGTTACTTATTAATATGCGGTTCGATCAATTCCACCATAGCAGCTATATGCATATCGTCATCATTCAATGCTGGAATGTAATGGTATTGTTCACCACCTGCACAAAGAAAAACTTCTTTATTTTCGTGAACAAGCTCTTCTAAGGTTTCTAAACAGTCTGCGCTAAAGGCTGGGCTTATAATCGCAACATGATTATTACCTTCCTGCGCCAAAGTCGCCAAAGTTTCATCGGTATATGGTTTAAGCCATTCGGCTTTCCCAAAACGTGACTGAAAAGTCATAATATAATCATCTTTATCAAAACCTAATGCTTCAACCACTAAGCGTGTGGTTTTATGGCTGAAACAATAATATGGGTCACCCTGCTCTAAAAAATATTTTGGCATACCGTGATATGAAAACACCAGTTTATCTGGCTTGCCGTGTGTTTCAATATGTCGGCTGATACTTGCCGCTAATGCTTTAATATATAAAGGTTGATCATGATAGCCACTTTGAAAATGCACACTGGGGATCCAGCGCCAGGTTTTAATTTTATTAAAAACAGCATCAAAAGTTGACCCAGTTGTTGGACCAGCATATTGCGGATATAGAGGTAGCACCACAATATTGTTTACACCCTGTTCTTGAAAGCTTTCTAAAGCATTTGCAATCGATGGCGTGCCATAGCGCATCGCAACATCAACTAACACCTTATCACCATATTTTTCTGTCAGTATATTCTCAACTTTTACTTTCTGTTGTTTGCTGATCACCAATAACGGTGAACCTTCATCAGTCCAAATACTTTCATATAGCTTGGCTGATTTTTTAGGTCGAACACGTAAAATAATGCCATGCAATATCATTAACCAAACCAAACGAGGGATCTCAACCACACGTGGATCTGATAAAAATTCACGTAAATAACGTCTTAATGCTCCTGCGGTTGGGCTATCGGGTGTACCTAAATTAGTCAGTAGTACACCTGTTTTTGCTGTGAAATCATGAATTTTCTTAGTTTTTCCTGCGTACCTTGACATAAATTTTCTCTACAAAATGGCGTTAACAGCGTTAACAAAAACGTCTGAATCTGGGGTTACTCGACTATTAAAATGTTTTATCGTTTTACCATCCGCACTGACCAAGTATTTATAAAAATTCCACTTAGGTGCAGTCGTTTTGTCAGCTAACGCCTTAAAAATAGGGTGTGCATCACTGCCAAATACATGCACAGGCGATAACATGTTAAAGGTTACGCCATAATTTACAAAACAAATATCGGCGGTATCTTTTTCATTATCTTCTTCTTGAAAAAAGTCATCTGAAGGGAAACCAATCACCACTAAACCTTGGTCTTTATATGCTTTATGTAGTGTTTCAAGTGCAGTAAATTGTGGTGTAAAACCGCAATGACTGGCAGTATTTACAATTAATATCGGCTTTCCGGCTGTTAATTCACAAAGATCGAGAACATCTGTAGCGTGCAGTTTTTTTTCACTGTGCTGCATAAAAGACAAACATGTCGTTGGTTCAGCACTACCACTGGTATTGGCGATACTTGCTTCTGCTTTTACCTCAGTAATAAATGCCGTTAATGCGAATGTGGTGATCAAGCATAAATTTTTCATGTATTTCCCTTTAAGCACAATCTATGGTGCGGACTATGACGTTATATTATCGTAATTACCTAAGCAAAGAAATGAACCATGGCGAAGATAGTTTTTTGGCTCTTTGTCGTAAAATTGTAATGTCTAATAGAGACACTAAACCCGGTTGTTTATACGTATAGACAAAATAAACCGATCACTTAATTACCACGAAAAGATGACATACAAGTCGTATATTTATAACACGCGGGGGTTTAGTAACATAAAACAAGGCCATCGATGTAGCTGTTTTAGAAAATACACTTTATCGAGCAATTTTCTGCAATCTCTATCTTAAGGTACTATGTTAACACACCGTTTTTAAATGACTGATATACCAACAGCTAAAAAAATACTCATGGGAATTAGGTGTATTATTTACTATCCAAGTTAATGAGAAAACTAACGCAGAAAATCTGTTACTAGCCTTTATTGAACGATATAGTATCATAGGCGCTGTTTACAGTGATTAATGTTGAAAAATAGTGACATAAGTCAAATCCTGTTCACATTTATTACGTTATTATCATTCCATGTCGCAATACATTAGCTAAGTGAATAGGTTTGTCGAATTTAAACTCAGAAATTGAAATAACAGCCGCAAGCACAAATACGTTATTAAGTGCTCGCGATTTGAGCTGTATTCGGGAAGAACGAGTATTATTTGAAGCGCTTAGTTTTAATATTGCCGCTGGCGACATTGTCCAAGTAGAAGGCCCGAACGGCGCTGGTAAAACCAGCTTATTGCGTATTCTTGCTGGTTTATCTCAACCGTACGATGGTAGTATTTATTTTCAAGACAATAATATTACTCAGCACCGCGAAACCTTCCACCAGGAGCTACTTTATTTAGGCCACTTACCCGGCGTGAAAGACGAAATGACCGCACAAGAAAATCTTGAATTTAATCTTGCATTACATGGTTTAGATAACAAAACTGCGGAAGCTACATTAGCAAAAGTTAACTTACTCGGTTTTGAAGATGCCCTTGCCTCACATTTAAGTGCTGGACAGCATAGGCGCATTTCTCTAGCACGTTTATGGCAAAGCCAAGCTAAAGTTTGGATTTTAGATGAGCCTTTCACTGCTATTGATAAACTTGGGGTGGAAAAGCTAGAACAACTTTTTTTACAGCATGCCGACAACGGCGGTTGTGTTGTTTTAACCACCCATCAAGATCTCTCATTACCGGCTGAGCGCGTAAAGAAAATAACTTTAGCTTACAGGTTTTACTAGGGTAATTTTTCATGACACTACTTTCTTATCGTGCAGCTTTCGCTTTGATCGTCAAAAGAGATCTGATGATAGCTTTTCGCCATCGCGACGATATTATTAACCCATTATTATTTTTTGTTATTGTTGTCTCACTTTTTCCATTGGGTGTTGGGCCAGAGAGCACCATACTGTCACGTATTGCTCCCGGTATTATTTGGGTCGCGGCATTATTAGCCACCTTATTGTCATTAGATAGATTATTTAAGTCTGATTACACTGACGGTTCATTAGAGCAAATGCTATTGAGCCCCCATCCTGTATTTATATTAGTTATTGCCAAAATTTTCGCGCATTGGTTACTCACTGGCTTACCGCTAATACTCATTGCGCCATTGTTAGCGGTGTTACTGCATTTGCATGAAAGTAGCTACGGCGCGCTAATGCTTACCTTATTTCTAGGCACGCCAGTGCTGAGTTTATTGGGCGCCATTGGCGTTGCTTTAACGGTCGGCATTAAAAAAGGTGGCGTACTATTAAGTCTACTGGTACTTCCGCTTTACATTCCCGTGCTTATTTTTGCCACTAGCGCAATTGATAGCGCGGCGATGAACTTACCTTATAACGGTCAACTTGCTATAATCGCGGCAATATTTTTTGCCTCGTTAACCTTAGCCCCTTTTGCTGTTAGCGCAGCACTAAAAGTGAGTACAAATTAATATGATGTGGAAATGGCTACACCCTTACGCAAATCCTGAGATTAGCTATCATTTTTCCGGTAAAATACTACCTTGGTGCGCACGCCTCGCGTTTATCTTTTTAAGCATTGGTATTACATGGGCGCTATTATTTGCGCCTGCTGATTATCAGCAAGGTGATACTTTTAGAATATTTTATTTGCATGTTCCTGCTGCGATGTTGTCGATGGGTATTTATCTGGGTATGGCAATTGCTGCACTATCAAGTTTAGTTTGGCAATTAAAACTTGCTGACGCTTCTGTCGCGGCTATGGCTCCTATTGGTGCGACGTTCACATTTATCGCACTAGTTACTGGCGCCGCATGGGGAAAACCTATGTGGGGAACATGGTGGATTTGGGATGCTAGACTGACCTCAGAGTTAATTTTATTATTTTTATATCTTGGCGTTATTGCCTTACATAATGCTTTTGAAGATAAGGCTTTAGCAGGAAAAGCCGCTGGGATATTGGCTTTAGTCGGTGTTATCAACTTACCTATTATCAAATACTCTGTAGAATGGTGGAACACACTTCATCAAGGCGCAACGGTGAGTAAATTAGGTAAGCCTTCAATGAGCGCAGACATGTTTTGGCCATTTTTGATCTGTTTTATTGGCTTTGCTTTTTTAGTGACCGCATTAATATGCCTACGTTTTCGCACCGAAGTATTAAATCGAAACAGCATGCGACCTTGGGTACGCGAATTAGTTGCTGATGAGGAGAAAGCTCATGCAGTTTGATAGTATTAATGAGTTTTTAGCGATGGGCGGCTACGGCTTTTATGTCTGGTTATCTTATGGCGTAAGTATCGTTGCCTTAGCGCTATTAGTGTTTTCTAGTCTAAGCGAACATAAAAAAATTAAGCAAAAAATCAGTCAGCGCCAAAAACGCGAAATAAAATTACGTCAGGCAGCAGAGCTGCAAAAAGCACAAACTAGTGCAGACATCAGTCATAATATTTAAGAGGTAGTAGTATGAATCCCCGTCGTAAGAAACGATTAACTATAGTCACATCAATCATCATAGGTTTAGGTGTTGTTGCCGGATTAGTTTTATACGCATTAAGTCAAAATATCGATTTATTCTACAAGCCGTCAGAAATATATAATGGTAAGGAAGATACCGGTCTTAAAGCGATAAATGGTCAACGATTACGCATTGGCGGCTTAGTGGTGCCGGGTAGTGTGCATCGTGACCCTGAGAGCTTAAAAGTAAGCTTCAAATTAACTGATATGAAAATGCCTATTGCGTTTTCAGCATCAGATCCAACGGTCACGGTAAGCTATGACGGTATTTTGCCAGACTTATTTCGTGAAGGCCAAGGTATCGTTGCTAATGGTGTATTGATGAATGGTAATACCATTGAAGCCAGTGAAGTACTTGCAAAACATGATGAGAACTATATGCCGAAAGAGCTCGCAGATGACATGGGCGAGAAGCATGTTAAACCTGATTACAGTAAAGCTCAGTTAGACTCAAAAACCTAATTAGGCGCACCGTTTTGTAAAAAAAGCGAACTAAAGTAATAGTTCGCTTTTTTATTGCCTGCATAAAATAGCAGCATGCCAATCACTATTCCCTCTATTTAGTGAATGCCATAACGAGTTAATAACACCCGTTTTAATAAAAAGATTTTTCTTAAGCCCTATTAAGCTGAGCTATTCACATTTGGTAAACTGCAAACATAAAAAAACCCTGAAACAGCTTCAGGGTCGATCAAGTTGATCAATACACACTTACAACACTAACAAAGGAATACGTTTACCAGTTTCTTAATTTATGTCCTTTTAAGGCATAAAAAAGAATAAACAGGTAGCAAGGTAAGCCAACCATATAAGCTAATTGAGTGCTATCGAGCCACAATGACAGCTTACCAAAAATTAATGGTAAAATAGCACCGCCCGAAATACCCATAATTAATAATGCCGAACCTTGCGCCGTGAACTTGCCTAAACCATCTAGGGCTAGAGGCCAAATTGATGGCCAAACTAACGCATGCGCAAGGCCCATTAAAGCAACAAATGTAACAGTATCTGGCAATACTTGAATGCCGCTCCACCCCCATAAAATATCGGCAATTAAGGTCGACTCTGTTGAAGAAAACATCACGCCAAAAATACAAATAGAGCCTGCAATCGCAGAGCCGATCAGTGCTTTCTCTTGAGATATATATTTTGGAATACAAGTAACACCAATAATATAACCCAAGACCATAAACACCATAGTGTATGAGGTTAAGCCTGAAAAGTTAGGCACCGAAAGAGACGCGCCATATAAGCCTATAGTATCGCCGGCAATGACTTCAACACCAACATAGGCAAATAACGCGATGGCACCAAGAATAATTTGTGGATATTGCGTAATACTGGTTTTCTCGTCTGCAGAGTCGGCACTTTCGGTATCAAAATTAAGCTCAGGTAATGCGGAGAATTTCACTAAGGCAATTAAGGCGAATAAAATAACCGCCATAATAATATAAGGCTGTACAAGACGCGCCGACAATTCAGCTAACTTCTCTGCTTTGGTGATTTCATCTAACGAGGCTAAATAGCTCTCAGAAAAATCCCCCATACCTGACAAAATTAATACCGTAAAAACTATTGGGACGATTACGCCAGCACTTTTATTGATTAACCCCATAATACTGATCCGCATTGCTGCGCTTTCTTTTGGGCCAATATGAACAATATAAGGATTTGACGCCGTTTGTAGAATCGTCAAGCCGGTAGCTAAAACAAATAAGCCCACGAGAAAAAATAAGAAATTTGCACTTAACGCGGCGGGGATATGTAATAGCGCACCGAAGGCCATAATAGCTAGACCTAATGCCATGCCATTTTTGTAGCCGGTTTTTCGCAGCACATACGACATCGGTAGTGCCATAAAAGTGTAGGCAATATAAAAAGCAAAAGTGACGAAAAGCGCTTGGAATTCATTTAATTCACAGATCACTTGTAAAAACGGTATCAGTGAACCGTTAAGCCAAGTGACAAAGCCAAAAATAAAAAACAAAATGCCAATAATGGCCATGGGTAACACGCTACTACGTCGCTGAACTGTCATTGTTGTTTCCATAATTTCCTCATGCGCTTGTTACGCTTTTAGTTATAGTTTTTATTTTCTATATATTGTTTTCTATATATTGTTTTCTATATATTGTTTTCTATATATTGTTTTTTATATATTATTTTATGCGTCGTGCTTAAAACATGATTTAGCGTTATAACAACATTGCCCGGCAATCCATGTTGATTGAACGTTTAAATCATTATCAAGCACAATGAAATCAGCTTGTTTGCCGATAATAAGCTGCCCTCTCTGCTCTTCGTTGATGTAGTTTGCCGGATAATCTGAAGCCATACGGATAGCTTCATCTAAAGGTAACTTTAAATGCGTGTGAGCATTTTTTACCGCTGTCGCCATATCAAGTACCGAGCCGGCTAATTCACCCGTGCTAGACGTTAGTTTGCCCTGTGCCAAGTGCACATGGCGATCAAAAAAGGCAAAAGTTTGATCATCAGTACCAACCGGCGGCATAGCGTCAGTCACTAAAAATATTTTACCAACAGGTTTGGTTTTAAGCGCAAGTTGACAACTAGCATAATCAACATGATGACCATCAACAATCAAACCACATGCTGTGTTGTCATTTATTAATGCACAGCCGGTAACACCGGGCTCTCGGCCTTGTATCGCTGACATGGCATTAAATAAATGCGTAAAGCCGGTAGCCCCTGCTGCTACAGCCAATTGCGCTTGCGCGTAACTCGCATTACTATGACCAATAGAAACAAAAATCCCTGCAGCAACCATACGTTGAATATCTTTGCTAGCTACGGTTTCAGGCGCCAAAGTGACTAATACTTTACCGATATCTTGGCGCTCAAGTACCCGCCATTCTTCTTCACTAATATCACGAATAAAGTCCTCACTGTGAGCACCTTTTTTAGCGACAGATAAATGAGGACCTTCAAAATGAATACCCATAATTCCGGGCGTTTTACTTGCTATCGCACTGGCAATAGCATCAGCAGCTTGTGCCATCACCTCAATCGTATCAGTAATTAGCGTTGGTAGCATAGCCGTTGTGCCGAACTTGGCGTGGGCAGCCATGATGGTTTTAATACCAGCTAAAGTTGGTGTGGCATTAAATAATACACCACCACCACCATTAACTTGTAAATCAATAAAACCCGGTACAACTAAGCCGCTAACCTGTTCGCTAAAATTGCTTACTTCATCATCAAAACCAATAATAGTGCCGCCCTCAATAATGAGAACTTTATTATCTTGATAGCTTTTACCATCGAATAAGCGCTGCGTAAGAATTCGCTTGATAGTCATTATACTGTCCGCGTGACCTTTTTAAGACCTTTCGGCTCATCTGGATTAAAGCCTCTTGAAACAGCAACGTGAGCAACATCTAAATAAAAGCGTTGCAACACCACTAATGGTGCAAGTCTTGGATGTATTTCGATGTCTAATTGTTTTAACGTAACTACATCAGCGCCACGCGCTAACATTTCGTTTATCTGTTCACCATGGGCGATGGCACTTTCATCATCAACCTGACAGTTTAAAATAGCTAACCCTTGTTCAACTAACGTTACTGGGCCATGTAAAAACTCGGCACTAGAAAAAGATTCGGCATGAATACTACAAACTTCTTTTAACTTAAGTGCCATTTCTTTGGTGATGGCATATCCTAAACCACGCCCCAGTACGACCATGTTTTTAACCCCTGCAATAGATTCTGGCGTTAACTGAGCAGGTGTATCAATCATGGCTTGCATGGCAGCAGGAAGTGACGCTAAAGCAGCAATTAACTCGTCATTTTCTGTCCAATAGGCGGTTAATTGCAATAATGCTGATAATGTCGCTAGGTAGCTTTTAGTTGCTGCAACTGATATTTCTGCCCCCGCTTTTAGCGGTAAAACATCATCAACAACTTCCGCCAATGGTGAAGTTTCGTCATTCACTAATGCCACACAATATGCACCTGCAGCTTTTGCCATCTTAGCCTGAGCAATAATGTCAGGGCTACGACCCGATTGTGAAATAACAATGACTAACGCTTGCTTGAGTTTCAATTGCTTGCCATAAACACTTGATACTGACGGAGCAGCAGCAAACGTAGGTACGCCAGCTTCGATTTCAATTAAATATTTACCAAATACGCCGGCATGATCAGATGAGCCTCTACCAATGATCATCACCATTTTAGGATCTAATTTACGCAGGTTTTCACCAATGACGTTAACTAGGGCCTGATTAGCTTTTAGCTGGTTTTCAACTACTTTAGGCGCCTGTTTGGCTTCTTGTTCCATAATAGTTTGAGTAACATTCGGTTGGGTCACATTTTCATGGGTCATGGTGCTACCTTAATTTAACCTGTAATTAATTTTTTCGCCAAAATCCCGTTTGAGAAGTTGGCAATAAAGTCTGAAATATTGTAATGCGCTTAACTATTGCTAAGCTCTAAAGCATCTGCTGACGAGCATAAAAAACCGCGCCCACTTCGGGAGAGTTTAATGGTGCTGATAAACTATTTTGCACCTCTTGCGCCAACCAAGGTAATAACCTCGGCGTTAAGCCACCAATGAGTGACAGGCGAGGTGGGCAACATTTTGATAATTGAGTTGCAACATTATCGATATAATTCGCGCCCTCTTTAACAATGGCTAGCGCCAAGGCATCACCTTGTTCAGCGGCATCAAAAACTAGATTAGCCATTCGAGCATAAAAAGCGGCAGGTTTACCTGCAATAGCTTCCACAAGCTCAACACCGGTTTTGACATTAAGTAGGCTCAGCAACTTATCGTTGAGTGAGCTGTTGGCAATTAGGCCGTCTAATGATAATAAAACTTGTTTTGCTGCTTGCAAACCAAACCAAGCACCACTGCCTTTATCACCATGCGGAAAGCCATGAGCGCCAACAATGTAAGGCTCACCATCGACATAAGAAAAACCACAAGAGCCAGTGCCTGAAATAATCACCGCGCCATCTTCACCTTGATGCGCACCTAAACAGGCAATTAATAAATCGGTTGTTAAATGCATTGCCTTGAATGGATGCTGCCAGTTGTTCATTTGTTCAAACAGTACCGGTAGATTGACGCCCGCTAAACCAACACCCGCAACAATATTACCCAGTGATGATTCTGCAATATTAGCATCAGCCAAAGCTAATTTAGCCGATGTAACAATTGAGTGAGTTGCCTGTTCAAAACCATGTAATGGATTGCCTGGGCCAGAAATCCCGGTTCCGAGGATTTTATTGTCAGCAGACATAACGATAGCCTTGCATTTACTACCACCTCCGTCGATACCTAAAAATATATTATTATTGTTATCACTACTTAGCATCTCGACCTCGTGTCTGCACCACGTTATACCCACTATCGCTAGGGCTGAACTTTATCTGTATTAATCTTAACCACAAATGACAGCGTTGTCATTTGTTTTTTACTTTATTTTAAAAATTTCTCTCAATGATGTTTCACAACACCAATAAGACAATGATTTTATTAAGAATCATTCTCTATTATGCTAACTCTGGAGCTACGTTTACCATCAAAAGAACGGCTTCTTAGCTTAATATCGCCGCTAACGTTGACAGGATGTTGGTAAGTTTTCCATGCGCCATTCGCTACTTGATATTCAATAACTAAACCAGGAAAGGCAACATTGGCTCTAAGCTCGCCATCAACTATTATCGCGCCAACATTCGGTAAGCGATAAAATACCTGATCAGCTTCTAACTTTGGTAACGCTTTCTGGCCAATAATATTGGCGAAAATACGCCACTGTTCATCGCGTAGTGCCGCACGTTTTTCATCAAATTGATTGCTATCTTGGCTATATTGAGCACCTTGATAATTATAAGGAACTGCCCAATCGGCTTTATGCCATGCCCTTTGTGCTAAGGCATATAAGCGTGGAAAAATTTTGTATTCTGCCATGCTATCTGTGCGCGTATTCTCACTCCAAAGCTGACCTTGAATACCGTAGAAGGTTTTGCCTTTTGCTAACTTACTTTGACGGTCATCAGCACGGTATGGATTGTCTTCACGATCTAGCCAAATTTCGGCATGTGCGGGCAAGTTATCAGGCATAAACTGAAACACCTTTTCGGTATTGGTATGCCTTGAAGCCCAGTAATAACCATGCTCTTTTGGATCCGCCTCATATGGGAAATCGAAATATAAAACATCGGGGCTAGAAATAACTATCTGCCAATCTCTATTCGCTAATTCATGCACTTTTTCATGACCGCCCCAAAACAATACGTCCCAAGCATTTGATTGCACAATAGCTGGCATACGCTCTTTTCGGGTATGCGACAAGCCATCGCTCCATCCTGCAGTTTCAATATCTAGATCTGACAAAATACCCGCAACGCGTTCAATAAAGTAAGCGCCTAGCTCGCTCATGTTTTTAACGCCATGGGTATTATTCGCCACAAAGGCCTTGCAGGCTGGAGAGTCGACCCAAGCTCCGGCAGTTTCATCAGCGCCAATATGATAGCGGGTTAATGGTTGACCGGCATCCGCATGTATTTGCTTTACTTGCGTCATCACTTCGTGCACAAAGGCGTATGACGATTCGAGGCATACATTAATGGTGTTGTCATTATAAAACTGTACTGAAGAATATTCGGTTGTATCTAATGGATCATACAAATTAAATTGTTGTGCTTTTGCTTCGTTCTCATCAATGGCATATTTATTCGTTCTTACGGCCATAGCTTTAATAGCGGCACGAGAGTGACCTGGCATATCTAGTGATGGGATCACCTGTATATGTCTAGCACTCGCCGCTTGTAATATTTCTTGATAATCAGCAACACTGTAATAACCATTAACACTGGCGTTAGCATCAACTCCTGCGCCTAATTGTGGCTGTAAACACGCTTGGTCTGTTAAATCAAAGCAGCGGTTTGCACTGACTTGCGTTAGCTCCGGGAGTGATGGAATTTCAAGTCGCCAGCCCTCATCGTCTCCTAGATGTAAATGTAATTTATTCAGCTTATAAGCCGCCATTTGATCAAGCAAACGTAAGATAAATGCTTTTGAGTGAAAATTTCGCGCGACATCCACCAGCAAACCGCGAAATTGGTAATGTGGCTCGTCATCAACGCTTAACTGTGCCACCTTAAGGTTATTTGGCATCACTAAGCTAGCAAGAGATTGCAAACCATTGAATACACCTGCACTGTCAACACCAATAATTTCTATCGCTTGTTTAGTGATATTTAATTGATAGCTGCCCAACATCTTGCTCGCATCAGGTACAACAGATAATTGAGTGGCAATACCAGTGACTGCTTGTTTAACGCCTAAACGCTGCAAACGAGCCAATGCAGCTTCAACTTCAACTAACTCAACATTTTTATAGCTAACATTAATACCTTGATCAAGATTTACGCGTTCTGAACCGCGGTTAACCTTGATGTATTTAGGCGTTGGAATAACAGTATCGCTAACGTCAATTAACTCGCTGCCTAGTTTAAGGTTTCTTTGATACAAGGCTGCGCTATTTAGCCATTGTGTTTTATCATTGGCACTGCGTTTAAATTGTTTATTCGCATCTGTAAAAGGCACAACAAATGGCAAGGTTTCTAAGCCAGTTTCCGCGTCAATGCCTGCCATGGTACTTTTAATGACTTGTGGCTTAGCACTTTGCCGACCACCTGTATTGGTGACACTGACAATGTAATTGGGAATCGCATCGGTTTCTGATAACGACCAAAACATCGCACGATAAACAATGCGTTTGCTTTCATTTTCAGCAAAGCCTTTAAAGTTATCAGTTAGTGAGAGCTGATGTAAATCGCCATTAATGTGCTTAACACTAAACTCTGTACTTTCAAAAGATTGAATAGGCGCAATTTGGCTAAAATGAATTTGCCAATCATTAGCTGCAATGGCTTGTTTCGCAGTTAGCGTCAACTCCACTTCAAAACATTTACCATCGGCAACATCTCGCTGGCATTTATCGCTGGGGATATTCGTGACAACTCGGTGTTTAACCTCTAGATTGTTGGCAATATTGCTTATATCATTAGCATTCGCCGATTGTAGCAGCATGCTTTTATTGACTTGCTCTGTCGCACCTTCGGGCGTATTAGCTGGCATCTGCTGTTCACAGCCAGTTGCGACTAGTGCACTAGCCAGCATTAATACCATTGTTTTTCTCATCATATGAAGCCTTCCCAGTGTAACGTTCATGTCAATTATATTTACTTATAGTGTTAACATCGCTCATTTTGACAGCGCTGTCAAAATAATTTTATACTTTTAAAGCTAATAAAATTCTTCATTCATAACTTATCTACCAGCACAAACTTGATTGTTTGACAGCGTTGTCACTAACACTTATCCTAAAATCTGTTTTTGCAGATATTCACCACTTGCTCTGCAGGCATAGAATGCCCTAGATATTAACGACACCGACAAAGCTTAATGGAGCTATTAATGAGTTGTTCACAAAAACCAATATTTATTCACATTCCAAAAACCGGTGGAACAAGCATTAATTGCGTTATGAAAAATACACCATGGCAAACAACATTAGATTTTCACTATCGGCACTTAGACTTTGACACTAAAACCTCGACCTGTGGCGACATTTTTGAATTAAAAAATAAAAATACTTTTGTCAAAGAGTTCATATTTATGATGCTGCGACATCCTATCGACAGGCTAATTTCTGAATACTATTACATTCGAAAAAATCACGAGTTCATGGGATTATTATCAACAGCGCCAAGCTGTTTTGAGGAGTACATCGATAATCCTCAAACAGCAAATTACATGTTAAAATTTCTTGATGGCCAGCAAATATATAATAACAATGAAATCACACTACTTCGTGCGAAAGAAATTATAAACCTGATAGATGAACTTGATATTCATGTTGGTATTTTTGAAGAATACAACCGCTCATTGGCTTATTTTAGCGACGTTGGTGACTTTCAATGGCCCGAAAAATTAGCAATAAAACGGGCCACGCTTAATCGACCGACGATACAACAGGTTTCTCCAGCAATACAAGCTAAAATCATTGCCAAAAACCAACTGGATATCATGCTGTATGAGCACTGTAGAGAGCGATTACTAGCACGAACACAGCAACTTGAAATTACAAAAATAAAACACACAGGTGGTAAATTAGATTTTGTTATCCCTTACACTTTATGGAATTGCATTCTCGATATAGAGTTGCAAAATCGAAGCTTCATTGAGGAAAACAAAACATTTTTTGTCACCTTAAATACTTATCTTCATAAAACTACAGACAATGGGAAGGACTACGCCAAAAACTGGTTAAAGCTCTTTAAAAAGTCTGTTGCTCTATATTTTAAAGGTAGTAAATTTGCCAAGCAAATTAAACAAATATCAAGGCGTTGCCCTATCGATGAGATTATCGAAATTGCAAAAATAATTGATTATGCATCTTCTAGCCCCTCATTAGGTTTAGATCTTGGTCAAGCAAAAATAAAGCTGCCATTAACATCGGTAATGGCAGACGCTATGACTGGCGCTGATCGAATAGAAAAAGGTAGGATACAATGGTAATAAGTACTAAATTTTTTGTAGCCCATGTTCTTTAATCATATTAATTAAAGCGCGATGGTTTGGTAAGCTCGCTTGAATTTTTGCCTGCATCTTAAGGTTGTGTTGAAAGTGTTGTTGCGCAAGCTTGTCGTCATTGTATAAATAATGCTGTGCACTAACGTCGGTTTTAAAATTTAAGCCATATAAAACATACTGAATACTCGCGATTGGAAAAACGTCATATTGCGCATCAGTATCATTCAAGTGTGGGGGATGATGCTTCCACAACGCTAAACTTTCAATTAATCGCTCAGACATAGACTCTGGCTGCATATTATCACGCCAATATACTTCATCAGTTCGCTCCGTTAATACATAATGCAATTTAAGAAAATCGACTATGGCTTGCCACTTTTTTGTGAAACCATGATTAAACTGCTTAGCGATAATTTCCATACTGTTAAAATCTGTCGGCAAACGCTCACTTATCCACTCAACAGAATTATCGACTAAGATCAATGCTGAGGCCTCAAGTGGCTCTAAAAAGCCAGCAGACAAACCAATGGCAACACAGTTTTTATGCCAAAATTTCTCTCGGTAACCTGAATTAAAAGGTATTTTTCTAAAACTTAGGTTTTTAGCTTTTGGACCAATGTGTTGCTCTAATGTTCGCATCGCATTTTCATCACTGGTGTGATTACTCGAATAAACATATCCCATACCTTTGCGACTGCTCAGGCCTATATCCCAAATCCAACCCGCTTCTTTACCTGTGGCAATAGTATGACAAGCAATATCTTCTTCGTCATCATATGGAACTTGTGTGGCAATGGCAGTATCATTAAAGAGGATTTTGTTGGTGGGTAAAAATGGCACTTTCATGGTTTTGCCGATTAATAGTGCAGCAAAGCCCGAACAATCGACGAAGAAGTCTCCGGAAATTTTACCGCTTTTTTCACACACTACAAATTCAATATACTCATTGGCGTTTTGACCAACATCAATCACTTTATCCACAACATGCTGCACGCCAAGTTCGACGGCTTTTTCTTGAATGAGCTTTGCCACTTTTACCGCATCAAAATGATAAGCATAATTGAGAATCGATTGATATTCTGGTGTGACAATTTTTTTTGGCGCTAAACCAGCTTCACAAATTTGGTCTTGAAAATCAACAGCCTCAGCAAATCTGCCATATTGATGGCGATTTTCATCTTTTTGCCAATAAGCCGTTAAATCAAATTTTCCATAACCACTAGGTACATTAAACGGGTGATAATAGAACTCTTTATCTGAATTCAATCGCCAACTAACAAATTTTGCCCCTTGTTTAAAAGTAGCATCACAACGCCTGATTAAATCGGTCTCAGAAATACCTATTGTACTCAGTGTTTTTCTCATGGTTGGAAATGTGCCTTCACCAACTCCTACCGTAGGAATATCGTCAGATTCAATCAAGGTAATAGACACGTCAGAGTTTCCACCACGACAATGCTGCTTTGCTAACATTGCTGCCGTGATCCAGCCTGCAGTGCCACCGCCAACAATAACGATTTTTTTAATTAATTTGCTCATTTTACTTCCTCAAAAACAACTTTATTTTTTGCGATTAAACTGCAATGTGGGCAGATACTATTTAAGTTGGCGAATGAGCCACTTTTTTAACGCTTTTTTGGTTTGATCATCCCAAGGAGCTAACATGCCAAGCGCAGCTTTGGGAATATGTTGATGCTTATCATTTTGATCTGAAAATACGTAATAATTAAAAAAGGCCTGCCACGCATTTTTATCTTGCTGGGGTAAGTCCCTAAAAGTCATCATCGCCATCATTAGGTTGTCGGCGGGCACTGGCTTTTGCTCACCAACAATTGAGCCACCAGCCCAATAATTTATCAATAAATTGACACCACCCGTCGCCTGAACGTGATGCCACCATAATGCAGGGATATAAATCGCATCACCCGGCGCTAAATCGGCAGTGAGTGCTGCATTTAAGGCGACTTTAAACTTAGGGAATTTTTCAAAATCTGGCCGAGCAAAATCAACTAAACTCACTGGTGCACCAGCGGGTGTGAAGTCCATTGGTCCGACATATAAGTTTTCAATTTCTTCAGGTGGAAATAAGGTGAAAGTGCGATTTCCGGTGACCACACAGGCAATATTTTCTGCGTCATCATGATGAGCAGACACCACGGAATTGTTACCTAGCCATATTCTAGGTTTTGATAATGAGGAGAATAACTCAAAGGGATTCTCCTCAATAAATTTAGGAAAATACTCTTCGATTAACGCACTTTGTAGCGCTAAGCTATCAGCACTTTCATTACTGCTATTATGAAGAACCTCAGCCAAAAACCCATCAAGGGAGCCTACTTCACGTTTGAAATTTAACGCTGTTAAGGTTTTATTGTAAAAAAAACGCCCACGTTCTTCTGCCGGTAAACGGGCAAACTGTACATCGCCACCAACATACATTGACCGCAAATAATCCCAAAGCTCTTCAATTCCCATGTTAGCTTTGTTTATGATTGGCCAATCATTAACAAAGCCTCTTAATACAGCAGGCTCATGCAGTGGCGCTATTTCATTTTCAAACATGGCTTTATCGACATTATGCCAACAAGCAATACCTTTCAGGGCTCTTTTTGTCATACTTTTTTGCTCGGTTTAGCTTGGTGTAAAATTAGCTTTTAGTTGTAACAAACGATTAAATTGCCCTAAAGACGCCAAGTGTGCGTAAATAGCAGGTAAATATTTATGATGATAGAGCTGTAGTACAACGTCATCATCTAGCTCATTAAGTGCTTCTTCACTTATTTTATAGATACCGTTTATTTTTCGCTTTCCCTCTTCACCTAAGCTAAGTGTCAGCTCTGCTGGCTCAATCAAATTATGCTCAACCAAAAAGTCGACAAATACATCACTTGCGACGTCACGGGCTAAAATATCAGTGAGTAACTGAGTCACTTCAGTTGTCTCTGCAGAGGGTTGTCCGCCTTCATCAAAAATTGCGAAACCTTCGCTATTATTGAGCAACTGACTATTTTCATCAATGCACAACATCATACTTGCTTCATCGGCACTTGCTGCACCTGCGGAGAAAGGATAACGCTTAATATTTACTGGGACATAATTTGTTTTTACTTTACCGTCGGAAAAAACTACGTTTTCACCATTTTCAAGGCCCATTAATGCGACACTTTTAAACTTGCCGGTTTCAGATTGTTTGACGAAGACAATCGGAAAATTAGTCGAAGCTGGTAAGAATTCAAATGCCATTAACGGCACCATATTTTGCTGAGCAATATGGCTATAGCTACGATCTACTTTAACGCGTAAATCGCAATGTTTTACTGAATCTAAAGGAACTACTTTACTTGTCATGATTAATACCTCGTTGCTCGACCTACGCGCAATGAATATAGGTGAGTTCTTTATAATTGTTATATTTTGTTGATGCCATATTGCTTAATATTATTGATTAATTTTCGATGAGACTGCAGTTGCTTACTCATTTTTTTAGCGTGTTGACTTAATTGATTAGCAGCAATATCCGCTTGATTAGCATAAGGAAAACGGCTAGTTATATCATTAATTTGTGTTTTGAAGTCCATGCCATAAAGCACATATTGATAATTTTCAAGTTGGAAAACTTCATATTTACTGGCAAAATCAGATGCGCTAGGAAGGTTATATTGCCAATATGCCAATTTTTCTAATAGGCTATCAGGAGCGGTACTCGGATCCGTATTATCGAGCCAAAATTTATGGTCAGTACGCTTGCTTAGATAATAATGTAGCTTAATAAAATCTATTACGCGATCCCATGCATAACGGCTGATACTATTGAATGACTTTTCAGCATAAGCCATACCATCAAAGTTTGTCGGCAGCTTTTCTGCAAGTAACTTAGCGGTCGCTTCTACGGTCAGTAATGCAGTCGCCTCGAGTGGTTCAACAAAACCTGCAGCAAGACCTATCGCGACACAGTTTTTATGCCAAAACTTTTCTCGATAACCTATCTTCATCTGAATTTTTCGTACCGATAAGCCAGCACATTCTTCACCAATATATTGCCTTAAGATCTGTTCTGCACGCTCGTCAGAAGTATGACTTGATGAGTAGACATAGCCAACACCACGACGCTGAGTTAAGCCGATATCCCATGTCCAGCCTGCTTCGTGCGCAGTAGAAATGGTAAAAGGCGGAATTTCTTTGTCGGAGTCGCTATAAGGTACTTGCAACGCTAAAGCTCGGTCAACTAACAGTTGATCGCCTTTGTCGACAAATTTAACTTTCAAGGTTTCACTGATCAGTCGAGCAGAAAAACCAGAGCAATCAACATAAAAATCGGCAGAGAGTTGACGACCATCTTGGCAAAAAAGCGTATGAATACTGCCATCATCAGCAAGCGAAACATCAGCTATCGTGCCAAAAACATGTTTGATCCCTAATGACTTTTGGCCATGTTCTGCAAGGAAGCTAGCAAATTTACCAGCATCCAAATGGTAAGCATAAGCCAACGAACTTTGATAAGGTCTATCCGTCATGCGTTTAGGCCCCAAATTTAATTCGCAAATTGCTGTTTGGAAGCTAACGTATTCACTATAACTATGTTTTTTTTCAGCCATTAACCAGTAAGGTGTTAAATCAAATCCCGGAGTATGAGGATAGTTAAATAAGTGATGATAGGAGTGCCGCTGATTTGTAGTCGGTGCATGTAACCAGTCGTTAAATTGAATAGATTGTTTAAACGTTACATCACAAGACTTTATAAAATCAGCTTCATCTACACCGATCAATTGCAAAGTTTCGCGCATGGTTGGCACAGTACCTTCACCAACGCCTATAGGCGGAATATCGGCTGATTCGATTAACGTAATACTAACGTCAGGTGACGCTGAGCAATTGAGCTGCTTCGCTAAAATACAGGCACTAAGCCAGCCAGCAGTGCCGCCACCAACAACTACGATATTTTTAATCGTTGTACTCATATCAATCCAATGCACGCTCATGCGCGGTAATAATTTTTATAGTTTATTAAGATGCGATATTTACAGGGGTGCTGTAAAGGTAAAAAGTCGAGCCTAAGCTCGACTTTTTCATTACATTAACATTTTAACTTAGAAGTTAAGACGTACACCGGCAACAAAACGACGTCCGTTAGAGTATATTGACATAACACGTGCCTTATCAATGTTGTACTCAACAATTTCTTCATCTGTAATATTTACAGCTTCAAGCGTAAATGTTGTGTACTCATTGAAATTCCAGTTAGCACTGGCATCCCATTGACCAAATTCGTCGTTATAAAGCTCATCACCGTTAAAATGTTGACCTTTATACCATTCACTTCGGTAGTTATACATTACACGTGCACCAAAAGTATCATTTTCATAATATGCTGATAAATTTAGCATATTCTGAGAAGTCCCTTCAATTAAACCTGAGCCAACTTTAGCTGGGTCACGCTCTTCATCAGTGTCAGTGTTAGTATAAGTATAGTTAGCTGTAAAACCATAGCCGCCAAAGTCGTGTTGGACACTAAACTCTAAGCCATCAATTAAGCCGCCAAAACCATTACCAGGCTGAGTAAACTCAACTGGAACAAAAACACCTTCTTGTTCGTAAAATCGGTCTTGAACATCAACTGTACTAGTGCGCAGAGTATTAATGTCTTTAACAAAGTAAGCTGCAGAGAACATTGACGCTTCGTCGTAGTACCACTCATATGACATATCAAATTGGTTAGCAATAGTCGGTCTTAGTTGCGGATTCCCACGTGTACCGGTATTAGTCTGAACAGTTGATAATGAGCCAAATGATTCATTACCTGAAATGTCTTGCCAATTTTGACGTGCCATTACCCGTGCTGCTCCAATACGAAGAATCTGGTCTTCAGCAAGGTCAAAGGCAATATTGAAACTCGGTAAGAATTCAGCATAGTCGTTGTCCTGACTTACCCACTCTAAGCGTGAAGGGTTTAACCACTCACCATTAAGAGTTTTCAAACCGGATGAATCTTGTGAGAACTCGTAACCCGATGATGTTTGCTCTGTTGATACGTAACGAACACCGACATTACCGCGGAAGCCTTCACCAGAAAAATCACCTTGAACATACAACGAAAGGATATCTTCTTCTACTTCCCAGATTTCACCTAAATTGTCATGAATGGCATAAGCGGCACCTGGACCAAAAGCCATGCTTTCCATAACGCTACGGTTGTGTGCTAATTGATTGGTAATATTGCCATTGGCGGCAACATCAACATTCACACTACCTAATGCATTTAAATCACAATCAGCAAGGGTTGGGCAGTTTGCAAAAATGCTTTGCATGGTGCCATTCCAATCGGAATTAGGATCTGTAGCTTGAGTAGCATGCCAACTATAAGCATGGCGCCCTTGCGTACGTTTTGCAGAGCGATATTTTACACCTGTTTTAACCGCGCTAAAAACACCAAATTCAACCGGTAGTTCAAAGTCAAGTTGAGCAAAGTCTTCTTCATCAGTAGCAGGTTTAGCGCCACCCCATATCCAACCTGCAGTGAAGTTAGAACCATCAGATGGGTCAACACCAAAATCTACAGAAGGAGTACCCGTAAGATCATAATCATATCCCGCAGTCATTGCGTTATATTCCCATGAAGTTTCACGTAATGTGCCACCTTCAGCTTTAGTTGTTCCTATTTCAAAATTCACTGTGAAGGCGTCCGCTTCATAGTCAACGTCTAAATGAAATTGCTCTGTTTCTGTTTTTGAAACACGGTTAATAAAGTTATATGCTGCGCGTCCATCATTGTCAGAGGTTGCTAAAATTGCGCCATTTTTAACGTTAGTCGCATTAGCTATCGCTGTAGCACGATCTCCCGTCGGGAAATTAAGTAAATTAGCATTTTGATTGTCAACATCCATTTCTGACGATAGGGCATTAAAAGTTAACAATAACTTATCTGATGGTGCGTATTGCAATGTCGCAAAGTACGTTGAACGTTCACGATCTTGTAGGAAACGCGGTGCACCTATGTTACGTGGAATACTGTAGTCATCATCATCTGACTCATCCCATGCTAACACTTCAAGACCTTGGCGCTCTAACGTCCGGTCTTGTTGCACAGCAGAAATCATAAAACCAAAGGTTTCATCTTCAGTTTTCCAAGAATACATACCCGCTATTTGAGGATCAGTTTCTTCTGATTGATCCGAGTACTGTGCTTCGAGTGAAAGGCTAACCGTGTTTGCATCCATCTCTAAAGGACGACGAGTATTTAGAATAACTGTACCGCCTAAAGAACCTTCATCAAGTGAGGCTGTTGGTGATTTATGAACCTCTAGGCCTTTAACGATTACAGATGGCAGCATGGTGTAGTTAAAACTACGATTAGCTTCATCTAAAATAAACCAGTCAGCCGTGCCAACCGTTTGGCCATTTAATAATGTCCGGTTATATTTAGGACCAGCACCACGAATGGTAATTTTTTCACCTTCACCAAACTCACGACTTACAGCAACACCCGTAATACGTGAAAGTGTTTCAGCAACGTTTTTGTCAGGGAATTTGCCGATATCTTCTGCGGTAATAACATCAACAACACTGTCAGAAAAGCGCTTAGCATTAATGTTTTCTTTCAAAGAGCCGCGAATACCAGTAACTTGAATTCGTTCTATTTCTTTCTCGGCTTTAGCAGCATTATCTTCTGCGGCCATAGCAAATGGTGAAGCACCACCTGCAAGGACCATAGCGATACTACTCGCCAATACGCCTTTTTTAAATTTTTTAGATGACATCGACTTTCCCTTACACACGTTTTATATAGTAGTTATTTTGTATAACCTTAAGAAGACAGCGCTGTCTTTTATTGATGACAACGCTGTCATTAGCTAACTAAAACCTTACACAATAATTTTAACTTTGGCTACACTTGATTACAAATTAATCGATAAATAATTGTTAACTCTTTGATAAATTTAAGTATAAAGTTTATCCAAAAGTAAATGTATTTACTAGATAGTCATAAATAACTTTCTATGCTTAGTATTTTTAACACACTGTTTTCAATGCTATTATTGTGCATTAAGATAATAATTCATCAACTGTTTTGTTGAACAATCATGGGTTACTGCCACGGAACCTGTTTCTAATTCCTGCTCAATATTGGCTGCTAAGCCTTTACCAAGTTCAACACCCCACTGATCAAATGAACATATTTGAAGAATAATGCCCTGAACAAAAATTTTATGTTCGTAGAGCGCAATAAGTTGTCCTAAGCTGTGTGGGTCAATACGCTTAAGTAAAAGGGTATTAGTCGGCCTGTTACCTTTATGAACTTTATGTGGAGCAACTTTATCGATATAGTCTTGGGTGCGTCCTTTCGCTTTTAGGTCCTCACGTACTTGTTGTTCATTGACTCCAGTCATCAGTGCTTGTGTTTGAGCAAAAAAGTTCGCCATTAAGGTTTTATGATGGCCTTTAACCGGCGTTACACTCGCTACTGAGCCAATAAAATCTGCTGGTACAACATTATTACTTTGATGTAAATATTGGTAAAATGCATGTTGGCCATTAATACCAAGCTCTCCCCAAATTGACGGCACTGTTGCGTAACCAATTTCTTTGCCCTCCCAGTTAACAGACTTGCCATTACTTTCCATTTCAGCTTGCTGTAAATAAGCGGCTAACATGTGCAACGTCTGATCGTAAGGTAAAATTGCTTGAGACTTTGCCCCTAAAAAAGTGGTATTCCAAACACTGAGTAACGCCATGATCACGGGCATATTATGCTCAAGGGTTGCAGATTTAAAATGGTTATCCATGACGTTTGCGCCGGCCAAAAGTTGCTCAAACTTATCAAAACCTAAGTCAAGCGCCACAGCTAAACCTATTGCAGACCAAAGTGAAAAACGGCCACCTACCCAATCCCACATAGTAAAAATGTTCTCTTGTTTGATACCCAGAGACATGGCATTTTCCACATTAGCGGTAACGGCAACAAAATGTTTTGCGACTGACTTTTCATCAAAAGAAGCTGCGGTTAGCCAGTTAATTGCTGTTTTGGCATTGATCATGGTTTCCGTGGTGGTAAAGGTTTTACTGGAAACGATAAAGAGTACTTTTTCAGGCTCAAGCGGTCGCAGTATTTCAGCAATTTGGGCACCATCGACATTTGAAACATAATGCACATTGACACTATGGTCACTGTATTGTTTCAACGCCTCGGTGACCATTTGCGGACCTAAATTTGAACCACCAACGCCAATATTAACAATATCGGTAATGCGCTTTCCTGAGTAGCCTAGCCATTGCCCTTGCCTGACTTTTTCAACGAATTCGGACATTTTTTCTAATTGCTGATTGACCTGCTGACTGATGTTTTCGCCATTAACCTGTAACTTTTCACTTACAGAACCTCGCAATGCAGTATGCAGTACAGCTCGATCTTCAGTACTATTAATTTTCTCTCCGGCAAACATTTTACTCCGCCAATTTTCTAAATCACATTCTTTTGCTAATGCAACTAGAGCCTGCATCGTCTCGCTATCAATAAGGTTTTTGGAATAATCGAGCAACATTTTTGGTAGCTCAATAGAGAATTTCGCAAAGCGATTTTCGTCGGCTGAGAATAAATCATTCATGTGTTGAGATTTTTTCTCTTCAGCCAATTTGACTAAATTTTTCCAGCTAGCTAGCGTTTGTCGATCCAACATTATCCGTCCTTAATTAGGAAATATACTGTGCACTTTATTAACAAATGACAGCGCTGTCAATTTTAAAAGAATAAACAATAAATGAGCACAGTATTTTTATTTTGCTTGAATATTTACTAATTAAGGTTGCTGATAGTTAATAGAAACAATACTCTTAAGCTAATAGAGGGTTTTACAAACAATAATTTAAGGCTTTAATTGTCAATGAAAGCAACGATCAACAATGTCGCTGAACAAGCAGGTGTGTCAATAAAAACGGTTTCTCGTGTGATGAATAACGAACCATCAGTACGCCAACTCACTCGAGATAAAGTCATGGCCGTCGTTGAAGCGCTCAATTATCAACCCAACTTAGCTGCGCGAAACTTAGCGGGTACCAAGTCTTTCAGCATTGCTTTTATTTATGATAACCCAAATGCCTATTACATCATCGATATGCAAAATGGTATTTTATCCGCATGTAAAAAACAAGGCTTTGAGTTATTGATCCACCCCTGCGATGCTAAAGCTGATAGCTTGTTAACTGAAGTCACAAAAATGGTGAAACATTCACGTATAGCCGGTTTAGTGCTAACACCGCCATTTTCTGAGCAACCAGAATTTGTTCAACAAATGAAAGATCTTGATATACAAGTCGTTCGAATTGTGTCCGGTGATATTGCCCCTGACGATATTGCCCCTTGTATTATGGTTAACGACTACGCAGCAGCGCAAAGCATTACCCAGCACTTAATCGATTTAGGTCACCAAGATATTGGCTTTATCGCCGGAGAGGCTGAGCATAGATCTACGGTTGAGCGACTGAAAGGTTATAAACAAACACTAGACGCCAACAAGATAACATTAAATGAAAATTTGATTATAAAAGGCGAGTATTCTTTTGAGTCTGGGGTTAATGGCGCTAAGCAGCTCATGTCTTTAACAAAAAAACCTAGTGCGATTTTTTCATGTAATGATGAAATTGCCGCGGGCGCATTATTTGCCGCACGTTTAATGGGTATTTCAATTCCAGAGCAACTATCGATTACCGGCTTTGAAAATAGCCCTTTTTCACGTCAAACTTGGCCTACGTTAACCACGGCAGACCAACCAAACCAACAAATTGCCGAAGATGCCGCCAATTTACTGATTGCTTGTGCTCGAAAGCAAAATATAAACCTTGAAGCTAAGCAATACACCCCGCAACTTGTTATCCGAGACTCTACGGGAAAAGCGAGTAAATTCTCTGATTAAGAAAATACCCGTTATCAGTAAATTAAAGCGAGTATCCTTTGATAAACATCGCGATACTCGATTTTAAGTAACTGTCGACTTCGGCTGCAGAAACCTGCTTTTTGGTATTAAATTCGATACGCATCCAGCATTCTCCTTTCGCCATATTCAAAAATTGTAACGCGGCAAATTTAGGATCAGGAATTTTTAGCTGTTGCTTATGATTAAATTCAGCCATTAATTTCGCTACTTCATCGGTAAGTCGTTCAGGGCCTTCTTTATAGAACAGTTCCGATAACTGTGGATATGATTTTGATTCATAAGCACAAATTTTATGAATGGCCAACGCTTCTTTAGAGGTTAACATCGCCAAGAAGCGTTGTGCTAAGATTAACAATATTTCAGCTGGCTCACTGGTGTTGCTAACCGAAAACTCGGTCATTTGATAGGAATCGCACTTTTGCTTTATCGATGCGGCAAACAATTCATCTTTATTACCAAAGTGACTATAAACCGTTTGTTTTGAGACATTGGCGTTTTTGGCAATCAAGTCCATGCTGGTTGAACTATACCCTTGCTCGGTAAAAAGCATAGTGGCTGCCTCAAGTATTTGTTTTCTTTTACTTTCACTTTTACTTCTAACATTTACCATACAAGCGTTCACCACTATCAATTAAAATAACTAACGAAAAAATACTGTTTATTCTGCCGCGCAGGCCTCTGGTAAGCCCTACGACTACAATTGTGCTGCATAATACAAATTAATCTAGTCCTACCGCAACTTATTCAACTCAAGAACATGCTCCGACTAATTTTTGCCGTTAAAAGCCCAACAACCATGCGTAAAATATCAACAGATAGAAATTTACCATTGGCACTAACATACACTAAATTAAACTGGACAGTCTAGTTTGATTAAACTAGATTCATTAGTCTAGTTAATAGTTTTTTATTTTAAGGTCAGTTCAGTGTTTAAACTTCAATACGCCAAAATTATAACGTCGGTTGTCAGTTTCCTTTTAACCCTGACTTTGCTAAGTGCTTGTTCAAAACCAGCAGAAGTAGCCAAAGAAGAAAACAGCTATCACCACAGCGCCAATATTCAAACAGTGTCACCTAGTATGACTTACGATATTACCCGCGAATATATCGGCAAAGTTGTCAGCAAACAGCTAACGTCACTAAGCTTTGAATATGCTGGTAAGGTCAGCAAAATTTATGTCGATAGCGGCGACAGCGTGAGTGAAGGTCAAATACTTGCCGAGTTTGATACTGAACTATTAACAATTAAGCGCCAAGAAATTCAAGCAACTATCGAACAATTGCATGCCCAAGCAGAACTTAATCGTCTGAATTTATCGCGGATCAACAAGTTAAGTACTAAAGGCTATAGCTCTAGGCAAGCACTCGATGAACTTGAAACCGAGAAAAAGATCATCAAGGCTGATTTATCTCGTCAACAAGCAAACATTGCCAGTATTGACTATCAAATTTCAGGCACAAAACTCCATGCGCCGTTTGACGCGGTAATAAATACGCGTGCAATCAATGAAGGTGAAAATTTCAGTGCTAATCAAGCCGCATTTGAACTGAGCCAACAAGCGCATCATGAAATATCTGTAGGCGTGCCGGTGAATGTCGCCAGTCGATTAGTGGTTGGTCAAGCCCTCACTGTGATACTAAATAATCAAATCCTCACCACAAAACTATTAGTTATTGGCAAACAGGTCCATGAGGTTAGCCGCACCATTGAGTTACGTTTGGCATTGAGTCAGCAAGCGAATTTTTATAATGGTCAATTAGCACAAGTACAAATTAAGCAAAATATTTCACAAGCCGGGTTTTGGTTACCATTATCAGCACTAACTGACGGTATTCGTGGCCAGTGGAATGTTTATCAAGTGACCAAAACAGACAATGAATTATTTGTTATCTCTGCGACAACCGTTGAGGTTAAATACACCAGTTTAGATGCTGCGTATATTACCGGCTTGCCCTTAGTACCGCAGGATATTATTGTTGCTGGCGTCCACCGTTATGTACCTAGACAAATAGTTAAACGAGCTACAGAGCAAACAACCTCGATAGCAAAATCAGGGCACGCATTATGATACGCTCGTTTGTTAAAAATGGCCGATTAATGTCTTTAGTGATCACACTATTAGTGGTCGCCGGCCTAGGCGCATTGGCGAATTTACCTCGTACGGAAGATCCGCGAATAACCAACAGAATTGCCAGTGTTATTACACAACTACCGGGTGCAAGTGCAGAACGAATTGAAGTGCTGATTAGTGAAAAAATAGAACAAAAACTCAGAAAGCTACCAGAAATAGATTTACTGACCTCAAATTCTCGCCCTGGCATTTCAATTGTTCAAGTTAAATTGCAAGATGAGACCGTGGATACTAAGCCAGTTTGGTCACGTGTTAGAGATTTGCTCAACGATCTGAGCCCAAGCTTACCGGTCGGCACATTAACGCCGATATTGGAAGATGACCGAGGTTACGCCTACACGCAAATCATCGCACTCAATTGGCAAGGTAGTGACGTGCCGAATGTCGCCACATTAGGCCGCTATGCTAACGAGCTACAAAATCAACTTAAGCTTGTACAGGGTACTGATTTAGTCGAGATATATGGTCGAGGTGCAGAGGAGGTTTTGGTTGAACTAGATCCAATTAAAAGTAGTCAGTTAAAGCTATCGGTTAATGAGGTATCAGAAACCATTCGTTATGCCGATGCCAAAGTATCCGCGGGGCAATTGACCAATCAATTTAATCAGATGCAAATAGAGTTAACCGGTGCATTACACGATACGGACCGGATCAGTAATATCCCAATAAAAACCGATAACAATGGCAATTTAATGCGCTTGGGCGACATTGCTGAAATAAAAAAAACCGTCAGCTACCCGCCAACGGAAATCGCTATGGTTAATAGCCAGCAAGCGGTCGTTGTTGCAACTCGCATGCTGCCAAACTTGCGTATCGACCAATGGAGCGCGGCAGTAAAGAAAAAATTATCTAGTTTTGCCGAAACATTACCCAAGAATGTCACCATGGAAGTGATATTTGATCAAAGCAGTTATACCGAAACCCGCTTGAGTGATCTGGTCAGTAATATCGCGGTAGGTTTTGCGATTATTGCCATTGTATTGTTGATCACGTTAGGCTGGCAAGCGGCGTTAATTGTTGCGCTATCATTGCCATTAACCGTGTTATTTACCTTATCTGTGATGAATTTTTATGGCCTTCCTATCCATCAAATGTCAGTAACAGGCTTAGTTGTTGCATTAGGTATCATGGTTGACAATGCCATTGTAATGGCTGATACGGTAAAAACTAACCGCGAAAACGGTCAACGCCGACTTGATGCTGTATCCAATGCTGTTAATCATCTTTGGTTGCCATTACTCGGTTCGACACTAACCACGGTTTTAGCCTTTATGCCGATTGTATTAATGCCCGGACCTGCGGGAGAATTTGTCGGTGGTATAGCGCTAAGTGTTATATTTTCACTGGTTGGTTCTTACATCATATCTCATACCATAGTTGCCGGGTTAGCTGGGCGCTTTATTGGTCAGCGTCGTAATAAAAGTGCAACGCGTTGGTACCAGCGAGGTATTACCTTACCGACATTAAACCGTGCTTTTGTTAGCCTACTAAGTTGGTCACTCAAACACAGAATACTGATGATAGCTTTAGTATTTTGTTTACCGTTATTAGGCTTTATTGCTGCTAAACAATTACAAGAACAGTTTTTCCCTGCCTCGGATCGTGACATGTTTCAAATTGAACTTTTTTTGCCGTCACAGAGCAGCATAATAAATACCAAATACGTGAGCACACAACTAACCGGATACCTTGAAACCCTCGATGGTATTGAAGATGTACGCTGGTTTATTGGTAAAAATGCCCCTTCTTTTTACTATAATTTAATGCCAACAAAAGATGGCGCGCAATATTACGGACAAGCGATGGTCACAGCGAGCAGTTTTCAGGTCGCAAACCGGTTAATTCCCGAGATTCAAAAAGCCCTTGATGAAATGTTGCCTGAAGCGCAAATATTGGTCAGAAAACTCGAACAAGGCCCGCCGTTTAATGCGCCTGTAGAATTAAGAATTTTTGGTCCAAATTTAGATCGATTAAAATCTATTGGTGATGATATTCGTGCGTTTATGTCTGAAACTCAGGATATTACCCATAGTCGAGCAACACTGCAGCCGGGCACACCAAAAGTTTGGGTTAATATTGACGAAGCAAAAGCTAATTTAGCGGGCTTATCGTTAGTAGCAGTGGCACAACAGCTCAATACCACACTGTCTGGCCAAACGAATGGCTCTATAATTGAGGCAACAGAATCAATTCCAGTGCGTGTCCGAATCGGTAATGAGCAGCGTGATGATTTAGCCGCCTTAGAAAGCATGAATATTATTATTCCAAACTCAAACCAAACTATTCCACTGACGGCCATTGCTGATTTAGAAATTAAAGCCAGCCGCGGCGCAATACCACATCGTAATGGTGTACGAGTAAACGTTATTGAAGGCTATATTCGCGCGGGTGTTTTACCTTCAGTCGTACTAAGTCGAATCAAAGAGAAAATGGCTACCGCTGATTATCAATTACATCATGGTTACGAAATCGAGTTCGGCGGTGAATCAGCAGAGCGCAATAAAGCAGTTGGTAAACTTATGGCTAGTGTGGGCTTGATATTGACCTTGCTACTCACGGTTGTTGTGCTGTCATTTAACTCATTTAGATTAAGCGCAATTATATTTTTGTCGGCATTTCAATCTATCGGCTTAGGTTTACTGAGTGTTTATGTTTTTGATTACCCCTTTGGCTTTACCGTGATTATCGGTTTATTGGGCTTAATGGGACTGGCGATCAATGCAGCGATAGTCATTATCGCTGAATTAAAAATGGATAAGCAAGCTATCCAAGGCGATAGTGCAGCCATCATCCGCTGTGTACAGAGCTGTGCTCGTCATATTAGCTCAACCACTATTACTACAGTAGGAGGATTTTTACCGTTAATTTTAGCTGGTGGTGGCTTCTGGCCACCTTTTGCTGTCGCGGTCGCCGGTGGTACTGTACTGACTACGATATTATCGTTTATCTTTGTACCGGCAGCGTTTTCATTATTTAGCGAGCGCAATTCATTCGAACTGACCAAGCAACCAATATTAGGTTAAGCACTCAATACATAAGCGAGTGCTTGAAGTTGTTATGGCTAGTAATAGATAAGAATTAAAAAACGCAAAGTGTCACCACTTTGCGTTTTCTTTATGCGTCTGGATTAAAACCGCTTTTGATTTTTTCTATACGTTCTTGGTGTCGGTGATGCGCCTTTAATGCTGCGACAGCAAATGCACCAACAATCGCTACAATCGGGATAAGTAGCGATAACGTTTCAGGTTGTAATAAAGTTTTTAACCATTCCATCGGATAACCTATTTATTTTTGTTAGTTGTTTATTCTTCGAAATACGTGCCCCAACCATCATAATCAACTTTGCACTGTTTTGCTAATTCAAACATCTTTTTTGTTTCATCAAAAATAATGTCAAAATCCAACGCTTGTTCGGTGACAATATCAAAAGCAAAAACTTTTTCGCCATTTTCTAACTCAGCTTCTTCGGGTTCTTCTATTTCTAAGCCCATTTTAAAGGCCGCAATGGCAGCTTTTTCTAAGACATCAAAATCAACACTAGAAAAGTGATGTTCGATTGTGTGGTGAACTTCTTCATTCGTGCCATCTTCAACCAAGGCCGCTATTAACTGCTCAGTATGCTCTTGCCATTGTTGCAATTCTTCATCAATCATTGTTCTATCTCACTTGGTTACTTATTTAATGATTTTTTATCATTTAATAATGTTAGCTCACGGCCAGTCTCAATATTTAATTGTTCAATTTTAGCTAGCATAGCGCTACGAGTTTGATTTGTTACGCTACGTATTTTTTCTTTATCTTCGCTAGATAACGTAATAGGCGCTAAAAACTCTATAACCATTTTACCGTTATTCCAGCGATTCAAATCGATAGTTTTATGCGAGTTACTCGCACATACCGGCACAATAGGCACTTCCGCTTTTGCTGCCGTTCGAAACGCGCCGGTTTTAAACGGTAATAAGCCACGACCATAACTGCGCGTACCTTCTGGAAAAAGCCAGACAGATAACTTCTTTTCACGAATTTTTCGCGCCGTCGTATCAATGGTACCCATAGCTTTATTTTTATTTTTTCTATCAATTAAAATATTACCGGTGAGCCAATACATTTGACCAAAAAACGGGATCCACTTTAAACTTTTTTTGCCGACACTAACGGTTCCACGTTGCACAGCACCACTGACAGTAAAGATGTCATAGCTATTTTGATGATTACAAATATAGACCACGGGACCAATATTTTTTGCTGAGTCAGGTATGCGAATCTCAACCTCTAGACCCAGAATTTTTGAAACTAGACCAAGATATTTAGCGGTATGAAAGACATTATCGCGATGAAATGGACGCAGCAAACAAAATAAACAAGAACAAATAGAGATGATAACTAAAGCTAAAGTCATCAATATGACACGAATAACAGCTAACAAAGGGCATTCCTAAAAAATTTATGAGGCGTGATTATACCTTTAATTTATAAAATAGCTAAGCCTAGAACTTAGCTTTCTGGCGAACATTTAATATCTGTAAGTTTAATTGAATTTAACGCGCTACCTGAATTTCACGATATTTTTTATAAAGTAATTTTAAATGTTCGTATTCAAATGCAGACCCCGAGGCATAATATCGAAAAGGTAATGAAGCCCTTGTATCAATAGCGTCTAATAGTGAAATAAATAATTCATCTTCAGTATTCATCTTCAACTCGTCAATAACGTCCTGATATATTAGATTATCAAATGCAAGTCCGGCGGTATCACGCAGCGACGAAGGCCCCAATAGTGGTAGGACTAAATACGGCCCTGCATCAACTCCCCAGTACCCTAATGTTTGACCAAAATCTTCATCTTGCTCAGCTAAACCTATCGGTGTAGCGACATCAAACAGGCCGGCAATCCCTATTGTAGAATTCAGCGCAAAGCGTGTTAAGGTTTCACCTGCCACTGATAGTTTCAACTGTAATAGCGAATTAATAAAAGTCGCTATTTCACCCAAATTATTAAAGAAATTACTTACCCCAGTTTCAATAACATCCGGTGTGATCTGCTGGTAACCGGCAATTATAGGTAATACAACATACTCATCAGCTTTAGCATTAAAATAATACATCCGACGATTAAACCCTTCCCAAGGATCGGTATAGGCACTAAGAATTCCAAGTTCTTCGTGATTATCTGGTAATTTAACTCTCGGCGCTATTGCGTCACTTTCCAACCTTGGTGCAGAGGAGCATGCGACTAACAAAAAAGTACATAAGATGACCAACAAACTAGACCACTTGTTTGAAAACGTTCGCATTAGTTTACTCCTCCTTGAAAGGTGGTTTGTAAATATTCAACAAAACTTATTCGATCGATATTGCCACAATGACCGCCACGAGGAAAAATTTTTGCTCGCTCAGCAAAGATTGACTGCAAGTAGTCAATCTCTCCTGCTTTTAAAATAATATCGTCTTGGTTAGTTACCAAGTAGATTTTCTTCGAGGTTTTTAAATAATCTTCTATCGCGTGCAAGCTATAACGATAAATCAAATCCGCCTTGGTTGTACTAGCATCTAACCGCTGAGCCCGAGGCAACATAGCACCGTCAAAATAGTCACCGAAGGTAACATCACTGGCACGTTGCATAGAGTGGCTTAAACTTTCAAACTTATTGATACGATGGTTTTTATAAGTAATTGCCCCAGCATTAAAACTAGCGTCTAAAGCAAATATCATATCTGATGACGACATCCTGAACGAAGCACCAATTAATAGTTTTAATTCTGCTTCAGTTAAATTGGCATTTTTAAACAAGCTAAAGATAGAGCCTTGATCAAAGTTTGAAGACTCTTGTGCGGCATAACCATCAGAAAAGCGCGCGAATATTTCATCAAACATCGCAACAGCAGCTTCGCGATTATTACGCAGATCAAAATACTCATCTAATATAGTGACCGAATTATATAAACTCACGGGGGGGTTAATCAGTAATACTTTCTCAAAATTAAATGCCTGTTTTTGTTCATCAAGTAATGCGATAAATGCCGAGTGTGCGCCGCCTAAACTGTAGCCAGTAATTGAAAATGATGAAGCTTCAACCTCATCTTCGGTTTGAACTTGTGCCCATACTAAATTCATCACTCGATATAAGTCTTCGGCATCATGCGCTAAGTCGCCAGGCATGTAAGTGATGTTGGTTGAATTCACGATAAAATTAGCAAAGGTCGGCGATGACAAGGAAATCACATGATAACCTTGCTGATAAAAGCTCTTTTGCAGACTTTTCATTTTCGCACTCTCGTAACTTGCGCCAGTGCCGGCAATAATAAAAATCAACGGTGCTTGGCTATCTTGTTTGATCAAAGAATATTGCATCTTTTTGTTAAACCAAAACACCTCTGGAATGTCATTCAAAGGTTTAATAGTGATGCGTTTGTTAATGATGTTTAATGACTGGGGTAGATCGGCTGCTGCTTCTTGGCAATAACCTGTTACGGTCGCTTGATAACTAGAATAGGCTAAATCACAGGTCGTGTTAAGCAATGCAACTTCATCCTTCTTAATGCTACATGCTGACAATAGGATGATGAGTAAAACACTGAAAATACGCACTGAGTTTCTCCTTAGCTCGTGGGTTTGAAAGTTTATTAGTATGGACAATATATTACTTGAGTAATGCTGTGTAATCACGATGATTTACAAGGTTGTTGTCATTTGCCTTACGTTTGAAAAACATCAGCTTGGGTAATCAAATAGCCAGCGCTATATTCTAACTTTTGTCCTAATAAAAGTATCTAATTTAAAATTATTATAAGAAAAAAAAGCAAATTTTCTTCCTAGTTATTTTTCATTGTCTATAGTTAGTTCACGCTTGAAACTAATATAAAGTTTTGCAAGCACATCGAATTTCATTCTTATTTCTAATTTACTCTAGGTAGATTTAATGCGTAATAGGATTTTCATGACGACAACTTTCATCATTAAGCTAAGCCGTACTTTTATTGCACTGCTATTGTGTAGCGCAATGGCTAATGCTGAAAATATCCAGCAAAACATTTTGCCTTTGCCAGCTAAAGCACTGGCAACTATCGATAACAAGCAGGAAAGTCATTTATCACTAAACACCTCTAACGTATGGAGCCAACCTGCACTGAGCGTCAACCCTAGCAACAACAGCATGACAGGCGAGCAAGAAACAATTGAACAATTGTTTTTAGTTGATGATATTAAGACGTTACAAAAACAAATAGACCTACGATTTAAAACAGGACTATATAGTTTAAAAAATAATTATATTTTATCTCCCTACTATAGCTCATTAATCTCATATCAATTATTACGTTCAGAAACTATCGACAATGACTTATATCAATTTGGTCGGCTGAGCGCCGAAACGGGTTACAGTAGGGCTGAATACTTTCAAAAACCAAACTTTAAGGTATATATTCGCAGCGCTTACAGTGTTCTACATAAGGGTAGGTTTGATTTATCATTAACAGCGAGTGTTGAGCATATTCAAATATCGAAGAACCATAACAATTTAGCTGCCATACAACAGCCACTGATTAATAGTCAAAGTAACGTCCCGGCAACGTCAGCTACCATAGGTGTTATTGGTAGCTTCGACTTATCAGAACGTTGGAGTTTAATTGGCGCACTGACTTCAAGTCATATAGACAACAAAAACATTCATGATATTTTACCGCAAGAAAATAAGCGCCATATGGCCCTTATTGGTACAACATACTCATTTTAATATTTTTATTTTAGATTCATTTATATCAGTCGCTATAAAACTGGCATAACCGCCGCTAGCTATTTAATTTTAATATTAACTTAATCACAGTTTTACTTAGTACTGGCTACGCAACCGTCTCATTTAAGATATAGCCTTGGCCCCAAGCCGTTTCAATACGCACACCCGCCATACCTTCATGGATTAATTTATCACGCAACTTAGAAATTCGGACATCAACAGTGCGCTCAACACCATTATATTGACGATGCAGCAAAACATTATAAATTGCATCGCGGGTCATCACTCGACCTACGTTTTTGCTCAACAGGGCTAATAATTGGAACTCAAAGGTGCTTAAGTTAACTATTTCACCATTTACTTCACATTTAGTCGCTTGGGGATATAAAGCAATGTTACCAAGTTTACAAACATATGATGGCCGAATTTTATTGACTGGCTTTCGACGTAAAACTGCGTCAAGGCGAGCTTTTAATACACTAGGTGATACCGGCTTACTAATATAGTCATCGGCACCTAGTTGAAAAGCATTGACTTGGTCTTCATCTGAGTCTCGTGCCGTTAAGACCACAATGGGACCATGATAGATTTCTCGCAATTCATTGCAAACATGAAAGCCATCAAGTTTAGGTAAACCAATATCTAAAAGAACTAAATCAGGCTGATGGATTAAAGTTGCCCCTTTGGCTAAATCACCACTAAAAACTTGTTCAACAATAAAGTTAGACTTTTCTAGGAATGATTTTATTAAGTTAGATACCATACGGTCATCTTCGATTAATAGTATTTTTTTCATACTATTATCCACATCGATTTCTTTATTCAAACCCAACATAATTACTTCCACAAATAAGCGCTAAATTAAGTTGGCGCAGTATACGTACAATAAAGCAGCAAAAAAGTGTGATTATGTTGCTAGGCCAGTAACATAATGTAATCACGGTAGAAAATTTTATTATCGGCAGATCAGCATATTAAGCCATATTACTATCAATGCAACGATGAAAAAAACTCAATAAAAAAGCCAATTCAGGTTAAATGAATTGGCTTTTGAACGGAAAAGTTAAACGCGATCGTTAAAAAAGATCTTCAGGGATATCAAACATTGCACTTTGACCAGATTTTGCTGATGTGATCAATGATTGGCAACGTGGTAATAAGCGCGAAAAGAAATAACGAGCTGTATGCACTTTACTTTGGTGGAATGCACTATCATCACTCGCTGCTAATGATACTTCAGCCATTTTCGCCCAAATATACGCCATAGCGGTATAACCAAATACGTGCAAATAATCATTTGCTGCACAACCAAGCTCTTCTGGTGAGGCTTGAGCCGCCGTAAGTAAATATTCTGTTAATGCGGCTAACTCATCTATTGCAGTAGCCAACGGCTGCGTGAACTCTTGCATATCGTCAGCTTTTGTTTCTGTGATATATTCACGTACCTCTTCAACAAACACCAGTACTAATCGGCCTTTGCTACCCGCGACCTTACGCGCCAACAAGTCCATGGCTTGAATGCCATTGGTACCTTCATAAATTTGTGCGATACGAGTGTCGCGCACTAATTGCTCTTGTCCCCATTCTCTAACATAACCATGGCCACCAAAAACTTGTTGACCGGCAACGGTATTTTCAAAACCAAGATCGGTAAAGAATGCTTTAGCAATTGGTGTCATCAGCGCAACGAGCTGGTCCGCTTTTGCTTGTGCTTCACCAGTGCCATAGGTCGCAATATCTAACTGCATGGAAATGTAGGTTGATAGTGCACGAGAGCCCTCATTAAGCGCTTTCATATTTAATAGCATACGACGCACATCACCGTGCACTAATAACGAGTCTGCTTGCGCATTGGGTGATTTTACGCCTGATAGTGAACGACCTTGAATTCGATCTTTGGCATATTCTAAAGCATTTTGGTACGACCGCTCCGCAGCACCTAATCCCTGAATACCAACACCAATACGTTCAAAATTCATCATGGTGAACATACAAGCTAGGCCTTTATTGAGCTCGCCGACTAAATAACCTTTAGCGCTATCAAAATTCATCACACAAGTCGCTGATGCATGAATACCCATTTTATGTTCAATCGAGCCACAACTTACTTGGTTTTGTTCACCTAGCGAGCCGTCATCATTAACGTGAAATTTCGGCACTAAAAACAATGAAATACCTCGAGGGCCAGCAGGAGCATCAGGTAATTTTGCTAACACTAAATGAATAATATTTTCAGTCAGATCATGTTCACCGGCAGTAATAAATATTTTCGTACCCGAAATCAGGTAGCTATCATCTGCTTGTGGGATTGCTTTAGTTCTGATCATGCCTAAATCTGTACCGGCATGAGCTTCCGTTAAACACATACTCGCCGTCCAATCTCCTGCATACATACGAGTTAAATAACGTTGCTTCAGCTCCTCACTACCATGCTTTGCTAATGACAGACCTGCGCCAGCCGTTAAGCCAGGATAAAGAGAAAAAGAAATATCTGCCGAACATAACATTTCTTCATGTAGTGCTGTCAACATTTTAGGCATACCCATGCCACCAAAATCAGGCTCTCCTCCTAATGATGTCCAGCCGCCTTCTACGTAAGTATTAAAGGCTTCTTTGTAGCCTGGTGCAGTCGTGACTTTTCCATTATCAAAAGTAACACCGACTTCATCGCCATTGCGAGACAGTGGCGCGATTTCTTGTTCGGCAATTTTCGCACATTCTTGTAAAATAGCTTCAGCCGTTTCTCGGTCAACACGTTCAGCTAATGTTGGTAATGACTGCCATAATTTATCAGCGTTAAACACGTCATATAACAAAAAATTCATATCTTTTAAGGGCACTTGATAGTCAGCCATTACATTCTCCGAACAGGTAATTTAAACAAATAATTAAAACACTCGTTTGAATATATATCAAACACAGTAAAAGTAAAGTGATAACTAGAAATTCGCATGCCATTAAAAATTAAAGTAAGCTTGAGTTGTTGCTATTTCGTGATAAGGGTCATTGTGAATTTTTTTGCTGCTGTCGTTATTTTAATCTTGTTTTTTCCTAATACAACTTGGGCGAAACAAGTAAATTTTAATAAAAAGACAACTGATACCCATGTGCAGTTTAATTATCAATGGCTAGATCAAGCTCAACAAACACAGTCACTGAGTTTTGCTATTGAGAAAAAACAACTATTTGATCGCTTTAGAAATTTTAAAAGCTATAAAGCCATTCATGCCAGAAAATACATTGATCAACGAATGAGAAGAAAATTAAAACGAACCCCGATACCCGATGTAAAAATAAAATTTTTAGGTCATAGCGATAATTTACAAATTGAACTTAAAGGCGAAAATCAAGCAGCCATTGATAAAGCGTATCAAGCCATAGCTCAGCTTGAAAAAGACCTAATGCAAGAACATCTAACTCGTAACTTTTATACCCAGTTTATTACTTATGACAATAGCTACGCGATTAAGCCTGACCACGTTCGCTTCGCAGAAGAATCCGTAGCTGACTTTGCATTAATAAAACCGATTATATTAGACAATGTTTCTATTCAAAATGTGCGTAAAGTCAGTGATTATGTGCTCGGATTTGTCCAAAGCATTCCATATTCGACCTTAGAGTCAAGAGTAACCTCGAGCGGAGCAGGTTTTAATCCACCGCTTCAGACACTGTGGGAGAACCAAGGGGATTGCGATAGTAAAGTAACACTGACTGCGGCTATTTTTAGAGCACTAATGCCACGAATTAAAATGATGTTGGTTTTTATTGATAACCATGCCCTGCTGGCAATTAATATTCCACCAGAAGGCGATGAAATTACCATTACTGTCGATGGCTTAGAATATGTTCTAGCTGAGCCAACGGGGCCTGCGATGATGCGTGTTGGAGAGTTATCAGCTGACTCTGAATTTGCCATCCGAAATGGTCGTTATTATGCCGAAGCTTTTTTCGCCCAACCGAGTAGTTAAACGCTTTACGCTAAATGACCTGCGATAGAATACTTTCTCGCAACGCTGGCAAGCTAATAGGTTTTGCAATATGTAAACTCATACCTGCCGCTAAGCATTGCTGTTTATCCTCTTCGCGCGCATGTGCCGTCATCGCAATAATTGGTAAGTCGCTATATTGTGATTGAGCACGTATATGCCGAGTTGCGGTTAAACCATCCATAATTGGCATTTGAATATCCATCAGAACGATATCAATATTTTCCTGCGGCAATTTATCGAGTGCTTCTTGACCATTTTGCGCAACGATCACCGTCGCCTGCAATGACTCTAATAACTTAGTTGCTACTAATTGATTAACAATATTATCTTCAACTAACAATATTTTTAACCCCGATAAACTTGCCGATTTAGCTGGTAACGCATCAATTTTCTCATCATCGCTCGCAGTTGCAAAGCTTGTCGAAATTCCAGTTAATACCTTGGCTAGTTTAGCAATAACGTTTCGATATAGTGGCATTTCCAGCAACAGATAATTCACCTTATGTTGATTTAACTGCTCAAGTAACTTAAGTGATATTACGCTGGATACTGGCTGACATAGCGCTAATACAGCGACACCTTGCTGTATTATGTCTAACTCACTGTCGCTAAAACCTTGTGGATAACGATGGCTATCAATAAAGAGTATTTTTTGCTCTGAAGCCTTTATCGTTGTCAGCTCTGAAAAGTTTGAGATGTTTGTTACTTGTTGCGCAATATCGGTAAAATTCTCAACTAATTTATCTGGTATATTCACCACTAAATTAACCAAAGAAAAATTCGAAAACTGAGTTTTAAATTTAGTCACATACTCATGCAAATCATTACGACTAACGCTATTAGCCCTGGCTAAGCTCGTCGGTAGCGATAAAGTAAATTCAGCCCCTTGGCCTAAAGTGCTTTCAATCGAAATATCTCCGCCAAGCAGTTGAGTAATATGTTGGCATATTGATAAGCCTAATCCCGTGCCACCATAAACCCGAGTCATTGACTCATCGGCTTGTTTAAATGCTTCAAATAAGCCTGACTGCTTTGCTTTCTCGATACCAATACCTGTATCTTTTACCTTAAACAACAGTAAAGCATTGTCCGTTTCAGGGTCGGCAACCGATAATGATACCTTAAGGTCTACTTGCCCCTTAGCAGTAAATTTAATCGCATTATTAAGCAAGTTACTTAGCACTTGCACTAAACGCAGAGTGTCAGTGTATATTTGCAACGGTACTTGGCTATCAATACTAACACTCAGGCTTAAGTCTTTGCCTGCTAACGCGGCAATATTTAAGTTGAGAGCTTGTGATACGATACTGTCCAGTTCAATCAGTTCCTTATGTACCGACATATTTCCTGACTCAACCTTTGCAGAATCAAGTAACTCATTAACTAAGTATAATAGCGTGTTTGAAGCAGTTTCGGCGTTAGTTAAATATTGTTCCTGCACTTTATTTAAGCGACTTTGTTGCAAGAGGAAAAACATCCCTTGAATAGCGTTAATAGGCGTGCGAATTTCATGGCTCATATTGGCCAAAAATTGACTTTTGATTTGGTTCGCTTCTTCCGCTTGATTTTTTGCCCGTTTCAACGCCTGATTAATCTTAAATTGTTGCGTAACATCGCGAATAAGCACGATGCTACCGAGCATGGCATTATGCTCACCATAAAATGGTGCTTTATAAACTTCATAAGTATTGTCTTCGCTTGAAACTATTTCTTGATGTGCGACAGAGAATTGTTCAGGCTGACGACTTCCAATACTCTCTGCGACTTTTTCACCGAGGTCGGTCGCAATAAAGTCGCTAATTTGGCAACCTAATATATCCGCTTCTTTTTGCAGTACTAATTGTTCAACCGCCTGATTACAACCGATCAACCGACCTTGTGGATCATTAAATAGAATAAAATCTGGAATGGCATTCATCACTGAGCGCAACAAGGCATAGTCTCGCTGATGTTGCTCACTTTTGTAAAATAGTGCTTGGGTTTTTTCTTTCACTCTCAGATCAAGTTCACTATTTTGATCTTTTAAACGCTGCATTAAACTGCGATTTTGGCCAAATAAATCTTCTACAATTTTAAACCAATGGCGCCATTCTTCCGATGGTTTTATTTTGCCGGGGTCACCGGCTGAGCAATTTTCAATATGGCTAATAAATTTTTTCGAAGGTGCAATAAACGAGCGATGTGTCACATAATAAATCACGCTTAATAAACTTAACAGGCCAAAAAAGATACTCGCAAATATCGTTAAAAAGCGTTGATTAATGGCAGCATAAAAATCATTTTTTTGATGATATTCAAGTAAAACCCAATCGTTAATAGCTAATTTTTTTCGCTGAATAATCCAATCCCCAATATCAGAGCTTGGCGTAAGATTTAGTAGCGATTGATAGCTGAGTTGATTTAATTGTGCTGGTGCAGCATCACTAAAAGCTGTACGCGCGCTAAGCGTAAGATTATCACTGTTCTTGTGTAATAAAACGTGACTATGCTTATCGACAATGATGTAACCATGGCCTTCCTCTTTGACCTCTGGTAGGTAGTGATATAATCCCGCGGTATTAATATCAATCAATACTGCCCCTTTCATAACATTATCTAAATAAACTCCCATACCTAAGGCGGTATTTAAGCCTTTACCTGCCGAATCAACATAAGGGCGCGACCAAAACTGTTCATCAGTAGATTTTGACGCTTTGATTTTTAACATCAAACTATTCGTTAAGCTTTGATCACTATATTGCCAAATACTCCTAGGTACCCAAGGATATAAATTAACAAATCGTCGCATGGAAATGTAATAAAGCCAGTTAGCTTCTTTAATTGACTCTTGGGCAGTGACAAATGCAGGGGTCAAAGCATTTGCCATAATCAACTCTTGCGTAAATGACTGATTAAATGCATCAATACGGCCAATTCCGGTGATATTACCGCTCATTATGCGGCTATTTGCGCTTAAGTCTTGTCGAGTTTTATCAAGATAAAAATACTTACCTTCTTGACGCAATGGCGGAGTTTTTTCAGGTAACTCATCAGGAAAACGTAAATAATACTGCGCTAAATCACGCATGCTAGCGAGTGTTTCTACTGTACTGGTAAGTTTATTATTCAGCTGCACGCTAAACTCTGTGACCTGCGCTAGTTTTTCATTATGGTGCGACAAGCGAGCAAGATAGTAATTATAAAACGTAACAATAAAAGTCAGTAGCATAATGCCAGAAAAAACCACAATGACTGATTTATTATAGCGCTGAAAAAGTTGCTCTTTTGAATTTTTTACAAACACCAAGAAGCCCTACTAATACCGGTTAACATATAAACGTAAAGTGAGGGTGGCGATAACTTATCCTCAATTTAGGCTCAACTTTATAACTTAATATTAAATCAAAGCAGCGATAGAGGATAGCATTGAAAAATTTAACGGTGATATCCTGACAAATAGCCCATCACCGTCACATTACTTTTTATATAAATTTTTATATAAGTTTTGCCTATTTTTTCTATAAATTCTCTTCGGCAAATGATGCTAAACGACTACGTACCACGCCGTTTAAGTTGATGGTACTGCTACCGGGAAAGTCCTTAAAACGTTCAACAATATAAGTTAATCCAGAGGTTACCGCGGTTAAATAATTACTATCAATTTGCGCGAGATTTCCCGAACAAACGAGTTTAGTGCCTTCACCACAGCGGGTAATAATAGTTTTCAATTGTGAAGCGGTGAGGTTTTGGCATTCATCAAGCAAGACAAGGGCGTTTTGAATACTACGACCACGCATAAAATTAACCGATTTAAACTGAATGTTAGCCTTATCCATAATGTAATTAAGACTACCATTCATATTTTCGTCTTGCTTATGTAGCACCTCTAAAGAGTCTGTTATCGCCGCCAACCAAGGCGCCATTTTCTCTTCTTCAGTTTTCCTAAGATCCACACCTAGGTTGTCAAAAACTTAAGCTTGCGAATCGACTCTAAATCTTTTCTTGCATAACCTCTAAGTAAGAATAGAGTAATCATTAATCGTACTTTCCAGAATCTAACCCATCTATAAAATCATTCCCGTCCATAAGATCAATTTCATCAATATTTTCAAAACGTGATCGAACAAGCTCCATTTTCAATTCTTCAATACGGCTGTATTCTTCACTAGACAAAATCACTGCAACAGGGTTGCCGTTCTTCTTAATTTCAATAGGTTCCGATTGAACTTTCAAAAGGATCTGCCCGAAATTAGTTTTTGCTTCGTTTGCATCTAGTGTAAGCATCTTAGAGACCCTCGTTTATAATATTACACACTAGCAATATCAACCCAAACGGTCAAATCGAACGATTTTTCAATTTAGGCTTTATCAATATTGGAAGCTGTTAATTCAAGTACCAAAACAAAAATAGCTCAGTCTGCTTAAAGTTATTTAGTGGTAACAAAATACCTATTTATGATGATAATGAGCACTCATATAATGAAGAGAAATTAGCTATCTTATTGAGTACCAGTTTTGTTTTGAATGCTACGACTTGTTTGTGAAAAGAGCATCCACTATAGGACAGTCATCTATTGAATAGTTGCTGCCTTTACACTGATTCACCATTTCATTTAATGCTAACTGAAGACGTTGCAAATCATCTATTTTTTCTTGTACAACTCTTGCTTGCTGCATTGCCATTGCCTTTACCTCGCCGCAATAATGATCAGGTTCATCGATGAATTTAAGCAAGTCTTTGATCTGCTCTATCTTAAAACCAAGATCACGGCTTCGTCTGATAAAATTTAGCCGCTTAATGTGTGACAAGGCGTACACTCTATGCCCACCTACGGTTCTTGAAGGCTCAGGCATTAGCCCGATTTTTTCATAATAATGAACTGTTTCGACCTTACATCCTGATGCTTTGGCAAGTTGCCCAATAGAGTATTTTTGACTATTCATGTAAAACTCCTTGAACCTATAGTTACTACAGGTTCTATACTAGCATAAACAAACTAAGGATCTATATGGCTGAGATTATTACAAAGTCACAACTAAAATGCCCTGAATGCGGGCATACAGAGTTAATTGAAATGCCAACAAACTCTTGTCAATGGTTCTCTGAATGCACTTTTTGTAAAGCGCTACTAAAGCCTATCAAGGGCGATTGTTGTGTATTTTGTTCCTATGGCTCGGTTCCATGTCCTCCAGTTCAGGAGGATGGATCGTGTTCAAGCTGTGGAGATTAAAATGTCTATAAGTAAGTTATTAGAAAAGCGTTACCTGAAATGGATCACCCTCTTCATTGCTAGTGGAACTTTGCTTTGCTGTGCCTTGCCTATTTTGCTTGTGACATTAGGATTTGGTGCTGTCGTTGCTAGCTTAAATTACAACATTCCAGCACTGCTATTTCTTGCAGAACACAAGAGCTGGACATTAACAATAGCAGCTCTTATTTTGATGGTTTTAGCTTGGGTTATTTGGCGGCCAAATCAGCATTGCCCATCAGATCCTGCTTTATCTGCGCTTTGTATTAAATCGAGACAATGGAATAAAAGAATCTTTTGGCTAAGTTTGTTGATCTGGTTAATTGGCTTTTTCACTAGTTACCTTTTATTACCCATTCGTAACTTACTTGGTCTATAGCGGAGCAAAAAAATGAAAAAATTTTTATTATTCACGTTGATTATAGCTTTATTTACTTCATTGTCAGCCAAGGCCAAGACAATCGAAGTTGAGGTACACGGTATGACTTGTGCCTTCTGTGTTGACAATTTGAATAGAAAATTCAATAAAATGGAAGGAGTATTAAAAGTTCAAGTTAGTTTGAAGACGAAGAAAGTTAGGATAGAAACAGAAGCAGAATTACCAACTATTGAGATGATTAAACAAGCAGTATTGGATGCTGGGTTTACCCCGATAAAAGTAACGGTGCTCTCTAATGAAAAAGCTAAAAAATAGAATTAAATCAATCGCCATTATTACACTGATTTCAATACTCAATGTACAAACCGCTCATGGTATGGGATTGAAATCATTTGTCGCGTTACCTATTGATAAACATGGTTATGTTATTAGGTTTTCATATGAGCACTTAACAGGTGGTGACAAAGATAATTTTATTACAAGCGTTGCCTATGGCCTCAGTAATGACCAAGCACTACTTATTGCCCTACCCTACAAAGTAAAACCAAGGGAGGAAGAACGAGTTGGTGATCTATCAGCTTTATATCGCCGCACTGTAATACAAAATGATTTTTTCTTAGGCACTTCAAGACTGGCATTACTAGCTGGTGCTGTTGTTCCTAGTGATAATGATCGAGATCCAGCAGTCCAAGGAGGATTTGTTTATACATTCTTCAAAGGTAGATATGAATTCGATATTGATGCACTTTATCAAGCTGGTATTAATAACCGTCCTGATAGCGGTCGATATGATATATCTTGACAATATCGTTTATCTCCTCCAGTTTACCCTGATTGGGGTATTGAATCTGAATTAATTGCGGTTACAGAGCTTAATGGAAGATGGGAAGAAGGAAAGGAAAGGAAATGAAATCACTCACCAAGTTACTATAGGTCTTCAATTGGTGAATCCAAAGTGGGTTTTGGAAGGAGGCTTGGTTAAAAATTTAAACAATAATAATGATCTTAGTCTCTTGTTAAGTACACGAATTCATTTTTGAAAATAATGGTTGTTATTTATTAAATTTACAGTGAGATTATTGATGTCTAGAACAATTAGTAAAGTAGCGAAAGAAATTGGCATTAACATTGAAACAATACGTTTTTATGAACGTAAAGGCTTAATAGAACAGCCCATAAAACCTATACAGGGGTACAGACATTATCCTGATGAAACAATCAATAGAATTCGCTTCATAAGGCGTTCTCAAGAATTAGGCTTCACGCTAAATGAAATTGAAGGATTGCTTTCTCTTAATGATAGTCCCTGCAATAAAGTCCAAGAGTTAGCCCAAAAAAAATTAATTGCTGTTCAAAAAAAGCAAAACGACTTATTGCTATTAGAAAAAGCTCTTTTAGAGCATTTGAGTCAGTGCAAGAACAACAAGGATAATACTCACTGCCCAATTATTGATTCATTACAGCCTAAACTATAACAACGTTTTAACCTGCCCCCTTTGTACCTCATATTTCTATCAATTTATTTATACCCAAATTAATAATTGACCCCGTACCTAACCACAGAGTTTATTCTCTATTTACCTAGCTGTGTTGGCAAGATTTTTCAAGCGAAAGACCAAAGCAAAATCAAAGGTCATTCTATGCATATCACAGTTTAGTTTGTTGCTTTAGTAATAAATAACGGCGGAGGATACCAATGACAACTTTATTTGAAGATGCACAATCACGTCTTACTGAGGTTATGAAATATATAACACTATCTGATGACGTGATCAGTAGAATGAAATTTCCTAAGCGAACACTGATCGTCAGTATCCCTGTGCGCATGGATGACGGCAGGTTACGGGTATTTAAGGGGTATCGTGTTCAATTCGATGACACACGAGGTCCAACCAAAGGAGGCATTCGCTATCACCCATCTGTAAATTTAGATGAAGTCACTTCGCTCAGCTTTTGGATGACCATAAAATGCGCGGTAGTTGGCTTACCTTTTGGCGGAGCTAAAGGGGGTATTGAAGTTGATCCTAAGGAGCTGTCGCTATTAGAACTTGAGAGGCTATCACGCGGATATATCAGAGCGATAGCCGATATTATTGGACCTAAGCGAGACATCCCAGCCCCTGATGTATATACCAATGCGACCATAATGGGCTGGATGGCAGATGAATATAACCAAATCATGCGAGAGCAATTACCTGCGGTTATCACAGGTAAGCCCATACATTTGAATGGTTCATTAGGTAGAGAGGCAGCAACAGGTCGAGGTGCCTTATTTGTACTTCTCCAATGGGCTAAGTTTAAAAATTTAATACCTGAACAGACAACTATTGCGGTGCAGGGTTTTGGTAACGCAGGCTTTCACTTTGCAAAACTAGCAACGCAAGCAGGGTTTAAAATTATCGCATTGTCCGACTCTAAAGGCGGAATCATCTCAAATGATAGCTTAGATCCCCAATTGATTATGAATCACAAACAAACAGAAAAAACATTAAAAGCCATGCTTTATTGTGAAGGAACTGTGTGCGAAGAAGCTGAATTTGAAACTATATCTAATGAACAACTACTTGAATTAAATGTCGATATTTTAGTTCTCGCGGCATTAGAAAACCAAATTACTGAGCATAATGCCGCTAACATAAAAGCAAAGCATATACTCGAAATAGCCAATGGACCGATAAACGCTGCCGCTGATGAGTTACTTAATCAACGAGGCGTTAGTGTATTACCCGATGTACTTGTCAATGCCGGAGGCGTAACCGTAAGTTACTTTGAGTGGGTACAAAATCGTGCAGGTTTCTACTGGGAAGAATCGGAAATCAACCATCGTCTACAGAATGTCATGGACAAGGAAGCTGTGAACATTTTTAACCTAGCTCAAAAAAATAATACATCACTTAGAACTGCCGCCTATTTGCATGGAATCAACAGAATATCTGGTGCAATGACAGAGCATGGGACTCATGAATATTTCCAAAAGTAACACTTAATTACATTTGCCTAACAAATAATCATTGACTCCGTACCTAGGTACATAAAATACACTTATTCCATAACTTAACGAGGTAATCATATGAATCAGAAAGAATCCAACCTTCCAGTGATAGGAGGCATTATCGCCGCAATAGGCGCGGGTGTGTGCTGTGTTGGCCCGCTAGTGTTATTGCTACTGGGCGTTAGCGGCTCATGGATTGGAAATTTAACCGCATTTGAACCTTATAGACCAGTATTTATTCTATTTGTCGTTGTACTGTTCAGTTATTCAGGCTGGAAAATTTATCGCCCGGTCGAAGAGTGTGAACCGGGAACAGCTTGCGCAGTTCCAGCCAAACAACAGCGACGTAAAGTTATCTTTTGGCTTAGCGCGATAACTGCCATTACTTTAGTCACGAGCAATTACTGGATACTCATATTCGCTTAATTTTTATCAAACTATTTACTATTACAAACATTAAACTGAGGAATCACCAATGAAAAAATTACTACTAACCGCTTTGCTTACTTTATCAAGCATGAATGTATTTGCAGAAATTCAAACCGTTACGCTTGACGTACCAACGATGAATTGTGCTACCTGTCCAATCACAGTTAAAAAATCATTAAAAAATGTCGATGGAGTTGAAAAAGCGGAAGTCACTTATGGAACCAAACTAGCAGTGGTTTCTTATGATGATGCCAAAACCAACGTTGATGCTTTAATCAAAGCAACAACCGATGCGGGTTATCCGTCCAAATTGAAAAAATAGAGGTGTATTATGCTTAACCCTTTGAAATTACTTACCCGCATTGGCGATAAAGCTGGCTCTTTGGGCGCTGTTATTTCCGCAATGGGTTGTGCTATGTGCTTTCCTGCTATTGCAAATGTTGCTGCCGCATTGGGCATGGGGTTTTTAGGGCAATGGGAAGGATTATTCATTAATACTTTGTTTCCGTTATTTGCTTCATTAGCGTTAGTTATGAATGTATTGGGTTGGTTTAGCCACCACCAGTGGCACCGTAGTCTACTTGGCTCAATAGGCCCCATTTTAGTGTTGTTATCGTTGTATCCTTGGTTTGAGTACGATTGGAGTACATACGTAACCTATACAGGGTTAGGTTTAATGGTTGCTGTTTCCATATTAGACATGGTTTCTCCTGCTAGTAAACGTTGTGATGACGAAACGTGTCCTGCTTAAATTGAGAATAGATAATTAAGGAAGTATAAATGTCAGATATTAACGAAGAAAGTTGTTGTTCGTCTAACTCCACAGAGCAACAGAAGCAATTGCATGTGGCTATTATAGGTAGTGGCTCTGGTGCTTTTGCCAGTGCTATTAAGGCGGCAGAAGGTGGTGCTAGAGTGACTATTATCGAAGGTGCAGACGTTATTGGAGGCTGTTGTGTTAATGTCGGTTGTGTACCTTCAAAAATACTTATTCGTGCTGCACAATTAGCGCATCAGCAACGAAATAATCCCTTTGAAGGTCTTGAAAATCATCACCCTCAAATAAGTCGTTCTTTGCTTGCACATCAACAAACAGCGCGTGTTGATGAATTACGAGGTGCAAAGTATCAAAGCATTTTAGATAACAACCCTGCATTAACCTTGCTAAAAGGTTATGCGCGTTTTAAAAATGAAAATACTTTGTTGGTGAAAAAAACAGATGGTAGCGAAGATGAATTGATTGCTGATCGCATCTTAATTGCGACTGGCTCTACACCTTCTATTCCACCTATCAATGGCTTAACCGACACTCCGTATTGGACATCAACTGAAGCCTTATTTGCTGAAGAATTACCGACAAGTTTAATCGTTATAGGCTCTTCGGTTATTGCCCTAGAAATTGCTCAGGCATACGCACGTTTGGGTAGTCAAGTCACTGTGTTAGCACGTCATACCTTACTGTATGCAGAAGATCCTCTATTAGGTGAAAAGCTTACTGAGTGTTTCGAAAAAGAAGGCATCCGCGTGTTAAACAATACGCAAGCAAGCAACGTCAACTATGATGGAAAAACATTCTCATTAGACACTAATGAGGGAATATTAACGGCTGATAAATTGCTTATATCTACAGGCCGTCATGCTAATACTGAGCAGCTTGGATTGGAAAAAGTGGGGATTGAAACACAAAAAGATGGAGCCATTATTGTTAATGAAAGAATGGAAACATCAACAGCGAACATTTATGCCGCCGGTGATTGCTCAAATATGCCACAATTTGTTTATGTAGCGGCCGCAGCAGGTAGTCGCGCTGGTATTAATATGACAGGTGGTGACGCTAAACTTGATTTATCAACCATGCCAGCGGTTATCTTCACCGATCCACAGGTTGCAACGGTAGGATTAACAGAAGAGCAAGCAATAACGGGGGGATTTGACGTGATTAGCCGTGTGCTAGACATGGAAAATGTACCACGTGCATTAGCTAATTTTGAAACCGATGGTTTTATCAAGCTAGTTGCTGATAAACCAACAGGTAAACTTCTTGGCGCACAGATACTCGCGCATGAGGGTGGTGAGTTGATCCAAAGTGCAGCTCTCGCTATTCATAATAATATGACGGTAGATGATCTGGCGGGTCAACTATTTCCATATTTGACTATGGTTGAAGGATTAAAACTCTGTGCACAGACCTTCAGCAAGGATGTTAAAGAGCTATCTTGTTGTGCAGGTTAATCTCTGCTGTAGCATAGCTTAATAGAACACTTATTCGCTTAAATAAACGATCAAAAGCGTTAAGTGTTCTACTTCAAAATTCGATAAAGGAATTTATAATGACCAAGCCGAAAATTGAAAATATTCCCATTGAACACGATTCTTTTTTAAATGAAATACCCGATTTTGATGGGTTTATTCATGCCAATGATGACCTTTTGAATTTCCCTTTGAGTATTTCCCAGTTAGCAAAAGCTGCTCAAACTACAGTTCACACAGTCAGGAATTATTTAATTGAGGATTTACTGCATTGCAGTGAACAGACTAAGGCAGGTTATGGCCTTTACGATTTGTGTGCATTGAAACGCCTTCGATTTATTCGTAGTGCTAGAGCAGCAGGTCTTCTAATTGTTGATATTAGGCCGCTATTACTAGCGATAAACGAAGATCAGCACAGTATTCCAGCCAATATACTTACGCAACTATATACAAAAATTCAGCATAAAAGAATATTTTTAGAGCATGTTCGCAAGCAAATTGAAGAGATAGATCAGTTAGTCCAAGTTTAAATAACCGATAATGGTTACTTATGAGTAACTTTATTTCACCATAGATAATGTTCTATTGAAATTTTATCTCAATACAGTTTTATCGTGAAACTCCAACTTTCAATATAAAGAAGCATACAATAGAAATAATTAGCCGCGAGCGGCTCAGAATAGATAATTAATATTTATTTTGTACTGATTTATTATTTCCAAAAAAATATATAGACTGTATCTTTTCAATATCAATTCCAGAGGCAACAGTTGGGTCTAGTAGTACAAGGAAGCGTAGTCAAAGTTGAGCATTCAAATAAGGATTGGTTAAAAACAACCCCTCATGGGAATCCCACCAAAGAAAATATTGAAGGATTACTTGTATATTCCTTATTTAAAAGACTGTTAGCTTCACGTAAATCACGAAGAAAATATCGAGATAAAATTCCCGGTGATAACTGCCCTATTATTTATGCTTTGAAAGGTAAAGATAACCTTACAACAGATATAACTAGCATTAAAAAACTTAGGCTTAGCTACGCGACTATTGTAAGTGTTTTTCAGGCTAGTGAGCCTGATGGTTATGATTTGGTTATCTCAATGCCATCTGCTTATAACATTAGCAGCATTATTGGCAAGCGGTTGGCAAGAACATTCACGGCTCAACACTCTTATGATTTTTTACGTAAGTTAACAATTGAAGAAGCATTTAACTTACTAGATAGAGCTGACATAAGTGTTGAAGAGCATAAAACGTTATCTCATAGGCTAAGAAAGCAAATGAATGAAAAAGGGTTTCAGGGGGATTTTTCGTTAAAAGGTATTCCAGTTCCTTTTCGGAGCGAGTTCCCTCCACTATGCCTGAATAATACAGGAATTGAAAATTTGGAACCTAAGCGTATTCTACTAGTCGATGATCTACTGGCGACAGGGACTACATTAAAAACTGCTTATAACTTAGTAGAATCATTGTATCCACATGCTGTAATACATGGCGCTAGTCTTATAAGTTCATCGACGAAATGAACTTGACGAATTCGTCAATTAACATCATAATGATCGATACAGAGTGTGCTTGAGTCTCCCCGCTCTTAAAATCCAGACGAGACCCGCGTAGGCACCTTGCTGAAGGTCGGTTCGTAAAGAACGAGTATTTGGCAGGTTAGGCAGCGGCTAACCCTTCAACTCTTTGTTGTCGTATTAGTAACTTTAGGAGAGCTTTTTGCTCTCCTTTGTTCTTTCTGGGATTTGATATTTAATTAGACCCCGATTCCTTCAGCGCTGATTTTTATTCCGTTTATCATTACACTCCTTGTAATATTCTTTGCTCCGTCAAAATGCTTTATTTCGGTAAACCTTGCTTCTCCTATATATGCGTCAATAACATTGCGAGGGTTAGATAAGTCAACGCTGTTGTTAACATTTTTCTTAGAAAAAGAACTTTCATAATAACCATTTTGGTAAAACTCAATTGACCCCCAACACCCAGATAGTACCTTCTTAAAAGTATATAAATCGTAAAGGCAGATTCCGTTGTGGAGTGTAATGCAGTCAAGGGAACCAATATTATGAACGACAATTGGTTTTAGATTTAAAATTTCATCTTTAGTTAAGCCATTTTCAATTAGGTACTCCCTTGCTGAGCTGGAGTTATTGACGACTTCATCTAACCTTTCAAGTTGAAGTATTCCCGTATTAAGCTTTTTGTCTTCCTGCCCGATAAGCTTGAACCACGATTTCAAACCAGCTTCCGTATCTGTAGTAACATGTTTAAGCTGAACCGCGTATACGATATTGATTGATTTATCTCGAATGAAAAAATCAACATCTAGTCTTAAATCTGGGTAGTCAGACGAATCAAATTTATCAGGCTTTAGTTCAAATTCGAGAACATCAAGGTGATTACATTTTATCAAATCATCGAGTAAAAAACGGGTTTGCTCTTTTTCAAGTAATGAGTGCCAATCAGGTCCTTGCTTTTTCAAAGCAAAATATTCCATCTGTTGGATTAGGCCACGTACCAATTTCAGTGGCCCCAAAACTAGTCCTCCATTTCTAATATCAAAGAGCCTATCTTCTGGTTTGTTCTTTTTCTGAAATTCCCTGATCAGCTCATAAGTTTTCAATAGTCCTTTTCTCTCTGGGTATTGACGGATCATTCGTTTAACCTCGCCCTTACTTAAAGGTTTTTCAGATTTATCGATCTCTTTTCTTTGAACAACATTTACCAAGAAAATTACCAGATCTGCGATTTCATGAAATAGTTCCAACGTTCTACTGCCTAAGCCTAGTCGCCAGTGCTGAGGAATAATTGAGAGTACTCTGGCATGTAGACCTTGAATTGACTCACCCATTAGCTCTTCATTTTGATGTGTAGCAACAGCGAAACTTGCTATAGCATTGGTTGCCGCTTTTAACGACAGATATTCCAATGAATCGCCAAACCACGTTGGGGTAAGTATACCTGACTCCATTTGTTTAAATATAAGGGAGCCATCTGGTTGAGCTTCCAATCTCAATGTACCCGCTGCCAATAAAGCAAAATGTTGAACAACCCAAGCTGTATCTAAAATTTCCGATACAACGCCAGAATCTAACTCACCATTGTTTAATTTAATCTGTTGATTATTAATAAGTTCGGCAACATTCATATTTACATTGCTTATAAGATTGTCAATACCTGCGGAGGTTAACGTTGTGGACGTGTCATCACGAAGCTCAGATTGGACATTTACGTAATTCGTCGTTTGATCAGTAATAACACTCTTAATCCTTTTATAGCCTTCTGCATCTTTGGAAGAAAAATCCATATGGTTTGCCAGCTTTAATTGTGACTCATTAAGCAATTCAATAAGGCGCTCCGCTGGATCATGTCCTTCAAACATTGTTTTCAATCTAGTAATGTTTGCAGGATTAGCAAAATATTTATGAGGAAAGCTCAACATAGAAAAAGCAGCTTTCATGGCTCGTTGATCTTGGGTGTTAATTAAAGGCACTGACATAACGATTATATGTATTCCTTACTGGTGTAAACAAATGTTCTATTACTGAACAGGTTTAGATTGAAGAGATTTAACAGCATTGTGATTAAATACAGATGATGTTACTCCGTCAAAATATGCACATTGGTGGCTGTTACACGCTATTGAATAGCCAGTATATTTTTCAACCACTCCTTTATTAACTTCGACTAATAGTTCATCAACCGCAACCTGATTATTCTTGATCTTTTCCATATATTGCTCGGCATTTTCTTTGCCTACATGTTCAGCCGCAATAAGCACCAGTATTACAGAAAGATAAAAAAACACTCCAGCACAAACATACCAAAACACTTTTGCTGAAAATTCTGCAAAGTCTTCTAATGCAGGATGTAGTTCAATTTTATTGGGTTCTTTATTGAATGCATTTCTTAGCTTTGAAAATGCTGGTTCGACAAAATTGGAGCGTTTCGCTATTTCGATAACCAAAATAGCTAAATATGCCGTAATCAGTACGCCAGAAGCGCATAATAAAACAAAGCTAATATTAGGAGCGGTTAAATTAGCAAAGGCAAAAAAGCCCTGATAAAAGATCCTGTCAATTGACAATGGAAATTGCGTTTCTTCTATGCCAAACGTTTTGAGAAAACTTAAATGATACATCAACCCAAGCGCATATAATGCCGCTAAAATCAGGCTAATGATCACTGACGCATGATTTAAAAGTCCTTTCATGTTACCTCTGGTTTTCAGGCTCTGTTTTCGGATGTTCACGGTGATCATCAGGCAACTCTTCAAGTAAATCATCACTGTAAAAATCGAAGATCATCTCACCAGTAGTTTGTCGCTCAGTCCAATAGCGCCCTTTTAGCCTACGCTTAGGGTTTTCAATAATGGACAAGACACATGCGCCATCATGGGGGTTACTCCTATGCGACAAACTAGCTCGTGGTCTACTCGTATAGCTGTATGTAAGCTCTTTTTGCTGACGCTGTTCGTCAATTAAAAAACCTTCTACATAAGAGTCACTCTGCATTTCAGAAGTTCGAACAACATATGATGTTGAGAAAAATGTCTGTTTAACGGTGAGCATTGCAGGTATAGGAGTTATTTTATTACCTGTAGCTTCGTCTACCCAGTTAGAGTATACATAACCAACCCACGTACCGTTTAGATCGGGAAATGGTACTAGCCACCCCCTAAATATTTTAAACTTCCACCCCCATTTGACAAAAATAGCTATAAGCAATAAATCAGCACTAACAACTTTAGGTACAAGGCTAAAAAAATCTTTAGCTAAAGACAGGTTCAGGCCACTAATCCAAGCAAAACCAAACCAGATAAGCGCTGATACTCCAATTAAAACGTAAATGGTGCTTTTGAGTACTATATTTTTCATTATTCGTACCCAACATAATTCCATGCCGCCACTAGTAGCCTTCGAGCCTGCTGTTTTGTCCATTTTTGATTGGAACCAAATAAATATTTTAACTCACTAACTTCACCCCATTCATCAGATGACTCTTTTCCCAATTCTGCGTACAGATATACTATCGCGTTGCGTAAAACGTCATAAAAAGTAGTGTAATTGAAATATTCATTTGGCACGTTCCAGATCAAACACTCACATAAAAATCCCGGAATGCTTCTAGCATCCTCAATTCCATTTGCGGCCATTTCATTCGTTAATTTTTTAAAGACACGGACAGTTCGCTTATACTTTTTTGAAGTAAGTGTATTTTTACTAACACCGTTTTCGTAATGTTGTTCAGGCCAATTGATGATTTTTTTACCATCGTCAGAAAATTGTTGGACGCCTGTAATATAGCTTCCATTAGTTTTAAATCGCCTGTGTTCCATAAATGGTGCAACATCTGCTTCAACTCTATAAGTGTTAGCTTTGATATCAAAGGCTTTGCTTCCCCGTGTTACCGCCGCCCTACCAAACTTGTCAACTAATGCCTTTTCTATGTCATCTTTGAAGTCATCAAAGCTATAAGATGCAGCAACATAGCCAAACGAATCTCTGTTATACCCTTTAGGGTAATGTCCAAAAAAGACATCCGAGCAAACAATCCCGACATCAACGTCAGAATCGGCCTGTACATTTACTTTATTTCGATAAGATCCCTGCAAAAAAACATTAATCGACTTGCTCGTAAGTTTTTCGGATGATTCTATTGCACTTTTAATCATACTAATGGCATTTTCGCAGCGCACTCGCTCTGTTTTTCCCGGACCTGTTGACCAGTCTTTAAACTTGTGTTCCCAATTTGATGTACCCAAGGCTTTAGCTGCGGAATTATTAAAAGACATACGTCCCCCTTCTGCGCTCGAAAGCGCAGGTAATAGTTGCAATTATTTACTATCTTGCTTTATTTGATTGAGATAGTACTGACGCAGCGAAAGACTTAGTCTCATCACTATATTTGCTACTTTTTAATACCTCAGAAGCTTTTGTTTCCATCTCACTACTAGTCTGGTTGCTTGAACTTGACTGGCTTAATACAGATGCTGCAAGCGACTTTTGCACTTGCGATGCAGATGGGTCGTTTAATGTGGACGCTGCTTTTGACGCTAACGCCTTTGAGGATTGCTTAGAATTAGTCATTTAAACTACTCCGTAAAAAATTAATAAGAATTTGGGCATCAAACATCAAGCAAAATGCCCTAGTTTTAGCTAGCTGTTATTCAGCAGGAACCAAAAGAGGCCAAGCCTTACAACCATATTTTCGAGCATCTAATAGTTGTTTTGACTTGGGATCTTTACGATATCTGCGAAAAATCAACTTCATGCCCTTAGGGACACGGATCTTCTTTTTCTTATCGGCCATCGCCAACTCCTTAAAGTATTAAAGAGAGGCTAAAGGTTGAAATTAATTACGAAATAGACTAAATTTAGCCGCGCTTGGAACGTAAAAAATTCCTAAGATGTGCCTCTCAAGTATGGTTCATCGTTGCCTGATCTTGCTGGTAACTCGATCAGGCAATCCTTTCCTTGATAAGCTTCTTTGACTTTCATAAATCTAGTGATTCAATCAAATGTACAACAAAGCTAGACCATCAAAATAAATTTTGATGGCCTAAGTATACATATTTGAACAAAAGGATCAAAGTTTTTTTTGATGGGTTATTTTATGGCGTAGTATTTGAACTCAACACCGCCAGTTTCAGACTTATCTTCTGTTCGAAGTAAGAAGCCATCTTCATACAGTGATTTTAGCTTAGTACTAGCATTATTGACTTTAAAATCAAGGTATTCAGCAACTTCACTCGCGCTAGAAATACCGTTCTTGTATACGAAATCAAATATAGGTTTATTAGTTTTAGAAGGGCTACCAATCTTATCCATTTTAATATGATCATAACGATCACCATCATAAAAAGGCATAGGTTGGTTTAAACTTAATACAGGGGCCAAAATGTTAAGTCTTAACATTTCTTTTTCAGCATCAACTAGACAAATTCCTTTTTCTTTTCTGTAGTGCTTAGCTAAACGAACTAGTCCCTCTCTAGCAAATGATGCATCAAATACAACATCTTTAATAGAGATATAGAAGATTTTATATTCAGGTTTTTTATCGATAAAAAAAACAAGCTCGTTAAAAACTTGCTTGCCTTCATCATCCCCGATCCCTGTCAAAGAATTCTCTTCGAAAATTCTTGTGAGACTTATAACATTTTCATTCTGTTTCATATTTTATATTGAAGCAGATAAAGGCACATTCTGTCAAACTATTTGTTAAACGGGACAGCAAAAGAAATGAATGTTCCGGTGAGTTCTAACAAATCATCACTGATCTTTAAGGAGTCTACTAAATTAGGTTTTTCAGCAACTTTAAAAAAATGATAATAAGTATCGGTAAGTCTAATATGCATATCTGAATTCGTTAATTTCGCATGGTGAAAACAAGTACATAAGCCATTTCCACCTTGATCACCTTCTTTACTTGAAATGCCTTTGGTTAGCATTTCCAATATAAGTTCTACATCAGAATAACTAGAGTATTCTTCATTGTGACTTGTCAAGCTAGGCTTAAGGGATTCAAGTAAGCCAATACCACTGTCACACACAACAATTTCGGCTCTATTTTTATATATTTGTAATGCAGCCAATCCATTCAATTCAGTTTGACTATGCTCACAAACGTTTCTAGTTAATTCACTGAATAAAGAAAAGAACTGGATGTAAAGTTCACTGCGCTGCTCTTCAGTTATGTTGGGAATTTTATCGGTGATTTTTTTTGCCAAATTTTTTGGCAAGGATTTATCGTGTACTGAGCCAGATATTTTATTAATCGAAATATAGGAATTACCAGATTTTTTAACTCTGCTAACTTTATTTATTCCGTTAGGTGATTTGAGCTTAACCCCTCCAGCTAGGCAATCAAAGAAACCCATAGTTTCGCAATAGCCCAGTAATTTATTAGTTTTACCTGAGAAGTCTAACGTTACTTTAACACCTTTTTCATCTAGCTGGTTAGCAACATTGATTAAACGAATTAGTGTGTTTATCGGTGCATTAGCTCTGGATTGAATAACTATTGTTAACGCTTTTTTATTGGTATAAATACGGTCTTTTACTTCAGTTAAAAGCTGTTCAAGCTGATAGCCAGTTACCCAACTATTTTTTTTCTTGGGTTTAAATTGAATTGTCGCTGCCATTTTTATTAATTCTAGTCCTTTAATTTATAGAGTGGGGGGAAATATCCCTATTTTCAACAGCATAGTTATTAATTTTTACTTCAGTAACTTATACGCTCAATAGTTCGATGCACCGTAGGGCGGCTAACTTTATATTTTTTGGCTAATGCTGAAATTGACTCACCATTCAATTTATCTTTATATAATTCTTGAGCTAGTTTGTCTGACAATGCAGGCAATCTGCCCATATGCTTGCCTTTGGCTTTTGCTTCATCTCGCCCTTCAGCAGTTCTAGCTTTTATAAGATCCCGCTCAAGTTGAGCGAATACTCCACATAGGTTTATCATGGCGGTGGCAAACGGATTATCGTTTTTCGTATTGAGAGAGCCATCTATAATATTTAGACACGCACCCTTTTTATGGATATTTTCTATCGCCTCAAGAATAGTTTTTAGTGATCGGCCTAGCCGATCAAGGCGAGTAACAATAACCTCGTCACCTTCTCGAATAAAATCGATCAGTTCCTTTAGTTTTTCTTCATTTCTGATTGATGCTCCAGATTGCTTACCTTGAAAAACCTTTTCACAGCCAAAGTCATTCAATTTTGATAATTGAATTTCTAAATCTTGTTCTTTTGTCGATACTCTTGCAAAACCAACTTTCATATGTACGAAACCTATAACTTTCGTACACCCTAACCAACAGGCGAACGAAAGTCAATATAATTACTTTCGTACATGCACGAAATTAACTGACTACTTTCGAGCGCTGTTGACATAAATTCAGTCTAATTACCTACACTTATTTATCAGCCTGCAAATTATAAATCTTTGCAATCAACCATCCTGTAATTCCCGCCAGTGCAGCCCATAATATGCCGCCAAATAGGACCCCAAATATAGACATATGCCAGCCCATACTTTTCCAGTCTGTATGCAACATATTGCCAGTCATATCTGACATCATATCAGGCATAGCCATCACAAAAATTGAACAAACAACCCAAACAATGGCAAAGGCGGCGGCACAGGCCAACGCAAAAGCTTTTTCATTAAGTTTCATCGTTATTCTCCTGTGGTGGCTTTCGCCACCACTTTACTAGTCTTCAAGTTCCACCATATCTTTCGCTGCGATGTCACCAGATATTAGTTTTACCGTCGCGAAGTGATCATTTACAATTTTAGTAATTTGTACCGTTCCCACTTTTTCAATAGTGTACGGATCATCACCTTCACCCGGCGCAATTTCCTCATGGAATCTAATAACACTGTATTTTTGTCCAACCTCTGCACCATGTTTGGCACCAATACAAATCAGAGTTCGATCAGTAGACTGCTCAACCACTTGGCCCCTCATCATATTTTTGTGATAAAACGCAGTATTCGAACAGCCTGCTAAAAAGATACCGAATACAACAAGCAAAAGAATTTTCATATTGGATGTTTTCATCATTTTTTCCTCATCTAACTTATTAACTGAGCAAGCTCTTTGGAAGCTTACTTATTTTTCCGGCTTGCACCCGGAGGAACTTTGTGACAACTCCACGGTTTATGAACAGAGTTATCTTTGATGTTCTGATCAACAAATTTGTAGTAACTTTCTTTAGTGTGCGTCCACCAATCATCATGAACATCGGCACCATGTTTGCGAATAACTTCCTCAATCCCATCAAGGTTTATATTTGCCGCATCATATGCTAGGTGTATTTCACCTTCTTTGATGTTGTAACTAACTTCATCTATACCAAAAAGCTGATCTATTTCTTTTACTAACTCGTCACAGCTTTCTTCTGTGACATTGCTAAGCTTTAGATTTCGAACAACTAAATTTTGCTCTCTAACGCCAACTCTATGATCTAAATCGCTCATAATTTTTCTCCTAATGTTTGTGTGAATGCTGTTGATTGCTATCTTTCATTTCTTCCATTTTGCGGTTCATCTGCGGCATCATGTTCCCCATCATTTCTAAATGATGTTCAGCCATCTTGATTTGTTGATGCATTGGCATTTCTTCCATGTTTTTGTGCATGGATTGCATCATCTTCATCATTGAGCGGTGATGTTCAGCCATCATCTGCTTTTGCTTTTCAGGATCTTTTTCAGCTTTAATGGCATGGACTTCCTTTTTCATTTCCATCATTTTTGAATGCATTTTTCCCATGTTCTCATGCGACATTGCCATGCCTTGATGCATATCCGATTTGTTCGCACCTTCATGTTTATTCTCATTGTTTTGAGCAAATAAGCTTGTGGCCGCCAATAGTGAGCTGACAAATAAAATTGATTTACCTAACATTTTCATGATTTTTACCTTCTATGTTCTTATTAAAATTTGGAATCCAACTTGGTGTCGATTCCATATAGCTATGGTACTCCGAACCAAACTCGGCAATAGCTTGTGTCTCTTCGCGTTTCGCTAGCTTGACGTAAACAACGACTAAGATTGGAAACATCGCAAGTGTTGGGATGGTCGGCCACTGCAATAAAAAGCCGAACATGATTAGAATGAAAGCTACGTACTGTGGGTGACGACACCTCGCGTACCATCCTGTAGTAGCCAATTGATGGTGTTTTTGCGCGTGATGCAATACGTTCCATGCTGAAGACAACATAAAGAAACCTGCCACAATAAACACCATACTCGCTATATGAAATGGGTCCCAATGGGCATCACCTTCCAAACCAAAGAAAGTATGTAATAAGTGCCCATTTTCATGCGCAAAGAAGTTAACTTCTGGGTAATTTTCAGTTAACCATCCAGACAAAAAATAGATAGTTAAAGGAAAGCCATACATTTCAGTAAATAGGGCGACAATAAAGGCGGAGAACGCTCCTAGGCTTCGCCAATCAGTTGATGTTTTTGGTTTGACAAAACTAAAGGCAAAAAAGATAAAAATTGCTGAATTCAGTATCACCATTGACCATAAGCCATAATCATATGTCTCATTCATCACTGTTCTCCTTCTTATGCAATTCCTTGCGTCCTTCTTCTAACCCTTGTATGTAGCCATCGCGATAGGCTTCATTTTTATCCGTGAGTTCTTGAAAGCTCTCTTCCTTTTTGTCATCAGGCGCATGTGAATGATCGTGACCATGTTTGCCGTGACTGCCATGCATAAATACATGCATCAAAGGACATAACAGCAAAATTAAATAGGGAAGAAATTGCAGAACATGTTGTCCATGTTCAAAGATTAAAAAATAGGTGGCTGCGGCAATAAGCACCAATGCAGCCCAACCTGTAGGTGTTGACCAAAAATTAGGGTGTTGATTTTTCATATTGCCCTCCTAAACGACCTTTAAGACACCGCGATACATTTGCATCTGACAATGAAACTCATGCTCTCCCGGTGATAAGTTCAATAAGGTAATTTGAGTAATTTCATTTAATTTAAGCTGCTCACTTATCTCCAATGATGGAATAAGCATTGTTTCAGCGCAGGGTGATTGATCTTTGCGCATAAACTTCAGAGTGACAGGCTGGCTAGCAGACACTTGAATTGAGGATGGTGAATACACGCCATCCCTCACTTCAATGAGTACTTCACTATCTTGAACAATTGTTTTATTGGGTTTGTATAGCCAAAACCACCAAACAATCATTGCAATTAACACTAAGCCTAATAAGTTAATTATCATCATTGTGATTCTCCTAATGCTTACTTTCTATGAGTTTTGGGCTTTAAAAAAGCGAAGTCGATTTGCATTTGACACTACGGTCAATGACGAAAACGCCATTGCAGCACCAGCAATTACAGGGCTAAGCAGAATGCCAAAGAAGGGGTATAGAACCCCCGCAGCAAAAGGAATCCCGGCTACGTTATAGACAAACGCGCCAAACAAGTTTTGTTTGATATTTCGTAAAGTCGCTTTGCTTACCGCGATGGCATCAGCAAGGCCATGAAGTGAACCACGCATCAGGGTAATATCCGCGCTTTCAATCGCAACGTCTGTACCTGTGCCTATAGCAAAACCAACATCAGCTAACGCTAGCGCCGGAGCATCGTTGATGCCATCACCTGTCATACCAACGATTTCGCCACTGCCTTGTAGCTCTTTCACCTTGTTGGCTTTGTCTTCTGGCAGCACTTCAGCAAAAAACTCGCTAATGCCCGCTTTTTTGGCAACAGCGGCAGCGGTTTCCTTGTTATCCCCCGTTAGCATGATGACGCGTATACCATTGGCCTGAAGACGTTGGATAGCAGAGATTGAGTCAGACTTGATTGGATCTGCAACAGCAATTATTGCGGCAAGCTCACCATCAACAGCAAAATACATAGGTGTTTTAGCTTCTTTTGCTAAAGACTGGGCTTTTCCAACAAAGCCAGTGAGGTCTATGCCTTTTAACTTCATTAGTTTATCGTTACCGAAAAGCAGGGCTTTATTGTTGCAGTTTGCTTCTACACCAAAACCCGTAATGGCGTTAAAGGCTTCAATTTTTAGTAACTCAATATCCTGATCTAACGCACTTTCAACAATCGCTTGCGCTAAAGGATGCTCTGAGCCGCTTTCTAAACTTGCTGCAAGCTGTAGTACGTCTTTTTCGTCAGTAGCTTTTGCTAAAATAATATCGGTTACCTTAGGTGCCCCTTCAGTAATAGTGCCCGTTTTATCTAAAATCATGGCAGTGATTTTAGAGGCGGTTTGCAGTGCCTCACCGTTGCGAATAAGCACTCCGGCTTCTGCTGCTTTTCCTACTCCCACCATGACAGACATGGGTGTTGCCAAGCCTAAAGCACACGGGCAGGCAATAATAAGCACAGTAGTTGCTGAAACGATGGCAAAAGCAATGGCTGGCTCAGGTCCAAAGTTAAGCCATGCTAGCGCACTTAACACAGAGGTAATCATCACGACAGGTACGAAAAAAGCTGAAATAACATCGGCCAAACGGCCAATCGGCGGTTTTGAATTTTGTGCTCGTTTCACCATATTGATGATTTGTGCAAGCGCCGTGTCTTTACCAACGCGTGTGGCTCTAAATAAAATCATGCCTGATTTGTTCAAAGTACCTGCGACAACCTCATCTTCTTCAGCTTTTTCAGCAGGCATAGGTTCGCCTGTCAGCATGGACTCATCAATAGAGGTGTGTCCTTCCAATACCACGCCATCGACGGGAATTTTTTCACCCGGTTTTACCTTCACAATATCGTTAAATAAAACCTGCTCAATACCTATCTGAACTTCTTTGTTGTCACGAACCACGGTTGCTGTTTTGGCTTGCAAGCCGATAAGACGTTTAATGGCCTCAGAGGTTTTACCTCTGGCTTTGATTTCTAATGCTAAACCTAAATCAATTAAGCCAATGATCATGGCGGTAGCTTCAAAATAAACATGCCGTGCCATCAATGGAACAGCGTCAGGTGCAAACACGACAACCATCGAATACAACCAAGCCGTGCCTGTTCCTAAAGCAATTAGGGTGTCCATATTGGCTGAATGATTTTTGAAGCTCTTCCATGCTCCTACATAGAAATGCTTGCCTGAAAAATACATAACACCAAAAGTTAAAATGCCTACAACCAACCAAGAAATTCGTTCAAGGTTTGTTTCAACCGTCATTTCTCCAACTACAATGCTGTAGATCATCAAAGGAACGCCGAGTGAAAGGGCAATAAACGTATCGCGCATTAGCTTCTTATAATATGCCCAATCAGCCGCCTCTTTCTCATCAAGCGCATCTGTTGCTGAGCTATCATCAATTGGCTTCGCGTTATACCCCACTGACTCAACAGCTTTGATCAATTCTTTTGTTTTAGCTGTCCCATAAACTGTTACTGTCCTATCAGCAAAATTCATTTCCGCACTGACGACTCCAAGAGTTGCCTTCAACGCCCCTTCAATTTTGCCTACACAGCTAGCACACCCAGCACCTTCAATGATAAGCTGTTGGTTATGTGATACTTTCTCCAACGTATTCTCCTTACTTTTACACGAAGAGGATTGAGCTTTTGCCTGACAGCAACAGCCTGATTCAGTTTTTATATTTGTGTTAGTAGCCACCCTTTTTCCTCCTATGCTTTTTTAATTTGCTCAAAGTTTTCGATGAGATGACAAACCATGTTTGCAGTCGGTGCTTTGTCTTCCATTTCTTCCCATCGAGAAAGCGCAGAAGACATTTTTCCTCGAAGTGCCAACATTGCTTGAAACTGCTTTTCTGTTTCTTCAAGCCGCTCTTTGATCAGGCTTCTGACTAATGGGCACGCACTTTTACCATCTTCAGATTCATTAATAATTTCCTTGATATCTGCAACGGAAAAACCAAGGTTTCTGGCACTTAAAATGAATTTAAGTCTCGATACTTCTTTATTCGAGTATGACTTGTAGCCGTTCACTGACTTAGCAGGTTTTAACAATCCTAATCTGGTGTAATAGCGCACCGTATCAGCAGTCGTTCCAAGGCTTTTTGCCAGCTCCGCAACTTTCATATTCACTCCTCAGTTTTTTAGCTAAGTTTGTACTCTCATCTTCAGCTTAGACCTGTGTCTAAGACACAGGTCAAGTACTAATTCTAGTGAATAAGCTAAAAACTAATTTTTTGGTAAAAGAGAAATCTCGGTCAAAATCGACAGCATTAAGTACTGTAAATAGCAATAGTTTGAGCATTTCCATAATGCCTTTCCAAATATCGTACTAATCGTTCAAAACAATTGGTTATTTAAACCAATGAAAAAATCATTCTATTTTGATGGGAGTGGCGAAAAAAAGACGCACTGTTCCCGTGATTAGCCAATAATTGGTGGACGATAAAGTAAGAGATGGATACCAGATTTTGGTAGGGGTGTACGCTGTAGAATTAGCTCAGAATGAATATTGCAAATACCTTCGTCTTGCGCTTCCACAAGATAGGCATTTAAATGAAAGCTTGTACAAAAACCGCCTTCACAACAAACACAATCACTAGCTTTGCATTTTTCACAGACTTCATCACCATGACGGTGTTTAGAATCTTGCGAGTTTACAGTGTGATAGTGACTATTGTCATTCATTGATTGATGGTGAATATTTTTGCTTCGTTGCATAATATGCGTGTCGGAAGATCCATTTTGATGTTCTTCACAATTCATTGGCTTAGCTGTAGCAAAACTATGCTGCGTAAGCAACACAGTTATTATTACTATTTTAAACCACCTGAAAAGTCCAAACATTATCATTCCTTCTTTAGCACCTACAATATTAGCCACTTTATAAAAATAATTTTATGATCTTGATCAACCTTTGAACTAAAACCTAAACTTTTTACTTTTTACTTTTTACTTTTTACTTTTTACTTTTTTAAACAGCTTAAACTTCACAAGTATAAAAGGGGTGTCTAATTTATACTCATGAGATTGAAGCCAAGCATGAGCACCATTAAAAGAAATAAAAACCCTACGCTCATAACTAGGTATTGAGTAATGGATCATTTTTCCAATTGTTCAGCTTTAAGCACAGTACTTTGCAACAATCGGTTCTATCCCGGGCACATCCAATTCCCGTTCATCAAAAGTGATAAAATGGCCTATTGTACGTCTTTCAATGGCGATGTTTTTTGCCTTGACTCTTTAACCTTAACCATTCGCCAACTTTACTTCTTAGCTGATATTCCACCTTGATAGGTATACACCAGACTGGCACCGACTGAAAACAAGAAGTAGCTTACTATTACTGCTCTTAGTTCTTTCCAAAAAAACTATTAGCTAGGCCTTTCCTAACATAACTAAAATGGTTTAAATCCCAAAAAACGAAAGCTACCATCAATATAGTTGCGGTAGCTCTCATCAAGTCAATATAGTATTTCTTCATATCAGAGCCAGAACTTGATACCTGCAACAAAAGCAGTATCACGAGTACTTTGCCCATTTAACTTCGCAAAGTCGGCTGTATTACCAAATTTATTTGTCCACTCAACGCCAACATAGGGAGCAAACTGGCGGGTAAACTCATAACGAACCCGAAAACCAATAGCACTGCTAGACAAGCCACTACCAAGGTTATTTTGGACGTCATCCTTACCGTAAAGCGTCAACTCTGCTCGTGGTTGAACAATTAACTTTTGAGTAAGTAATAGCTCATACTCAGCTTCGATCGAAAATGCACTATTACCTTGCTCTCCTAAATACGCAGTCATATCAATTTCAAACCAGTAGGGGGCTAGACCTTGTAAACCAAAAGCTAGCCATTTGCGGTTTTCACCTTCGTTATTGTAATCAAGTCGAATACCGACTTGTGTATCCCAATAAGCAGATATTGCGTGGCCCCATAGAAAATCTGTTTGGTTCTCCTCTAAATTACCTTCGCTAAAATCTCCTTCAGTTTTGATGACTAATCTATCAAAAGTAGTGCCATACCATGCCTGAAAGTCAAAAACACCTGCGTTTGTTTGCTCATTATATTCAAGACGATCCCCTAGTAGCGCGTAAAATGAATGCTCATCTGCCAAAGTCAGTCGTTTGTCGCTACTGAGTGCATAAGGGCCTTCAGTCAAAGTTGTACCTGCTGCATAAGCATGGGGGTCTCTAGCATCTTTAGGTGCATCTCCACCTTGTGCTTGCATTTTAGAATCACCCATCTCAGTCATCTCATCTTTTGCAGATACAGATACACTTATAAGGGGCAAACCTATTAATAATAGTCTTAACGTATTGGTTAGTATTAATTTTTTCATGATACAACTACCTCTCTAAACATACCTGCATCCATGTGGAATAATAAATGGCAATGCCATGCCCAGCGACCTACGTCATGAGGTGTTGTTAAAAAACTAATTCTTTGCGCTGGTTGTACAGGGATAGTATGGCGACGAACCTGTACATCACCTTTTTCATTCTCCAAATCGCTCCACATACCATGCAGGTGCATGGGATGTGTCATCATTGTATCGTTTTGTAAAATAACTCTTAAACGTTGATTATGCTTCATGTGAACTGGCGTGCTTTTTCCAAATTCCAAGCCATCAAATGACCAGCTATAACGCTCCATGTTTCCAGTTAAATGTAATTCAATTTCAGCCTCTGGCTCTTGCTGGTTTGTAATTCCCTCAAGAGAATGTAAATCTGCAAGTGTTAAAACACGGCGTCCATTTTTACGTAAACCTATACCGGGATCATCAAGGTTTGTTCTAGGCATATCAACACGCATATCAACAGAAGCTCCATACTCTGTTTTTGCATGACGCACTTTAGTGCTAGCAACAGCTAATGGGTTTTTAGTCATTCCATGTTTACTATGATCCATTGCCATCGCTCCATGACCCATTGCACTATGATCCATTTTATTAGAATTCATGCCCGACATACCTGCCGTATCAGCCATTGTAGAATGCACACTATCATGGGTCATATTGCCCATCATATCTGTCATCGTTAACCATTCAACGGGGTCTAAAGAAGGTACTGGTGCATCAACGTTAGGTGCCATTGATAAAGTACCTTTAGCATAACCTGAGCGATCCATGCTTTGTGCAAAAATCGTATATGCATCATTTTTTGGCTCGACAAGTACATCATAAGTTTCACCGGGACCAAATCTAAATTCATCTACTGTCACAGGTTCAACATTTTGTCCATCAGCTTGTACAACTGTTAACTTCAGCTCAGGTATTCTTACATCAAAAAACGTATTGCTAGAACCGTTAATAAATCTAAGCCTAACCTTTTCGCCAGCTTTAAACATTCCACGCCAGTTTGTCAAAGGCGCACAACCATTCATTAAAAAAGTCATTGCAGATGCTGATAAGTCTGCAAGATCTGTAGGGTTCATTCTCATTTTATTCCACATTTCCCGGCGTTGTAGTGCATTTGAAACGCTGCTATTTGAAATGTCATCAAAAAACTCTGGAACAGTAGGTTGATTAAAGTTAAATACATCGCTCTGTACTTTTAACTTGCGGAACAAATCCATTGGGTCATCATCAGTCCAATCAGACAATTGGATAACATGCTCATTGTCAGCACTAATAATATCCTTTTCTCTTGGCTCAATAATTAATGCGCCGTACATACCTGTCATTTCTTGAAAGCCACTGTGTGAGTGATACCAATATGTGCCGCTTTGTTGCAGCTTAAATTTATAAACAAAGGTTTCACCCGGCATTATACCTTTAAAGCTAATACCCGGTACGCCATCCATTTGATACGGAAGAATGATCCCATGCCAATGAATTGAACTCGGCACTGATAATTTATTAGTTACCCTGATAGTAACGTCATCACCTTCTCTGAGGCGCAAGGTAGGAGCTGGTATTGAGCCATTGATTGTTGTAGCCATTCTTACAACACCTGTGAAGTTTACGGGTGACTCATCTATCACTAAATCTATTACTTCTCCACTTAGTTCGGGCGCAGTACCTGTTGAAGTTCCAGCAATCAAAGATGAAGCTGCATGAAGAACACTTGGAAAAGCAGCTAATACACCGCCAGCAATTACACCTTGTACAAAGCGTCTACGTGGCGTAGAAACTTGATGTAATGGACTTTTAATTCTCATTTTGTACTCCGTTATTTAACCAATAAATTAATGTGACCAATGAATGTGCTTAATCTTCCATTCACCATTTTGTTTTTCCAGCACCATCGTTTCCATGCCTTGATAATCGCGTTCAACACCTTTATGAGTACCTGTAGTTTGACTACGCGACGCAGAGATAGCGGTATTTCCAAGTATCGTCACTTGATGTTCAAGTGTGTCGCTCTTCATCGCTGCTAAATACTTCATATCCGACAACATATGATGATGAGCATATTCATCAGCGCTCCTTTCAACGCGGCCTCCCTCGAAAATGGTGACATCATCCGCTAACTGCGCTCTAGCCTGTTTTTGATTGCCAGTTTCAAGTGCTTGATGAAATGCCAAAACAACTTTTGCGGCAGGGGTATCTATACCTTTAAACAAACCTTTGTCTTTGTTCTTATCACCATGAGCGTTTGCTGCGAAACTAAACGTCATTAATAAAACGAGTAATATATTTATTGTTTTCATTTTCATTCTCTCTTTTAGGTTTTAATTTGCAGGGCCAACAACACTAGTAAGCCCAGCCGTTACAGATAAAATGGCAAAAGCTACTACCATTTCTATCGAGATAGATTTAGATAAAGCCTCTCTGCCTTGACTATTTTTAAGTTGTGGAACGAGTATTAGTTTATGTTTAGCAGCAAGTGCCAAAATAGACACTACAAGGGCCAATTTAAACAACAGTGTTTGTCCGTAACTTGAGCTTATTAGTGCATCAAGACTTCCGACCAATTGAATCACGAGCCAGAGGCCTGCTACCAACAATAGGCTCAATGTAAAACTTGCTTGTTTGCCAAAGCTTTCCATCAGCAAATGAAGTTCTGCATAACTTAGCTGATGGCAAGCCTGTTTTAATGGCAATAACGCCCCAAACCACCATGCCATAACGAGCACATGCAAAATAAGCAAGCCTTTTTCAATTGTGCCTAACTCAGAAATATGACCCAGTAACGTGAATGAGTATGCAAGGATTAATAAACTCAACATTAAAGCGCTTTGTTTTAAGTACGAGTTCACAGCGAGTTTGAACCTTAAAGCTAAAGCGATTATTGCGGTAACTAGCCCAAGCGCTCGAAGCAAAGCTCCAGTGCCGACAGAGGAGTCCCACATAATAGCCAATATATCAGCGTCTATCGCCCCCTGAATTCCCTCTTCTGCCATTGCACCAGTACTGGCAAAGAACCAAGTAATATTAGCGATCAAAGCCATAACTATATAAGTTCTTGTCCACGTTAAATTCGCTATTACAGCATTAGTATGAGATTCATTATTCTCAAATATTTGCCTGAAAAATGTATAACCTGCAATACAGGCAAAGCCGACGTAAAATACAATTTTTGACAGTACAATGACTGTATTCCAGATATACATTTCCATATCAATCACACCGCCTATTTTAGTGAACCATAAAGCCGAAGCTATGTTTCATTTTATGACCATCGTTACCTAAGAAGGTTACATCCACAGCGTAGTTTGCAGGAGCTAATTTAGGTAGTTTCCATGTAAATTTGCTAGTAGCGACTTTAGAAGGCTCGAATCCAAATTTAAATTCTTCGCCTTGTTTATTGGCCAATGAAACTTTTACAACCCGTACCTCTTTGGTGAACATCAAAGTTAATTCTTCTGGAGGATTCATTAGCATTGCATTATCAGCAGGCACACTTTTTTCAAGATGCACATGCGCAAATACCGCACTACTAAAAACGACACTGATTACGGTTAAAAATTTAATTAGTTTTTTCATATTTACCTCTATTTTAGTTTATTGAAATTGCTATTTATGGTTTCTTAACTTCGCTAAGCATTACTTTTTAGCTCCGCCTTAGAAAGCTCCTTGTTAAAGGCGTTTAATTCTGGCTTTTTAACGATTGAGTAAATTACTGGGAGCACAATAAGAGTGAGTAGCACAGCACTTGTCATTCCGCCTACCATAGGTGCAGCAATACGACTCATAATCTCCGAACCTGTTCCTGTACCATATAAAATGGGCATCAAGCCGATAATGATTGTTGCAACTGTCATCATTACTGGACGAACTCGTAAGCCTGCACCGTGCAATAATGCATCTTGATATGCATCATCAGAGATAGGTTCAGCTCGCTCTTCAGCTTTTTCCTTAAGCTCAGCAAGTGCCTGATTGAGATAGACCAACATTATCACACCAATCTCAACCGCTACCCCAGCTAGAGCAATAAAGCCCACGCCAACAGCCACAGAGAAGTTAAACCCTTCCAGATACATCAACCATAAGCCACCAATCATCGCCATCGGCAAGGTAACGATAATGATAGCCACCTCACTAAACGCTCTGAAGTTTAAGTAAAGTAGAATAACAATAATGGCGAGTGTTAAAGGCAATACATAGGTGAGCTTTTCTTTCGCTCTTTCCATATATTCGTATTGCCCAGCCCAAGTAATTGAATAACCTGCTGGTAGTTTTAGATTATTAGCCAAGTGTATTTTTGCACTTTCAACATAAGTACCTACGTCAACACCGTCTATATCGATAAACGTCCAGCCATTTAAACGAGCATTTTCACTCTTAATTCCCGGCGGACCGTTCTCAACTCGAATATCTGCGACATCACCTAGTGCAATGCGTTGACCACTTGGTGTTACAACAGGTAATCGTGATAGCTGCTCAGGAGAGTCTCGATAGTCTTGCGGATAGCGTAAGTTAACAGGGTAACGCTCTTGACCTTCTACCGTTTGGGTAACGTTCATACCACCAATAGCTGTAGAAACCACTTGTTGAACATCTTCGATGTTTAACCCAAAGCGACTTGCCTTATCGCGTGAAATATCAACCTTGATATATCGTCCACCTGCAACTCGCTCTGAGTAAACTGATGCTGTGCCTGTAACTTCGGGTAAAATTTGCTCTATTTGTTGGCCGATTTCCTGAATCACATCAAGCTCTGGTCCGGCGACTTTAATACCCACAGGCGTTTTTATGCCTGTTGCTAACATGTCGATTCGGGTCTTGATTGGCATAACCCAAGCATTCGTTAAGCCCGGAAACTTAACCAATTTATCAAACTCAGCTTTTAACGATTCTGTTGTAACTCCCTCACGCCACTCTTCTTGAGGCTTCAACTGAATAAAGGTTTCAATCATGGTTAAAGGTGCAGGATCGGTTGCAGTTTCAGCTCTTCCTACTTTACCAAACACTGTTTCAACTTCTGGCACAGTGCGAATAAGCTTGTCTGTTTGCTGCAATATCTCCCTTGCTTTACCAATTGAAATACCGGGGTAGGTAGTAGGCATATACATGAGATCGCCTTCATCCAATGGCGGAATGAATTCACTACCAATTTTATCTACAGGCCAAAAGCCAACGATAGTCACTAATATTGCTGCTACTATTGTCGATTTTGGAAACTTCATGACTTGCTTTAAAACAGGCATGTAGATAGCAATCAATAATCGGTTTAACGGGTTTTTCTTTTCAGAAACAACTTTGCCTCGAATAAAGTAGCCCATCAAAACAGGCACCAATGTGATCGCCAAACCTGCTGATGCCGCCATTGCATAGGTTTTTGTATAGGCGAGCGGAGAGAACATTCTTCCTTCTTGCGCTTCCAAGATAAATACAGGTAAGAATGAGACTGTAATGATCAGTAAGCTAAAAAATAGTGCAGGGCCTACTTCACTCGCAGCCTTAGCAACAATTTGCCAGCGATTTTCATCTGTTAGTGGTGTTTTCTCCATATGCTTGTGCATATTTTCAATCATCACTATTGCACCATCAGTCATCGCACCAATCGCAATAGCGATACCGCCTAAAGACATAATGTTGGCATTGATGCCTTGCATATACATGATAATGAACGACACCAAGATACCTAATGGCAGAGTAACAACTGCCACAATAGATGAGCGAAGATGAAATAGGAAAGCCACACAGACAATAGCAACGACTGCAAGCTCCTCTAGCAACTTGCTCCAAAGATTATCAACAGCACGATCTATTAACTTCGATCTGTCATAAACAGGGACAATCTCCACCCCCTCTGGTAGAGAAGATTTAAGCGATTCAAGTTTTTCTTTTACCCCGTTTATGGTTTGTTGAGCGTTTTCACCAAAGCGCATAACGACAACACCACCAACAACTTCTCCTTCACCATTTAGCTCTGCGATACCACGGCGCATTTGAGGCCCTAAATTAACGGTAGCAACATCACCAATACGCAATGGCGTGCCTTGTTCGTTAATACCAAGTGGAATTTTCTCAATGTCTCCAACTGATTGAATATACCCCGTAGCAGTAACCATATACTCAGCTTCCGCCATTTCCACAACAGATGCGCCCGTTTCTTTATTGCCTCGTTTAAGTGCCATTTGGATATGACTTAACGGCACGTTATAAGCTCTGAGCTTGTCGGGATCGACTTGTACCTGATATTGCTTAACCATACCGCCAACGGCGGAAACCTCAGACACGCCCGGAACAGTTTGCAATTCATACTTTAAAAACCAGTCTTGAATACTTCTTAATTGGCTTAGATCATGGTTTCCTGACTTATCTGTTAAAGCGTAGATGTATACCCAACCCACACCTGTCGCATCAGGTCCTAATTGTGGTTTTGCCGAATCAGGCAGGCTTGATGCTACTTGGCTTAAGTATTCAAGTACTCTGCTTCTAGCCCAATACAAATCAGTATCATCATCAAAAATGATATAGACGTAGGAATCACCAAAAAATGAGTAACCACGAACAGTTTGCGCTCCCGGTACTGACAACATGGCTGTAGTAAGGGGAAACGTCACTTGATCTTGCACTACTTGTGGTGCCTGTCCCGGATAGCTCGTCTTAATTATCACCTGCACATCAGAAAGATCGGGGAGTGCATCTACTGGCGTTTTTTGTAATGAATACAAACCACCAAACGCGATAATTAAGGTAATCAACAAAACAAAGAAACGATTGCCGATAGACCATCTAATAATTGATTCAATCATTATTTTTCTCCCACTTAATGATTAGAATGATCAACAGCAGCTTTATTTTCCTTGCCGTGTTGTTCATCTGATTCAAGAGAAATGTCAGTGATAACTAAGTCATCTCTAACCTCAAAAGTGAAAGTGACATTATCACCGACATTGAAATCAACCATTTCTATATTGTCCGCGATGATAAAATCCATCGTCGCAGCAGGTCTATCCCATTTCTCTATTGGGCCTCTGCTAATATTTAGAATCCGTGTATCAATATCAATCGCATTGATCAAACCAGATACTGTTGCTGATGATACTTCAGGCTCACTCATGATATGAATTCCAGTAATTTCATATCCACCGTCTTCGGTTTTGCTCACTTCAAAGTGCAAAGATTGACCTGACTTTAATGAGTCAATATCGACTTTTTCAGCCACAGTAAAATCCATAACCATTTCAGGCCAATCCCAAGCTTCAGCAGGGCCATGTGAAATATTAACCATGCGGTGCCCTGCCATAACACTATTAACATCCCCTTGCATCCAAACAGAGTTAGGCACTTCATCATGAGTCATTCGTTTAAAGTCAGAGCTTTTACTTGATTCAGAATCAATCAAGAATTGGGCAGATGTCACCACAACGTCATCTTCATTTAAGCCGTCTAATATTTCGATGCTGTCGATATCAACCCGGCCAATAGTCACTTCAATAGATTTAAATTGCCCATCACCTAACGCAAGTACTACTCTGTCCTGTTTACCTGTTCTAATAACGGCTTCTTTAGGCACGAGGATGGTGCTATCAGCTTGATTAGCGTGAATAGAGACTTGTGCAAACATATTTGGTTTTAATTGATAGTCTGTGTTATCAAATTTCAATCTCACTCGGAGTGTGCGTGTTTTACTGTTCAATGTTGGATAAACATAATCAACGACACCAGCCCAGTCCTCACCGGGTAAATAATCCAGTGTCATTGATACAGGAAGTCCTTTTTTAATTAAGGCTGCGTCACGTTCAAACACTTCTGCTTCAACCCAAACTTGATCTAGCTGGCCAATGCTTAATAAGGTGTTTCCCGGCTTTACATAAAAACCTTCTCTAACCTTCAAACCATCGACAACACCTGCTTGTGGTGAATAAAAGGTAATTGTTTGCTGAACCTTTCGTGTTTGCTCTAATTCTTTAATAAAGTCTGCTGAAAGCTGTAACGCTTTTAGGCGATCTTTGGCTGCTGAAATTAAAGAACTATTGTTGCGCTTTAACGCTATTAACAGCTCTTCCTGAGCATTAACTAACTGAGGAGAATATAGTGTATAAAGAGGCTGCCCTTTCTCTACAGGGTTACCTGCTGCTTTGATGTAAAGTTTATCAATCCAGCCATCAACCCGTGGGTGGATATGAATTAGCTTATCTTCATCATATTGAACGTAACCTACCGTTGAGATTTCAGTATGCATATTTTTCAGTTCAACAGGTGCAGTGCGAACCCCAAGGTTATTCACTACATGAGGCGCAATTTTTACTGCTCCGGGGCCAAAGTCATCACCAGATGATCCTTCCTCATACACAGGAATTAAATCCATCCCCATAGGCGACTTACCGGGCTTGTCCCGGCGGTAATTAGAATCCATCGGTGCAACCCAATACAGCGGTTGTTTCTCTGCTGATGTAGCTTCATCAGTATCACTGTTTGAGCCTGCACCTTGATATAAGCTCAATGCTCCTGCACCTAGTGCTGCCCCAATAATGACGGCAATAATTGTTTTCGTATTCGTTGACATTATTTTTCTCCAAATTGCTTATTGGATAAGTGCTGATTAGTTTTGTGCGAAGTGTGCAATGGCTTATGTTCAGCATTTGATTTAGATTGAGAATGCGCAAAGAAATAGTTGATGCGAGTAACTGTTTTAAGTGCATCAACATCAATTCTTAAAGCTGATATTCTGGTATTTAATTCGGCAATTCTTGCTCGAACAACTTCGGCAAAATCGCCATCATCATTGGTGTAAGCCGTCAAAGACGCTTCCGCTTGGTCATGAGTTTGTTTAAGGAGTTGTTCTTGATAGATAGATTGTCTATCAGATAAACGCTTAAGCTGTCTAAGCTCCTTTTCCACCGCACTGATCATTTGCTTTGTCAGCAATAGTTTCTCGGTTTTAACAGCCTCTGAATCTGCAATAGAAGCTGCAACTTGCTTATCTTGTCTGTTCTCGGTAAACAACGGTAAATCAAACGTTACACCAACAGAAAATAAATCAGCTCGGCTATCACCAGAAGGCATATTGTCACGATAGGCATAGCTCGCATTAACACCCCATTGCGGCTCATATTTCTGTTTAGCTAATTCAACACCTTTTTCTAAAGATTTGCGTTTTACATCAATTGCAAGTATGGCTGGATGATTAGCAAGAGCCTGAGCCAATAGATTTCTTGAGTAATTAGATGCTTTTAGGACTGTTGGATTATTCAATTGAATCGAAGGCAATTCTTTTGAGACGCTAAACTCTAGTGGTTGCGCGTCAAAGTTGAATGATTCATTCAATCGGTCAGCATCGTAAATATGAAGCCACTCATTAAGGCGAGCGATTGTCGTTTCTAGTTTCTGCTTTTGCGAAGTTAATCTGTCATCTAACTGCACTATTTCCAATTGAGCACGAATAACATCTTGCTGTCTAGTTTTACCAACAACGTTTGAATAGCTAGCTTTAGCCACTTCCGCCATCTGCTCAAAGAGAGACCAATCATCTTCAATCAATTTAATAGTTTTCTGGGCTAAGTAAGCATCTAACCAAAGTTGTGACACTTGGCTTTTCAACTTAGCTTTACGATCCTCTCGTAGCAGTGGAAATTTCGTGGACTCAATTTGTAACTGATCTTGCTTGATCTCTAGACTGTCGCCTCTCGGAAACATTTGAGAGACGCCAACCTTTAGCTGAGTCATTCCTTCCTGATCTAAATCCCAAGTATCTGTTGGTAAATTCATTATCCCTAGCGATACTTTCGGATCAGGCAAAGTACCTGAAGCAATACTTCTATTTTCAACTGCACTTTGTTTCAATCGGCTACCATGAAGCCAAGGATCATTTTGCTGAGCTAAGGTGATAGCTTGTTCAAGCGACACTACTTTCTCAGCTTGAGCTGAGAATACAGATAAGCCGAGTATTAATGCAGTTGAAAGTGAAGTAAGGTTTGAAGAGTTCAATTTCATTAGAATTGCTCCTCGTATGTCTTAACTTTTGCATAGACTTTGCTCGTTCCATCTTTAAATAGAATTAACACGTTGTATGGCATAAAGCGGTCATCGACTTCCATACCGGGAGAGCCAACTGGCATTGCTGGAACTGAAAGCCCAATCGCATTGGGATGTTCTTCTGATAAGAACTGCTGAATAAATTTAGCAGGTATATGACCTTCAAAGGCAAATCCATTTCTACTCACTGCCGTGTGGCATGAACGGTAATTAGGTTTGATACCATACTTAGTTTTGATGTTGCCGATGTTTCGGAAATCTTTGGAATGAGCAACGATCCCTTTGTCTTCAATATGAGTTATCCATTTTTTACAACACCCACAAGTAGGGGTTTTATAAACGATTAACTCCAAAGGTGTTACGTCGTTATTGTGTGCATGGTTATGTTCGTTGGCGTTTGCAAACGCAGGTGAAAGCAGCATTACTACTGCTATTTTTAAATACTTATTGATCATTTTTGCCCCCAGACATCGCTGGAAAATATCTATAGCGCTACGACGCTATATTGACTAACAGAAAAATTAATTACATGTGCGCGAAATTTGGACGCACTAATCCTGTATTAGGCAAAAATTGGTGGACGATAAAGGGAAGTGGAAATTGAATGAGGTTGTTTAGATTGCAGAGCAGCTACAGATTCACTGAATATTTGAATATCTGTCGAATCAATACTGGAATTTAGGACTGTCGTAGATGAGCAAGCATTTGCAGGACAAATACATTCAACGTCACAACAATCTTCTGATTGACCATTACTGCTTTTATTCATATCCCCATGATTCATTCCTTCATGATGACTCATTTTGGAATGATCCATGTTCATGTGTGATTCGTGAGAACCTGATGACATTTCACAAGACATAGCAGTATAAGCCAATGCTTGCCCAACAAAGGCAATCAGCATAGCTACAACAACTAAGACTTTTGAAAGTGGTTTAAACATAAAGTTCTCTTAAGAAAAATACCATCACAATACTAAATTAAAGTCATATCTAAGTAAATGATAAACCGTGGTGCTTTTAAAAATTTTGATTAATACAGGAGACTAGTGAATATAGTCGAGAAAAAATAACTAATTAATCACCAGTATGAGAGCAACAATTATGTCCTTCCTGAATTGGTGGACACTTTACTGTTCCATATGAACAGTAAACACAGCAGTCACCCTTTAATGGTTTTAACAAAACTTTGCACGATTCACATTCATAATACCACTGACAAGCGTTTGTCGGCATTTCTTCAATTTTACTATACCCACATTCTGGACATGTAATAGTCGACTTTAGCTCTATACGTTGCATGTTTGCTCCCTTACTGGTTTTACGATATCCAAAACCGACATAACGACCATTAAGCAAATACCAAAGTAAAATAGGTATGTGCTCCAATCATATTGCCAAAGAGGATAAAGCGTTAATAGCACTGCTACAGGCCCAAGAATGCTGAAGGCAGCTCTGGTATGGCTTTTATTTTTGTGCCAGTTGTATAAGTTTACTAGTAGCGCCAGAGTTGCAAATATAGGTAACAAGGTATTTACAGCAATCCCCTCAAAATGAGAAAGAAAACCTAACCCCAACGCTGATGCTAATGAACCAAGTGCAGGGAAACACCCTGTACAACTAAGTGCTGCAAGCCAAACCCCGCCTGAGCCAACTTTATCTAAAATTTTATTTATCATTTGAAAGTCTATTGGTTGATATTACCAGCACTTTAAACTCCGTACATGAGTACGGAGTCAATCATTTTAATGAATCAATAATAGGGCAATATGTTGGATCATCGTTTTGTATACAGGTATTTGTCATATCCACAATTACTTTCTCTAAACGTTGAAGGTCGCTAATTTTTTCTCGAATGATTGCTAACTTTTGTCGGCTTAATAACTCAACTTGAGCGCAGTCGTTGTCCATAGACATTAGCGATTTAATTTCTTTTAACGTAAAGCCGAGCATTTTGGCTTTTGTGATGAACCTAAGTTGTCCTGCTATTGTTTCGTCATATTGTCTATAACCTGATATTGGTTTTGTAGGTTGTGTAATAAGTCCTTCTCGCTCATAAAAACGAATGGTTTCTACGTTTAAATTTAATGATTGTGCTAATTTACCAATGGTTTTCATAATTGCCTTTGCGACTAAGAATAGCTCAAAGCAGAATTTAGATTAACTATCCAACGACTTAATAATACCGCATCCTTCAATGGTATTATCAGAATTGCATGTACTTGCCATATGTTGTAATTCATTTTTTAAGGCCTTTAATTCTTTCATGCGTTTGTTGACTAAATTTAATTGCTGCTTAATCAATTCATTCACACTAGAGCAGCTTTCTTCTGGCTTATTCTTTAATTCAATAAGACGTTTGATATCATCAAGAGATATATCGAGGCTGCGACAATGCTTAACGAATTCCAGCTCTTTTAACGCCTTATTGGAATACAACCTAAAGTTACCCTCAGAGCGCTCAGGATCTGAAAGCAACCCTTCTCTTTCATAATACCTAATTGTTTGTATTGAACAGCCTGATGTTTTCGATAATTCGCCAATTTTCATAAACCTTTCCAATAAACTTGACTCTATAGTTACTATAGGTTTTATAGTTAAAGCATACAAGTTAATAAGGGGTAAAAATGTGTGATAAGTATCTAACCAAGACCAGCATAGTCAATTTTGAACACAAAAATATCCAATCCCTCATAAATCAACGAAGGTGGAAAAGCTTGGATGATTTCAACAAAATTGGTGCGGCCTACCAATTTGTTAAAGATGAAATATTATTTGGCTACAATGAAAGCGATGACATTTCTGCAAGCAATGTTTTAGCGGATGGTTACGGACAATGTAATACCAAAGGTAACTTACTGATGGCCTTGTTACGAGGGTTAGGTATTCAATGCCGATTTCACGGGTTCACCATTGCTCAGCAATTGCAAAAAGGTGCTATTCCAACGTATGTCTTTTGGTTAGCGCCGAAATACATTATCCACAGTTGGGTAGAGGTTTACTTTGATGGACGTTGGATCAACTTAGAAGGCTTTATCTTGGATGAGCAATATCTCACTTCGTTACAACAGAAATTTAGCGAAGAAAAAGATAACTTTTGTGGTTATGGTGTTGCGACAAAATGCTTCTCTACTCCAGATATAAATTGGCGCGGAACTGATACCTATATTCAAAAAGAAGGTATTCATGATGATTTCGGACTTTATGACTCTCCTGATAAGTTCTACCAAGAAAAAGGCACTAATTTGTCAGGCGTTAAACGTTGGATGTATCAACGAGTGATCCGTCACCTGATCAACTTCAATGTCGCCAACATTAGAAAGACGACAGTACTGGAGGTGCAAAATGCACAACCATAATCATAGTCATCAACATGGTAAAGATGACCGTATTGGTTGGGCATTTTTCCTTAATGTGACATTCACTATTATAGAATTTATAGGTGGTTGGCTCACTAACAGTACGGCGATAATGGCAGATGCAGTTCACGATCTTGGTGATAGTCTTTCAATAGGTTTTGCGTGGATTTTAAGTCGTTTTTCAGATAAAGAAGCATCAGATAAGTTTAGTTATGGTTATCGTAGACTTACACTCTTTGGCGCATTGATAAACAGTATTGTTTTAATCATTGGCTCAATTTGGATTTTATTTGAAGCAATTCCAAGGCTGTCCAATCCTGAAATGCCTGTTGTCGAGGGGATGTTAGGGCTAGCGATACTCGGCGTTGCCGTTAACGGATATGCTGTATTAAAATTAAAAGCTGGAGAAACCTTAAATGAAAAAGTACTTACATGGCACTTGCTTGAAGACGTACTTGGCTGGGTTGCTGTGCTTATTGTATCTATTGTGCTGTTATTTGTAGATTTGCCCATTTTAGATCCGTTACTATCTATTGGCTTCACATTGTTTATCTTGTTCAATGTTTTTAAAAATCTGAAATCAACAATTGTCTTGTTTCTTCAGGCCGCGCCAGATGAAGAAACTCAAGAAAGTATAAAAGAGTCGCTAACTAACCTTCCAGAAGTTAATGGCGTACATCATCTGCATTTTTGGTCGTTAGATGGCGAAAGTCACGTATTAACCGCTCACATAGAATTAGTCGAAAAAATTGACGTTGATGAATTAATTAAACTTAAGGAACAAGTGGCTAAGAGACTTTCTGCCTATCGCTTGTCTCATACAACCATTGAATTTGAGTTTCCTAAAGAGACTTGCCGAGATGATGCGAATTAAACTTTAAAAATTAAAATAAAAAGATTAAATATAAAAGCAGCTTAAACATAAATTAAGCTGCTTTTTTGTTTTTAAATTTCGTCAGATTGCTGTTTACTGCTCTCAGCGCCATGCGCCCATTGATATAAAATAGGCAATACAAACAAAGTTAAAATTGTAGAAGATATAATACCGCCGATAACAACTGTTGCTAGTGGTCGTTGCACTTCTGCACCAATTCCAGTGTTTAACGCCATTGGAATAAAACCTAAACTTGCGACCAGTGCCGTCATTAAAATAGGTCTTAAACGAATGATGGCACCTTCAATGATCGCTACGTAAAGGTCGCCTTTTTCATGCCAAAGATCTCGAATAAAAGCCAACATAACCAAGCCATTTAATACGGCAACACCTGACAATGCTATGAAGCCGACACCTGCCGAAATAGATAAAGGCATGTCTCTTAAATAAAGAGAAATTACGCCCCCAGTTAATGCTAACGGTACACCACTGAAAATGATCAATGCATCTTTTAATGAACCAAATGCAATAACCAAAATACCTAAGATAACAATTAGTGTGATCGGCACAACTAAGCTTAATCTTTTACTCGCTGACTCTAGCTGTTCAAAGGTTCCGCCATAATCAAGCCAGTATCCTGCTGGAATTTCTCCTTCCTGATTAATTTTAGCTTTCACTTCTTTGACAAAACCGCCTAAATCTCTACCACGAACATTGACGGTAACCACAACTCTTCTTTTACCGCTCTCACGGCTAATTTGAGCAGGTAAAGACTCAGATTTAAGCTCTGCAACTTCTTCAAGTGGCACATAGTTACCATTCTCAAGTGGAAGCGGCAGAAATTTCAAACCATCAATATCCGTTCTAGTTTGCTCCGGTAGACGAACAACTAACTCAAATCGTCTGTCTCCTTCATAAATGATCCCCGCAGATTCCCCCCCTATTGCAGTGGCAACCCAGTCTTGCAATTCGGTAACGTTCAATCCATACCTACCAAGTGCTTCGCGTTTAGGGATTACCGATAAAGATGGAACACCTGTGACTTGTTCCATTCTGGCATCTGCTGCACCATCTACGGTTTTCACAATATTTAGAATATCTTTTGCGGTAAGTAATAACCGATCCAAATCATCGCCAAATACTTTGATGCCCACATCAGCTCTAACGCCAGAAATCAATTCATTGAAACGCATTTGAATAGGCTGAGTGAATTCATAGTTGTTGCCCGGAATGTTTTTCAGTACCTCTTCCATTTCTTCAACTAATTCACTCTTTGGCTTTGAAGGTTCGGCCCAATCTTTACGTGGTTTTAAAATAACAAAGATATCAGCAATACTCGGTGGCATTGGATCAGTTGCTACTTCTGGTGTGCCGATGCGCGAGAATACTTTATCAACTTCAGGAAACGCTTTAATACGTTGCTCAAGTACTTCTTGCATTTCTACTGATTGCTCTAGGCCAGTCGATGGAATTCTTAATGCCTGTAGTGCAATATCACCTTCATTTAATTGAGGAACAAATTCTGTCCCAAGCGTAGTTGCTAACCAAAGGCTATACCCCATTAACAGCGTTGAGAATGAAACAATAATCCAACGAAATTTCATCGCCATTTTTAACAATGGTTCATAAATAGACTTGGTTGAACGAATAACTACACTTTCTTTTTCGCTGATTTTACCTTTCATAAACACAGCTACAGCAGCAGGAACCAGTGTAACTGAAAGGATCATTGCGGAAATTAACGCCATAACGACAGTTGCCGCCATAGGGTGGAACATTTTCCCTTCAACGCCAGTTAGCGTGAAAATGGGGATGTAAACAACAGTGATAATTGCCACACCAAACAAGCTTGGACGTATCACTTCTGAAGTGGCTTCAAAAACGGTATTTAGGCGTTCTCTTAAGTCTTGCCTATGACCGTTGTGTTGGGCCTGTGCTAACCTACGGACAGAGTTTTCAACGATGATTACAGCCCCGTCCACTATCAAGCCAAAGTCCAATGCGCCGAGACTCATTAAATTGGCAGATACTCCTGCTTGCACCATACCTGTGATTGTCATTAACATGGAAATAGGGATAACAGCAGCGGTAATGAGAGCTGCACGTAAATTTCCAAGTAGAATAAATAACACAACAATAACTAAAAGCGCACCTTCAACGAGGTTTTTGGTAACGGTTGCAATCGCTTTATCTACTAATGTTGTTCTGTCGTAAACAGGCTCAGCGGTAATGCCCTTTGGCAGAGATTTTTGTATTTCGCTGAGCTTCTGTTCAACTGCTAAGGCAACGGTGCGAGAATTCTCACCAATCAGCATCATGGTTGTACCAAGCACTGTCTCAATGCCATTACGAGTAGCAGCCCCTGTTCTAAGTTCTTTGCCAATAGCAACATTGGCAACATCACTTATTTTTACAGGAATACCATTGTTCTTTTTGATGATGACATTGAGGATCTCATCTATTGTCTCAAGTTGCCCAATGGAGCGCACTAACACTTGCTGTCCGTTTTGTTCGATATAACCTGCGCCACGGTTGTCATTGTTTTTACGTAATGCATCAGATATTTCTTCAAAGGTTACCTGATGAAAAAGTAATTTTTCGGGTTTAGGCGTTATGTGATATTGCTTGTTGTAGCCGCCGATACTGTTGACCTCAATGACGCCTTTAACTTGAGCCAATTGCGGTTTAATGATCCAGTCTTGTATTTCTCTTAAGGCAATAGCGGTATAAGGCTCTCCATTAGGCATTTTAGCGTCAGGAGAAGCTTGTACGGTATACATAAATATTTCGCCAAGCCCTGTCGAAATAGGACCCATTTCTGGCTCTAAGCCAGAGGGAATAACGCCTTTTATCGCAGCTAATCTTGCATTGATTAAGTTGCGAGCAAAATAAATATCGGTTCCCTCTTCAAAGATAACGGTTACTTGAGATAATCCATATCTTGACAGGGAGCGGGTGTGAGACAGCTTTGGCAATCCGGCTAAGGCTGTTTCTACAGGAAAGGTCACCCTTTGTTCCGCTTCCAAAGGTGAATAACCGGGGGCAGAAGTGTTTATTTGTACCTGCACGTTTGTTATATCTGGAACAGCATCAATGGGAAGTTTTTGATAACTCCACATACCAACGCCGATGATTACCATCAGCAAGCTTAATACTAAATAGCGCCTATTTATTGCAAGACGCAAAATTGATTCAATCATATTGCGTCTCCTAATCGTCGTCTTCTACTTCAGATTTCAATATATCTGCTTTTATCAGATAACTGTTTTTGTTTACATATTCAGTGTCTTTACTGAGGCCACCAATAACCTCGATATAGTTCTTATCTGAACGTCCTAATACAAGCGGTGCAAATTCGTACTCTTCATCTTCTTTAACAAATACACCTAATTGTCCCCCCAGTTCTTGGATAGCAACTTTCTCAACGGCTAAATCCACCTTGAATTGATTTATTTTGACGTTGCCTTTTAATAATTGACCTGACGTTAGCTTTAACTCAGTGTTGTTTAATCGTACCCGTGCCAATACATAAGGTTGGTCTTTAGCTGGAATAATATTAGTGATGACTGAACTGAATGCGTGTTCACCTTGCTCAATATCAACATGCTGACCGACTTTGATTTGATTATATTGGCTGGTAAACACCTTAAATTCAGCCCACAAGGTGTCAAAATTGACGATTTCAAACAAGCTAGTGTTTTGCGTGATACCGCCAACATTTCCATTTCTCTGTAAAACTACCCCAGAAACAGGGGACGTTATTTTATAGGTATTTAAGCTTTCGTTAGATTCAATAACGGCCAATAGATCTCCTTTTTTTACCTTATCACCAACAGTGGAGTTAATTGTCTTTATAACGCCGTTATATCTAGCGCCAACTTGAAATAATTGTTCAGCGCCTATCGTCGTAGCGCCGTATACAGGGATAGTTTGGTTCAACGTTTTTGAAGCTAAATAGGCTGTTTCAACACCAAGCCTTTTTGCCATGTTATTGTTTATTTTGCTAATGCCTTCTTCGCCTTCATGTTCATCTTCACTAGCGATAACACTTTGAATGGGTGATAGATACCCAATAAAAATCAATAGTGCGAGTAAATAGTTTTTCATTTTGAATTCCTAAACGATTCAGTTAATAACTGAATCAATAAATTGTTATTAAACTTAAAGTGATGTTTATTTAGAGTGACAGCGCTTCGTTTGTTAGTTTTTCTATCTCTGCGCCATAAATTAGGGCAGCAGATGCCGCATCAATGAGGGTTCGCCGAGCATTTAACAGCTCTTGTCTAGCCGATACATAATCAAGATATCCATATCGACCTTTTTGATAGGCGTCTTGAGTATCTTCCAGTGCATCTTCAAGCATTGGGATAACCGACTGCTTTAATGAATTAGCTGTTAATATGGCTTGTTTTCTATTGGAGTATGCTCGTAGTAAGTGATTTCTAAACCTCAACTTAGTCGCCTCTTTCTCTATGGCAACTTGGTCACGCTCTGCTAGCGCACTAGCGATTGCACCAGAATTTCGCTTTTCAGCAAACAAAGGTAAGCTAAAGCCAGCGACCAGTACCGTATCATTGACTTCTTGAGAGCGCCTAACACCAACAGACCATTTGATATTGGCCGTTGACTCTGTTTTAGCCAACTGTAATTCGGCCTCTTTTAGTCGCTGCTCACTTGCATAAACTTGAATAGCAGGGTTTTTCTCTAATTTCGCAAAGAGACTACTAAAATCACTATCATTGCCAAACTGAAACAGATCTCCAGTTACTCTAGAGAATGACACTGATGTTTCTCCCCAGTAAGCTGATAAAGAAAGCTTTAGATATTCCAAGCGCTTTTGTTCAGATTGAAGGGTGAGGTTAGCCTGAGCAATAACTGCTTTTGAGCGTTTCACTTCAGCCTCAGGAGTAGCACCTGCGCGGTTACGCTGAGATACAATCTCTAACGTTTCTTGTGCTAAGCTCAAAGCATTTTCTGCCAATATAACTCTTTGTTGGGCTGCAAGTACTTCCACGTACTTCTCAGTGACTTGAGCCATTAAATTAAGCGCAGAGACTTCTTTCTCAGCATTGAGTAGTGCTCTTGATTTTGAAACAAGTCCAATCCGCGCTGAGCGTTTATCTCCCATTTCGATAACCGAAGATAGAGCGACTGTTAATTCAGCACTGTCGAATGCATTAAATTCACCTGAGCCTGCAAAGTTCTCAGCTTCAACTTCTAGTTCATAAGCAGGATTTAAACTTGCTGTTTGTTCTTGTCCTGTTAATGCGGTTTGTTTGAAATCAAATATTTTGAGTTCAGGATTTTGTTTAAGCGTCCACTGAATTGCCTCTTGAAGATTTAACTGCTTTTCAAAGGCATAAACATTAAATGTAAAAAGTGACAACGCGAGAAACGCGATATATTTAAGCCGAGGTGTTACACACCTCAAAATTGCTATCTTGCGATGCACACAGGTATTAAGTGCCATGTATACTTTCCTATAAATTTATATGTTTTTTTCGGTCATTAACATTTGACCTTTCATAATTTTCTATAAAATTTAGGCGTATTTAGGTGGGCGGAATGGCACCGAGATATAGCCTTTTAGCTCAGGAGAAACTAAGGCGTAGGTAAGGAAATATTCTATTGTTTGTAAAATGTTACAAGAATAATCTGCATTTAAAAATAAGTGACAACAGCAACAAAAATTACAATTATCAATTGAAGTGTTGCTATTACTCACCTCAAATATATTGGAGGTTTCTGGAGATTTTAGCGGGGTAATAGACTCAGTTAGTGATGTATTAAAAGAACTTTCAATTAAGTTTACTTCAAGCTCTTCTAGCGAAAAAAACACAGATTGCACCGCGATTAAAATCATTATCACGTATGATATATTTGATTTGATATACGATGAGTGCATTATTTTCATTTCTCTGCTTAATACTTTAGCTGTAAGATGCGGCGAGCACCGTTTAAAACGACAAGAGCAATTATCAAACCAATCACTAAATCTGGATAACGACTGCTTGTTGCTGTAACTAATAAGCCAGCTAAAATTACACCAACGTTTGCGATAACGTCATTTGCTGAAAAAATCCAACTCGCTTTCATATGAGCGCCGTCTTCTTTGTTGCCAAATATCAAAAACAGACAAGCAACGTTAGCGATTAGTGCTATTCCACCAAATATCATCATTAAAGAAGAGATCGGTTCACTACCGTAAACAAAGCGTCTTACGACTTCGCTCAAAGCACCTAGCGCTAGAATAACTTGAAGCACACCAGATATATGTGCTGCTCTAAGTTTCATGCTAATACTTTTACCTACGGCATAAATAGCTAAACCATACACAGCAGCATCAGCAAACATATCTAATGAGTCTGCAATTAGGCCAGCAGACTGTGCAATAATCCCAGCAATTACTTCTATAAAAAACATGACTCCATTAATGGCTAACAACCATTTTAGGGTTGATGCTTCTTTCATCTCATTTTTTTGGGCTAAGTCTTTTGCTTTTGCAGCTTCTGTACTGCAACTTTGTTTAGTTGACTCTAACTCTGCACCGAGTTTAAGTTGTTGTAACTTTTTTGTTATCTCATCTAAATTTTCATCATGAAAAACTTTGACTAAGCGATTAGGAATATCAAACTGCAATCCAACTGAAGGCTGAATTGAGTCAAGTGCTAATCTGATCAATCTCTCTTCTGAAGGACAGTCCATTTGAGGCACTTTATATGTACTGACAAACGCGCCACTATAGTTATCTAATTGTGTATCAATTTTTACGTCTTCGTTGGTAGGAGATGATTGACACTTACCACTACATTTTTCTGACATATTTAACATTCCGAAACAATATTAAAATAAGTATAAAATCTATAGTGGCTATAGAGTCAAATAAAAAGTTATTTAATTTGAAAAGATTGGGAAGTAACTAAATTGGCTAGTTTAAGTAAATAGTTTCTGCTAGTATTTTAAATACTATATTTAACAGGTAATAACTTTGAACCTTAATGTTGTGCTAAAAATACTATTAGTCGTTTCTATTGTTTTGCAATCGTTAACTGCTGTTGTATCCGCAACATCTGAGAATCACCAGATAGATATAGAGCACCTTCAAACTCAACATGATCATGACGATGATCGAAATGTTTTAAATGATAATACAGATGATGAACAGCACGATGTAAAGGATTGTCATCACTGTGGTCATTGCAGTGGCAGCCACTTATCTTGGATTTTAGTCAGTAATTCAAATGTCGATGGTAAGCTAAATATTATCAATAAAACTCCTTATCAATTTGACCAGACAAAAGCCTTCCTAGAAGCGATACATCGCCCACCTATTTCTTAATTAGATTAATTTTTAATGACCTATTTATTCTTTAACAATGGATAAAGGGTTCGTGTTTATTAATTTTAAAATTAAGAACTTTTATGTATATATATTTAAAAAATGCAGGTTTAGTCCTGTCTTTATGCATGGCTGTGAGTTTTTCAGTTGCCACTTATGGCAAACAGAAAAGTATTTCATGGCTAGATAGTCAAATAAATAAAGATCCCGAAGTTGTTGCGGCAAAAGAGTTACTTAATGCAAGTAATCATAGAGCCAAAAGTTTAACTCAAGCCGTATATAACCCAGAGCTTGAAGCAAACTATGAAAAAGAAGGTGATTTTGATAATTACTCTATTGGTATCAGTCAAACGATAGATTTTTGGGATAAGCAATCAACAAATAAAACCATTGGTGAAATTGATGTTTATGCAAACCAGCAACAATTGTTATCTCTACTCGATTCTAAAAAGGCTAATGCCTTAACTGCATTAGTTAATTGGCAAGCAGCAAAAAAAGCTGCTCAGTTACTTTCAGAAAGAGAAGAGCAATTGCAAACGCTCGTTGGAATTGTTGAAGACAAACGAAAAGCTGGACTTCTAGAGCCACTTGACGCTGAGCTAGTCTATTTAAACTTGTCGCAAATTTTTAGTGAAATATCTGAGTCTCAAATTGCTTTTAAAAATGCAGAGATAAAGGTTCAGGAGTTATTGCCAGATTGGACGCCTAATACCGCCAATTTACCCTTATTTACTTTTGGAGCAACAAGCTATTCATTTGATTCACAGTGGGTTGAGGATCATCCAAAAGTTAAACTCGCAAGAGCGCAATGGAAGGGGCAACAATCTAAAGCTCAACTAACCACTATGGAATCTAAACCTAATCCAACCATTGGAGTTAGCGCAGGTAAAAGTGGAGATGAAGACTTGGTTGGTGTGACTTTCTCAATTCCTTTAAACATCAGAAATAACTATTCAGATACTGTTAAAGCCGCTTATTCAGAAGCCATTGCAGCAGAGGCCCACTTTCATTCAATTTACCGAAAACAGTCTTTTGAAGCAAAAGCTAATTATGAGTCGCTGACTGTCAGTAAAAATTACTACCAGCAATGGCACAAACTCACCCAAGGCAGGTTGGCTAGCAGCGCAAAGTTACTCAACAAACGCTGGGAAGCTGGTGACATAAATACTTCTGATTATTTACTCGCATTAAATCAACGCGCGGAAGCGCTTCATGCAGGCATCCGGTTGGAAAAGCAATTTAAGCTTGCAGAAATATCCTTCGTTTTAAGTATAGGTCAGTTATCAAAACTTGAGATTTGAACGCGCTAATTTTTCATTAGCGAAAGAAGCGAAATCTTAAATTTATAAAAAATATAGGTTACAAAAATGAATACAATATTTAGTAAAAAATTATTAGCCGTAGTAATTAGCAGCCTGTTAGTAGGGCTTACTACAAGTCATGATGCTTTTGCACAGTCGTCAGATGTTACTGATTCTGTCACAAAGCTTTCCAAACAAGACACAAAAGAACATAAACACTCTGAGAACGAGAGAGTTCATGCTAAAGAACACCCTGAGCATAGTGAGTACTCAGAAAGAGAAAGCCTAAAAGGTCAAGAAGAAGATCTTGACGAGCACGGCCACGAAAAAGGACATAAGGAAGAAAAAGGTGACCATGACCACGGAAATGAGAATAAAGAAGACGAACATGAAGAAGGTATAACTCTTAGCCCGAAAAATATGTCACTTGCTAACATCAAAGTAGAAAGCGTCATCCCAGAATATCAATTTAGCACGATATATGCCCCCGGAGAAATAAAAGCCAACGGTTATAAAAGCTACGTGGTTTCACCTCGTACTGAGTCCGTCATTATTAGTCGTCACGCAGCGCTTGGAGAGCACGTAGAAATAGGCCAAAAGTTAGTCACTTTATTTAGTGAGGCAATGGCACAAGCGCAAGCGGACTATTTAATTGCCTCCACCGAATGGCAACGTGTAAAAAAGCTGGGTAATAAGACGGTGAGTGAAAGTCGATTATTACAAGCTGAAACAACATACAATGCGAGTTATGGGAAACTCATTGCTTTAGGGTTAACTGAAAAAGCAATAAATGGTATTTCTAACAAAGACATTAAAGCATTTGGACAATATACATTAACTGCCCAGCGTGAAGGTGTCGTGCTTCTAGACGACTTTATCCAAGGCCAACGCGTTGATGCCGGAGATACTGTTATGTTACTTGCGGACGAAAAACAATTATGGGTTGAGGCTAAAGTCTCGCCAAACAAAAAGCTTAGTCTATCAATTAACTCTCCTGCGACAATCAAATTAGAAGGTCAAAGTTACAAAGCTAAAGTTATCCAAGAAGCACATACTATTGATCCCAAGACCCGCACCCGAATTATCAGATTAGCGGTAGAAAATGCTGATGACAAACTCCACTCTGGTATGTTCGTCAAAGTCTATTTCCAGTTCGCCACAAAACAGAAAGTGATGGCTGTACCAGAAGGTTCACTGATCCGCAGTGCCGATGGTGATTGGACAGTATTTGTTGAAGACCATCCCGGAGAGTTTAAAGCGACTGAAGTTAATCTTGGTCGAGCTTTAGGTGATTTCAGAGAAATTATCGGACTAGAAAGTGGTACTCGAATTGTAACCAAAGGCGCATTTTTTGTTGCTTCTGAAATCGCTAAAGGCGGATTTGATCCGCATAACCACTAAGGAGCAAGACTATGTTTAATAAAATAATAGATTGGTCTGTTAACAACAGACTCCTTATATTAATTGCACTGTTTGCCACAATTGTCGGCTCAATTATGGTGATCCCAAAATTAAATTTGGATGCTTTTCCTGACGTTACTAACGTTCAAGTCGCTGTTAATACTGAAGCACCGGGACTGGCTGCCGAAGAAGTCGAACAACTTATTACTTACCCCATTGAAGCGGTTATGTACGCCTTACCAGATGTTGAGCAAGTACGTTCAATTTCTAAAACAGGTCTTTCTGGCGTAACCGTAGTGTTTAAAGAAGGCACCGACATTTACTTTGCAAGACAACTCGTATTTGAACGGCTTCAAGCAGCAAAAGAGTTAATACCAGAAGGTGTCGGCACGCCAGAAATGGGACCAAACACATCGGGTTTAGGTCAGGTGTTTCAGTACTTACTTATTTCAGATAAAAACGCTGGCTATGATGCTATGGCACTCAGGAGCCTCAATGATTGGATAGTAAAATTGCTTATTATGCCAGTCGATGGCGTTACTGATGTGCTCTCTTTTGGTGGTAATGTTAGGCAATATCAAGTCAACGTCGATCCTTCTAAGCTCCTAGCATATGAACTAACGCAAGAAGATATCGTTAGCGCATTAGATAGCAATAATGCCAACGTTGGCGGATGGTACATGAACCGTGGACAAGAGCAGCTTGTCATTAGAGGCACAGGCTGGTTTGAGAGTGGTGAGGCTGGCATCAGTAACATCAAACAAGTTCCCGTTAAAACGGTTGATGGAACGGTTGTGACGGTTTCAGATATTGCTAAAGTTGAAATGGGCAGTGAAATTCGTCAAGGCGCTGTCACCATGACGCGAAAATCACCCAATGGAAAAGTCGAAAATTTAGGCGAAGTTGTCTCTGGTATTGTACTTAAACGCATGGGTTCAAATACTAAAGCCACCATTGATGGTATCAATGCAAGAATTCCATTAATTAATCAAGCATTGCCGGAAGGTGTTCGCTTTGAGCCATTTTATGATCAGGCTGATTTGATTGAAAAAGCCGTTAACACTGTTGTAGATGCCTTATTACTTGCATTTATTTTCATCGCGATTGTTCTAGCACTGTTTTTGATGAACTTACGTGCAACCTTTCTCGTCTTAATATCTATTCCAATTTCAATTGGTATCGCGTTAATGATCATGGCTTGGTGGGGCATTTCTGCAAACCTTATGTCACTGGGTGGCATTGCCGTAGCCATTGGTATGCTAGTTGATGGTTCAGTCGTTATGGTTGAAAATATGTTTAAACATTTAAATAGACCTGACGCGACACATTCGAAATCGGTAAAGGAACGCGTTCCAACTTCTGACGCAGATCCGCACGATGTCGAACACGACGATCATGGTATTGAACTGCGCCTGACAGAAGCAGGTAAAGAAGTGGCTCGTCCTGTCTTTTTTGCAGCCTCGATTATTTTAGTCGTATTTGCGCCATTGTTCAGTTTTGAAGGGGTTGAAGCAAAGTTATTCCAACCTATGGCAATAAGCATCATCTTAGCCGTTGTATCTGCGATTGTGGTTGCGTTGTTTATCGTACCTGCACTGGCAACTTATCTATTTAGATCTGGTGTAAAAGAGAGAGAAAGTTTCGTTCTCAAGCCGTTAAACATGCTCTACAAAAAAGGGCTGAAATTTTCTCTAAAACACACTAAATTGATTGTTTCTACATCCATACTATTAGTTATATCTGCTTTGGCAACCGTGCCTTATATTGGTACTGAGTTCGTGCCAGAGTTAGAAGAAGGCACGATAAACTTAAGAGTAACGCTGGCACCTTCTTCAAGTTTAGATACTGCGTTAACTGTCGCGCCAATTCTAGAAGAAAAATTAATGGCGTTCCCTGAAGTAACCTATGCACTTAGCCGTATAGGTAGGGCAGAAATTGGCGGCGACCCAGAGCCTGTAAACAATATAGAAATTTACATTGGTTTAAAACCTATCTCACAATGGACAAGTGCATCTAACCGCTATGAACTTCAAGGTAAGATGGAAAGATCATTAGAAGAGTTTCCGGGGCTACTACTTAACTTTTCTCAGCCAATTGCGACTCGTGTTGACGAGCTAATATCTGGCGTTAAAGCTCAATTGGCGATTAAGTTATTTGGGCCAGAACTCGAAGTTTTGGCGGCTAAAGGTCAGGAAATTGAAGCTGCCATAAGAGAAGTCAATGGAGCAAAAGATGTTGCCCTTGAACAAATTGCAGGGGAAGCGCAACTAGTTGTAAAGCCTAACAGGCAAGAGCTTTCAAGATTCGGGCTTTCCGTCACTAATATTATGGAAGTTGTACGAGATGGTATCGGAGGCGTTGAAGCTGGGCAAATAATTAACGGCAATGAGCGTTATGATGTTTATGTACGTATTGAAGAAGAATACCGACGAAATAAGGAAGCGATTTCTGATATTCGCATTCAGTCACCAACAGGTGCTTGGGTACGCTTAGGTGATGTTGCAACGGTGTCGTTTGAATCGGGGCCTCCGCAAGTTAGACGCGACGATGTACAAAGACGGGTTGTTATCCAAGCAAATGTTCAAAACCGTGATATGGGTAGCGTAGTTGCTGATATCAAAACGGTAATTGCTGATAAGGTTGATTTACCTTCAGGCTATTCTGTTTCGATTGGCGGTCAGTTCGAAAGCCAGCAACGTGCTCAAAATAGACTAGCTATTGTTGTACCTTTATCGTTAGCACTAATCGCACTGCTACTCTACTTTGCTTTTGGCTCTGTTGGTCAAGCAATGCTGATATTGGTCAACGTACCGCTTGCTGTAATTGGCGGTGTTTTTTCCTTATATTTATCTGGACAATACTTGTCCGTGCCTAGCTCCGTTGGCTTCATTACACTATTTGGTGTTGCTGTATTGAACGGCGTGGTAATGGTAGAGAGTATTAACCAACGAATTAGAGATGGCTTGGAAGTTTCTCAAGCTGTATTTGAAGGAGCAACCTCCAGATTGAGGCCAGTTTTAATGACAGCAATAACATCGGCTTTAGGTTTGATACCGATGTTAATGTCTAATGGTGTTGGTGCAGAAATCCAGCGTCCATTAGCGAGCGTTATTGTTGGCGGATTGGTAACAGCAACACTGCTAACACTGTTTGTCTTGCCTGTTTTATATAGCTGGTTTTCTAGAAAGAAAATTGAGGAGTTATCTAGATAGAATAATTTTATTAAGAACCAATATCCCACACCTAAGTGACGTTTTGTGTGGGACTATTAATTAATAGTAAAGATTCACCAAAAAGTTTAATGAAATTAAATGTAATAGTTATTGCAACTCGCGTAGCATACTAACATTCAATTCAATTTTGGAGTTTTGAGCTGTTCTCTCATTTCTAAAATACGTTCAGGTGAATGCACTCCTATTCTCATTACTACAAGCTCAGCAAATGAAATGTCATATAACTTATGTTCAACATCAATTACATAACAACTTCCGTTATGAGTAATTACTTCTATTTTGTCGCCAACAACTCTTTTGTTAACAATTTTTGAAGTAACTATTTGCTCAAATGGACGAAATCTAAATGTTTCATCGTCAATAACTACACCAGCTAAGACATCAATCAAAAATGTTTTTTCAAAATCTTTGTAGTCATAAACCGATACTATGCTTACGTCCTTTAAGTAAGTTTTTTCTGTCATATCTGAACACCTCTCGTGTCTTCTAGAGAATATGGACGAAAGCATGTTAAGTACTTAACCCCATTGACCTTTAATAACTCGTCATCTGCGTCAAAATGAGCAAGAACACTAGCTCGATACAACGAAATATGCTTTTCACAATCAATCGTATTAAACAAACTAGCCTCTACTCGACGGGCGTAAAATATTAGGCTCTGCTGGTCAATACGAACTATAAACTTTTGGTCTCCGTCTAGGTTTTTAACCTGAAGGTTAAGGTCAGGCTTATGCCAGTCTGATACCAACGAAGGCACCAGAGGAAAGCCATAAACTAAATATCGTACCCTTTCAATTTCGAAGGTCGTTGGATTTAATCTAGCGTCATTTCCTATTCCAGAGTTGAAAAGCTCAAGTGTCATCATCAGCCAGTCTTCATGCTTTGAGAAACTGTTACCATTAGAAATGCAGCCCTCAAACTCACCATCGTGCTCCCACTTGATTTTGTACAAATAACTTTTAATATTATCGAAAGATATTTTTTCAAAAGGAAACTTAGTGGCAATGAGCCTGTAGTAGCAGCCGTGAACCTTTAAATCCGCATATTGAACGGCTAATGGATCATCATATGCGTCAAAATAAGGTCGCCATTCCAGCCTAAAGTTAGCTCCTGTATTAATGATGAACTTGGCATCTTCAGACAAACCCAAAACTTTATAAATTGCAGAAACTAATTCTAAAGTTTCGATATCAACAAACATCTGGCTTTCTATGCGGGATGCCATTGCCGTTATTTCTTTATGAAGTGACTCAATTATTTCTTGATCATCGTATTCATTAATAATCAGATATTTGAAAGAGTCATGCGTAAGAATTGAATTTAAATCATTGCTGTCAAAAACGTCTCTAAGACGCTCATGAGCTTGTGGAATAGTAGCACAATCGTAAACACCGATTGACCATAGACGTTCAGCATATTGCTGGGGAAATTCTAATAGTAAGGCGAAGTTTTTTGTTTGATTATTTAATTTATTTTGTAATTGATTTAGCGATATCATGTAATTTTCCAAATAATTTATTGCGAAAAAATAATGGCCTACCAACACACTATTTATTCGATTATTTGAATCACCAAATTTTTACGGATGCTCCGCTTCACTGCTCATATTTTTATTTTAAAAACATGTGTAGGCGTAGGCTGTCCGTTCAGCCTTCACCTCATAATATCGGCAAATTTTGAAATAACAACTTACATATTTGTACAATTTTCAGTTGGAAATTTCCACTTTAAACTCGTTAAAGCTAAGCCCGAAGAGCGATACGACCATCTCTTCGCTAATATTCGAACCGGGAAATTTTTTTTCAAAATTTCCAATTATTCTATCTAGGTTGCTTGCCAATAGTTTTAATAAAAACAATTCGGAGTGAGGAGATAAGGCAGTTAAAGTTATCAGAGGATTATCAAATGATTCAGACTTTATCTTAGCAATTAAATCACTATAACTGTCGCAGCAATAAAGACAAATAGCCAAACTTTCTTGGGCTTGCCCAAGCTGGCAAGATAATAACTTCGCTAATCGTTTTGCCTGTCTTTTAATGTTTTTCAACAGGTCTTCATTATTATGAGACATTCAGATACCAACAAAAAAGCAGCAACAAAAGTCCACGTACTTTCATTACTAAATTTTTATTTGGTATTTGAGATAATTAATGTCAGAGTAAATCCATTTCGTTCTCTTCGTGGGAACTGGCCGCTCTGAAAAGGCCACTACTTAAATAGTAGTGGCTATTGTCGCAAGATTATAAAGAAATGTGAAATATGTTAGAGGTTTTGCTCTGTAAATTGAGCCAACGAACTTCTTTCTACTTCATCAAAGATTAAAACGCTGCCCTTTTCATAGTTCCTGTAGATATTTACCGCAGCACTAGCTCCGCTGCTTGCGGGGGTAATAAATCGATCATCAATTTGCGCTAAGTTTCCGAGCACAATGGTTCTACAATTCTTGCCACCTCGACTAAGCATTCCTTTCATCTGAGCACGAGTCATATTCTGCGCTTCATCAATGATCAATACCGCATCATCTATCGAGCGTCCTCGAAAGTAAGCCATGGAAGTAAACTCAATATTCGCTTTTTCAATAATGTGCTCTATAGTTGCATGAATATTGGTCTCATGATTATCGTCAGAGTGCATCGAAATTAAAGCATCTGTAACTCCTGCTAATAATGGCATGGACTTATCTTTAAGATCCCCCGGCAAATACCCCGGATCATCATCCATAAAGTCACGGGAACGCACCACCACTATCTTTTTGTACTGTTTTAACTCTAAAACTTGGTGCAGCCCTGCCGCAACCGCCAAGAAAGTTTTTCCTGACCCCGCTGGGCCAAGGATTATATTTAAGTCGTAATCGGGGCTTGTGAGCTGCTCTAAAGCAATTGCTTGCCTGTGGTTTTTAGGTAGTATTCCCCAAATTTTTTCATGCTTTCTAGAAAGGAGTTCAGTGAAAACATGTTCATCGGTTACTTCAGTGATCTTCCCAATATGTTCGGCTTCATCAAACCAGTACATCCGTGGTTGCGCTTCTTCATTGAAAGTTTCACGGCTAAAGCGATAGGTTTTACCTGACATCGCAAATCCATCTTGCTCATCACATCTATCAAACAAATCGCCATCAAATTTTTGCACTCCAGTGTATAACAAGTCCATATCTGAAATTTGATTGTCAACAAGTACGTCTTCTGCATCAACACCTATTGTTCTTGCTTTTAGTCGCATATTTATATCTCGACTAACAATAGTGACATCCTTATCTAACTCTTTCTGTAAATGAAGGGCATAATTAATTATTCGATTATCTGCATCGCTACCGATACCATGCTTTAGCTCTTTCGCCATATCAAGCTGGGTATCAATACCAATGTATAATTTCCCACGCTTTGCTGTTTCTGTGGAAGGCAGCTCTATACCAGCTTCCATCTGTTCTGCACTATGTCCATTAATAATATCTTCAAGCATCCTGATCACTACGCGAGCATCTGCACTTACAGACTTGTTTGTGCGTTCTTTCAAATTATCTAATTCTTCAAGTACCGTTAGGCAAATATAAATATCCTCCTTATAGGCCAAGAGGGACTTGGGATCATGCACTAGCGCTGATGTGTCTAAAACTCGTGGGTTTCTGTTTTCTTTACTATTCTTCATATAAAATTCTCACAATTATTTTTGTAATTTTCTGCGCTAAATAAAGTTTTATTTTCAGATGCGAAATTACTTATATTGAACAAGCAAATACTATTTGCTCTTATTTTTTTGAAGTATTTAGAGGTAAATTTATCTGTTACTTCTAGAAGTAGAAGTAATAATATTGAAAAGGCATAGAACAGTGTATTTTTTACTATTTCACTATTCTCCTATTTTACGAAAACGCATATAAATATTAGATCCTTCATTACTGCTTTAACGTTTATCATATTCCCTGATTCCCATTAAGCCATTTAATAATTACCATCGGATGACAAATCATCAAAAAGTAAAATTTATCTAATACTCACCTATAACTTTAGCAAAAAAAAGGGCTGTCAACTACTTAATTTTGAGTAAAGTCAATGGTTAATTGAGATTATTTATATTTATGAAAGACTTATTAAATGGGCACTTTTAAAGCTATAATTAACTATTCTCCGCTTTTCCATCTAATAGCTCATAGATGTCATCAAGTATATGTCCAACATCATCCATTAACTCAGCACTACTAATGTGACCCGACAGAATTTTTTCTTTTAACTCCTTCACCTCATCTTTTGCAGAGCTAACACCATATATCACTTGTGCAGCATCCATAGTTTTATTAACACCAGATAACTCACTAAATGCTAAGTGAATATAAGGAGACAAAGATTTTTCATGTTTATGCCCTGTCCAAGCCATGACTTTATCTTTGAAGGCTTTTTCAACAGCAAACTTGGCTTTAAACTCCCCTTCATCTTGTAAATTGAAAAGCTCAATTAACATTTCAATCTTGTCTGTAATAAAGCTATGTCTAAATGCATGAGCCATTAAGTTTCCTGTAGCACCTATATCTTTTGCCCACTGATTAAAATAGGTTGTAATGGTATCAGGACCTAATGGCAATCCACTATTCTCCCCTATAAACACAAAACCATGATCTCCCATGGTACTCATACCTTTGTTTTTACGGGACTTATTAACTTTTTTCAGTATTCTCGCTCGGTTCCGCTTAATATATTTAGCTATAGACTTCAACGTAGTTCTGTAGACAGGAACAAATCTTTCTTCTTTTTCCTGTTCAAGCGCATGTTCTTTTTGCTTAAGCGTGATTAGTCGTAATAAAGGTATTTTTTCATTGCTGGCTAACGCTTTTTCAATATCGGATACTCTAAGATTCGCAACTTCAGAACGCCTTCCACCAGTTGCCTTGTATGCTTTAACTAAACTCTTATTCCTTTCTACAAGGTTTCTATTTTCTCCAGCAGATATAAAAGCCATTAGTTTTTCAACATCTCTTAAAGCGACTGGCAAACGTTTCTTATATTCATCTTTAGTGGGAATACATACGTGATTATAATAGGTAATTGTTTTTCCGTATTCCTTGTATTCACACTCATCTACCGTCAATCGACAGCCAGATTCCCCTATAAACGACTTGTCACTTAGTCTTTTTCCTATATCCACTAAAAAAGCTAATGTTTGACGGCCAATTTTTCCTACACGAGTATTACTTCTTACCTTCAGGTCTTTCTTTTTTCCTGTCTGGTGCTTTTCAGCCATTAATCCATTTATGAAAAGTTCAAAATAAGCATTATTTAATTCGCTAAAATGAATATCATTTTGATAACAAAAACGAATGATATGCGGTAATAAATCGGCATCGGCATTTGCTTTCGCTGTACCACCTTTCCCTTTTAATGACCAGTTTTTAGTAGTGATACCTTTCATAATATACAAATTAGCTTCAATACATGGCAGCCCACTAGGCCAATAAAGCATAGGCATGTTCGGTAAAGTACGATACCTATAATTATCTCTTAGTACATTGTGAAATAATGGTATTTCCACATTCTCTAAGTTTATTCTTAATTGATGCTTTTTCATGATTTATCTAACTTGAAGCTTTTCATTAATAAGCTTTCAATTCGATTTCTTTCTGACTCAATAGCATTTAGAACTTTTTGTTCTTTCGCTGATTCTGCCACACTTCCTAGAGCCTCAAGCGTGACTTCTATGGCTTTAGACAGCATTAGATTTGATGCACGAACATTTCGGAGTTGTTTTTCTAATTCATCCACTTTTAAATTCAAGCCCTCTCGTGTATCTGCCCTGACTTCTCGCTTTTTGCGACTTAGCTCTCTTTCGTGTTCTTCAATTGCTTTTAAGGCGTTTTCTCTAAGCTCGTCTAATTCAGTGAAACCGCCTAATAAAGCTTGTTCGCAATGACTTTTAAAAGAGTTCAAAGACATTGATATAAATTCATCACCTCTACTAAATTTGGCCCAGCTTGTTTGAGAACGAAGCGCATTGATTAACTCCCCATCTTTAACAAACTTCCCGACTTCTTCAGCTTTTTCAAATAACTTGAGAAAATCATTTCTTCGTTGTATTGAAACCAACTTTTTTTCTTTGTTTTCAGAATGACTACTCATATTTCAATACCAAATCCATAACTTCAGCCTTACTTCCATTAGCATTAGTTACTACCGCATAATCTGCTTTTAAATCAATTACCCCATCTGCCAACATTTGCTCTATAGATAATAATAATGCTTCGTACCCACTGTATCTTTGAGGGACAACGTGCTTATGAGCTGGTGACAATGATATAATTTCATCTTCTACATCTTCACTTATCTCTTCATAAGTTCGATATTCCAAACTATTGATGCCGAACCTATTTTTTAAAACAATTTCTAACTCACCAATCTTACTAATGTCATCATTTTTAATTCCATCGATTAGCCGCTCAGCTTGTACGCCTCGCAATTCTTCCCCTGTCATTTCTTCCTTGATATAGCGTTCCAAATGAGAAATATCTGTATGCGCCAAAAAGTACCTCAGTGTTTCACCAGCTTCATAGCCATAAGACCAGTAAAAAGTCATGGCAAAGAATCGTCTCAATTGATGTTGTCGAATATAAAGCCTTCTTGTAATACCATCTTCATCAACATAGGTTCTAGTTTCAAAGTAATCACAAAAGGCATCTAGGTTATCAACAAAAGACTCTGAATTTCCTTCTTTAAAAGTCAACGTATGAGAGCTTAACGAGTTAAACAATCCCATATTATCAAGATGTTCAACTAGCCCCAGCTTCTTTATTTTTGCATTAAATGTTTGCCATTTATAAATTAGTGAAGCCAAACTATTCAATATGGGTCTACTCAATTCTTCTCTAAGAATTTCACCACCATAAGCGACACCTGACTTTCTGTTATCAAAAATAAGATTAAACTCCTGATCATTTGAATCACTGGGATCTACATCTGATGGTGAAATTGCACTCAATGGGTCCAAATCTACTAGCTCACCCATTCTTCTTGCCATTGTCGCACCGATAACTATCTGCAATGAGCCTTGGAGGACGTTAAATAAAAAGAATAAATCTTTATTTTCTCTTCTTTTTTGATATCGATCCTTTTCTGTCGAAGCATAACCGATCACCTCAACTCCCAACTCAATGACTTCAGGGGTTAAGTATTTTTTATAGCCAAAGTTAATAAACTCTAATAACGAAGTCTCTTCTATTTCTTTGCTTCCCGCTTCAAGCATTTTGGTAATTGAATCAAAAAGAATCTCTCGATTGTCATAGATAAATTCAAATGCATTTCTCATTTGGATTAAAACTTCACCAGCTCCAATTGTTAAGGTTCTACCTGCTCGCTTCGCAGGTTTTGCCATCAGTGCTTCTAAGTTTATTTCTCCAAACAAGCGGCTATTAATTTCAACAACTTCCAGTCCACTAAGCTCTGCAACATGAGCGATATCAGACAATAAAAAGAAATTCTGACGAATAGCCCTAAAATAAGCATGAGAGATCCCAAGCTCAGCTCTTTTATTTAAAGGGTGCTGTTTAAATTCACTGGTTTGATTATATGCGGGGCTAGCTATGATCTGATATGCCTGAGGCATTGGTAGTTGAACCCTATGTCCATAAAGCGTGTTTGAGTAAAGCCTAGTACGCAAAAATGATGCGCTAATATTTCCATATCGATTACTTCCCTTTTTAAAATCAAAAGCCCCTTGCAACATCAAAAAAGCAATTTCTCGACTTTGTTTCTTATTACCTACTGTCGAGTCATCAAGCGTAAATTTCTTTGACAATTTATCAAAGTGTTCATCTAATTCTTGAGCACTATTCGAAGAAATATTCTGCTCAATATAACTAGCTAGTCGCTCTTCAGTGTCATAAACACCAACGGTTATTTTATCTTTATCAAATAGGTCAGCTAACATTGAATAAACATAGTCAGAGTTCCAGTTGGAAAAATGTTTTTCCAAATGAAATTTATCCGAGTTTAATAACAGGTAATCAATTAAATATAGGGTATTCCTAATTTTTTTAGATATTGTGGTAAGCGATAGTTTTTGAAACCCACAATGTAATGAGGACGATTGAATCAACAACCAACATTTAAATGTATTGAGTAGCTTATAGTGTGCTGGAGACAGTAACTTTTCTACCCCTCCTTCACTGTTAATAAACGCGACATCGAAATCTATCTTAACCGTAGCGCTATCTAACCTTATGTTCCACACATTATCTTTATGATTCGAAAGCAGCCATGCGGGAGCTAAGATGTCAGAATCATATCCTTCAACATACTTGTCAACCAACTCTTTACTTTGAGCAACGCTCTCCGATGGGGAAAGCCCTACGACCAAGCGGTGATATTCATTTTTGTTTTCAACATCAACTAATTTCATATCACCCTCTCACTCTAAAATTACTTATCGTCAACGGCTGCGCTTTGGCCTCTTGATACATGTCTAAAATTTCTTCTTCAAACGACTCTGTTGTGACATCATCACTTGTCAACTGATGCTCTAATTGAGTGATTATCAAAGTTGATAGCTCTTCCCATGTATTGATAGTTTCAACCGCATAATCTAAACCTTCAATTTCTTCACTTGTTGCCTCAAAGAAAAAGAGTAGTATCCGCAGCAAAGGCGTAGATAAAACTACCGTCCCATCCTGTTTAGGTTTTGCCTCATTAATATTAAAGACATTTCCATCTCTAATATGCCCATGCATACTGTTTAGCCTATGATTTTCTAGAAACTCATCTAATGCCTCTGGTGATATATCAATTGCTTTATGCAGATACTTAGACTCCTTCATTGCTTCATATACAATTGCATTCTGAAAGATCCTTATCCAGCGATCTTTAAAATACTTCAATATTGGTAAAGGTAAATAACGATTAACCAAATCAGCTCTTTCTTCTTTATGCCCTAGCGCTTCACACATTTTTTTAACTGAATTGGTTTTTAAGAATACTTCAACGCCTGAACTAGACCTCAGCCTGCTAATAGTCAACATACTTGCGACTTCTTGTGCTCTTTCTTTAGATACACGCGAAGACGGCAAAGATAAACTTCTCGTGAATACGGAACTGGATGTTATTTTCTTTAAATTTGTAATACCTTTGAGCTTAGCTGGCAGCTTTTCCAAAGAAGCTATCAATAACATATACTGATAGTCATTATTGCCTTGGCGCTTCAAAAATTCCCTCGCCAATTTTGTATGTTCAACAATACGTTCAACAATAACTTTGGAAGTATCGTTTAACTTAACTATCTGTTCTGCATTAACTGGACCTCTGCGTTTTTTAACACTTCGAATAACCCAGCCATCTTTCACTTTTACATAACCTAATGGTTTTCCACCATCATCATAAAAGCGCCAGTTCAATAACCATGAGTCTGTTATCTTAGGATGCTCATGGACTAGAGAAAGTATTAATGGATATAGAACATGATATGTTGGAATACATAATAATTTGTTGAGATATTCAGTTTGATCTCGAAAACCTAAAAACGTTGAATAACCTCCCTTTTTTCCGGGTTGTGCCCACAAAAAATGATTGAACGTTGCACATGCTATTGCTCGTTTTTGAGCGATTGAATCATAATCTATGACATCACCAAGTTCCTTCGGTGCAGCAAGAGCTGCATATTTTTCATATCGTTTTAGTCTTTTGTAATTAATCTCACTTGCTCTGTCAGATATGGTGATCACATGACCTATATCTCTTCGAATGTCCTTAACCACTTCTTTTATGGCTTGCTTATCAGTTCGTTCAAGTGGAATTTTCGTTAATAATTTATTGTTAAAAATGCCGGAACTACACCCTTCAGACTTTTCCATTGAATTATGAGAGCCTGACAATGTGATAGCTTGTCTAAATCTGGGCACAGGAAGAGGAAAAATGGGTTCTTCAAAAATAGCATAGGTGATTAAACACTCTCGATAAATACTCATTTTTATCGACCAAGCTTTTACAAATGCGCTTCCATCCAATCCTTTCTCGATATGGCTTTTCAGCTCAATATTGAAGATGACGGAAAGATATTTGACCGCCAAACTAGACTGTAGATACTGCTTAAGGGTAGGAAAATCATCAGCTAATTTTATAAAGTATTTAAACAAGCCTTTAAAGTGCTTAATGTTTGTTTGAACCGTCTGTTCTTTATTCTTCCGACAAAAACGTGAAAGTGCTGAAAAAAGTTGCTGAGCTACTTTGTCACCATAAGCTTCTCTAATAAAAGAAAATTCTACTGATATTTTGTTGCCTGTATTATCTTCTAGTAACCAGCCTGAAAAAAAGCCAAGCTTTTCTTCGTTAACGCCACTAAAGCTATCAAGTATTTTTTGAACATCGGTATGCACTTTTACCTTAGATAACACTGGAGCAGACAATGCTACATTTGCCTTTTCAGCAACATGAACAAACACTTGAACCATGTAAGTACTGTAATTGTATTTATGAATTAGAGAGCCATCTAATCTTTCATAAATAAAACCAATCACTGATGAAAGATAACGGTTGATTTCGCTGCTACTATTGAATGACTTTAAAGTTAAGTGCTGCTCAGTAGAATAAAGATATGCGTCAAGAATTTTTAGAACAAGAGAGTAGCTCTTTTGTACTTTGTCAGTGCAACTTAGTATATGCTCTTCAAATGTAGCTCGTTGCGGTTCGGATAATACTTTAAAAGGAAACTGCGATAATATTTTTGTATTGATTAAATTTGTCATTAGGATAAAACTTTACTTTTATCCAGACTACCATTATTTTTTGACAGTTGTCAATAAAAATAAATTCATCAAATAACACTTCAAGCAGCTAAATACGGCAACACAACATCTTTTTGACAACTACTGTAATTTAGGAAATTTTCGGTACCGGGCAAAAAACCTATGGATTCAGCGATTTCAGGTGTGCTACGAGTGACAATGATTTTATCGTAAAGCCCACGTTCAATAACTTGTTCCAAAGCCGTAGCTAAAGCAAGTAAGGTTTTACCGCAGCCGGCTGGCCCAGTCAAAATGACTAAGTCAATGGTTGGATCAAGTAGAGCATCCATCGCCATGCCTTGATAAATGTTCTTTGGGTGAATGCCCCAAGCCTGTTTTGCCATCAGGCGTTCACGGCTCAAATCAGTTATTGCTACGTTGTCATTATCCCAGCCAGTTACCTTAGCGGCAAAATGTTCGCCTTCATCAATCAAATATTCGTTCATGTAACGATTAGGCAAGACATCACGTTTAATATAATGCGTGGTATTACGGCCTTCCGTTTCACTTTCACACTTATCAACATGCTGCCAAAAATCACCTGAAAACTGATGATAGCCTTTGGTTAAAAATTTAATATCATCAATTAATTGATCAGTGCGGTAGTCTTCAACATAAGCTAACCCTGCCCCTTTAGCTTTTAAACGCATGTTGATATCTTTAGTAACGAGCACAACTTTATTTTTAGGATTATTTGACTGTAAATAAATCGCACAGCTAATTATACGGTTATCATTTTCATTGAAAGATAATTTAACTTTGCTTTCTTCTAACGCGTAATCATTAAAAATAGACAAACAGCCGCTGGGATGTAATTCATCATTTTGCGGTAATTTAACTCCCGCAAGCACTTGTTCAGGCGAGGCATCAACAAGAATATCTTCAAGCGCTCTGATCGCCACTCGCGCATCACGACTAACATCTTTCTGGCGGTCTTTGATAGAGTCAAGTTCTTCTAATACCGTCATGGGTACGACGACATCATGTTCTTTAAAGGAGAGAAAAGCGAAAGGTTCGTGCAGTAAGATATTGGTATCTAAAACATAAATAATTTTTTCTGCTGTCATATGAAAGTCCCTTACCAAGTGAAGGCTCCACAGCATGTTTGTTATAAACTGCTGCCAGAAACCACAAAAAGTTGTAACTCATCTAACCAAAAACAATTTAATTACCTATTCGTTCTTATCATTGTTTCACAATCATAAAAACAGCTCGCGCTACTAGAATCATTGCTACTTTGACAGTTTACTTTAGAGTAAGCAAGTCGCTTTATTAAATATTATGACTACACTAAAACACTTTTTTGACACTTTGATGACTATAGTAAACTAAGCGATTGCTATTAACATTTTATCCATAAGGTTCGGTTAAATTTTCAGTACTACAATCCTGAATATTTAACAAAATAAAAACATAAGCAACTGATAATTAAATCCCTTCAATATAACAAAAACAGTTTACTTTAACTTCAAGTTAACTTGCACAGAAGCAGTAATCGCGATGAGTGATAAAACAAAATTCAATTTTATAAGTTTTAATCAAAAAAAGTGCCATTTTCCGGATTTATTTAATGATCACTTCTATGATTAACGATACTATAGCGCCTTTTTTTTGACGTGTGTTTATTACGCGAATTATTGAGTTGGAGTTTTTTCTATGACATTTTACCCTGGACAACGCTGGATTAGTGATAGTGAGTCAGATCAAGGGCTAGGTACCGTTACCGCAGTCGAAGGTCGTTTTGTAACTATCGTGTTTACGGCAACTGGGGATGCAAGACAATACGCCATAGACAATGCTCCACTCACCCGAGTTATATTTAATACTGGTGATAGTATTCCAAGCCATGAAGGCTGGTCACTTACTGTTGAGTCTTTCGAAGAAAGTGATAATTTACTGACCTATTTTGGCGTTCGACAAGACACTGGCGAAGCCTGCTCGCTAAAAGAAATGATGATTGATCATTTCATAAAGTTCAATAAACCTCATGACCGCCTACTCAACGGTCAAATCGATCGGCTTGATTGGTTTCGCTTACGTAAAGATTGTTTACATCATCAATTTAGCCAGCAGCAATCTGAACTTATGGGCCTTAGCGGTGGTCGAGTCAGCTTAATTCCGCATCAATTATACATTGCCGAAGAAGTTGGCAGTCGTTTTGCACCAAGAGTTTTATTAGCCGATGAAGTTGGCTTAGGTAAAACCATCGAAGCTGGCCTGATTATTCATCAACAATTAGTCACAGGCCGTGCTAAACGCGTATTGATCATAGTCCCTGAGTCACTAATGCATCAATGGTTGGTGGAAATGTTACGCCGCTTTAATTTGCAGTTTAGTATTTTTGATGAAAGTCGTTGTGAAGAAGTCGCAAATAACGGCGACGAAAATCCCTTTAGCACTGAACAATTAGTGCTGGTAAATCTTGGCTTTATTACCAAAAATCCACGCTGGTATGAAGCGATGATAGATGAAGAATGGGATCTGATGGTGGTTGATGAGGCACACCACTTAAACTGGCAACAAGACAATGCTAGTATCGAATATCAATGTATAGAGCAGTTAGCGCAAACCATTCCTGGCGTATTGCTACTGACCGCAACACCTGATCAGCTAGGCCATGAAAGCCACTTTGCTCGTTTACGTTTACTCGATCCTGACCGCTTCTTCGATTATCAAAAATTCACCGAAGAAGAACTGCACTATACCGAAGTGGCAGACGCCGCCAATACCTTGATCACCCGAGAACCGCTAGCGAGTGAGCAAATATCTACATTAACGACCTTGTTACACGAAGCTGATGTCAGCGCACATATCGCGGCAATTAATCATGCTGAAGAAAGTATTCAAGACAGTGCTCGCCAGCATATTCTTGACCAGCTATTAGATCGTCATGGCACTGGCCGTATTTTGTTTCGCAATAGCCGTAACACCATTAAAGGCTTTCCTGGTCGCGAATTACATGCAGCACCACTTGCTATGCCTGAAGCTTATCAAAACTCGATTAATGAACTGTTGTTGTCGGGTACAGCTGAAGATCTCAAATCGCAAACCCAAGCAAAGTTTATCTTTACGCCTGAAACACTGTTTAGCTTAGACAGCCATGAAAGCTGGTATGACATTGATCCTCGTGTCGATTATTTAATCGAACTTTTACAATCATTGAAAAAAGAAAAAGTGTTGGTTATTTGTGCCCACGCACAAACCGCTGTCGACTTAGAAACAGCATTACGCGTTAAAGAAGGCATGCGCGCAGCAGTATTTCATGAAGGATTAAGTATTTTTGAACGTGATCGCGCTGCTGCCTACTTTGCTCAAGATGAAGATAGCGCACAAGTACTATTATGTTCCGAAATCGGCAGTGAGGGGCGTAATTTCCAGTTTGCACATCATTTAGTATTGTTTGATTTACCTCGTAACCCTGACTTACTTGAACAACGTATTGGTCGTTTAGATCGTATTGGTCAAACAGAAACCATTCGTATCCATGTACCTTACTTTGAAGATTCAGCGCAAAGCTTATTATTTAAGTGGTATAAAAAATCATTAAACGCCTTTGAACATACCTGTATTACTGGCCATTCGGTTTACCAAGCTTTTGGCGAAAGCTTATTTGATCTTGCGCTTAGCGCAAGCTGGGACTCTAACGAAGCGCAGTTATTAATCGAGCAAAGTCATGAAAAACACCTGACGATCAAACAAGACTTAGAATCGGGTCGTGATAAATTACTTGAATTACATTCTTCAGGCCAAGGTAAAGCACATGCTTTAGTGGAGAAAATAGAAAAACTCGATCAACAAATTCATTTGCCACAATTTATGTTCCAATTATTAGATGTTTTTGGTATCCAACAAGATGATAAAGCTGATAACGCTATCGCCTTGCAGCCTTCTGAACATATGTTATGTACCAACTTCCCGTGCTTACCTGAAGACGGCACTACCATTACTTTTAATCGCCATACCGCTTTGGCGGTTGAAAATTACCAGCTGATCACTTGGGATCATCCGATGGTGCGCGGTGCCATGGATTTAGTACTTAGTGATGAAATAGGTAATTCCAGTATTGGTCTGTTAAAAAATCCAGCCTTGCCAGCCGGCACTTTTTTCTTAGAATGTATATTTACTTTGGAAGCTATTGCCCCAAGTAACTTACAACTAGGACGTTATTTACCTACCACACCCATTCGTATACTAGTCGACAAAAATGGGAATGACCTTGCCGATAAAGTCAGTGAAGCAGTATTAGATCAGCAATTATCACCGGTAAAAAAACAAGTTGCCCTGCAATTAGTTAAAGCGCTGAAAAGCCAAGTGTCGCCGCTAGTTACCAAAGCAGAAGCTCACGCAGAACAACAAATTAAGACTATACAAGAAAAAGCATTAGCAGGAATGCAAACAGCAATGGATGAAGAGCACCAGCGTTTAACGGCACTTAAAGCCATTAACCCGAGTGTTCGTCAACAAGAAATTGACTTCATTCTAATGCAAAAAAATGCGTTAGCTGAATATATTGAAAAAGCGCTGATTAAGTTTGAAGCCGTACGTTTGATTGTGGTGAGTAATTAACGCTAAAAACTCATGATAAAGCCCGATGCCTTAGTATTTAGCTAACCACCGGGCTTTTATTACTCTATTATTTTCTACTAATAGCGACTCAACGATAGCAGCTAAATGGCCATGAAACGGTTTATGTCTTTAAGCTAAATTACATTAAAAATTTAGTCTGCTGTTTAGCAATATGATGCAACAATTTTTTGAGGAAAATTTACATGAGTGCTAACCCTGACTTTATTTATCAGCCTCCCATGAGCCCTTACCTTGATATTGTTTATCAAGACGACGACATCGTGGTATTGAATAAACCAAGCGGCTTACTAACCGTACCTGGCCGTTTACCAGAGCACCAAGATTGCTTACAAAATCGAGTACTAAAAGTGCTACCAACGGCAACCGTTGTGCATCGGTTAGACATGGCAACATCGGGAATTATTCTCATGGCCCTTAATAAACCCGCCCATGTTGCCATAAGTCGACAATTTGAAAAAAGGTTAACACAAAAGAGCTACATTGCTCGTGTTTTTGGCCGAGTTGAACAATCGACAGGTTCTGTTAAAGAACCACTGATTTGTGATTGGCCCAACAGGCCGAAACAAAAAGTAGACTATGAGCATGGTAAAACGGCACTAACCCATTATAAAGTATTAAGTTATCGAGAAAACAATGATGCTCAAACCACGACATTATTAGAACTAACTCCAGTGACTGGGCGCTCTCATCAATTACGAGTGCATATGTTAGCTATAGGTCACCCAATATTAGGTGATCGCCTTTATGCTCATGATCAAGCTCTTACCATCAGCAATCGTTTGCAATTACATGCAAAAATGCTACAAATCAGCCACCCAGTTTCGGCACAAACATTAACATTTTCCAAAGCATGTCCTTTTGACTAGGTTCTCTTAAACGTTCGTTTATCCGTCGGTTCATCGGACTAAAGAAATGGCTGATATTGTCGATAATAGGGGTTATATCATTCGCCTAGTTTGTTTTATTAATAAGTCACCTATTTTAGGAACCTTACTTTTTATGCGCTTGAACATACAACCACAATTACTCTTTATCACATTAATAGCTTTGTGCTTATTTTTTAATAGTTCAACATCACTGGCCATTGCAGCTGAGCAAGATACTCAAAGCGCTACAGAAGCCTCTAAAAGCAGTAAAGCCAAAGACAATACTGATACTCCTGCACCGACAAAGCCAGCTGAAGGTACTCATCAACATAAAGTCATTATCAACGCGCCTATTGATGCCTTTGAACAGCAGCAAAAAGACATAGAACACTATTTATCCAAAGAAACCATAACCCCCCTTCTTGTCGGCAGTGATAAATACCTCATCGCTACCAACGAAAATACAACAGCGGTCAATAAAGGTGTCATGGTGCTGATTCCTGATTGGCAACAGAGCATAGCGACACCCAACGCACTGAATCAGTTACGGCAAAATATGCCAGAATATGGCTGGACGACAATTACCTTACATCCTCCGCATAAACCTAATAACTACCCATCGCAAGCATTGGTAGAGAGTGAACGTATTACTGAAAACGCTGAAAGCTTAGATAACTACGGTAAAACATTTGCTGATATTTTGTTAGTGGTTTTAGAAAAAGCCAAAAATTATCCCGGAGGAATAATCGTGGTAGCAGAAGGAAGTCATGCCGCATTTATACTTGATATCTATCAGAAAAAACTGGTTAATGAGCCAAGTGCTTTTGTTATGCTCAGTGCCTATATGCCAACACCAACAGCGAGTAATCAAATCGCCCAACAACTTGCCATGACAGACTACCCGGTACTCGATTTATATTTACAGCGAGATAACCGCTTAGTGCTTGCAAATGCAAAGCTCAGAAAAGATTTTGCCAATAGAGAAATGAAGGTTTATTACCGACAAAAGCAATTAAATAACCGAGCGACGGGTTATTACCCTAACAACACATTGGCAAGAGAAATCATAAGTTGGCTTAGTTCTGTTGGTTGGTAATCTCGAATGATAACTTTACCTTCAATGCCAACCTTATGCGCCAGAGTTGGCAAAGCATCAGATTCATAATGAGATGCGACAATTCCCATTAACTCGCTCCGTTGATTAACAAAGCCAAAATGAATTGTTCATCAAGATAATGGCTATAGCAGCATCTGTGACCCTTACTTTAAACTTATGTATAGAAGAAAGTATAACACTGAAGCGACTATCCACAGCCCTTAGTACTTAGCAACAAATTTAGCCCAAGACAATAGTATTTCTCGAAAGTCTTCCTGGCCACAAGATGATGAATCCTGCTGGTCAAAATCAATATTTTCTTCCACCAATGCATCCGGTAATACCTCTATGCCATCAATGCTGGCATTGGTTTGGACAGTTACATCGCCGCGATTAAAAACCACACTGTATTCGCTGCCTATTATTGTAATTTCCGATTGCTTTTCTTGTTCTATTTCTACCATTGCAGATAATAATTGCTCAAGTTTCACAACATCTGTACCCACCTCAACCTCTAACCATGGACCGATAACCTCGTGGTCGAGCGAAAACTTGGCCATTGCAGCCCCTGTTATCGGATCATCTATAAATTGATATTCCATATATACCTCTAATTGAAAACTTTGGAAAGCCCGACTTTAGGGCGGAAAAATTTTAGTGAAAAGTAAGTAACCTTCTCGATTACCAGTTGTAACAATGTAATTTTACCGGCTTAGCAATAATTATTCATGCATCACCATAAGTTAACTATCAGTGTTTTAATCAATAGCAGAAAGTTAGTCTAAAACACTAGCCGCTTCTACGATGCATTAATCGCATAATGGTTTTAAATAATAAGTTGCTTAAATTGTTGTCAGCACAAAAAGCAAGCCTATTTCCCATATCAAAAAAGAAAACGTCAAGACTCCTCATTTAAAAAAACAAACAAATTATATTAATAAAAATCACTACAAACAAAAAAATCGACTATATTAACCAAATAGATTTAATTAGTTTATATTATCTAATTGTAGCAAACCCATGGCGTTTAACACGAGATTACTCGGTTAATTAGCTAATATGAATTATTGATAAATGGATTTTCCTAATAAAGTGTTTAAAGGACCTAACTAAACTTTAAGCTCACTAAAATATCGCTCTATAGTCGATAAGGATGCAATTTATCACAAATAATGCCACGCACCATTTTTTTAAAAAAATCACCTTAAAGCAACCGATGTATCTAACAATTAGTTTTGTTGTTGCTTGCTCAATTAGTTTATTTTTCATTTCGTTGAAAGCAACGGCTCAAGCACAAAAAACAATACTTGTCGCCATGCATATTGAACCGCCATTTTCGGAAATCATTAATGGTGAGTTTGTCGGTGAAAACATAGATCTAGCTAATGCGCTTGCCAATCAAGCCGGCTATAACGCAAGGTTTGTCTACTGTCCTATCGCACGCTGCTTTTCACTTATTCAAAGTGGTCAAGCCGATATGTTCGTAGCGGTACGAAAAACGGAACTAAGAAAACAATTTCTCACTTATATTGAGCCGCCAATTAAAATACAAAAATTACCATTACGCTTCTATATTCGTACTGAGAATAAAATCACTTTGAATAGCTATAAAGATTTACGGCCACTAACAGTAGGGGTTTTAAGAGGGGCGTCATATTTCGATAAATTTGATCATGATACCCAAATAAAAAAAATCCCCTTAACTAATCATCAGCAACTCATTGATATGCTTTTAAAAGGGCGCATTGATACATTTTTAGAACGTGAAGAATCCATAATGCCGTTGGTTGACCAAAATGTTTATGCTACGCGCATAAAATTGGCCAAATTCTCTTATGATAAAAGTGTCGGATCTTACATTGCGATATCAAAAAATTCTAATTTGGAACATGAAAAAGAACATTTTTCCAATGCTTTTCAAACCCTATCTAACAGCGGTGAGTTAATGGAAATTTTAAATAAAACCAGAAGATAGACTAAACTGCGATTGAACTAACCTTACTCTATAACGTCTATAAATTATCCTTTCATTACCTTATATTCATATTACTGTGCAAAATGGAACTTACACTGCTGTCATATCTTCTCTGGCTATTCACAGCCTAATACTATTCATTATCCTAGTAACAGCGAAAAATCAGCAATTATCGGTTCCAGAAATTGAAAAAACAGCAATAAAAAGTTTTCTATATTATGCTCCTAAAAACACACCACAAGTGCTCATTAGCACAACAGAAAATTCACAAGCTGAAAAAGAAAACGATCCTATCATCGCTGAGCCATCCTTAAGCCCAAAAGATAATGAAGCAGTAGCATCTAAGGGTGTTCAAGCTGCCGAAGATATGCCTGAAAAAATTGAAAAAACACTTTCCGATAAAGATGGCAGTGTGGTCACTACAGCAATTGATTTACCCAAAGCTACAGCAACCATGCCACAGCCATCACCTGAGCCAGCTCCAACAAAAAGAAAGCTAGATAGTTTCACACAATTACAAAGACTTAGAAATAAGCTTAACCAAAACTCATCCACAAGTACCCATAACCCTAATCAAAACTATCAACCGGCATCCATATTTAACAACAACATAAAGTCAGTACCCCACTCATCCCCGGTAAAAGATGAAGAACAAGAGCGCGCTAAGAATACAAAAGATATGGGCGCTGGCATCGCTATCACCAAGCTTGATGACGGCACATGCTCGGTGACCCAAGATATGACTGCATACGGTTTAAGTGAGGGGTCTTCTACACAGTACTTTAGCTGTGGCGAATCTAAATTTGATAAAAGCTTTCGCGAACATATGAAAAAAGTAAAAGCTAAACTTGGCAAAGAGTAAAAGCGAAGCGATGAGTTGTATATTTTAAATTTAGCAGCAAATTTGGTTTCTTTCCTATGCCTTCAGCCACTCGCTTAGTCAATAAATCATGTAATACATTTAATCCCCGTGCAGATCCTACCGCTACATAATTAACCTGAACTAGAATAAACACTATGTTTATACTTAAGTTGAATATGCTAAATAAGCGACTTAAGCATATAATCGACTATTGTTAAGTCATGGCAATATAACCAACATAACTATAGCTTCTGTTGGCTATATCCACGGTGAATAGTGTTTATTTTATCAAATGATTCATAGTCGCTAAAAAATCAGGTAAAATAACGTCAAAATTTGTCCCAGCTAATGATCATGTTATTAGCATCTTATAGCTAGAGAGAGAATATCAAATGAGCCTGTATTTAGAATATATAGCAGAAATTGAGAATCGTAAAAATGAGCTAGGTTTAGCACCTAAGCCAATCGATAGTGCTGAGTTATTAGCGGAAATCATTGAGCAAATTAAAGATCAAGGGCACGCACATCGCGAAGATTCTTTGAACTTCTTTATCTATAACACGTTACCTGGTACCACTAGCGCTGCCGGTCAAAAAGCTGCCTTTTTGAAAAAAATCATTTTAGGTGATGAAGTTGTCGCAGAAATAACCCCTGAATTTGCCTTTGAATTACTATCGCATATGAAAGGTGGTCCATCTATCGGTGTATTACTTGACCTAGCGTTAAGTGACGATGCGGCATTATCAACACCAGCTTCTGATGTGTTAAAAACACAAGTGTTCTTATACGATGCCGATACTGCTCGTCTTGAAGCAGCTTATAAAGCAGGCAACCCAGTTGCTAAAGATCTTTTAGAAAGTTATGCAGACGCTGAATTTTTCACCAAGCTGCCTGACATTGAAGAAAAAATTGAAGTCGTAACTTATATTGCCGGTGAAGGCGATATCTCCACGGATTTACTTTCTCCTGGTCACCAAGCGCACTCACGTGCTGACCGTGAGTTACACGGCAAATGCATGATTTCTGATGAAGCCCAAAAAGAAATACAAGCATTACAAGCTAAGCACCCTAACGCAAAAGTTATGCTTATTGCTGAAAAAGGCACTATGGGTGTTGGCTCTTCTCGTATGTCTGGTGTTAACAACGTGGCTCTTTGGGCCGGTAAACAAGCAAGTCCATACGTGCCTTTTATTAACATTGCTCCTGTAGTTGCCGGCACTAATGGTATTTCTCCAATCTTCTTAACGACCGTTGATGTCACTGGTGGTATTGGTCTTGATCTTAAAAACTGGGTTAAGCAAGTAGACGCAAACGGTAACACGGTTGTTGACGAGAATGGCGATGCTGTTTTAGAAGAAGCTTACTCAGTTGCTACCGGCACTGTATTAACAATTGATACTAAAGCGAAGAAATTATTAAACGGTGATAAAGAGCTAGCAGACATCTCTTCAGCTTTCACGCCACAAAAAGTGGAATTCATGAAAGCAGGTGGTTCTTACGCAGTTGTCTTTGGTAAAAAACTACAAACGTTTGCCTCTGAAGCTTTAGGTGTAGCAACTAAGCTTGTATATGCTGCTTCGAAAGAAATTTCACATGCAGGTCAAGGCCTTACTGCAGTAGAAAAAATATTCAACCGAAATGCTGTTGGTGTTCTTTCTAAAACCGATCTTCATGCCGGTTCAGATGTGCGCGTTAAAGTGAACATTGTTGGTTCACAAGACACTACAGGTCCTATGACTTGCCAAGAGTTAGAAGCGATGGCAGCATCAACTATCTCTCCTTTAGTTGACGGCGCATACCAGTCAGGTTGTCATACAGCATCGGTATGGGACAACAAAGCTAAAGCGAACATTCCTAAACTGATGAGCTTCATGAACAAGTTTGGTCTAATCACAGCGCGTGACCCTAAAGGTGTTTACCACGCAATGACTGACGTAATTCATAAAGTATTAAATGATATTACTGTCGACGACCGCGCTATCATCATTGGTGGTGACTCGCATACTCGTATGTCTAAAGGGGTAGCATTTGGTGCCGATTCAGGTACGGTTGCCATAGCACTGGCGACCGGTGAAGCGGCGATGCCAATTCCAGAGTCTGTCAAAGTTACCTTTAAAGGCCATATGCAAGGTCACATGGATTTCCGTGATGTTGTGCACGCAACACAAGCACAAATGCTTAAACAGTTTGGTGGCGAGAACGTATTCCAAGGTCGTATCATCGAAGTACATATTGGTACTTTATTGGCTGACCAAGCATTCACCTTCACTGATTGGTCTGCAGAGATGAAAGCAAAAGCGTCAATCTGTATTTCAAATGATGAAACCTTAATTAAATCAATCGAGCTTGCTAAGAGCCGTATCCAAATCATGATCGATAAGGGGATGGAAAATGAAGCGAAAACACTTAACGGTTTAATCGCCTTAGCTGACCAACGTATTGAAGAAGTTAAATCTGGTACTAGTCCAGCACTAGCACCTGACGACGCAGCTAAATACTACGCAGAAGTGGTTATCGACTTAGACGTTATCGATCAACCAATGATTGCTGATCCTGATGTAAACAACGATGATGCATCTAAGCGTTACACCCATGATGTTATTCGTCCAGTATCATACTACAACGGCAAAACTGTCGACTTAGCCTTTGTAGGCTCTTGCATGGTGCACAAGGGTGACATGCAAATCATCGCGCAAATGTTACGTAACATTGAAAAACAAAATGGCAAAGTTGAATTTAAAGTGCCATTAGTTGTAGCGCCACCAACTTACAACATTGTTGATGAACTTAAAGCCGAAGGCGATTGGGATATTTTACGTAAATATTCTGGTTTTGAATTTGATGATGCTAACCCGAAAGGTACTGCACGTACTAAGTACGAAAACATCATGTATTTAGAACGCCCTGGCTGTAACCTATGTATGGGTAACCAAGAAAAAGCGGAACCTGGCGACACGGTTATCGCAACATCAACGCGTTTATTCCAAGGTCGTGTTGTAGCCGATACCGCTGAGAAAAAAGGTGAGTCATTATTAGGTTCAACGCCTTTAGTCGTGCTTTCATCGGTACTGGGTCGTTTCCCAACAATCGAAGAGTACAAAGCAGCGGTTGATGGCATTGACTTAACTCGCTTTGCTCCTCCGACAGAAGAGATGAGCACTAAGTACGTACCAATTAAAATGGTATAAGTTTGACCTAGCTGTCGAGCTAACATGTCTCGTTAACGTTAGCTCGGTTCAGTGCTCGACTCAGTGCTTAAACCTAGACTTGAGAAAGAACACTGAAGGTTAAATACGAAAAAGGTGACTTAATATAAGTCACCTTTTTTATATCTTCATAATATCCAGCCTAGCCTCTCGTTTTACTTACTTTTACGTAAGAAAAATACCCAGAACACTACGGGTTAGGGCATTCAATATTAGCGGATAATGAAGGCATAATCATATTAGGAAATGACAATTTATCATCAAAGCGCTCAACTCCTTCTAGCACTTCAATTTTAAAACCGTAACTTTTGCAAATACGCAGTGACTGGCGCATTAAAAATGTCGCTAATTTACTAAACTCGGTATTTTGTTTTGTGATCACTTGTAGGTGATGTTTACCATCTTTTAAATCAGTTTGCTTAAACTGTACTTGGTGATCAAAATCCCATTGCGAGGCACCATTTGGCGTCGGACTATTGCTAGCGCATGCAGTTAATCCGAATGCTAACACAGCGTAAATTACGTTCTTTATCATGCAAATTTCCTTATTAACTCAAGTTAGGTTATCTAGCGTGTTTGTCACCAGTATATCTGCCTAAAAAACCGATGGCTACCGTCAAATTATAGACACAAAAAAGCCAGAATCTCGGCTGGCTTTTTTAATTAACGCCGCTAAACGTTAAAGCTTATCGGTAAATTACTTGCTCTTTTTAACTGCTTTTGCACTAGGGACCAATTTTAAGCGACAGTCCTTGTTGATTTTGATTGAAATAGGTAATGAAATATCTATTTATTGACCACTTAACCTTCTACCAAAAGAGATAGCATAAGCTGGTGAGCGCATTTTTAATACAGGATCTTCACTTGGTATAAAACCTGCTGAAATCATATTAGGGTCAAAGTTTGTATTGTTACAGGTATCTCCACCACTCGTTTTAATAGTCACTGTGCCTAGTTCGACTTGAGGGCGATCACGCGGCCATTGTTGTGATGGATCAATATCACTATCTTTGGCTTCACCTAAAGTTGCCACAATGGTAAAACGAATAGTTTCCTCTTTAAGTTGTTGTGCAAAAGTATCAGCTAGAAACATAGCCGGCATTTGAGCTGCTGCTGCTTTATCTAAGGTATTTACACCTAAACTTGGCTCAACATGCCAGCGAAACTTAGTTTTTTGTTCACCGGGTGCTTGAAAATAAAAGGTATGCAGGCCAAAAAACTGAGTATTTGCGTATGACGCTGCTGTTTTAGCGGATTTATTCCACATAGCATTAGCTTGTACGCTTGGGTTATTCTGAATGTACGCCAATGTTCTAGCAGGATCACGTTTTCCATTTTCATCGGGTAATAAAGTCGATAAAAAGCCATAAAAAGTCTCAGGGTCTTTGCCTGCAAATACTGGAAAGTTATTACCCGTAAAAGTATGTAAAGAGCCGTTAGGAAGTTTAATTTGCATACCCATTCCACGCGCGCCTGGTGCTCTTTCATCACCTTTAGGGTTAGCACCACCTAATGAAAAGCGCATAGATACAGGGAGCTCACCGTTCGATAACAACGCTGCTCCTGAAAAGTGCTCACTGCTCGATGGCATAAAAGTTCCGGAGGCACACAAGCCACTAGCATGGGCTTTTCTATGTCCAGGGTGTTTACCACCCATTTTTTCGAACAGCTCAACAAAATCAATTGCCTGAATATCTTCTTTAGTTTCTACCACATTTTCATTTGCGTTTACGGTGATACACGCCAATAGAACAGAAGCAGCGAAGCCGGAGGTAATGAGATTTTTTTTCATTGTTATACTTAGTCTTATTGTATATTTAAAGGCTCTATACGAATAGTTTAACTGAAAAGTTCAATTATTCAGCACAGAAAGGTTTTGTAATAAAAAAACCAGCGACTTTTGCAAGTGACTGGCTTTTTATTTACAAATAATTCAAAACTGAATTAAGAAAGATTAGTTTCTTAATCTACTTATCATATTACTTCTTTTTCTTTACTGCTTTTGCATTAGGTAAATCAGTGATTGAACCTTCAAAGATTTCTGCTGCTAGGCCAATTGATTCATTTAATGTTGGGTGCGCATGAATCGTTAAAGCAATATCTTCAGCGTCCGCCCCCATTTCAACTGCTAAACACACTTCACCTAACATTTCGCCAGCATTGATACCAACAATAGCACCACCCAGTACACGACCGGTTTCTTTTTCGAAGATTAACTTCGTTTTACCTTCAGTGCGCGCAGAGGCAATAGCACGGCCAGAAGCAGCCCAAGGGAAGTTAGCTACTTCAATGTTTAAACCTTGTTCTTTCGCTTCAGTTTCCGTAACACCAACCCAAGCCATTTCAGGGTCAGTATAAGCAATTGACGGAATACAACGTGGGTCAAATACGTGCTTCTTACCAGCAATTACTTCAGCAGCACAATGTGCTTCATGTACCGCTTTATGAGCAAGCATAGGTTGACCAACAACATCACCAATAGCAAAAATATGATTTACGTTAGTGCGAAGTTCGTTAGTTACATTGATGAAACCACGTTCATCAACATTAACGCCTGCTTTATCAGCAGCAACTAAGTGACCATTTGGTTTACGACCAACGGCAACTAAAATCTTGTCGTAGCGTACTTGCTCAGCCGGTGCGTTTTTACCTTCAAACGTGACATACAAACCATCGTCTTTCGCATCAACAGCTACCACTTTTGTTGATAACATGATGTTGAATTTTTTCTTATTGAAGTTAGTGTAAACTTTAACAATATCTTTATCAGCAGCCGGTACTAATTGATCAGCAAATTCCACGACAGAAACGTTTGAACCTAGTGCCCTATAAACCGTCCCCATTTCTAGGCCGATAATACCGCCACCCAGTACTAACATTTCTTCTGGCACGTCTTTAAGCTCTAAAGCACCCGTTGAATCAATAACACGTGGGTCTTCAGTTGGGATAAATGGTAAGTCAACTACTGAAGAGCCTGCTGCAATAATAGCATTATCAAAGGTAATGGTTGTTTTGCCATCTGCGCCTTCAACTTCAACAGTTTTATCAGAAGTAAATTTACCGTAACCGAATACCGTTTTAACTTTACGTGCTTTGGCCATACCACCTAAACCACCAGTTAGTTGGCCAACAACGCTTTCTTTCCAACCACGAATTTTGTCTAAATCAATTTTAGGAGTACCAAAAGTAACACCATGTGACGCCATTGCTGCCGCATCATCAATAACTTTAGCAACGTGTAAAAGTGCTTTTGAAGGGATACAACCCACATTCAAACAAACGCCGCCAAGCGTTTCACGGCTTTCAACTAAGACTACGTCTAAACCTAAATCTGCTGCGCGAAATGCTGCTGAATAGCCACCAGGACCCGCACCTAAAACTACTACTTGAGTTTTAATATCGTTACTCATGCTAACCTCAAAAATTGATGTATTTATTGCTGGTTGTGCCAGCCTATATTTGCTGAATGATGAGTCACGAGGTTAATCGTTAACATTTTCAACACTTTTTTGTCTGTATCTTGCCGGCAATTTTACTTAAACCGCACAAGAATCGCTATCTTTTAATCAGCAATTATTGGTGAAAAGTTGGTAAAAATGAAAATTAACCAAGCAACTTTCATTTTACCAACTTATCCCAGCATAACGCTGATAGCTATCAAATGTTAGTGAACTATAATATTAACGTTCTAATATCACTCATCACATTTGATAAATGCACAGTAAAGCGTGCTGCCAGCGCACCGTCAATTACACGATGGTCGTATGACATTGATAATGGCAACATAAGCTTAGGCTCAAAGTCTTTACCGTTCCACTTAGGCTTCATTTCAGATTTTGAAACCCCTAAAATTGCCACTTCCGGTGCATTAACAATCGGCGTAAATGCCGTACCACCAATACCGCCTAAACTAGAAATGGTAAAACAGCCACCTTGCATATCTGCCGCTTTTAACTTGCCATCGCGTGCTTTTATACTAATTTCTAAAAGCTCACGAGACAGTTGATGAATGCCTTTTTGGTCAACATCACGCACTACAGGTACAACCAAACCATTTGGTGTATCAACGGCAACACCAATGTGAATGTACTTTTTCAGAATTAAACTTTCACCGTCTTCACTCAAGCTTGAGTTAAAAGTTGGGAACTCACGCAAAGCATTAGCAGCGGCCTTTAAAATAAACACAAGAGGTGTAATTTTAAAACCTAGCTTTTTCTTTTCACAAATAACATTTTGTTCTTTGCGGAATGCTTCAACATTTGTAATGTCAGCTTCGTCGAATTGCGTAACATGGGGAATAGTCACCCAATTACGATGTAAAAATGGCCCTGAAATTTTCTGAATACGAGTTAATGCTTTGGTTTCAATTTCACCAAATTTAGCAAAATCAATTTGCTTAGCACTTACCACTTGTAAGCCACCTTCTCCTGCAGCGACCGAGCTGCCGGCATTAGCTTTTGGACGTGACAGTTCATATTTAACATATGATTGCACATCTTCTTTTAAAATACGTCCTTTGCGACCAGAACCTTTAACTGCCGTTAAATCAACGCCAAATTCACGGGCTAGTCGACGAATAGAAGGCGATGTATAAATCGAGCCGGCATTCGTTAAGCCCACTTGTGGGTGATGTGGTACAGGTGCGGCTTTTTTCGTCGCAGGTGCAGGTGCAGCAACTTCTGCTTGTTCAGGAGTAGCCACTGGCGCTTCAACAGCGGCCGGAGCACCAGAGTTAGTTTCAAGCTTGATAACAATTGAGCCCTGCTTAACTTTATCGCCAGTGCTGATGAAAACTTCTTTTACCGTACCTGCATGTGATGACGGCACATCCATGGTGGCTTTATCAGTTTCTAAGGTGATTAAACCATCTTCTGCTTCAATAACATCGCCAACAGCAACCAGAACATCGATAACATCAACTTCACCATCTTCACCAATATCTGGTACAGCAATATCAATAACGGCACTGCTGGCAGTAGTAACAGGTGCAGACTGCTCAGCAGGTGCAGGTGCCTCAGCTTTAACTTCTGGCTCCGCACTTACTGTAGCTTCTGGCTTAACAGTTGCAGGCTCTTCTGAAGATTCACCACCTGCGGCGACGCGCTTCATCTCTGCAATAACATCGCCTTCTTTAATTTTATCGCCAACACTAACGGTTAAAGCAACGAGTTCACCGGCAAATGGCGCAGGAATATCCATAGATGCTTTATCAGTTTCTACCGTAAGGATACCTTCATCAGCCTCAAGGTTATCGCCAACAGCAAAACATATTTCAATAACTTCTACTTCATCGCCACCAACATCTGGGACGAGAATTTTTTCAATATCAGACATTTCTTAATTCCTTATCTCGTCTTAATTACGCGTAAAGCGGATTAAGCTTGTCAGCATTAATATTAAAACGTGTGATAGCTTCACTCACGACTGAATGTTTAATATCGCCACGGTTAGCCAGCTCATAAAGTGCAGCAACAACGATGTAGTTTTGATCAACTTCGAAATGCTGACGCAAATTAGCGCGACTGTCACTACGACCAAAACCATCGGTACCTAATACTCGATATTCAGTGTTGATATAAGCGCGCACTTGATCCGAGTAGTTTTTAACGTAATCGGTTGCGGCAATGGCTGGACCTTTGTCGGCAGTAATAACGTTAGAAATATAAGCGGTTTTTTGTTTGCTTTCAGGGTGCAACATGTTCCAACGAGCAATTTCTTGTCCGTCACGTGCTAGTTCATTAAATGAAGTTACTGAGTACACATCACTTGATACGCCATAATCTGCTGACAATATTTGCGCTGCTTGACGTACTTTTTGCAAAATAGTACCTGAGCCCATTAATTGCACATTGGCTTTAGCTTTCTTAGCTTCAACACGCTCAAGTTGATAAATACCTTTAATGATTTCTTCTTCAACCGCTTTGTTTTCAGGCATTGCTGGGTGTTGATAGTTTTCATTCATTAGCGTTAGATAGAAGAAAATATTTTCATTTTCTTCGTACATACGACGTAAACCTTCACGCACGATAACCGCAATTTCATAACCGTATGTTGGGTCATACGTAACACAGTTAGGAATTAAACCGGCTTGCACATGTGAATGACCATCCTGATGCTGTAAACCTTCACCATTTAGCGTTGTTCTACCGGCTGTAGCGCCCAATAAGAAACCACGAGCTTGGCTATCGCCTGCTGCCCATGCTAAATCACCCACACGTTGGAAACCAAACATTGAGTAGTAAATGTAGAATGGAATTGTTGTTGCATTACAGGTTGAATAAGAAGTACCTGAGGCAACCCAAGACGCCATAGCACCTAATTCGTTAATACCTTCTTGTAATACTTGGCCTTTCTTGTCTTCGCGGTAGTAAGCTACTTGGTCAGCATCTTGAGGGACGTATTTTTGTCCTTCGCTAGCATAAATACCTACTTGACGGAACAAGCCTTCCATACCAAAGGTACGTGCTTCATCAGGAATAATTGGCACAATACGCTTACCAATTTTTTTATCTTTTAATAAGCTGTTAAGTACACGCACAAAGGTCATGGTTGATGAAACTTCGCGATCCCCAGAACCTTTTAAGATCGGCTCAAATATTTTTAATGCTGGCACATCAAGTGTTTCTTCAGCTTGCTGACGACGTGCAGGTAATGAACCACCTAGTGCTTCACGGCGTGCTTTCATGTACTTGAATTCTTCACTGTCTTCAGGGAATTTATAGAAAGGTAAATCAGCAATTTTCTCATCGCTAACCGGAATATTGAAACGGTCACGGTAATGTTTAATGGCATCAACATCCATTTTCTTGACATTGTGAGCAATATTCAATGCTTCGCCTGAAGCACCTAAGCCAAAACCTTTAACCGTTTTAGCTAGAATTACTGTTGGACGACCTTTAGTGTTCATTGCTTTTTCATAAGCTGCATAAACTTTCACAGGATCATGACCACCACGGTTTAAACGCCAGATATCTTCGTCTGACATATTAGCCACTAACGCCGCTGTTTCAGGATACTTATTGAAGAAGTTTTCGCGTGTGTACTTACCGCCTTTGGCTTTACAGTTTTGGTATTCACCATCAACTGTTTCGTTCATCAACTGTAATAGTTTACCTGATGTATCACGGGCAATCAGTGAATCCCAGTATGAACCCCAAATAACTTTTACCACTTCCCAGCCTGCGCCACGGAAAGTACCTTCAAGTTCTTGAATGATCTTACCGTTACCACGAACAGGGCCATCTAAACGCTGTAAGTTACAGTTGATCACGAAGGTTAAGTTATCTAAGCCTTCACGTGTTGCTAAGCCGATAGCACCTAATGATTCAGGCTCATCCGTTTCGCCGTCGCCTAAGAAACAATATACTCGTTGACCAGAACAATCTTTAATGCCGCGATCAGTTAAATACTTAAGGAAACGCGCGGTATAAATAGCTTGCAATGGACCTAAACCCATTGAAACCGTTGGGAACTGCCAAAAGTCTGGCATTAAGTGAGGATGAGGATAAGAAGATAAGCCCTTACCATCACACTCTTGACGGAAGTTATTCATCTGCTCTTCAGTTAATCGACCTTCCATAAATGCACGAGCATATATGCCTGGAGAAATATGACCTTGAGCGAAAATGAAATCACCACCATCTTTTTCTGATGAGGCTTTAAAGAAGTGGTTAAAACCAACATCATATAACGTCGATGAAGAAGCAAAGCTACCAATATGGCCACCCAACTCTAAATCTTTTTTCGAGGCACGTAATACCAACACTAATGCATTCCAACGAATCGCTGCACGAATACGTGATTCTATCGTTTGATCTGCTGGCATATGCGGTTCTAGTCCAGGAGGAATAGTATTTACATAAGCGGTTTTGGCATCAAAAGGTAAATGAGTTCCACTGCGGCGGGCTCTATCAATTAACTTTTCTAAAAGAAAATGAGCACGCTCTGGGCCTTCATTTTCTAAAACAGACTCCATTGATTCTAACCATTCTTGGGTTTCCATTGAATCAATATCTAGATTTGGGAGCTCAGACATAATTACTTAGTCTCCAATTGTTATTTGTTAAGTAAATTTAATTGTTTAAAGATAGCTGCTTTTAAGCAGATATCCTTAACTCGTAGTAATTGTTTTATCACGGCTAAATTTCAGGTCGCTTCATTCTCCGCATAGAACGTTCCATGCGGCTATTTTCTTGTGACATTTTCAATAGCACTTCTTCGATAAACGCTAAATTTCGATGGCTCGCGCCCCATGCAATTTGGGGCTTACCACTGATAATGGCACTCATTAAACGCGTACGATAATCAGATATTTGACTAAAAACATCAGGTCTTTTAGCCAGTATCGTTAAGTTTTTTTCAATATTATCAATTAGTAAAGGCGCCATACTATGTGCTAAATGCAAAATAACCGCATTGTGGCTAGCTGCACATATGGCGATATAGAATTCAAAAACCGCCTTTGCTTCAATATGGTAATTTTCTTCTAATTGCGCATTGCCTATATTGTCATGCTTACGTTGAATTTCATCAAAATCAGCTTGTGTACCACGCATAGCGGCATAATATGCCGACATACCCTCAATACCATGACGAAATTCTAATAAATCAAACTGTGACTCTTTGTTATTCGCCATTAAGGCAAATAAAGGATCTGACAAGCCCGCTAAAATTTTATCGCTAACATAAGTGCCACCGCCTTGACGACGAGTCACCAAGTTTTTTGCTTCTAATTTTTGTATTGCTTCTCTTAACGATGGTCGAGATACATCAAACTGTTTAGCTAGCTCTCGTTCAGCAGGCAGCTTTTGACCCGGTTTCAAACTGCCTTCAAGGATCATAGTCTCAAGCTGCTGCAGAATAATATCTGACAACTTTGCTTGCTTTACCGGCTTTTTAATACTCGGAATTGGCATCTAAAACCCTTTATTATTCAGATATATCGTATCTAAATTCATTAATTTATTTAACAAAGCGCATGGTAAATTGGTCAGACCAATTGATTTTTTCGGTTATAATGTAACAAATCGATATCCTGATGTAAACATGTCGGATGATTTTTCAACAATTTCAATAGCTAAAAATAGCTTTATTTAGTCGCCTAATTATATTTGTTAAATAGTTTGCACGCTGAATCAATGTAAAGCAAAGATCTCTTCATCAACTTACGGCCTGACTATTACAGAGACATAATTAAGATATCTAAAAGTGAAGGTATTAGCTGTGCAGATGAAAGATTAATATGAAGATAAAAGGTAATGGGGATGAAACAAATGAGGTGGTAAAAATGGCTTGCTTTATCGATGGCATACATTACTCATCTAACGCTTGTATAGTCACTTATTAAATCTATCGATAACGCTGCAGATAATAAATGTCTATGAATGTTTAAATAATTCAGTGAGTGTCATGGGGTTAATACTTCTAGGGGGAGCTAAATAACCTCAGCTCGGGTTAAGCTACTTTACTCAACAATACTATTTAAGCGCCTAACAGCGTTATTTTTACGCCCAATAGCTCGCTATTGGTTTGTAAAAATGCCTTGTTAAACTCTTAAATTTTATCATTGAGGCATTGCTAGCCTATTATTTAAAAAGATATCGTAAATAATTTTGATAATAACATGATAAATCAATCTATTATAAAGCCCGTTATCCCGAGTTGAGCTTAAATAAAAATATAATCAAAAAAAATGCTGTTGACCTAGCAGGTAGCAGCATTTTTTTACATCATTTGGTTTGCACAATCGAGCGGTGCTATGAAAGTACACCTGTTAATATCAAAGCGGAGATCAGGGTTAAAAATAGCAATAATGTTCGTTTTGCCAATTTTACTAATAAACAAGGTTCGGCAGTACAATCATCGGCGTCGACCATATAATCTTCCGACATTTGCGCAACCGCTATCAAAACTTTACTTGGCGCTTTCTCAAACTCGAATAAATTTTCGAGCCAAACAGGCATAGCTTTTGAAAAATGACCAACAAACATATAGCCCAAAGCAACTAATCTTACCGGCAACCAATCAACCCAAAATAGTAACTGTTGATTTGCTTGGCACGTGTCGTAGCGTTTCTGGTTATTTTCCTCAATATTTTCATTCGGCTCACCTTTAGCGACAGTATTTTGTTCATTCGCACATTCATTTACGGTTGTTAGCAAGCGATAAAACAAGGCTCCTGCAGCACCAAATAAAACAAAAAACAGCATAACAGCAATAAAATAGCGATAATTTAGCCAAACTAGCGTTTGTCCAAAGCCCATATTGGCAATATTTTTATCTTGCTGTAATTGTAAATGGTGTAGCTCGCAACTCGTTAATTCACCTTTAAAAGCTGATAACAAATAACTTTTATAGGCATCACGAGTTTTTATACAACCAAAACAAACAATTAATATCAGGGTCGAAACCATTAAGTGCAGAAAAGCATTATCTATTTGTGATAGTAAAAAATAACACCCGAGTACTGGAATAAAAATAACGCCATAACTTAAAATAGTAGAATGGCGATAACCGGCAAGCAACTTAGTGTGTTTAATGGCCTTAATATACCGTTGATAAAACGTATTAAACTGCCACGCACTGGACGACAAATAACGCTCAGCAGCAAGTGCAATCAACAAACTAATCAAACTCATATTTTCATTATCCTATGTAAATAAAATATCTCACCAAGGGTTTACTCTGTAAGCAGTTCTCGATATTGTCGCCAATCAAACGAGGTTCCAGGATCAGTTTTTCGCCCAGGGGCAATGTCACAATGACCAACAATGTGATTTTTCAACTCAGGATACACGCCAATCAATGATTGGCTTAAACGACTAAGTTGCTGATATTGTTCCTTAGTATATGGAATATCATCCGTGCCTTCCAGTTCTATACCGATTGAAAAGTCATTGCACCTTTCTCGGCCTTGATAGCTGGAAACTCCGGCATGCCATGCTTTATCATTAAACGAAACATACTGCACAATATGGCCATCACGCTGGATCAAACAATGGGCAGAAACTCTAATTTTATAGATAGTTTCAAAATATGGGTCTATGGTCGGATCTAAATTACCGAGAAAAAAATCGCTAACATAGCCACCACCAAATTGCCCTGGAGGCAATGAAATATTATGTACCACCAACAAGCTGACCACTTCATTTTCATCTCGCGCTTCAAAATGGCTCGACTTACGTATCTCAACATGACTAAGCCAACCATTTTTAATTTCTAGGTTAACCTTGCTATTCGCGTCATTCTGCACAAATGCCATACAATATTGCACACTTTATTTACCGTGCAACCATTACATAGTAAAGTTCCCAATAGAACAAGACATTAACTTAAGATCTTTATGACTGAAAATGACAGCACAACGAATTTTGCCAAGAGCTTTGTTTGGCTAGCTTGGCTTATTGCCCTAGCACTATTAGTCTTTGTTTTTCAAGATCTGCTAGATGAGCAATATAACCCAAACCAAGATCCTAAGTTGTCGTTGCAAAACAATGGTAAGGCGCAAGTTGTTTTACAGCAAAATAGACAAGGCCATTATGTTACCAATGGTGCTATTAATGGTACTGAAGTAACCTTTTTACTCGACACAGGCGCAACGCAAGTTTCTATTCCCGCGCACATAGCGCAAAACTTATCATTACAAGCGGGCGACAAGTACCGAGTGCAAACCGCGAACGGCAGTATCACGGTGTACCAAACGCAATTAAATGAATTACGCATCGGCAATATCTATCTGTATAATGTTGCCGCACATATCAACCCAAGTATGGATGCAGATGAAATTCTATTGGGCATGAGCGCGCTAAAAAGAGTAGAATTTAGCCAAACCGGAAAAGAACTTATTTTACGAGAGCAATTTTAGATGTTACCAGTACCTTTATTAAACGACATTAGCAAAACCGTCACTTGGGCCTTATGTGAAGATTTAGGTGTCAACAGCCATGATGAGCTGGCAAATAGCAGCGATATTACCGCCGAACTTATTCCGATAGAAAACCAAGCGGTAGCCAACATCATCAGTCGTGACGAATGTGTTATTTGTGGTGTTGCATGGGTGAATGAAGTTTTTCAGCAACTTGATAGTATTTACCAAACTCATACTACAATCACCTGGTTTGTTAACGACGGTCAACATGTCAAAGCCAACACCACACTGTTTGAATTATCGGGCAACGCGCGCATTTTACTCACCGGTGAACGTACCGCGTTAAACTTCTTACAAAGCCTTTCAGGCACGGCCACTATTACCAGTGATTATGTAAAGCACCTTGAAGGTACAACAACTAAGTTATTAGATACCCGTAAAACTATACCCGGCCTTCGCAGTGCGCAAAAATATGCAGTAACTTGTGGCGGTGGTGTAAATCATAGAATTGGCTTATTTGATGCTTTCTTAATTAAAGAGAATCACATAGCAGCCTGTGGTGGCATAGAAAAAGCCATCAGTACCGCGCGCATCAACCATAGTGACAAAACCGTCGAAGTAGAAGTTGAGAACATAGCTGAGTTAACCCAAGCATTACACGCTGGTGCCGACATAATAATGTTAGATAACTTTAGCACCAAGATGATTGAACAAGCAGTAAAATTAAGCGCCGAAATATCAGCAGGTCACACCAAATTAGAAGTTTCCGGCAATATGACCTTAGCAACACTGATAGATTATGCTAAATCAGGTGTTGATTTTATCTCTGTGGGCGCACTCACCAAGCATGTTCGTGCCGTTGATCTGTCAATGCGCTTTGTTTAATAAACAATAAATTAAATCACTAATAGCAGGCTTGAGTAAACTTGCCTGCTGTATATTTGCTATTCGCTTTAATAGCAAAAACATGAAAAAAACTCAATTCAATCGCATTAAAAAATTTATTTTTGACCATCAAACCCCATCGTCATAGCCGTTCTCTGTTCCATTAATTTAGGTTAATAATTTGTTAAATAGCGCTAATTTATTAATTTAGCGGTAAAAACAGCAAAAAAATGAAAAAAAATCGACACAAAGTTTTACATTTGCCGAATTTTGTCGCAGTATCATTTTAGCCCCCGTAATAATGTATGGAAGAACAAATGATGAAAAAACTTAATACGATGAAAAAAGCACAAGGTTTTACCTTAATTGAATTGATGATCGTTGTGGCGATTATTGGTATTTTAGCGGCGGTAGCGTTGCCTGCATACCAAACCTATACTAATAAAGCTAAATTTTCAGACGTTCTTGTGAACGTTGGTGCTGCAAAATCAGCAATGGTTGTATGTCTTAACGTAAATAACAACGTTTTAACTGAGTGTGATACATGGGCTGAAATTGGTATGACACAACCAGCAGCCAATGATAATTTAGCCAGCGTAGCTATTGCGGCTACCACCGGCGTCATTACTGGTACCGCTACGGCCGCTGCGGGTAGTTATACTTATATCTATACCCCAACTGCAAACACAGGTGTGATGGTAAAAAGTGGAACATGTGATGCGGTTAATTACTGCTAATTTTTGCTAATAATATTAAAAGCTCCTTTAGGGGCTTTTTTATTGTCTACTATAAAAGCAATTGTATCCAATCATCCGATAAAATACGTTACACTGTAACTAACGGTTATTAATAAGTTTTATTAAGAGTACTATGAAAGGATTGCACCAACAATCAAGCTTGCTTTCAGCCTTAACTAAGCACAATATTGTGCCTAGTGATATGGCGGGGAAAATAAGTGCTGATTTCATCAATCAAAACAAAACCTTCGTACGCTATTTGGTTGAAGACAAAAATATTAATGCTGAACAAATTGCTAGCACCCTTGCTCGTAGTTTTGGCTACCCGCTTATTGACCTTGGTAGTTTTGACAGCTCATTAGTCCCTGACGGAGTGCGCAACGAAAAACTGATCCGAAAGCACCATGCACTGCCATTATTCCTGCGCGGTAAAGTGCTCTTTGTTGCTATGTCAGACCCAACCAATTTAGACGCCTTAGAAGAAATTCAGTTTAATACCGGTTTTTCTACCGAATTAGTTTTAAGCAATGAAACAGCATTAGCTGCATGTATTGAAAAGATATTAGAAGAAGACAGTGACGCCCTTGATATTTCAGATATGGATGCTGAAGAGTTAGCCGGCATTGATGTTCAAGATGAACATCAAGAAGACGACAATATCGGCGGCGGCGATAAAGAAGATGCCCCTATTGTGGTCTACATCAATAAAATATTGCTTGACGCCATTCGCAAAGGCGCTTCTGATTTACATTTTGAACCTTATGAAAAGTCTTATCGTATCCGCTTTCGCATTGACGGTATTTTAACTGAAGTTGCCCGACCTCCGGTATCGCTAGCTTCTCGTATGGCGGCACGTTTAAAGGTGATGTCAAAATTAGATATTGCTGAACGCAGAGTGCCACAAGATGGCCGAATAAAACTAGCCTTATCAAAGAAAAAATCGATTGATTTTCGTGTCAGCACCTTACCTACCATGTGGGGCGAAAAGGTGGTAATGCGTATTCTCGACTCATCAAGTGCCATGCTGGGCATCGATATGCTGGGCTATGCCCCGGCACAAAAGAAAATTTACATGGATGCGCTAGCACAGCCGCAAGGAATGATATTAGTTACTGGGCCAACAGGCTCAGGTAAAACCGTATCACTGTATACCGGCTTGAATATCTTAAATACCGATGAGCGCAATATATCAACCGCCGAAGACCCTGTGGAAATTAACCTTGAAGGCATTAACCAAGTGCAGATTAATACCCGTGCAGGTTTAACCTTCCCGGGCGCATTACGGTCATTTTTACGCCAAGATCCTGACATTGTTATGGTGGGTGAAATTCGTGATTTAGAAACCGCCGAAATTGCCATTAAAGCCGCACAAACCGGACATTTAGTGTTATCAACATTACATACTAACTCTGCCGCTGAAACCTTAACTCGCTTGCTAAATATGGGAGTACCTTCGTATAACGTTGCTAGCTCTGTGAGCATTATCATCGCGCAACGATTAGCACGTCGGCTTTGTATTCAATGTAAAGAGGAAGAGCATATTCCTGAAGCTGAATTGTTAGCGCAAGGATTTATACCGGAGCAGCTTAGCGACATAAAACTCTATAAACCGGTTGGCTGTGATCTTTGTACTGGCGGTTATAAAGGCCGAGTTGGTATCTATGAAGTAATAAAAATTAGTGAAGTAACGGCAAACCTCATAATGACGGGCTCAAACTCTTTAGATATCGCCGCTCAATGTCAACGTGAAGGCTATAACAATTTACGCCAATCCGGTTTAGAGAAAGCCGCCTTAGGTGTTACTAGTTTAGAGGAAGTTAACCGCGTCACTAACGCTTAATCTCTCCTAGTTTACAACCTTAACAAAAATGACTGATTAATAACAAATTTTAAAGAATTGCCAAGTTTGCACATTAGATATAAGCTAAATACAGTAACGATAATTCTTACCGTAAAAAGATAATAAAAAATTAGGTTAATCGCATGGCTACAACTTCCACCATAAAAACAAAAGACAAGAAAAGTAAAATTAAAGCGCTTGATGTTTATAAGTGGCAAGGGCTAAACCGTAAAGGTAAAAAAGTTAGCGGTGAACTTAATGCTAACAGCGTGTTAGAGCTGAAAGCGCAACTGCGTAAACAAGGTATAACGCCCGGTAAAATCAATAAAAAGGCCAAGCCTTTATTTGGTATGGGCGGTGACAAAAAAATTCTTCCGGTGGATATTGCCGTACTGACTCGCCAGATCGCTACCATGCTGGGTGCCGGTGTGCCATTAGTACAAACGATTGAGATGATCGGTAATGGCCATAACAATGGCAATATGCAAAAGCTACTCGGCAATATCGGTAATAAATTACAATCAGGGGTGCCCTTGTCAGACTGCTTACGTGAACACCCGCTTTATTTTGATGACTTGTATTGCGATTTAGTTAACTCTGGCGAGCAGTCCGGTGCGTTAGAAACGATTTATGATCGCGTAGCCACATACAAAGAAAAAGCGGAAGCATTAAAAGCTAAAATTAAAAAGGCCATGACTTACCCGATCTCAGTTTTGGTGATTGCTTTCGTGGTAACCGCGGTACTGTTGATATTTGTTGTGCCGGTGTTTAAAGATATATTTGATAGTTTTGGCGCTGAGTTACCTGGTTTTACACTTATGGTACTCGCCATATCAGAATTTATGCAAGCCTATTGGTATTTTGGTTTGGCTGGAATATTTGCCGCAGGTTATTTATTTAAAAAAGCTCATCGCACTAGTCAAAGTTTTCGCGATAGTGTCGATAAGAACATACTCAAGCTTCCTGTTATTGGTGATGTTTTAAAAAAAGCCGCGGTAGCGCGTTATGCCAGAACCTTGTCAACGACCTTCGCTGCTGGTGTGCCGCTGCCTGATGCGTTAGAGTCGGCCGCTGGCGCTTCGGGTAACGCAGTTTTTCGCGATGCTATTCTCGATATTCGAGCTGAGGTTACCTCAGGTATGCAAATGAATTTAGCGATGAGAAATTGTGCTATTTTTCCTGACATGGTAATTCAAATGGTCGCGATTGGTGAAGAGTCTGGTGCTGTTGATGACATGTTGGCCAAAGTTGCCACCGTTTATGAACAAGAAGTTGATAATGCCGTGGATAATTTAACCACACTCCTTGAACCTATGATCATGGCGGTACTAGGCGTAGTTATTGGTGGTTTGATTATCGCAATGTACTTACCGATCTTCCAAATAGGTATGGTTGTGTAAGCGTCAATATCACAAGCCTCGTTCTCTCTACTATGAAACGGTGCAAAGCATCGTTTTTTAATAACTTTAAACAAAGCTCTCAATAGAGCTGATGAATAAAAAATCTCAAATAACAATCTAAATTAAGGCTATTCTTTTGACTGATTTTATTACCCTAATGAACCATTCTCCGGTATTTTTTTATGGCATTACCTTTGTTTTTTCTCTGATGATAGGTAGTTTTTTAAATGTCGTTATATTCCGCTTGCCAAAAATGCTAGAACAAGGTTGGAAACGGGAATGTCGAGAATTTTTAGCCGATGAAGTCAGCACACCTACCAATACTGGTGATGAAGAAATTATCACACTATCGACCCCCAGCTCTACTTGCCCTTCGTGCCAACATAAAATTCGCTTTTATGAAAATATTCCGCTGATAAGTTGGTTGTTCTTGCGCGGTAAATGTAGCCAATGCCAATCAAAAATATCGCTTCGTTACCCGCTAGTTGAGTTGGCGACAGCAATATTAAGCGTTGTTATTGCAGCTAACTATGGTGTTACGTTCACAACTTTGATGTTACTGGTATTAACATGGGGGTTGATATGTTTAACCTTAATTGATTACGATCACATGCTGTTGCCAGATCAGATCACATTACCTTTATTATGGCTTGGGCTATTAGTCAATATTAATGGCGCGATTGTGCCACTAAGTGATGCCGTTATAGGCGCGGTTGCCGGCTATATGAGTTTGTTTAGCGTTTTTTGGCTATTTAAATTAGTCACAGGCAAAGAAGGTATGGGCCACGGAGATTTCAAGTTAGTGGCAGTATTTGGTGCTTGGATAGGCTGGCAATTATTGCCACTGCTGATCTTAATGGCGTCAGCGGTCGGTGCAATTATTGGTATTAGCCTCATGGTATTTAAAAACCATCAGCGTGAACAAGCTATTCCATTTGGTCCATATTTAGCCATTGCAGGTTGGATAACACTGATTTGGGGTAATGGTATCTGGTCTTGGTATTTAAGTTACTTAACTTAAACTTTCTTATCAGAACATAGACAAGGTTAGTTATGTCTAAATTAATTATTGGTTTAACCGGTGGCATTGGTAGCGGTAAAACCACCGTCACCGACATATTCTCCGAGCTAGGTGTTGATATTATCGATGCTGACATTGCCGCTCGTATGGTTGTTGAACCTGGGAGTCAAGCACTCAAGGCCATTAAAAAACATTTTGGTGTTGAGTTTATCGATCGCCATGGCCAATTAAATAGGTCAATGCTTCGCAGCCGAATTTTTAGTCATGCTGATGATAAAGCTTGGTTGAATAGCTTGCTACACCCATTAATTCGCCAAGAAATATTAGCACAAATAACCCAAGCAAAAAGTGACTATTGTATATTAGTGGCGCCGTTACTGTTGGAAAACAATTTGCAAAAATTAGTTGACCGAGTATTAGTGATCAAGGTTGATGAGATAAATCAAATTGCCCGAACGGTTGCTCGGGATCCAAGCTCAGAGGAAGAAGTTAGGCGCATTATTGCCAGTCAAATGCCGAGTGAAAAACGACTTAGTTTTGCTGACGATATAATTTACAACGAAAATATCAGCTTAAAAGAACTTCGGCAGCAAGTAATCGACTTAGATAATAAATATAAATTAGTGTTGATTAACCCTTTATAAACAAGTGTTTTAATAAAATAATTCGCCATTTTACCTCGGTATGGGTACTATAATGCAGGTATCCGTAAATTATCTACACTAAGCTTCTAATAAATGACTGCAATATTGTACGAACATCCGCTCAATGAGCGTATACGTAACTATTTAAAGCTTGAGCAATTATTTGTTCAAGCTTCTGAGTGCTTACAACACAATATCGCAACTAGTCATAGTGTATTCTTTAATGCTTTATTTGCTATTCTAGATACCTTAGAGCGTAATGATATTCGTGGTGATCTAATAAAAGACTTGGAAAAACTAGAGCAAAATCTCGTTGTTTGGTCACAAGTACCTGACATAAATAATGCCGCTCTTGAAGAAAACCTGCAAAAAACTGTCGAACTTTCAAGTCAATTAAAAGCTGCTAACCCTCAGTGGTTACAATTAAAATCAGATAAATTTTTAGTTGGTCTAAAACAGCGTTTCGCTATTCAAGGCGGCAGTTCGCTTTTTGACTTACCACAGCTGCAGTTCTGGTTAAAACAGCCGCAAGCCGAAGTTGAAGCACAATGTAATTATTGGCTGTCGCTGCTGTCAAAAATTAGTTCAGCATTATCGTTGATCATGAGATTTGTTCGCCAACGAGCTGAGTTTATGCCAATAACAACGGACAGTGGTTTTTATCAAGATAATGGTGAGGGGCTAATATTGTTACGTATCAAAGTCGCTGATAACTTGCCGTTTTATCCAACGATAAGCGGTAATCGCTTTCGCTACTCTATTCGATTTATGATGCCGTGTAATGAAACGGGCCGTAAGTATGCTAAACAAGCGACAAACTTCGAGCTAGCGCGCTGTTAATATAGCATCAGCTAGTTAACCTGAACGCTGGATAAGCTATGTCCGTCAATGCCACGATTTTTGCTCGTATCAGCGTTAAGCTTGCTACTAATAGCCAGCTATTAGGTACACAAATTTGCCTTGATTCCCGCAAAACTTATGACATTGATAAAAATAATATATCAATCAACTGATAGCTTATTTGTATGCCTATGAAAATAAAAACCTTTATAACTTCATTCCATATCCATTATCCATTATCCAGAGTTCAGGTTAGTTAACATTGAGCAACACAGATAAGCGCGATAAAAAACACATTAATATAAAGTGAAAACCTTAACAATTGATAGCTGCCTGACGATATATTTCTTATAATAGACACCTAACTTCATATATAACACCATTTCTTATGACCCTAAAAGTAGCTTGCCCCACTTGTAAAAAAGAAGTTGTTTGGCAAGAAGAAAGTCAGCATCGTCCATTTTGTAGTAAACGTTGTCAGCTAATTGATGTTGGCGATTGGGCGGATGAAAATCATAAAATCAGCCAACCGGTGCAAGGAGCGGTCGATTTAAATGAAGAAATGCTTGATGCACTTGAAGAGCAATTTTTACAACATAATAAATTTTTTGTCGAACCTGAATAAATTTTAGCCAAACAGCCTTAGTTATGGTTTTGGGCCGATATAAATATCATTAACTTGCGGTTACTAAGTTGAGCTGCCATAGCATTGCTGCAATTTATCTATAATAGCTTGATTGGCCGCAGGGAAGTCCAATGTAGAGAATTGTGCGAGCGTAAACCAACCCTCTTGTTGTCCTTCTAGTGCAGTTGCTTGGCCCGTAAAATTATCAACGACAAACACATCTAACAGCACCTTTTTATCGCCGTAATCGTGGCTAATGGCCATTAACGCAGTACAGGTTAGAACATCTATACCCACTTCCTCTTTTAGCTCTCGATGAAGCGCTTGATGTACGGTTTCACCCTGTTCAACTTTTCCCCCAGGAAACTCCCATTTCCCCCCCTGATGAACCTCAGCAAGACGCTTGGTGAGAAAGAACTCATCCTCTCTCTTAATAACGCCAACGGCGACATGAACAATCTTTGTCATTAGAAAAACCTTCTCTTTAATTTACATGGCAGAACATCGTCATTCTTTGCCATCGACGTGCACGGATGCACTAATGCCGTGAAGGCATGGATACCTAAGAACGGCCTGAACATCGTCATTTCGACGCTCATGAATGCCCTAATGCCGTGAAAGCATGGATGCCTAAGAACGGCCATGGCACCATGACATACCGTTCATCCTGAACATAAAAATGCCAGTCAATTGACTGGCATTAATTCACACTTACTTCTGTGCATTGACTAGGTTAGTTTACCATGACATTGCTTATATTTCTTACCTGAACCACATGGACAAGCTTCGTTTCGTCCAACACGTGGCATTGGAGCTTGCTCTGGTGCTGAAGCAGATTCATGTTTAAACTCTTTTGGCGCTTCATCGGCTTTTCTGTGCTGCTCTTCAACCGCTTCAACATCAGATTCTGCGCGAATTTGCACTTTACTTAAAATACCAACAACATCGTATTTTAAGTTATCAAGTAATTCAGCGAAAAGCTCAAAAGATTCACGTTTAAATTCTTGCTTTGGATTTTTCTGTGCATAGCCACGTAGATGAATACCTTGACGTAAATGGTCCATCGCCGCTAGGTGCTCTTTCCAATGCGAATCTAAACTTTGTAGCATAACCGCTTTTTCAAATTGACGTAAAACTTCAACGCCAACCATTTCTTCTTTAGCCGCGTAGCTTGCTTCAACTTCAGCGAGAATTTTTTCACGCAAAGTTTCTTCATGTAATTTACTGTCGTCTTCTAACCACTTAGCGATTGGTAATTCAAGTGTTAGTTCGCCTTTAAGGCGTTCTTCTAAGCCTGGAACATCCCACATTTCTTCAAGCGACTGCGGTGGAATATGCTGACTGATCAAACCGTTAACTACATCTACGCGAATAGCCTTAATGACTTCAGCAATATCAGCTTCATCCATTAATTCATTACGTTGTTCGTAGATAACCTTACGCTGATCGTTAGAAACGTCATCAAATTCAAGTAATTGTTTACGAATATCAAAGTTACGGCCTTCAACTTTGCGTTGTGCGTTTTCAATACTCTTAGTGACCCAAGGATGTTCGATTGCTTCGCCACGCTCCATGCCTAGTTTACGCATCATGTTGGTGATACGCTCAGACGCAAAAATTCGCATCAAGCCATCTTCCATTGATAGGTAAAAACGCGTTGAACCTGCATCACCTTGACGACCAGAACGGCCACGTAACTGATTATCAATTCGGCGAGACTCGTGACGCTCTGTCGCAACTATGTGTAAACCACCAGCCGCTAATACTTTTTCGTGCTCTTCACGCCAAGCCGCTTTCACTTTTTCAATTTGTTCGTCGCTTGGATTATCCAACTTAGCTAGCATCATACTTAAATTACCGCCAAGCACGATATCGGTGCCACGACCGGCCATATTAGTGGCAATAGTCACCGCGCCCATTTTACCCGCGTCAGCAACAATTTCAGCTTCTTGTTGATGGAACTTAGCATTAAGTACTTTATGCTTAATTTTCGCTTTCTTTAAAAATGCCGCTAAAAACTCAGATGTTTCAATACTAATGGTACCCACTAAAACCGGCTGGCCGCGTTCTACACAGTCTTTAATATCTTCTAGAATAGCTTCAAATTTTTCTTCTGCCGTTAGATAAATTAAATCAGGTAGATCTTTACGTACCATAGGTTGGTTGGTTGGAATGACAACAGTTTCTAAACCATAAATATGATTAAATTCGAATGCTTCGGTATCAGCAGTACCTGTCATACCTGATAACTTGTTATAAATACGGAAAAAGTTTTGGAAGGTAATGGATGCAAGTGTCTGGTTTTCATTTTGAATATCTACACCTTCTTTTGCTTCAACAGCTTG